>Ga0105053_10002881_pt1 | contig 26426 bp, 24 predicted proteins | sample BON01_FD_78093 | JGI IMG/M metagenome (GOLD analysis project Ga0105053, IMG submission 78093) | Freshwater microbial communities from Lake Bonney liftoff mats and glacier meltwater in Antarctica - BON-01 | ecosystem: Environmental > Aquatic > Freshwater > Ice > Glacier meltwater | place: Lake...
AGCGCCGCACGGTGCTCTCCATCTACGCCTGGGCCGGGCTGATGTCGCTCATGGCGCTTGCCATGCGCTTTGTTCCCTATACGGACGGCCACGGCGACTGGAATGCGGGCTGGACGGCCGTGCTGGGTGTCATTGGGTTGGCCGGTCTGGCGGGCGCCATCTACCTTATGTACATCCTCGAAATCCTGAAGTGGCGCAGCGAGCCGGTGGTCAACATCGTGCGCCGTCACCGTGCCCGCCACCGCGACCAGACCACCACGCGCCTCTGACAGGGGCAGAAACCCGCACGACGCGGGACGCTCGTCACCCCGCAGGGGGGGTTAATCGGTAGCGCGGAGCGAAACGCGGCGGGTATGCTGCGCCGGTCGCCGCGGCCCTACGCGGCATCATGCTCAAACACGGAGGAACCGCATCACGCCAGCCGCTCCCGGTCAGGCTGCAGATCTCGTTCGGCCTGCGCCCGCTCCCGAGGAGCTGACGCCCGGTCGGCCCGCGATTATCGCCACGGCCGCCAGTCTCATCGTGTGCGCGGTGGCGCTGCCGATTGTGCTGGTCCTTGGCGGCCCGCTCAACGGCTGGGTACTCGGTACTGCACTGTGGCTCGGAAACTGGTCGATCCAGTTGTTCACCGCCAAGTACGCACTCCGTATGGGGCAGACGGCGGCGGTTGGCATCACGGGGATCTCATTCGTGCTTCGCGCGTGGACCGTGGCCGGCGTCCTCTTCATCACGGCCCTCAAGTACGACGAGAACATCGCACTTATTGCCGCCGCGGTGTTCTTGGCGGCGTTCACGGCTGACCTCATCGGCCGCGGCGCGGCCTTCGCGATCCGCGAGAAGAACCGCCCCGCCCCGGCCGTCACCGACGAGGCCGCCGAGTGACCGGCCTCATGCGCCGTATTCGCATGTGGCTGTTCATCGCGTTCGGCCTCGGTCTGGCCATTCCGGCCTTCGGGTCGGCAGAACCGACGTTCGACCCGGCCGGGGAGTTCGCCACCACCGCCTGGGTGCCCATCCAACTGGGTCCGATTGACCTCAGCATCAACAAAGCCGTCTTCTACATGTTGCTGTCGAGCCTCATCATCTGCGTGTTCTGCCTCGTTGTGGTGCGTGGGGGCATGAAGATGCGGCCCACCAAGGCGCAGAATATCTTGGAGATGACCTACGAGTTCGCCGAGCAGCAGATCGCCGGCGTTACGCTTCCCGAGCGCGTGATCAAGAAGTGGTTCCCGTACTTGGCCACGCTCTTTCTGTTCGTGGCGGTCAACAACCTCATCTCGTTCGTCCCGCTTCCCACGGCCCCCCACTCCGACACGTTCCGGGTGGTCGGCGACTTGGGCCTGTACGCCGCGACCGCGAACATCAACGTGACGTTTGCGCTTGCGCTCATGACCTTCGTGGCCTTCCTCTGGGAGGGCTTCGGTACCCACGGCTTCATCGGGTACTTCAAGACGCTGGTTCCTGCGGGAGTCAGCAAGGGCCTCATGCCCTTCATCTTCGCCCTAGAGTTGATGTCTCAGTTTCTTCGTCTGATCAGTCTCTCAGTGCGACTGTTTGCAAACATGCTCGCTGGCCATCTGCTCATTATCATGGCCGCGGGTTTCTCGATCCTCGTGGGCAGCTTCATCGGCGCCCTCGGGATTCCTTTCGCCCTCTTCTTCTATGTGTTTGAGTGGGTACTGGTGGCTGGCCTGCAGGCGTTTATCTTCGCGCTGCTGTCCGGCATCTACATCGGCTACGCCGCGCAGTCCGAGCACTAGAAGGCAATTCCAAAAACTCCAGGAGGCCACGTGGCTCTCGAAGGCGACATCGTCGCAGCATCCAAGGTCCTCACGCTCGGTCTCGCGACCGGCTTGGGCGCCATCGGCCCCGGCATCGGCGTGGGCTACATCTTCGGCAAGACCATTGAGTCTGTCGCGCGCCAGCCCGAGCTGCGCGGTGATCTTCTCTCGATCACCTTCCTCGGATTGGCCCTGACCGAGGCGATCACGTTCTACGCCCTGCTCATGGGCTTCGTCGCCTTCTTCATCGGCTAGACCGATGGGTCCTCTTTCAGACGTCGACCCCGTTGGGGCGAATCCACTTCTTCAGGTGAGTCCGGGTCTGATGATCTGGACGATCGTCATCTTCCTCATCACGCTCTTCATCCTCAAGAAGTTCGTCTTCGGCCCGGTCGGCGAGATGATGGAGAAGCGTCGCGCCTCGATCTCGGCATCAATTGATGAGGCCGAGTCGAGCCGTGACGAGGCCGTGCGCCTGATGGACCAGTACAAGGTTCAGTTGGCGGCCGCACGTCGTGAGGCCGATGATCTGCGTGAGACCGGTCGCCGTGACGGCGAGCGACAGAAGCAGGAGATCGTCACGCAGGCCCAAGAACAGCGTGAGCGCATTGTCACCGATACGCAGACGCAGATCCAGGCTCAGGCGCAGAAGGCCGTGGCCGGTATGCGTGATGACGTCGTGGGGCTGGCACTGAGCGCGGCCGAGAAGGTCACGAGGAAGTCACTGTCCGATGACGACCACCGCACGTTGGTGGAGCAGGCGCTCGCGGACGCCGATCTCAGCGGGCTTGAGAAGGCCTGATGAGCGTCGCGGCAACATATGCGGAGGCCCTGTACGGGGCCGCCGAGGCGCAATCGGCCGTGGATCAGGTGCGCACTGAACTCGACGAGTTCAGGGCTGCCATGGTCCCCGGAACCGATCTCCGTGCGGCACTGCTCAACCCCGAATTCAAGATGACGGCCAAGAGGGCGGCGGTCGACGAGATCATGGAGGGGGCACACCCGGTGTCCACCGGACTGGTGCGGGTGCTCATTGATCGCGGGCGCATCACCGAGATCGGTGAGGTCGTCGCGGCGTATGGCCATCGCGTGGACACTGCTGAGGGCCGTGTTGTGGTGACCGCTGTCACCGCCATCCCGCTCACGCCCGAGTTGCGCGAGCAGATTCGTGAAAAGGTGCGCGCCCAGACGGGTCGTGACGCCGACCTCGAAGAGACCGTGGACGCATCCATCCTCGGTGGACTTGTTCTTCGCGTTGGCGACGTCGTCGTTGACGCGTCGCTGCGCACCCGGCTCGAGGAGATGCGTCGCTCACTCGAGACCACGCCCATTGATCTTGCCAAGGCCGTCGAGGCCTGACGCTCAGGCTCCTCTGCAGAAGAACGAGAAAAGGGAACCACTCACCGATGAAGCTTCGCCCCGACGAGATCACCAAGGTCCTCCGCGCCCAGATTGAGAATTACGAAGGCGTGGCCGAGGCCGACGAGGTCGGGACCGTCCTGCAGGTCGGTGACGGTATCGCCCGCGTCCATGGACTTCCCTCGGCGCTCGCGCTCGAGCTGCTCGAGCTGCCGCACGGCGTCTCGGGCTTGGCCCTGAACCTCGAGGAGGACAACGTCGGCGTCGTGCTGCTCGGCGAGGACACCCTCATCAAAGAGGGTGACCCGGTGCGCCGCACCGGCAAGGTCATCCAGGTTCCGGTGGGCGAGGCCCTCCTCGGCCGCGTTGTGGACCCACTCGGCACGCCGCTGGATGGTCGCGGTCCCATCGAGACCGACGAGTACCGCCCGGTGGAGTTCAAGGCGCCCGGCGTGGTGCAGCGGCAGCCGGTCACTGAGCCGCTGCAGACCGGTATCAAGGCCATTGACGCGCTCATCCCGATTGGCCGTGGCCAGCGCGAGTTGATCATCGGCGACCGCGGAACCGGCAAGACGACGATCACCATTGACACGATCATCAACCAGCGTGGCCAGGACGTGAAGTGCTTCTACGTGGCAATTGGCCAGAAGGCGTCCACCGTGGCCCAGGTCGTGGAGCGCCTGCGCGAGGCTGGTGCCATGGAGTACACGACAGTCGTGATGGCCGGTGCCGCTGCCAGCGCCCCGCTCAAGTACCTGGCTCCGTACGCCGGTGCCGCAATGGCCGAGCATTTCCTCTACAACGGCCAGCACGCGCTGTGCGTCTACGACGACCTGTCCAAGCAGGCCGATGCATACCGCCAGATGTCGCTGCTTCTTCGCCGCCCGCCGGGCCGCGAGGCATTCCCCGGCGATGTCTTCTACCTGCACTCCCGCCTCTTGGAGCGCGCGTGCAAGCTGTCCGACGAGATGGGTGGTGGGTCGCTGACCGCACTCCCGATCATCGAGACGCAGGCCGGTGACGTGGCGGCGTACATCCCGACCAATGTCATCTCCATCACGGACGGCCAGATCTTCCTCGAGTCCAAACTCTTTTACTCGGGTGTCCGTCCGTCGGTGAACGTCGGTATCTCCGTGTCGCGCGTGGGTGGCAACGCGCAGGTCAAGGCCATGCGCAAGGTCGCCGGTCGCCTGAAGATCGAGTTGTCGCAGTACCGCGACCTCGAGGCATTCTCCCAGTTCGGTTCGGAACTGGATGCCGCCACCCAGCAGACGCTGGCCCGTGGCGCGCGTCTGGTTGCCTCCCTCAACCAGCCGGCGTACTCGCCGTGGCCGGTCGAGGAGCAGGTGGTCATCATCTTCGCCGCTGGTCGCGGCTTCCTCGATCAGGTGAACCCGAGCGATGTCTCGCGCATCAACGACGAGATCCGTACCGCGCTGCGCGAGGAGAGTTCGATTCTCACGGAGATCCGCGACACGAAGGACCTTCCGGACCCGCTGCAGGCCAAGTTGTCCACGTTCCTTGAGGCGCTTGTGAAGAAGCTCGCACCGGCGACGGCCTAGGCAGGTACGTGGCCAGCCAACTGGACATCAAGCAGCGCATCACCTCCGTCACCGGAACGAGCAAAATCACCCGGGCGATGGAGCTGGTCGCGTCTGCCAAGTTGCGGCGCGCGCAGGTGCGCATTGAGGCCCTGCGGCCGTACGCCAAGGGCATGCGCCGCCTCATGGCCGTTGCCGCGCGACGCTCCGGCAACCTGTCGGGCATTCCACTGTTGGAGGAGCGCACGGAGACACGTCGCGCATCGATCGTCGCGATCACAGGTGACCGCGGATTGGCCGGCGCGTTCAACGTCAACATCATCCGCCGCAGCCTGCAGCAAGCGGACGCACTCATCGAGCAGGGCTTCGACGAGGTTGTCTTCACCGCTGTGAGCAAGAAGGGCGGCGGGACCCTGCGCTTTCGTGGCCAGGTGCTCGATGAGTACTTCCAAGGATTCTCCAGCGACCCGGCGTTTAGTGATGCCACCACCGTCGCCGACTTCGTGACCGGTCGTTTCCTCGAGGGTGAGGTTGACAGGGTGGTGCTTGTCTACAACGAGTTCAAGTCGGTCATGGAGCAGCGCGTCACGGCCACGCAGTTGCTGCCGGTGCCGCGCGATGTCGTGGACGACGCCGATGGCGACGGCGTGCTGGACGACGATTTCGAGTTCAGCAAGGCCCTCGCCGAATTCGAGCCCGAGCCGCAGGCCCTGCTCGAGCAGTTGCTGCCGACCTTCGTCAGCACCACGATCTACCGCGCGCTCCTCGAGAGCGCGGCCGCTGAACACGCCGCACGGCGTACGGCCATGAGGAACGCGTCCGACAACGCGGGTCAGATCATCGACGACCTCACACTCGCAATGAACCGGGCCCGCCAGGCCGCGATTACTCAGGAGATTCTTGAGGTTGTCGCTGGCGCGGACGCACTCAGCTAGACCCCACGCAGAACCAGAACCCACACCGAACGGGACGGATCACGAGCACATGAGTACCAACGGGAAGAACATCGGGACGATCCTCGAGATCAAGGGCGTCGTGCTCGACGTCCGGTTTGGCGACGACCTGCCGGGCATCTACAACGCCCTGGAGATCACCCGTCCCGACGGCACCACCCTCGTCGCCGAGGTACAGCAGCTGCTCGGCGACGGCAAGGTGCGCGCGGTCGCCCTCGACACCACCGACGGCCTGTCGCGCGGCACCGATGTGGTTGACACGGGCGGGGCCATCTCGGTGCCGGTGGGCGAGCGCACCTTGGGCCGCATCTTCAATGTGCTTGGCGAGACGATTGACGAGGCCGGCCCCTTGGACGACGGGGAGCGCTGGCCCATCCATCGCGCGCCGCCAGCGTTCGACCAGCTGTCACCGACGTCCGAGATCTTCGAGACCGGCATCAAGGTCATTGACCTGCTTGCCCCGTACGTGAAGGGCGGCAAGGTGGGCCTGTTCGGCGGTGCCGGCGTGGGCAAGACCGTGCTCATTCAGGAGCTCATCCACAACATCGCCCAGGAGCATGGTGGACTGTCGGTGTTCGCAGGCGTGGGCGAGCGCACCCGTGAGGGCAACGACCTCTGGCTCGAGATGAAGGAGTCCGGCGTCATCGCGAAGACGGCGCTGGTGTACGGCCAGATGAATGAGCCGCCCGGCGCCCGCCTGCGTGTGGCCCTGAGCGGCCTGACCATGGCGGAGTACTTCCGTGATGTGGCCGGTCAGGACGTGCTGCTGTTCATTGACAACATCTTCCGGTTCGTGCAGGCGGGTTCTGAGGTATCGGCCCTCCTCGGTCGCATGCCGTCGGCCGTGGGGTACCAGCCCACCCTGCAGACCGAGATGGGCAACCTGCAGGAGCGCATCACGTCAACGCGTGACGGCTCGGTCACCTCGGTGCAGGCGATCTACGTACCCGCTGACGACCTGACCGATCCGGCCCCGGCCGCATCGTTTGCACACCTCGACGCCACGACCGTGCTCAATCGGTCCATCGCCGAGAAGGGCATCTACCCCGCGGTGGACCCGCTCGACTCGACCAGCCGCGCGCTGTCGGCCGACATCGTGGGCGAGGAGCACTACGGGGTTGCCATCCAGGTGCAGGAGATCCTGCAGCAGTACAAGGACCTGCAGGACATCATCGCCATTCTGGGTGTGGACGAGTTGACCGACGAGCAGAAGGTCACGGTGTCCCGTGCCCGCCGTATCGAGCGTTTCCTGTCGCAGCCCTTCAACGTGGCCGAGGCCTTCACCGGTACCCCGGGCGCCTACGTGTCCCTTCAGGACACGGTGCGGGGCTTCAAGGAGATTATCGAGGGCAAGCACGACGATCTTCCCGAGGGTGCCTTCCTTCTGGTGGGTACCATCGAGCAGGCCGTCGCCAAGGGTGCCGAGATGGTCAAGGCCGTCGCGTGAGCACGTCTTCTCCCGAGAAGAAGCGCCTCGGGGTGCAGATCCTCACCCCAGAGGGCTCCGTGCACGAGGGCGATGCCGCAATGGTCATCGCCCCGAGCGTGGGTGGCGAACTGGGCATCCTGCCGCGCCACGTGCCCCTCATCGTGCAGCTCAAGCCGGGTGAGACCCGCCTCAAGCTCATGGATGAGACCGAGGTCGTCATGGCCACCACCGGCGGCTACATGTCGGTGGAGGAGGACCGAGTACTCATCATGGTCGAGCAGGCCGAATTGGCCAGCGAGATTGACCGTGCCCGTGCCGAAGAGGCCCTGCATCGCGCCGAGGAGGCCCTTCTGGCCACCGGGGAGGATGTGGACGCCCGCCGGCGCGCCGAGGCCGCGCACAAGCGTGCCGAGAATCGTTTGAAGGTCATCGACAAGCAGTCGTAGGACTGCAACGGAGGAATAAATGGCACGTCCTGTTCGCGTGGTCGTGACCGGTGCCGCCGGTCAGATCGGCTACGCCTTGCTCTTTCGCATCGCCAGTGGCCAGTTGCTGGGTCCCGACACCCCGATCGAGCTGCGCATGCTCGAGATTCCGCAGGCCCGTGGCGCTCTGGACGGCGTTGCCATGGAACTCGACGACTGCGCCTTCCCGCTCCTCGCCAACGTCGTCCCCACGGACGACCCGAACGAGGCCTTCGACGGGGCCAACGTCTGCCTGCTGGTGGGCGCCCGTCCGCGCACCAAGGGCATGGAGCGCGGTGACCTGCTCGAGGCCAACGGCGCCATCTTCACGGTGCAGGGCAAGGCCATCAATGACACCGCCGCTGACGACGTCAAGGTGCTGGTGGTCGGGAACCCGGCCAACACCAACGCCCTCATCGCCATGCACAGCGCGCCGGACGTGCCCAACGACCGCTTCACGGCGATGATGCGCTTGGACCACAACCGCGCCCTCAGTCAGGTCGCCCAGAAGACGGGCGTGCCCGTCTCACAGGTCACAAACATGACCATCTGGGGCAACCACTCCGCCACTCAGTACCCGGACGTCGTGCACGCCAAGGTGAGCGGGGCGTCGGCGTGGGACGCCATCGGTGACGAGGCATGGGTTGCCGACACGTTTATCCCGACCGTGCAGACGCGTGGCGCCGCCATCATCGAGGCACGCGGCGGCTCGAGCGTTGCGTCCGCCGCCAACGCGGCCATTGACCACATGCGCGACTGGTGTCTGGGCTCGCGCCCCAACGACTGGGTCTCGATGGGTATCTGTTCCACCGGCCAGTACGGCACGCCCGAGGGCTTGGTCGTGGGTCTTCCGTGCACCTGCTCCGGCGGTCAGTGGAGCGTTGTGGAGGGTCTTGACCTCGACGAGTTCAGCAAGCCGCGCATTGACGCGTCGCTCGCGGAACTGGCCGAAGAGCGCGACGCCGTTCGGCAGTTGGGGCTCATCTAACCCCCCGAGTCGCCATGGCATTTGCGAAGGGGCCCCACGGGGCCCCTTCGCCGTTCTCATAGGATGATCGCGTGGGTATCGGTATTCCTTCCGTTCTGCGTATTCCGTCATTCCGCAATGTGTGGCTGGCCAGCGTGGCGTCCAACGGTGGCACCTGGCTGCAGGCGGTGGCAGCGGGGTGGTTGGTGTGGGAGCTCACGGGCAGCCCGGTGGTGGTGGGGGCTCTTGCCATGGCGTACCGCGCGCCCGCGCTCCTCTTGTCTACCTGGGGCGGCAAGATCGCCGACCGCAGCGACTGGCGCGTGGTGGGCATCGTCACGTTCCTCGTGCAGGCCGCCGGCGCGCTGGTACTGGCGGTCGCTACGTGGACGGGCGTCGTGGGCGTGCCCATCATCTTTGCCGCGACCGTCGTCATGGGCATCGGGTTCTCATTCGGGCTGCCGTCGGTGCTCGCACTGGTGCCCGCGCTTGTCCCGGTAGGGCGGCTGCAGGATGCCGTGGCGCTCAACGCGGTCGGCATCAACGTGGCGCGCATGGTGGGCCCGATGATCGGTGGCGTCGTGCTGGCGTTTGCGGGCGCCGCGTGGTGCTTCCTGCTCAACGCGGTCTCATTTCTCGCGCTTGTGCTGGCGCTTTCGGTCATCCCCCGGCTCGACCAGGGCGCGCGCCGCCCACAGTCCTTACGGGTGGCATTGCGCTACGCATTCACCGATGTGGCCGCCCGTCGTCTGCTGCTTGGGATGTCGCTGTTCATGCTGTTCGCGGGGCCCGTGCAGGAACTGGCGCCGGTGGTGGCCCATCGCGTGGGCGGGGGCCCGGTGACCCTGGGCCTGCTGCTTGGGGCCATGGGCGGTGGGGCGCTTGTGGGGGCTTGGCTCTTGAGCGTGCTCTCACGCCGGGGGTTGTCGCGACATGCGAGCATCCCTCTGGCGACGGTGGCCTTCGGCATTGCCCTCGTGGTGGTCGCAATCTCGCCGTGGGCCTGGCTCACCGTCACGGCAATGGTGGGCCTCGGGTGCTTCTGGATCTGGCTGCCCACCATCACCAATACCGCCATTCAGTTGTCGTCGCCATCGGGGCTGCGGGGGCGCATGCTCGGCTTCTACCAGCTGTCGGTGATCGCCCCAATCGCGCTTGGGGCCGTGGTGTTCGGGTGGTTGGCGGACTACATCGGCATTGGGTGGAGTCTGGGAATCGCCGCCGCGTGCCTTGTGGGGTGGGGAGCGTGGAGCGCCGTCCACCCCGTGTCCGAGATTGACCGCGACATCCACACGACGGGTACTTGATTACGAGAACCGGGGCCTACGGGGTCGGTGGGGCTCTCGGGTATGCTGGCGCGCGTGGAAGAGGTCCGTCTCGCAGAGCGGCTGATCGCCCACGACACCTCTGATTCCGCCGGCTTGGCGGTGGCCACCGACTTTGTCGCGGGCTGGCTGGAGGGTCGGGGCGCCGAGGTGACCCGTCGTACGTATGGCGACCACGAGGTGTTGCTCGCACAGGCGGGCGACGGACCCGTACGCATCGTGTTTCACGGCCATCTCGATGTGGTGCCGGGGCGCGATGATCAGTTCATTCCCCGCGTTGATGGCAACCGCCTCTTCGGCCGCGGCGCATATGACATGAAGGCCGCGCTGGGCGCGATGATGCTGGCCACGTGCGACCTCGTGGCGCGCCCTCCCGACGGCGCGACGGTCGAGTTCGTGATGGTGCCCGACGAGGAGTGCGCGCACCCCGGAGCCAACGCCTCCGAGATGCTTGTGGCCGATGGGCTGCGCGCCGATCTAGTGGTGTGCGGCGAGCCCACCGACATGCAGGTGGGTGTGCAGGCGAAGGGTGTCCTGATTCTCTCGATCAAGGTGGAGGGCCGTGCGGCCCATGGGTCCACCCCCTGGCTGGGCGACAACGCGGTCATGCGTGCGCTTGAGGTGTATCGCCGCATCGAGTCGCTGCCCTTCACCAATGCATCCACGCCGATGTTTGCCCGCCCGTCCGTGAATCTGGGTCGCATCGCTGGCGGCGATGCCGTGAACAAGGTCCCCGACTCGTGTCATATGGACGTGGACATCCGGTACCTGCCCGGTCAGGATCCCGAGGAGATCCTGCGTCAGGTGCGTGAGGCCGGGCCGTCGCACGTGGAGGTGTCCATCTCCCGTCCCCCTGCGGACACCGATCCGGATCACCCGCTTGTGACCGCGCTCATCAGCGCGGCGTCGGCCTACGACGACTGCACCACGTCGGTGGGCCGCAACGGCGCCTCCGATGCCGTGGCCTTTCTTGAGGTGGGCGTGCCGGCAGTGGAGTTCGGTCCGCATGGCGCGGGACATCACGGCCCCGACGAGTATGTGGACCTGCCAAGCCTCATTGGCTACCGGCGCGCGCTCGTGGACTTTGCCCATGCCGCTGGCGTCTTGGCGCCGCTGATCGCGATGCATCGCGGCAGAGTGGCGGGATCATGAGCGACGAACTTCCCCCGCACGCCGACGAGGATGAGGTCGCTGAGGTTCTGATCTCTGCCGGGGACGCCCCGGAGCCCACCGGCACCCGCGCCGCCTGGTATCGCGTACCGCGCCGCCGACGTCGCTGGCCGTGGGTGGTCATGTGGGTGGCGCTGCTCGTGGTGGGAGTTGGCGGCGGGCTGGCGGTGGCCAGCATCCAACTGCTGAATAACACACTCGTCAAGGCGAGCCCCGACACGCCCGTCGTGGCCCGCGCGTCCAAGGCCACCGATCCGGTGCTGCCAGATGCGCCCATCAACATCCTGCTGCTGGGATCCGACACGCGTGCCGGGCGGGCGGGCGGGGGCGATCCCGGGCGGTCCGACTCAATGATCCTCATTCGTATGGACAATCAGCAGGGCTTTCTGTCCATGCTGTCGTTCCCTCGCGATCTCTACGTGAACATCCCCGGGCACGGACTCGACAGGATCAATGCGGCGTTCGCGCTTGGCGGGCCCGCCAAGGCGATCGAGACGGTCAAGGCGCTCACCGGTCAGCCCATCAACTATTTCGTGAACATCGACTTCGAGGGGTTCGTGAAGTTGGTTGACCAAGTGGGCGGCGTCTATCTGGACGTGGACCGCAAGTACTTCAACGAGAACACGCCGGGCGAGGCCAACTCATACTCCGAGATCGACCTCAAACCCGGGTATCAACGCATGAACGGCAAGGATGCCCTGGCGTATGTGCGGTATCGCCACACCGACTCCGACTTCGCCCGCATTGCCCGGCAGCAGGCGTTCCTCAGCGAACTGAAGCGTCAGACCAACCGCTTCGGCAACCTGACCGAGATCCCGGCATACGCCAGCATCTTCGCCGACAACATCGTCACCAACGTCAAGTCGGTGCCTGTGCTGCTGGGCATCCTCGAGCAGGGAGTTACGACCGACAAGGACCGCATCGCACGCGTGGCCATCAGTGGCACCCCGACGATGCGCAACGGTGCCTCCGTCGTTGAGGCGTCGCCCAGCGAGATCGCGGCCAAGGTTGACGAGTGGCTGCACCCGTCGTTCACCGCGGGCAGTGGCGCCGCGGTGGTGAGCCCCAATGAGGTCAGTATTTCGGTGCTCAATGGCAACGGGCGGTTGCTCAACGCCGATTCCGCAGCTCAGCAACTGCGCGACAAGGGGTGGAACGCAACGACCGACGGCAACGCCGAGGCGTTTGGCAAGACGCAGACCATCGTGGAGTACGCCGATGGACGGCGTGACGCCGCTCAGGCCGTGGCCAAGCTGTTCGGGCTCAACACGGCCCTTGCAGCAATGACCAAAAGCGATCAGGCCAAGGGCACCACGGTGGACCTGCGCGTGGTGGTGGGCGAGTCGTACACGGGGCAGTTGACGACGCCTGCCAAGCGGCGGAAGACCACGCCTCGCAAGGCCGACGTCGAGTGGACCACCTCACTCGTGCCGCTGATGTCACGCGTTCAGAAGGCCACCGGCCTGAAGGTGATGGTGCCGATGCGTGTTCCCAATGGGTCGGCGCTGAAGATCGTGCGCAGTTACCGCGTGAACACCGGTGGGAAGGGGCCGCAAGCCCTGAAGTTGGTGTTCCGCGTGCCCACGGGCACGTATTGGGGTTACCAGATGCTGGACTGGGCGAACCCGCCACTCCTCGAGGGCCGTACCGGTGTGGTGAACAGTGGTGGTCGTGAATATTCGACCTTCTATGACGGCAAGAATCTGATGCGTCTCGCGTGGCAGAAAGACGGCGTGACCTACTGGGTCGCGAACACCTTGGACTATCGGCTCTCCCCCGAGACGATGTACGCCATCGCCAAGTCGTCGCTGCCGATCGGGCGCGCCAAGTTGCCTGCCGGGGCCACCTCGACACCGCTGCCCATCCAGCAGGACGCCTACACCCCGTGAGTGCCTCACGCATTGGTGTCATCGGGGCCGGCTACGTCGGCCTTGTGACGGGCGTGTGCCTCGCGTCGCTGGGCCACTCGGTGACCCTGCGCGACATCGACCCCGACAAGGTCCGCATGATCGCGGCGGGCGAGCCCCCGATCCACGAGGACGGTCTGGCCGAGTTGATGCAGGCGAACCGTGAGCGCCTGCACGCCACGCTCGACATGGGTGAGATGCTCGCCGCATCGGAGATCGTGTTCATCGCCGTTGACACACCGCCCACGCACTCGGGCGACGCCGACCTGTCGCGCGTGATGACCGTGCTCGACGAATTGGAGGCTTCGGGCGATGCCGCCGGCCACGTACTGGTGATGAAGAGCACTGTGCCGGTGGGTACCGGCGAGCGCATTCGCATGGAGCTGGACAAGCGCGGGCTCGCGGACGTTGGCTACTGCTCCAACCCGGAGTTCCTGAAAGAGGGTGTGGCCATCGCCGACTTCCTGAACCCGGATCGGGTCGTGGTCGGCGATTTCCACGCTGTTGACGGCGACCGCGTGGCGGCCCTGTACCAGGTCCTTGGTGCACCGGTGCTGCGCACCTCGGTGCCGACGGCCGAGATGATCAAGTACGCATCAAATGCATTCCTGGCCACCAAGATTTCGTTCATCAACGAGATCGCCAACGTGTGCGAGGAGGTGGGCGCCGACGTGATCGAGGTTGCACAGGGTATGGGACTCGATCCGCGCATTGGTCCCGAGTTCCTGTCTGCGGGAATCGGATTTGGTGGCAGTTGTTTTCCAAAGGATGTGAATGCGCTGAAGCAGTTGGCGGGCAACAGCGGCTACCACTTCCAGCTGCTCACCTCCGTCATCGAGGTGAACGAGTTGCAGAAGCGCCGGGTCATCGGCAAGCTCAAGCGTCACCTCGGCCCCTTGGAGGGACGCAAGATCGCCCTGCTCGGCCTCGCGTTCAAGCCCGGCACCGACGACATGCGCGAGGCATCCAGCATGGTGCTGGCCGGTCGCCTGCTGGCCGAGGGTGCCACGGTGCACGGGTACGACCCCGTGGCAGTCGAGGCCGCGCGCCACCGGATGCACGCGGTTGACCTGTTCGACGATGCCGAGGCCTGCGTGACCGGCGTTGACGCCGTGGTGCTGGTGACCGAGTGGCCCGAGGTGGTGGGTCTCGACTGGCCACGTGTGCGCGCGCTGATGCGTGGTGACGTGCTGGTGGACGGGCGTAATGCCCTTGACCCGCAGGCCATGGTGACGGCCGGATTCGCCTACGAGGGCATCGGGCGGGTCATCCCCTCGTGACCGCGGTGTCGCAGGTGGATCAGGCGGTCATCCTGGTTGGCGGGCAGGGCACGCGCATGCGCCCCCTCACCGACAGGCGTCCGAAGCCGATGCTGCCGCTACTTGACCTGCCGTTCGTGGAACGTCAGATGGAGCATCTGGTGCGCGCGGGGGTGACCACCATCGTCTTTTCGTGCGGGTACCGCCCCCGCGAGATCGAGCAGTACTTCGGTGATGGATCAGCGCGCGGGCTACGCATTGGATATGTGGTTGACCCCGAGCCCCTTGGCACGGCCGGTGCCGTGGCCAACGCCGCCGCCCTGCTGCATGACGGTGACGTTTTCGTGCTGAACGGCGACATCCTCACCGACCTCGATCTGGCTGCGCTCGTGGCACACCACCGTGCGTTGGGTGCCGAGGCCACCATCGCGCTCACCCCGGTTGATGACCCGAGTGCCTTCGGGCTGGTGCGCACCGATGCTGATGGACGCGTGAGTGCGTTCGTCGAGAAGCCGTCACCGGGCGAACTGATTCCCGGCGAGCCGTACCGCATCAACGCCGGCACCTACGTGTTGTCGGCCAGCGCCCGGGCAGCAATCCCCCAAGGGGTGCAGGTGTCGATCGAGCGCGATACGTTCCCGCTGCTGGCCGCCCGCGGAGGGGTCGCCGCGCTGGCGTCTGACTGCTATTGGCGCGATATCGGCACGCCCGCGTCGTACCGCGAGGCCCACCTCGACGTGCTGGACGGCCGCGTGGGGTTCATCCCATCGCCCGGCAGCTCGTGGGTGGATGCCTCTGCCAACGTGGCGGGCACCGCAATCATCGGTGCGGGCGCCTGTATTGGTCCGGGTGCTGTCGTGGGACCCGGCGCGGTGGTGCAGGGTGCCATCGTGGGCGCGGGCACCATCGTGGGCGCGGGCGCGCGCGTGGTGGGCGCGGTACTCGGGCGGGGCGTCCGCGTGGGGGATCGGGCCGTCCTCGATGGGCTGGTCGTCGCCGGCGACGACGCCGTGATCGGCGAGGCAGTCGCGATTCATGGCGATGTGGTCATTGGCACCGGCGAAACGGCCGAGGGCGACGGGCCCCGCTGATAGCCTGCCCGACGTCGCCGGGACCCCTTCCCCGGCTCTGAGACGGGGGATTTTCAGGATGTCGGAGCTGGACCTTCCCGAGGTATTGGCGGTTGACCGCGCGGGCCTGATTGACGGGCTGTCGCAGTCGGTCGCCATGTTCGACGCCGCTCGACATGGAGCCGAGGCGCTCGAGATCCCCTTCAGCGGCGATGCCGTGCAGGACGTGCTCATCTGCGGGATGGGTGGATCTGCCGTGGCCGGCGACCTCATTGCCACCACGTACTACGAGCGCTTGCGGCGCCCGCTTGTGGTGCACCGGGGGTATTACCTGCCGGGTTGGGCGGGTGACACGACGCTGCACCTGCTGCTGTCGTACTCGGGCGAGACCGAGGAGACGTTGACCGCGGCAATGCAGACACTTGAGCGCGAGTCGCCGGCGATCGGGGTAACGAGTGGCGGCAAGTTGGACTCGTGGTACGGCAACCACGGCGTGCCGATTCTGAAGATTCCGGGTGGCATGCAGCCCCGAATGGCCCTGCTGCACATGCTCATCCCGGCGGTGGTGTTCTTGGCGCGGCTGGGCATCATTCCCCCGCAAGAGGCCGAGTTGGACAGCGCCCGCGAGGCCATCGCATCGGCCATCGAGGCCTACGGGCCCAGCCAGCCAACCGAGACCAATCCCGCCAAGCAGTTGGCGCTGCGGCTGGCCAACACGGTGCCGGTCATCTACGGCGCCGAGGCCACCGCGGGCGTCGCATTCCGCTGGAAGTGCCAGTTCAACGAGAATGCCAAGCAGCCGTGCTTCTGGGCCGCGCTGCCCGAGATGAACCACAACGAGATCGTGGGCTGGGAGCATGCGGGCGCGTTCGGAGATCTGGCCACGATCGTGATGCTGCGCGACCCGCACCAGCACCGTCAGGTAGAGCGTCGTATGGGGCTGACCCGCGAGATCGTCAGTCCCCACGTGAGCGATGTCATCACCATCGAGGGTGACGGCGACACCCCCCTGGCCCGCATGCTCGATTTGGTGCTCTTGGGCGACTACGTCACGCTGTACTCCGCGTGCCTTCGGGGAGTGGACCCGGACCCCGTGGACAGCATCGGCGTATTGAAGAAGGGCCTCGCCACCACCGGGAATCAGCGCCTGCAGCCGGGTGAGAGTGGCAGCATCTAGCTCTGGTACCCTCCACGCGCTTCCGAACGAACCAAGGAATCAGCCTGTGACGACGAACGTCAAGCATCACGTTGCCGACCTGGGGCTCTCTGAGCTCGGGCGTCAGCGCATTGAGTGGGCCGACCGGGAAATGCCCGTGCTCGCCAGTATCCGTGCGCGCTTCGAGAAGGAGCGTCCGCTCGAGGGCCTCCGTATCTCTGCATGCCTACACGTAACCAGTGAGACGGCCAACTTGGCCCGCACGCTAAAGGCCGGTGGTGCCGACGTTGTGCTCGTGGCCTCCAACCCGCTGTCCACACAGGACGACGTGGCAGCCGCCCTGGTGCATGAGTACGGCATCGCCACCTACGCCATCAAGGGCGAGGATGACGAGACCTACTACACGCACCTCACGGCCGCCATTGACCATGCGCCGCAGATCACCATGGACGACGGTGCCGACGTGATCGGCGTGCTGCACGGCGACCGTCGCGAGATGATCGACGGCATCATCGGTGGCACGGAGGAGACCACCACGGGCGTCATCCGCCTGAAGGCCCTCGAGGCCGAGGGCAAGCTCGCCTTCCCGGTTATTGCGGTGAACGACGCGAACACGAAGCACATGTTCGACAACCGCTACGGCACTGGGCAGTCCACGCTGGACGGCCTGCTGCGTGCCACCAACATTCTCATCGCCGGCCGCAAGTGCGTGGTGGGTGGGGATGGCTGGTGCGGTCGCGGGCTCGCGTCGCGTCTGAAGGGCATGGGTGCCCACGTCATCGTTCTTGAGGTGGACCCGCTCGCCGCGCTCGAGGCCGTCATGGACGGTTTCGAGGTGCTGCCCGTCGCCGATGCCGCCAAGACGGGCGACATCTTCATCACGGCCACGGGCAACATTCACGTGCTGCGTCGTGAGCACTTCGAGCACATGAAGGACGGGGCGATCATCGCCAACACCGGCCACTTCAATGTGGAGATTGACATCCCCGGTCTTGAGGAGTTGGCCGATGGGGTGCGCGAAGTGCGTCCGTTCGTGCAGGAGTACGCGCTGCGCAATGGCCGCAAGGTGTATCTGCTGGCTGAGGGTCGCCTGTTGAACCTCTCGGCAGCCGAGGGTCACCCGGCCTCCGTGATGGACATGAGCTTTGCCAATCAGGCGCTGTCGGCCGAGCACCTGGCGCTCAACCACGCATCACTCGAGAACACCGTCTACACGGTGCCCGCGGACATTGACGCCGAAATCGCTCGTCTCAAGCTGTACGCGATGGGTGTCGAGATCGATGCCCTTACCGAGGAGCAGCAGAAGTACCTCGCGTCGTGGGATCAGGGCACCTGATCGCATGACGGTACGGAGTGGCCACCGTGTGGGGCATGCGACGAGCAGCGCCCCACACGGCTTGGCCCCCAACGACATCCTCGCGCTGGTGGACGGCGCGGTGGTGATGCTGGACCAGACCCGCCTTCCCAGCGAGGTCACACACGTGCGCTACGAGGATTGGGCGGGCGTTGTGCATGGCATCAGGACCATGGTGGTGCGTGGTGCACCCGCCATCGGCGTGGCGGGCGCGCTGGGCGTGGCCCTGGCCGCCGATCGTGCGGCGGCCACCACGGCGGTGCGCGCGGAGTTCGACAGGGAGATGGCCCGGGCGATTACCGCCCTGCGCGAGGCGCGCCCGACCGCGGTGAACCTGGCATGGGCCGTTGACCAGATGGGCGAGATCGTGGCCCATCACGAGGGCACGCCACACGAGATCGCCGCCGAGTTGGCGGCGGCGGCACGGCGTATCCACACCGACGAGGTTGACCGCTGCCGTGCCATCGGCCAGCAGTCACTCGCGCTGCTGACCCGTGGCGCACGCATCCTCACCCATTGCAACGCAGGTGCCTTGGCCACCGGGGGGTACGGCACGGCACTCGGTGTCGTGCGGGCGGCCTACGACGCCGACCCCACCGTGACGGTGATCGTCGGTGAGACCCGCCCGCTGCTGCAGGGGTCGCGCCTCACGGCGTGGGAGTTGCAGCAGGAGGGCATCCCGTACACGCTGATCACTGACAACATGGCCGCGGCGATGATGGCCCAGAGGCGCGTCACCCATGTGGTCGTGGGCGCTGACCGCATCGCTGCCAATGGCGATGTGGTCAACAAGATCGGTACCTACGGCGTGGCCATCCTTGCCCGCGACCACGGAATCCCATTCATCGTTGCGGCGCCGACATCAACACTCGACCTCTCCATGCCGAGTGCGGCCGAGATCCCGGTTGAGGAGCGCGTAGCTGACGAGGTGCGCGGCTTGTCGCTCTTCGGCCTGCCCGCTTCACCTCGGGATGCCCCCGTGGCCAACCCGGCCTTCGATCGAACACCTGCCCGGCTCGTGACGGCCATCGTTACGGAGCAGGGCGTGCATCGCGCGCCGTACGAGCGGTCCCTCGCCGCCGCCTGGCGGGCGGCTACTTCAGGCGGTACGTGATGCGACCGCGGGTGAGGTCGTATGGGGAGACCTCGACTTTCACGCGGTCGCCGGGGTTCACGCGGATGTAATTGCGCCGCATACGCCCGGCCAACTTGGCGAGTACCACATGGCCGCCATCGAGCTCGACGCGGAAGAACGTGTTGGGGAGGGCCTCAGTGACCTCACCCTCGAACTCAATCGCCTGTTCCTTCTCGGTTGAAACGGTGATGCTCCTGTGTGTTGACGTCCGGGACCGGGAGTCCCGCTTCCCGGGAAAGGTAGCGCGGTCGTCACCCCAACGCGTGGTATCCGCGGCAATTGCGATGCTCGTGGCACGTCCCGATGGGCAATGCTGGCGCAGTGCCATCGCGTCTGATCCGTGCGTTCGTCGAACTGATCATCCCCGGTGCGTGTGCCGGCTGCGGACTGCCGGGTGAGCCACTGTGCGCCGCGTGCCGTGCCGCTCTCCCGCTGCTCGGCCGCCTGGGGTGCCTGCGCTGCGGCCATCCGGGGCCCGTGGAGGTGACGGCCTGCCGCGAATGCCCACCTGCGCTCGGCTGGTCGCGTCAGGCGCTGGCATACGACGCACCCGTTGCTCGTCTGATGGAGGCATTCAAGGACGCGCGCCGCCGGGCGTTGGCCCATCCGCTTGCCGCCGTCATGGCCGAGCGCATCGCGTCGCCCGCGCGGGATGCGGTGCTGGTGCCGATTCCGCTGGGTCGCGATCGGCTGGCGGACAGAGGGTTCAATCAATCTCTGCTTCTGGCCCGGCGGCTTGGGCAGTACTGGCAGCGCCCGGTGCTGGCCGCCCTGTCGCGCGAGGACGGGGGCCAGCGCCAGCGGGGATCGTCGCGATCGGCCCGCGCCGGCCAGGTGGCGGGGATGTTCACCGCACGTGGCCCGGCACCGCACCACGTGGTGCTGGTGGACGATGTGCTTACCACGGGGGCCACGTTCACGGCCGCCGCGCGTGTGCTGCGTGCCGCTGGTTGTGCCCACGTGGGTGCGGTCGCAACGGCGCGCGTCGTTGTGGCTCGGCGTCCGAGTAGAGTCGGGTGACGGAGATCGACGCTCAAGGGGGGTGCGACATGGAACTCCATGTCAGGGGAAGGAATGTCCCGGTCACCGACGCGCTTCAGGCGCATGCAGAGAAGCGACTGCATAAGTTGGAGCGGGTGCTTGGTCCCGTGGCGGATACCGCACTGGTGGAGCTGGAGCTCTCGGTTGAGCACAACCCGAGCATCGCGCGCAGCCAGATCGCCGAGGTGACCGTGCGGGGTAAGGGGCCCGTGTTGCGCGTGCGCGAGGCCGACTCCGACATGTACGCGGCCATTGATCTGGCCGCCCATCGCATCGAACGTCAGGCGCAGCGCTACCGCGAGCGGCACAAGGACCACCACGGACCGGGTATCGACGCGATTGCGTCCACGCCGGCCGAGCTCGCGGCGCTTGAGCGAAATGGGCACGAGGTCACGGGCGCCCTCGAGAAGGCGCCTCCCATCAGGATCGTGCGCAACAAGCGGTTTGACATGCCGTCGCTCACACCCGAGGACGCTGCGGTGCGGCTGGAACTGATTGACCACGCGTTCTTCGTCTTCCGCAACGAGACCAGTGGCGATGTGAGCGTGATCTACCGCCGGCGTGACGGTGACTTCGGCCTGATTGAAGGAGTTTGACGCGACCGATCGCGTTTTGAGGCGGGCCATCGCGGTGCTCGCGGCCATGTCGGTGGCCATGAGTACCGCCGTGGCCGCCGATTCCGCGCTGGTGGCCGAGCTCACCGGGCTCGTGCCCAACCCGCCGCTTGTGACGTCGGGTGCTGTTGTGTCCGCATCATCGGATGGCGCAGGCGCGGTGGCCGACACCGCGTTGTCCTTGGGTAACCCCGGCTTGGCCGATTTGAAGGCCGTGCTCGTGGCGCAGGGCGCAGAGGCCACGGTGACCGTGCGCCGTACCGTCGTTGTGGGCGGCATCAGCACCTCGTTCGCCGCCGGGTTCGCGTCGCCAGCGGGCGCCCGCGCATCGCAGCGGCGCGTCGTGAACGCCGTACTGGCATCGCCGGGTGCCACAACTGGGCTCAACGCCGAACTCGAGTTGTCGCCGGGCGGCCGTGTGGCCATCGCCGTCGCGCCTGACGGGTCGCTCTCCATCGTTGCCATCGCCGCCCGCGGTGGGCGGCTTGTGGGTAGCGTCACCACCAAGCCGGGTGCGCCCGCCGGTGACCTGACCCCGTTTGTGACCGGCATTGACCAGTCGATCGCGCTCATTGCTCCTGTTGCGGGCGCAACCACGGTCGAACTCGGCGTGAGCGATGAACTGCGCCTGGCCATCCGCGCCGCATGGGCCGCTCTGGCACGCACGGGTGCGGAGGTCGGGGGCACCATGGTGGCCGCGCAGGTGGACGGCGTGACGTGGGTGATGGCCGACATGGGTGCGCCTGGTGCGCCGGACTACCGGCTGTTTCGCGGGCTTAACGCCACCAGTTATCAAGTGATGGGCGCGGTGGCGTTCACCGGTGCGTGCCCGGCGATTCCGGTGGCACTGCGCGAGGTCTGGGGCTACCAGTCAGAGTGCGCACCCGACGACCTGGGGTTGCCGCTGCCCGGCACAACCCCGCTTGCCCCGGGGCAGCTTCCCGAGCCCGTGCAGGGCAATGGGCAGTGGATCTGGCAGATGAACCGATCCGGCAGCGTGGCGTCAATCATCGCCCGCGCGCAGCGCTATGGCATACGCACGCTCTACATCAAGTCGGGCGATGGCCGCTCGTACTGGACGCAGTTCGATCGTGCGGTGGGGCCGCTGAAGGCGGCTGGGCTGCGCGTGTGTGCGTGGCAGTACGTCCGTGGCAAGCGCCCCGAGGCCGAGGCCGCCATCGCTGCGCGCGCGGTGCGCGCTGGCGCCGACTGCTTCGTCATTGATGCCGAGTCCGAGTTCGAGCGCGGCCGCGACCGTTACACCCGGGTGCAGCGTTACATGCGTGCGCTGCGCGCCCGGGTGGGCCCGACGTACCCCGTCGGCATGACCACATTCCCGTATGTGGACCTGCACGGTCGGTTTCCGTACACGGCGTTCTTCACTGGTCCCGATGCGGCCAACTTCACCATGCCGCAGGTCTACTGGAAGGCGTTTCGTGTGCGCGCGGGAACCGCCGTGGAGCGCACCATCCGGTGGAACCGCATCTTCGGCGTGCCCATCGCGCTGATCGGCAGTACGTACATGCGTGAGAGTAAGGCCGAGATCACGTCGTTCCGTTGCGCTGCGCAGGCCGCGGGCATTCAGAGCGTGAGCTGGTGGGAGTGGCAGAAGACCCGCGCACGGCAGTGGTCGTCGCTGGGAACCCCGCTGTCATGCCGCACCACGGCGTCGTTGCCTGTGGGCAAATATCCGGTCTTTGGCTTGAAGGCCAGAGGTGATGCCGTGCGCAGGTTGCAGCAACTTCTCGTGGCCACCGGCGTGCCGGTGCCCACCACTGGCGTGTTCGGGGTTCGGACGGCTGCCGCCCTTGCCGCGTACCGCACGGCGCGCGGGCTGGCGCAGTCAGCGACGACCGATGACGGAACGTGGACGGACCTGCTCGCGCGTACTGGGGCGCAGGCGACCGCGATTATTGGGTAGGGCAGTCACTGCTTGGTACGATCGGCGTTCTTTCCGAGCCCGGGCGACGCCTGAATGAGCACCGAGATTCTCAACAAGTTCCTTCGCTTCGGCGAGGGGCGCAGTATGAAGGCGCACCACGCGCGGGTGCAGCGCATCAATGCGCTGGAACCCGAGATGCAGGAGCTGACCGACGAGCAGCTGCGCGAGCGCGTAGAGGCCATCCGTGCGCGCCTCGCCGACGGCGCCGAGATGGACGAGGCGCTTGACGAAACGTTCGCCCTGGTACGCGAGGCGTCGTGGCGCATGCTGGGCCAGCGCAATTACGACGTTCAGCTCATCGGCGCGATGGTGCTGCACGAGGGACAGATCGCGGAGATGCGCACCGGTGAGGGTAAGACTCTGGCCGCGGTGCCCGCGATGGTGCTGAATGCGCTCACGGGCAACGGCGTCCATCTGGTCACGGTGAACGACTACCTCGCCCACCGTGACGCCAACTGGATGCGGCCCATCTACGAGATTCTCGGCCTGACGGTGGGGGTGATCGGATCGATGATGCCGGAGGACGAGCGCCGTCAGGCCTACGCCGCGGACATCACGTACGGCACCAACTCGGAGTTCGGCTTCGACTACCTGCGCGACAACATGGCCGTGCGGCTTGACGACTGCGTGCAGCGCGGGCACACGTTTTGCATCGTGGACGAGGTGGACTCGATCCTCATTGACGAAGCCCGCACGCCGCTCATCATCTCGGGCGTCCCCGAGGCCGCAGCCGACACGTACTACCGCTTTGCCCGCATCGTGCCCACGCTGAAGAAGGGCATCGACTACGAGGTGGACGAGAAGCACAAGACCGTCGCCCCGATGGAGACCGGAGTGGACAAGGTGGAGCGTGCCCTTGGCATTGACCACCTGTATCTCGACGTGCACGGCCAGTTGGTGAACCACTTCATCCAGGCGCTCAAGGCCGAGTCGCTGTTTCGCAAGGACAAGGAGTACATCATCCGCGACGGCGAGGTGCTCATCGTTGATGAGTTCACCGGCCGTGTGTTGGAAGGCCGGCGCTACTCGGAGGGCCTGCATCAGGCCATCGAGGCGAAGGAGGGCCTGAAGATCCGCGAGGAGAACCAGACGCTCGCCACGATCACCCTCCAGAACTACTTCCGCATGTACGACAAGTTGTCGGGTATGACCGGTACGGCCGCAACTGAGGCCAACGAGTTCAACAAGATCTACAAGACCGAAGTGGTGAGTATTCCCACGCACCAGCCGATTGTGCGTCGTGACGAGAACGACTTCATCTACAAGACGAAGGACGCCAAGTTCCGTGCCGTGGTTGAGGACATCGCCGACGCGCACGACCGGGGCCAGCCCGTGCTGGTGGGCACCATCAGCGTCGAGGTGTCCGAGATGCTGTCCGGCATGCTCGAGCGCCGGGGCGTTCCGCACAACGTGCTCAATGCCAAGCAGCACGAGAAGGAGGCCGAGGTCATCGCGCGCGCCGGTGACCGCGGGGCCGTGACCATCGCGACCAACATGGCCGGCCGTGGCGTTGACATCAAGTTGGGCGATGGCGTGTCCGATCTGGGTGGCCTGTACGTGGTGGGTACAGAGCGCCATGAGAGTCGGCGTATTGACAACCAGTTGCGTGGCCGTTCCGGGCGCCAGGGCGACCCGGGCATGACGCGCTTCTTTCTCTCGGCCCAGGACGACCTCATCCGCATCTTCTCCGGCGACCGGATGTACAAGATTCTCGACCGCTTGGGGCCGGGCGACGACCTGCCCCTCGACTCAAAGATGCTCACCAGGACGGTTGAGGGCGCCCAGAAGAAGGTTGAGGAATACAACTTCAACATCCGCAAGCGGGTGCTGGACTACGACGACGTGCTCAACAAGCAGCGCGAGGTCGTGTACGCCGAGCGCCGCCAGGTGCTGGAGGGCGAGGACCTCAGCGAGCAGGCACGCGACTGGATCGCCGCCACGCTCGTGGAGACCGTTGACCGGTACGACGACGACGACGCCGCCGTGGCCGACTGGGACCTTGGCAGTCTGCTTAACGACCTGGGCCAGCTCTATCCGGTGTCACTCGCTGCCAGCGACATCAGCCACGAGGGCGTGACGCGCGAAGAGTTACTGGACCGCCTCGAAGACGATGCAATGGCCCAGTACGAGGCACGTGAGCAGGAAATGGGCGTTGATTTGGTGCGCGACCTTGAGCGCTGGGTGCTGCTGCAGTTAATTGACGTGGATTGGCGCGAGCACCTCTTCAGCATGGACTACCTGCGCGAGGGCATCCATCTGCGCGGCTTGGCTCAGAAGGACCCGCTGTCGGAGTACCGGGTGGAGGGCCACCAGATGTTCGACGAGATGATGGAGAACGTGACCCGCGAGTTCGTGCGGTACATGTTCCACGTCGAGTTGGAGGAGCCACCGGAGCCGGTTGAGGCACAGCAGGCCGACGGCATCACCTACACGTCGCAGGATGAGCCCGTGCAGGGCTTCGCCGGTATCGAGGCGGGCCTGCCCGCCGCGGCCGTGGACGAAATCGCGTTCGCGAGCACCGAGCCCGAGCATGATGAGATGGATGCGGCCACCGAGGCGCCGCTGCCCGCCGTGCAGCAGACCGTTGTCATTGACCAGAAGGACCGCATCGGACGCAACGATCCGTGCCTCTGCGGATCGGGCAAGAAGTACAAGAAGTGCTGCGGCACTACGAGCACCTGATCTGATGGCCGACGAATCGCGAACGGCGCCTGGCGCCGATCCCGACGCGCTCGCGCAGCAGGCGGCCCGCCTCACCGAGCGCGTGACGCTGTTGGGGGAGTATCTCGACCCGGTCGCCATCCAGGCGCGCGTGGCCGAACTCGAGCTCCAGATGGGCGCCGGCGACTTCTGGGACGATCAGCAGCGCGCCGCGAAGGTATCGGGGGAGCATGCGCGCCAGAGCGGGCGCCTGAGCGAGCACCGCGCCCTTGAGTCGGATGTTGCCGATCTGGGCGAACTGGCGGCCATGGCCCGGGAGGAGGAGCGCGCAGGCTCGCTCACACCGGAGTTCACCGCTGAGGTTGTGGATGGTCTCGCTCGCGCTGAGCAGCGCCTGTTCGTGCTGGAGGAATCGCGCCTGTTCGCGCGCGAGCACGACGCCGGCGATGCGGTGGTCACCATCCAGTCGGGCGAGGGCGGCACCGATGCCCAGGACTGGGCGGAAATGCTGCTGCGCATGTACTTGCGCTGGGCCGAGACCCGCGGCATGACCACCACGGTGCAGGATCGTCAGGATGGTCAGGAAGCTGGCATTAAGAGTGTCACCATCACCGTTGTTGGTCCCAACGCCTACGGCTTGATGTCGGCGGAGCGCGGCGTGCATCGTCTCGTGCGCATGTCGCCCTTCGACTCGGCCAATCGTCGCCAAACCTCGTTCGCCGCCGTGCAGGTGGCGCCACTGGTCACCGATGCGGCCGAGGTGGAGATTGACGATAAGGACCTGCGCGTGGATACCTACCGCGCATCGGGCGCCGGTGGCCAGCACGTGAACAAGACCGACTCGGCCGTGCGTATTACGCACTTGCCGACCGGCGTGGCAGTGCAGTGCCAGAATGAGCGCAGCCAGACGCAGAATCGCGCCACCGCGATGAGCCTCTTGCGTGCCCGTCTTCTTGAGCAGGAGATCCAGCGCCGCGAGGACGAGGCCGCGAAGGCCCGTGGCGAGTCGATGACGATCGGATTCGGCAGCCAGATCCGGTCGTACGTCATTCACCCCTACGCCATGGTGAAGGACCTGCGCACCGGTTACGAGACCGGAAACACCCAGGCGGTGTTCGACGGCGCCATTGACCCGTTCATTCGGGCCGAACTGGAGCGCCGTGCCAAGGGCATGGCCGTGGTGGGCGACGACTAAAACGGGGACAGACCCCGGGTGGGGACAGACCCCGGGTGGGGACAGACCCCGGGTGGGGACAGACCCCGGGTGGGGACAGACCCCGGGTGGGGACAGACCCCGG
>Ga0105053_10002884_pt1 | contig 26412 bp, 24 predicted proteins | sample BON01_FD_78093 | JGI IMG/M metagenome (GOLD analysis project Ga0105053, IMG submission 78093) | Freshwater microbial communities from Lake Bonney liftoff mats and glacier meltwater in Antarctica - BON-01 | ecosystem: Environmental > Aquatic > Freshwater > Ice > Glacier meltwater | place: Lake...
AGAAAGTTCAGATTAAATTTCTCCAGGATAAGATCAGCACAAAGGAATTAGTAAGGCTACTCTCAATAATAGGATATGAGCCGAATATTAGTCTTTCGAGTATTGATGAGAAACAACTATCTGGACTAGACAAACGGTTAATTCAGCGACTAGCTGTAGCTGGATTTTGCTTCGGCAATATGATGCTGTTTAGTATCCCAGAATATTTCTCCGAAGTTGAATTGATGGATTCATCTTTTAGAGGGTTATTTAGTTATTTGAATGTTATCCTCGCTATTCCAGTAGTAGTTTATTCGGCAAATGATTACTATCGTTCTGCGTGGAACTCGCTCAAACAAAAGCAGATCAATATGGATGTTCCCATTGTCTTGGGGATTATAGCGCTATTTGTCTATTCCCTCTGGGAAATCTTTGCGTTTCAGCGTTCAGGCTATATGGACAGCCTCGGAGGGCTTTTGTTTTTCTTACTCCTTGGAAAGATTTATCAGCAAAAGACCTTTTCAACATTAGAATTTGATCGGGATTACAAATCGTATTTCCCTATTGCTGTCACTAAAATACTAAAAAATCAAGAGAACGTTATTCCACTTGCAAAGCTCCATGTTGATGATGTGATTTTGGTGAGAGATGAAGAATTAATCCCTGCAGATTCCCTTTTGTTAAGTGCAAAAGCCAGTATTGATTATAGTTTTGTAACGGGGGAGGAAGTTCCCGTGCCCAAAATAAAAGGTGAATTAGTTTATGCTGGTGGCCGCCAAAAAGGTGGAGCTGTTTTATTGACTGTTCAAAAATTACCTTCCCAGGGATACCTTACGGATCTGTGGAACAATGATTCGTTTGAAAAAGGAAATGAACGCTTACTTGAGCCTTTATCAACTAAAATCAGTGCTGTTTTCACTTGGTCAGTGCTATTTATTGCAGGCGTATCTTTTGCTTATTGGGCTTTTATTGACTTCTCTATTGCCATTAAAGTTTTTGCCTCAGTTCTTATCGTAGCATGCCCGTGTGCTTTAGCTATGTCCACGCCTTTTACATTAGGTAATACCCTGAGAATTTTTGGAAAAAGTAGGTTTTATCTTAAAAATGCAAGTGTTGTCGAGCGGCTAGCTTTAATTGATGCAGTAGTATTTGATAAAACAGGGACGCTCACAGATCCTGCAAATGCTAAGATCAGTTACATTGGTGAGACGCTTTCTGAGGAAACCAGAGCTATTTTAAAATCAATGGTAGAGCGATTCACTCATCCGCTCAGTAATAGAATTAATCAATGGCTAGGTAATCAAGTAGGAGTATCGCTTGAACAAAACAGAGAAATCAAAGGGTCAGGTATTCAAGCAGTTTTCAAAAATCAAGAGTTCAGACTTGGCTCAGCTGAGTTCTCGGGATTCAAAAGTACTATAGAAAGCCAAAATGGTAACATCGTTTGTCTAGTTGTAGAGGGACAGGAGCTTGGTTATTTTTTGATTGAATCTGGCCTTCGGGAAAAGGCTGCTGAAGTCGTAGATCAGCTCAAAACTGATTATGAGCTCCATGTTTTGTCTGGAGACTTTGCTTATGAGCAAACTTACCTAGAGGAAAAGCTGGGCGCTGGTATCAAATATAATTTCAAGCAAAGTCCAGGCGATAAACTCACGTATTTAAAGAGCTTGAACACTACTAACCATACCTTAATGGTCGGAGATGGCCTAAATGATGCTGGTGCGTTACAAGAAAGTGAGGTAGGCGTAGCGGTATCAGATAGAGTTAGCCATTTCTCACCGGCTAGTGACGCAATCATGGACTCTGAAGTGTTTGGAATGATTCCGAACTTTCTAAGTTTTGCGAAATCTAGCAGACTCATTATCAAAGCGAGTTTTATACTCAGTTTATTATATAACTTAATTGGACTTGGGTTGGCGGTTCAAGGACTATTAAGTCCAGTGATTTGTGCGATTTTGATGCCTTTAAGCAGTGTTTCAGTGGTGGTTTTCACCACATTTACCACGAATTTTGTAGCCTGGAAAAAGGGATTGGTAACCTTAAAACTGTTTTAGTATGGAAGTCATTTTTCTATTAATTGCGATCAGTCTCCTATTGGCAGGCACATTTCTTTTCTTGTTTTTCAAGGCAATGAAAGACGGCCAGTTTGATGATAATTATACCCCTTCGATAAGGATTCTTTTTGAAAATAATCCTAAAAAACCTAAAAAAAATCAATCATCAAAACCGAAAACCAATGAATGATACTACTCTGGAGAGGTTCCAATATGACAATAAAATTGTCAAGTACTTTGGAGCCGCAACGATTATCTGGGGCATAATAGGGATGTTAGTCGGCTTATTAGCAGCCACACAGCTTTTCTTACCTGATGCCAATTTGGGTAATCCCTATACAACGTTCGGGCGAATAAGACCTCTGCACACAAATGCTGTAATTTTTGCTTTTGTCGGTAACGCAATCTTTGCAGGGGTGTACTATTCCATGCCTAGGCTGTTGAAAGCTCAAATGTGGAACAAGACACTTAGTTGGTTTCATTTCTACGGTTGGCAGCTGATTATTCTTTCTGCAGTATTGACCTTGCCTTTAGGACTTACTTCCTCAAAGGAGTATGCAGAATTAGAGTGGCCGATAGATATCGCTATTGCGATTGTTTGGGTTGCTTTTGGAGTCAACATGATTGGTACGATTCTCACGCGTAGAGAGCGTCACATGTACGTAGCTATTTGGTTTTATCTGGCCTCCTTTATCACGGTTGCTGTCTTGCATATAGTGAATTCTTTAGCTTTACCAGTTTCTTTATTTAAAAGCTACTCAGCCTATGCTGGTGTCCAGGATGCTTTAGTACAGTGGTGGTATGGTCACAATGCGGTTGCTTTTTTTCTTACTACACCTTTCCTCGGATTGATGTATTATTTCCTTCCCAAAGCAGCTAATAGACCAGTTTATTCTTACAAACTTTCTATCATCCACTTTTGGTCCTTGATTTTCCTATATATGTGGGCTGGTCCTCACCACTTGCTTTACACGTCACTTCCTGAATGGGCGCAAGTCCTTGGAACCGTGTTCTCCGTCATGCTTTTAGCTCCGTCTTGGGGTGGTATGGTGAATGGATTACTGACTTTGCGTGGAGCATGGGATAAAGTAACGACTGACCCAGTGCTGAAATTCATGGTAGTATCAATCACTGCGTACGGGATGGCTACTTTCGAAGGTCCAATGCTTTCATTTAAGAATGTAAGTGCAATAGCTCACTACACGGATTGGATTATTGCTCACGTCCACATAGGAGGATTAGGATGGAATGGTTTCTTGACCTTCGGGATGCTATACTGGATGTGGCCTAGATTATTTAAAACTACCATATATTCTACCAAACTAGCCAATACACACTTCTGGCTAGGTGTTTTGGGAATTATTTTCTATGCATTGCCAATGTATGTAGCGGCATTGACTCAGTTCTTGATGTTGAGAGAATTTGATGAGATGGGCAAATTGGCTTATGGTAACTTCCTACAGACTGTAGTAGAATTAGTGCCAATGTACATGCTGAGAGCATTCGGAGGATTGATGTATGTGAGTGGAGTGATTCTGATGGCGTATAACATGGTGAAGACTGCTCAGCAAGGAAGTTTCGTGGAAACTGAAGAAGATTCTGCCCCTGCATTAGCAACGAACTACAATCCGAAAGGGGAATTCTGGCACAGAGCATGGGAGAGAAAGCCTATTTTCTTTGCCATATTAGCTACTATAGCCATCCTGATTGGTGGTGTGGTGGAAATAGTACCAACTATTTTGGTGAAATCAAATATACCGACTATTAGCTCTGTCAAACCCTACACTGCACTTGAACTTGAAGGGAGAGATATTTATATTCAAAACGGTTGTGTAGGTTGTCACTCGCAGATGATTCGACCATTCAGGTTTGAGACCGAACGCTATGGGGAATATTCTAAAGCGGGTGAATTTGTGTATGATCGCCCATTTCTATGGGGATCTAAACGGACTGGGCCTGACCTCCACCGAATCGGCGGGAAATATCCAGACAGCTGGCATTATTTCCACATGGATAATCCCCGTAGTATGTCGCCAGGATCTCTAATGCCACCGTATCCATGGTTGGCAACTAATGAATTGAATTTTTCGGACTTGCCGGCAAAAATCAGAACGATGCAAAAGCTGGGTGTTCCGTATCCGGAAGGATATGATAAGCAAGCTGCAGCGGATCTGCAAGCACAGGCTTCAGGGATTGCTACAAACTTAAAAGACGCTGGAGTAGAGGTAATGCCAAATACTGAAATCGTGGCATTGATCGCTTATTTACAGCGTCTTGGTACTGATATTAAAATCTCATCATCTAACTAATCAGAGAAATCATGTACAAAGAAGTATTACGATCAATCGAAAATGTAGCCGTGTTTCCCATAGTTTCACTGATAATATTTGTTCTGTTCTTCATAGGTATTACCATTTGGACGATGCGTGTTCCAAAAGATGTAATCGATCATATGAGTTCCTTGCCTATGGATAGCAATGATTTAACCGACAAAAAGCCATGAAAAAATATTTATCTTTTTTCGCTTTAATAAGTTGTGCTTTGTTTTCAATTCCAGTTATGGCGCAGGATGTACCTGTAGCAGGTGGAATGCAAGCGATGGGCTCTAATCAAATGGCTCTTTTGATCATCATAGGCGTCATTATAGGGATAATCATTTTGCTCTTGTTTCTTATGATTTACCTGATGACGTTTATTTCAACAGTATTTGGTATAGAAAGTCCTGAATTGGCGGACAAACCAAGCTGGTGGGAATCGTTCAAGGAGCGATTTGTAACAGGAGATATAGCCGAAGAGCAGGGAAAAGGAAAACTTATGGAAGACCACTCTTATGATGGAATTCATGAACTGGACAACTTTATGCCTCCTTGGCTTCAATATGTCTTCTTTGGAACAATCTTGATAGCAGTTGGCTATTTCGGTTTCTACACGGTTTTGGGTTATGGTAAGACGGGAGTAGAAGAGTATCAGGAAGAAGTACGTATTGCTGCAATCGAAGCCGAAGAACGTGGAGGAAGCTTATTGGCGTCCATCGATGAGACTAATGTTGAATTAGATAATTCTGATGCAGCAATAAATGTTGGTAAAACCATTTTCGGCTCTAACTGTGCTGCTTGCCATGCTGCCGATGGTGGTGGTGGGATTGGCCCAAATCTAACAGATCAGTATTGGCTACATGGGGGAGATATTAAAAATATATTCTCTGTTGTAAAATATGGCGTGATTGCAAAAGGCATGGTGCCATGGGAAGATCAGTTGAGTCCTAAGGAGATACAAGATGTATCAAGCTTTATTCTCCTCCTTCAAGGAACCAGCCCTGCGGTTGCTAAAGATCCACAAGGAGAATTATATACTGGTGATGGCGATGCTACTCCTCCTGATGAATCTTCATCTCCGGCTGATAGTACAACAGTCGTGGGGGATACTAGTGCTATTGCTGAATAAGTTAACACTGCCGGGGATTTCATGATTCCTGGCAGAAAATAAGCCTACTATTATGGCAAAAAAGAACCCACATTTAAATCCTGATTCTTTCAGAGATGCACTAGCTACCGTCCAAGATGATGGGAAGAGAAATTGGGTTTATCCCAAGAAAATCAAAGGCTATTTTTACAAATACCGAACTTACTTTTCATGGCTGTTATTAGCCATATTATTTGCTGGGCCATTTATCAAGGTGGATGGAAGACCATGGCTTTTGTTTAATATTTTTGAGAGGAAATTTATCATTTTTGGAGCCGTATTCTGGCCTCAAGATACCTACCTGCTGATTTTTCTACTATTGATTTTCTTTGTTTTCATCATATTATTTACGGTAGCGTTTGGTAGGGTTTGGTGCGGATGGGCATGTCCACAGACTCTTTTTATGGAAATGGTGTTTAGGAAAATAGAATATGCGATCGAAGGTGATGCCAATCAGCAAAGAGCATTGAATGCGCAACCTTGGAGTCAAGAAAAGATCATTAAGAAAACAAGTAAGATTACCATTTTTGCCATTATATCTCTGATGATCGGTCATCTGATGATGGCTTATCTGATAGGAGTAGATGAGGTGATAAAGATTGTATCATCGCCACCTGCCGCTCATATGGCTGGTTTTCTGGGGCTAATAGCTTTCTCTGGTGTTTTCATGTTTGTATTCACTTGGTTTCGTGAGCAAGCGTGTTTGGTGGTTTGTCCTTACGGTCGACTTCAGGGAGTGATGCTGGATAATAATTCCATCAATGTCATGTATGATTACGTCCGTGGAGAGCCACGGGCACCGATCCGCAAGAATGAAGTTGAGAATGTTGACAAAGGAGATTGTGTGGATTGTAGTCTTTGTGTACAGGTTTGTCCTACTGGGATCGATATTCGAAATGGCATTCAGATGGAGTGTGTAAACTGTACAGCATGTATCGATGCATGTGACGAGGTTATGCTGAAAGTGGATCGTCCTACAGGTTTGATTAGATATGCTTCGGAAAACAGCATCAAGCAAGGCTTTGAAAAGCTGTTTACCAACAGAGTCAAGATATATATAGTTATCCTTACCTTGTTGATAGCTGCCTTTATAGCTTTATTGTCTACTCGAGATGATATTACCGCTACTGTCACAAGATTTCCTGGAATGACATATCAGGAGCGGGAAGATGGTATGGTGACAAATCTTTACCAGATTACCTTGATCAATAAAACTTACGAGTCTCAGGAAGTTTCTCTGAAATCGCAGGCTGATGGTATGGATGTGGAGATAATTGGCGAGCAAATTTGGGTGCTTGAGCCACAGTCTAAGTTTGAAGGGAGATTCTTTCTGGTAAGAAAACAAGGAGAGATCAAAGTGAATCAAGAAAAAGTGTCTCTTTCAGTTCTTCATTTGGGAGACGAGATAGATCATATCAACACTAATTTCACAGCGCCGATAAAGTAGGTTTGCAATTTAACTAGGGGAATTATGGATTGGGGCAAAGGAATAGTACTTACAATTATAGGATTTGTAGCATTGATCATGACTATGGTGGTGATATCGGTGCGTATGGACGGTATAGAGTTGGTTACAGAAAATTACTACGAGGAAGAGATAAAATATCAAGACAGAATTGATGAATCAAATTCTGCGATGGAACTGGACAGGGAAGTGATCTCTTACAATTCTCAATCTAAAATAATCGAGCTTGACCTTCCAAATGGGACGGTAGGTTCTTTACAGCTTTTTAGGCCTTCTGACTCTTCTTTAGATCAAAAAATCAAAATAGAGGTGACACATTCAGGAAAAATGGAAGTGCCACTGCAAGAACTAAAAACTGGCTACTGGAAAATTCAGCTCAATTGGTCTGAAAACGGCGCGGATCATTATCAGGAGAAAAAAATCACTATCTAAATGTTATGGACAGCCCTTCTGCTGGGATTTCTAGGATCATTCCACTACGTGGGAATGTGTGGTCCTATCGCATTGGCTGTGGGAGGTAAAAAAGGTAAATCCTATTTTTCCCATAAAATCCTCTATAATCTTGGGAGAAGTGTAACATACGCCCTATTAGGATTATTAGTCGGAAGCATTGGGTTTTCCTTGTCACTTGCGGGTGTTCAACAAGTCTTTTCGATAGCAATGGGAGTGATAATTTTGATTTTTGCACTTTCATATAAAAAAGCAGATCAGTTTTTAGCTGTTCCCGCACTTTCAGTAATTGTGATTTGGGTGAAAAGGCAATTGAATCGATTTCTAAAAGCTGGAGGATCCTTTGCGTTTTTCGCAACTGGATTAGCGAATGGCTTACTTCCTTGTGGAATGGTATATATGGCCCTAGTTGCTGCATTAGCGTTGCAAAGCCCTTTACTTGGGGCTACCTATATGTTCTTTTTTGGGATAGGAACGATTCCTTTACTCTTGATATTGATGTATTCTGGAAAGATATTATCTATTCAGGCAAGACAGAATTTTCAAAAGGCTATTCCATATCTAGGCGTACTTATAGGCTTGCTTTTCATTTTCCGTGGCCTTGGGTTAGGTATGTTTCTTAGCCCAGATTTGCACGTATTTGATTATGGCAGCGAGCAGATTGAAATCACCATGTGTCGCTAAATCGTATTGCTGAATAGCGCTTTTTTGGTCTGATTTTCTGCTAGCCTAAGGTCTAGTTGAGAACAAATATTTCTAATGAATTTCATGCCTGTTTCTGTGACTAAAATCTCATCTTCTGAAGTGAAAATAAGCCCGTCTTTTTCCATTTCTTTTAGTTTCCAAATCTGATTGTCACCAAGTTTTTCTGAAATCTCTAAAGGAACTTTAGCCTGTTTTCTACAAATTAAATTTAGGATCACCTGTCTGATTGAAATATCCATATCAGTTAGAATATGTCCTTTTTGAATTGCAAAAGTATCTTGATTCACGAATGACTCGTATTTCCCAATGTTCTTTTCATTTTGCGCATAGGCATAGTATACATCACTAATACTACTGGCTCCAAGCCCAATTAGGATTTTGGATGGCAAGGTCGTGTAGCCCATGAAATTTCTATGCAGACCACCTTCAGATTTGGCCAACGTAAGTGCATCGTTTGGCAGAGCGAAATGATCCATCCCTATTTCCTCATATCCCATTTTCACCAAAAGAGTCCTTCCATATTCATATAGTTCACTCTTCTCTGTTTCGGTAGGCAGGAAACTTTCAAAGCTTTTTTGTGCTGGAAATACACTAGGCAAGTGAGCGTAACTATAGAATGCAATCCGATCAGGCCTTAATTCCTGTACTTTTCTAAACGTGTTTTCCATGGTTTTGACAGTTTGATGAGGCAAACCATAGATTAAATCGTAATTGATCGAGGTGTAGCCAAGAATGCGCGCGGAATCAGTGGCATTTTTCACTTTTTCAAACGGCTGAATTCGATGAATCGCTGTTTGTACTTGCTCATCAAAATCCTGAATACCATAACTCACTCAATCAAAGCCCAAATCATTGAGAGTTTTCAGGTGTTCAAAGCTCGTGTTGTTTGGATGACCTTCGAAGCTAAACTCAGCATTTGGGGTGATTTCTGCACCATCAACTATAGATGAGATCAGATACCAAAGATAAGATGGTTCAAAGAAGGTTGGAGTTCCACCGCCGAGATGTATCCCTGCGATCTTTGCCTTACCGTCAAAAATATCTTTGTATTTCCCCCATTCGGCTAGAAGAGCTTGGATATATGGGTCTTTGACCGCGTTGTTTTTTGTGATTCTTTTGTTGCATCCGCAGTACGTACACAAGCGCTCGCAAAAGGGCAAATGAATATAAATAGATATGCCTTCTTCCTTCCCAAAATCCTGAAAAGCCTTTCTTACAAGTGCATTCCATTGATAGTTTTCTAGGTTGTTTTCCCAGAGAGGAACAGTAGGATAGGAGGTGTATCGGGGAGCTTGACTATTGTATTTTTGCACTAAATCGGCCGAGATTTGCATAAGAAATTGCTTTCTGCAAATTAAGCGGTTTTCGTTATTCTATCGGGTGATGACTGTCGTCCACCAATGTGACTAAAATCATGTTCTGTTTCCCCTTAAAATCTTACGTTAGAAGGAAGTTAATCCAATAGGAAGTTATTTAAGAAACTACTTTTCAGCCCTAGCCACACAAAGAATAGTATCAGCCCCCATAACATATAAATTCTATAGTAATCTGCGGTCTCTTTGTAGCGATTTTCTATCACTTCGGTTTTTTCAAGCGTATCAATTCTTTCAAAAATCGATGCTAAAGTTCCGCCATCGGCAGCTCTGAAAAACTCTCCGTTTCCGATTTTGGCAATCTCACGCAAGGTGGATTCATCCAAGTAACTTTCTACCATCTGAGGTCTTCCGAAGAAGTCTGTACCATAAGGTACCAAGCCATCTTTTCCCATTGCAATAGTATAAATCTTAATATCCAAAGCGGCTGCAAGATTCGCCGCAAAAAGAGGATCTACGTTTCCTGCATTGCTCTCTCCGTCACTCAATAAGATCATCACTTTAGATGTCGATTCAGATTCTTTCATCCTGTTAGTTCCTGATGCCAATGCAGAACCTATGGCTGTTCCTTTGGCTTCCATCATGCTGAATGAAATCTCTTTCACTAGATCTGTGAGCAACTCATAATCATTTGTGAGCGGGGCTAAAGAATAGGCTTCACCAGCGAAAACCACCATTCCAATGCGATCTCCAACACGGCCATTAATGAATTCAGTGGCTGTAGCTTTAGCTGCTTCAAGACGATTGGGAGTGAAATCCTGCAGGTCCATAGATTCCGAAATGTCCAATACTAACATGATATCTATTCCCTCTGTGAATTGCTCTACACGCTCATTACTTCTCTGAGGCCGAGCTAGAGCTACTACTAGCATAATTAGGAAGAGGTAGTAAAAGCCAGCTGGAATAAGTCGTAAATATGTCCACGGGTTATTGCTTGCTATTCGTTTTGGAAGAGAAAGTTCCAAAACTGGATTTTTCATAAACTTCACAAATGTTCTGAAAAGAATGAGAAGTGGAATGATCCAGATCAAATTCAGTAAAATCGGATTTTCCCACTCGTAGCTTTTGAAGGTCTCAGGCAAAAACCAGGACCAGCTAAAGAATTCAGACAGCTGCTCTCTCATGGTTGATTTTTGTTTGTTTTTCCTGGTATTTTTCTCGCGCCACTGCTAATAGATAAGAAGTAGCTTCTTCACTTTTAGAAGATTTTCCAGCGTAAATAATCAAATCAATGGATCTCAATGCTTTGAAGATCTCTTGATTGTCCATTCGTTCTCCTATTTCGCTAGAAGTCCATTCTCTCACCGGCAGCTTAGTGATGCTTTCCATATAGCCTTTCCACAGGCCAATTACCTCATCTGCTGATTCGATAGTTGGATTTTCAGTAAGAATCACAGTTTGCGTTTTCCATCTTTTCTCAAATTGTGTCCAGCGTCTTTTCTCTCTTCTTTCCTTCCAGTACTCTTGGATTTTATTTGCAAATAAAAAGTATAGAACTCCTAGTAAAAGCACTATTCCACCAAGGATAATACCTAGGATAATCCAGTTGAGAGATTTTTCCAGAGGTTGATAAATGTTATTTTCCTGAAATACCAACTCCTCAGGAATGCTGTCTAAAGTAAGCTTCAATTTGAGTTCGGCCTCTAGCGGATAATGTATCACACTATCGTATCTGGCAAGTTCATACACTGGCAAAGTCAAGAAAGTACTTGGGTCTAGCGAGAAATTTGACAGGTAGTAGATCGTACTATCTTGCGTGACGCTGTCTAGCGTATAAGAAATGAATGTTTTCTTTTCCAGTAAGACCATCGGAGAAAAATCGAAAGTAGAATCCGGAAAGATAATCTGCTTTGATTTGGGATAGGTTGCTTTGAGTACATAGCCTACAAGCTCACCCACCTTGGCAGAGTCTTGCATGAAATAACCATCCACGGTGATCTGCTGAGCAGTGCCCAGGATTGGAAAGAGAAGAAAGAAAAAGAGTTTGAGCGTTTTAGCCACGTTTCATGCTTTTGTTTCGGTACTTAAATAGCTCCAGAAGCGGGCCTACGATGTCTTGGGTGGTATCGATAGCTAGGTAGTTTATTTGGTTTTTTTTGCAAATATCTTTTAGTTGCTCTCGCTCTGAAGTAAAGGTATCTGCTATTTTTTTAGAAAAGCTTCCAAAGGCGGTGTTCACCCAAGTTGTTTTTCCTTTTTCTTTATCAAAAACAGGAATAATGCCCAAAGACGGTAATGCTGATTCACGTGGGTCGGTGAGCTGTATAGCGACTACATCATGCCGCTCCGCAAGTGCTCTGAATGGGCGTTCGTATCCTTCATCAATGAAATCAGAAATTATCACAATCACGGCTCTTCTCTTTATGAGATTCAAGGCAAAAATAAACATGGAATTCAGATCCGTTTTTAATGAATTGTTCTCATGGTCAAAAATCCCACGGATCATTTTCACGCCTTGCTTACTCCCTTTTGAAGGGAGAATTAGTTTTTCTTTTTGATCTGAATAACTGATCAGTCCAACTTGACTTCCTTCAAACACTGCCGCCAGAGTCAGCACGCCTGCGATGATCTTTCCCTGATCTATTTTCTTATTTCCAGGCTGACCGATATCCTGGCTGCCACTGATGTCAAGCAGGAAGAAGACAGACTGTTCTTTGTCTTCACGAAACGTTTTGACAAAAGTCCCATGTCCCTTAGCAGATACTTTCCACTCAATCGTACGAATGTCGTCTCCATACTGGTACGGGCGGAGATCATCAAACTCCAACCCTGACCCTTTAAAAAGCGACTGGTATTCTCCTTGGAGGTGATTATTAGCCACCTTTCGGATCATGACTTCGTATTTTCTGAGCTTGCTGAATAATTCGTTCATGAATGGTGATTTGAACGGCCTAAGTTATACTTCTAAGCTGAATTATAAAATTTCAGTTACATGAAGAGTGGGGAGATTTTCCGTTAAAAAAACCTAATTTTGACCTGTGAAAAGTTTTCTGATACTAAGTTTTTGCATCCTTACCCTTGCAAGTTGCACTTCTAGCAATAAACCGGGGACCGTATTGTCCCAAGACAAGATGGTAGAAGTTTTGATAGATATCCATCTTATCGAGGGGCTTACGAGCGCAATGCCTGTAGCCTATGATTCATCTAAAGTGCTCTATAAGATTTTCGAAAATGAAGTTTTCCTCAACCATGAGGTGAGTGATTCTGTTTTCACTCAAAGTATGTTGTATTACCTCCGCGATCCTGCTGAGATGGAGCGGATTTATTCTCGTGTGGTTGATTCTCTTGTAGTAAGAGAATCTTCTGACGGAATTATAGACAAATTCTAATGCTATACCCACACAACCTCGAACACAAAGTAAATTTTATAAAGATCAAAGAACTGCTAAAAGTGGGGTGTACTTCTCCACTTGGAATGCAGTATGTGGATCGTTTGGCTTTCTCTTCAGATTATAATTTGGTAACCAAATTACTTGATCAGACGGAGGAATTTCGTCAAATTTTAATTTCGGGGGAGCTTTTTCCTTCTTCGAATTTCACCAACCTCAATCCTTACTTAGAGAAAGCTAAACTGGAGAATTCCTTCCTTGATGTAGAGGATTTCTACGAAATAAAGCTTTCACTTGACACGCTGAGAAGTTGCGTTTCTTTTTTCCGGAAAAGAGAAGAGGAGTACCCTGTTTTGAGTCAGTTACTTGGTTTGCTGATGGATCTCGATATGAGTTTGCTCAAAACAATCGAGCAGATTATCGATGAAAAGGGCACGATGAGAAGCAATGCAAGTAAAGATTTGCAGTTGATTCGAAGTCAGATAATTTACGAGGAAAGCCGCTTGCGCAAAGTCATGGATCGGGTGTTCAAAGAAGCAAGAGCAAAAGGACTTACAACCGAAGATTCGGCGATAACTGTTAGATCAGGAAGATTAGTGATACCCATTGCTGCTGAGAATAAGCGTAAGCTTCGTGGTTTTATCCACGATGAGTCCGCCACAGGCCAGACAGTTTTCATGGAGCCTGAAGAGGCGTTGGATATCAACAATGAGATTCGTGACCTCGAATACATGGAGCGTCGTGAGATCATCAAGATCCTGACACAGTTGACTGATAAAATCAGGCCTGCTATTCCAGCTTTGAGAAGGGCAACCAACTTCCTTGGCCTGATGGATTTTATTCGAGCCAAAGCAAAGTTTGCACAGAAGACAGATAGTTGTAGGCCAGAAATCACCAAGGAAAGACAGCTCACCTGGACTAAGGCTAGACATCCTATTTTGGAAATCGCGCTTAAGTCCCAAGGAAAGAATATTGTCCCTCTAGATGTCAAACTTAGCGGTCATGAGCGATTGCTTGTCATCTCGGGTCCAAACGCTGGTGGGAAATCTGTCACGCTGAAAACGGTAGCCTTGTTACAGTACATGCTTCAGTGCGGGATTTTGATTCCAGTTCATCCTGATTCCAAAAGTTCACTGTTTGATAATTTTTTTATTGATATAGGTGATGAACAGAATCTAGAAAATGACCTAAGTACCTACAGCTCGCACTTGATGAGCATGAAGCATTTTTCGCTTTTTTCAAATAAGAAAACTATTCTATTTATTGATGAATTTGGTACGGGGACAGAGCCTCAATTTGGCGGGGCAATAGCCGAATCCATTCTTTTGGCACTGAATAAACTGGGAGCATACGGCGTACTCACTACGCACTACGGTAATCTGAAGCAAATTGCCAATAAGAATCAAGGAATGGTGAATGGCGCTATGCGCTATGATGTGGATAAATTAGAGCCGCTTTACCAGCTTGAAATAGGTAAGCCGGGATCTTCTTTTGCTTTGGAGATTGCTTCCAAAATCGGGATTCCAGAAGAGATTTTGAAGTATGCCAAAGAGCAAATTGGTGAAGAGCGCGTACGGTATGACAGATTGCTGACGCAGGTAGAAAATGAGAAGAACCAATACGCAACTTTACTGGCGGATGTGAAAGCTAAAGAGCGTCTGCTGAAAACTCGCATTCAGGAATACAATGAGCTGAAAGAGACTATGGAGACGACCAAAAAACGTTATCTCCAAGAAGCAAAACTAGAGGCGAAGCAACTGTTAGATCAAGCGAATAAGAAGATAGAAGCTACTATTCGCGAGATTAAAGAGGGGAAGGCTGAGAAGGAAGCTACTAAGCTGGTGCGCAAAGACTTGGAGGAATTCAAGGAAAAAGTCAAGCCGGAAAAAATCATTGTCAAAAGCCCTGAGATTAAGGTTTTGGGAGGCAAAATTGCCATTGGCGACTGGGTAAGAGTGAAAGATAATGGGGCTATTGCAGAAGTACTTCAGATCAAAGGTAATGAGCTAGAGGTTTCCATCGGCGAGCTCAAATCAAAAGTAAAGCTTTCGAGATTGGAGAAAATATCTCAAGGTGAAGCTAAAAAAGAGAAGAAATCGGCTTTCTCCAGAAGTGGGTACAACACCAACGAAAAGATGATGGACTATTCACCCAACCTCGATTTGCGAGGAAAACGTGGCGAAGAAATATTGTCTTTTATCCAAACGTTCATCGATGAAGGATACATGCTTGGTTTGAAAGATGTTCGGATTGTTCATGGAAAAGGCAACGGGATTCTGAGGGATTTGACACGTAATTTCCTGAGAGACATGAGTCAAGTTCAACACATGGAAGATGAGCATGCAGATCGGGGTGGAGCGGGAGTTACTCTGGTGACCTTGAAATAAAGTGTCTTAAGTAACCTGGACTTTTATGCTACAGTCAGATTTATACTAAAATTAGATCTGCCTAATTTTTGTGGAAATGCCTCCGTGGTCTTCCAACCAATGGGTGTGAAAAATGGTGGTTTTCCTGGAACTTAAATTAAACTTCAGGCCAATAAACTCTACTTCTTTAGCAAGTTGAAGGTATAGGTTCCTGCCACAGCCATTACACCATTCACTCGAGCTCCGGGAGCTGGAATCGTAAAGGTGAGTATCAAATTATTATTATTTTGAGTGAAGGAGATTTCTCTTCCAGAGGCTGGCTTGGTGCCGGAAAGCATAAACTTATCGAAATTAGTACCTGCAAAATTCCAAGTTCCTGAAGCATCGAATAGGTCATTGTTATTTTTGGCGGTGTAGGTTTTACCAGAGCCTGATTTTAAAACTAACTCAAATCCTGAATATAAATCTGTCACTGCTACGCCGTCGCGCGCTACAGATCCGCCTCCATCGATTCCCCAAGTTTGCAAATCTGCGCCAGTCAAGGCTTCAGTTGCAATTTGTTCGGGTGTTTTGATTGGCTCAGGTACTGGGTTATCTCCGCCACAGCTTTGGTTTGCAATCACGACAAAAGTGAAAAGGAATAATCTGAAAAAAAGTGATTTCATATGTTTAGGAATTAATAACTGTAAGATTAAAGGTAGAGATTTAAGTTCAAAGCTATTGTTTACTTAAAGTCTTCGAGCACTATTTTTTGCTCGCAAAACTCGTATTCTCTTGGCTCGTTAGAGCAAATCACCAAAATTCTATTTTTGCCATATAGACCTATCATTTCCTGATACCAGTCTATTCCCTTTTTGTCTAGATTGGACGTGGGCTCATCTAGGAATATCAGGGGAACGTCAGAAAAAAGTGCCAATCCAAGTTTCAACCGCTGTTTCATGCCCGAGGAAAATTGCCCTACAGGCTTTGTACTATGCTGAGTAAGGTAAAGCTGTTCGATGATTTCTTGTGAGGAAATCCCGTTAAGTGGCTTTTTAAACTTAAAGTGAAAATTGAGCAATTCCTCCAGACTGAATTCTTCCGGCACTTCCATATAGGGCGCAGAAATAGTCATGTATGAAAACCAATCATTTTCTGAGATTGATTTTCCGTCAAGCAAATAGTCTATTTTCCCTGAAGTGATTGGTATAGCACCGCTCAGACATTTCAGTAAGGTAGATTTACCTGATCCATTACTTCCTGTAAGGGCTATGGAATTCCCTTGAGATAATTCAAGGCTTAGATTTCTAAAAATCCATTCGTATTGGAAGCGTTTTGAGGCTTCTTCTAACTGGATTTTAAGCATAGTTAATTGATGTAACCTTTCATCACACCACGTTCAGATGAGCGAATGAAATTCAAGATCTCATCTCGTTCTTTGGTGGCAGGAAGGTTCACTTCGATTTCTTCTAGCGCACGACTGTTGTTCATGCTATTAAGAAACAGATAACGATAAACTTCCTGAATGTGGGAAATAGAATCACTCGAAAAACCTCTTCTTCGTAGTCCCAGAGAATTTACACCTGCATAAGAAAGTGGCTCACGAGCCGCTTTAGTGAATGGAGGGACGTCTTTTCTAACTAGTGATCCACCAGAAACCATGGCGTGCATTCCGATTTTCACAAACTGATGAACGGCACTGGATCCTCCTACAATAGCCCAATCATCGATGGATACATGACCGGCGATTTGTACAGAATTAGCGATAATAACGTGATTTCCGATTACGCAATCGTGAGCTACGTGTACGTAAGCCATTAATAAACAATGGCTTCCGATAGCTGTCATCTGCTTTTCTACTGTACCTCTGCTGATCGTAACACACTCTCGGATTGTGGTATGATCTCCGATTACAACTGTAGAATCTTCCCCTTGGAATTTCAAATCCTGAGGAATTCCTGCAATCACTGCACCCGGGAATATCTTGCAGTTTTTTCCAATACTAGCTCCAGAAAAAATAGTTACGTTTGGCCCGATCCAAGTATTATCACCTATGGTGACATTCGCTCCAATCATTGTAAATGGATCAATGTGAACATTTTTTCCGATTGTTGCTTCAGGGTCAATATGGGCTAAAGGACTGATCATGATTCTTTTCGGGTTATGCTTGCTGTCATTACGGCCTCACATACTAGCGTATTTCCTACATAAGCTTCACCACGCATTTTTGCTATACCTCTTCTTATCGGGGCCAAAAGTTCACATTTAAAAATTAGTGTATCACCAGGGAGAACCATTTTTCTAAATTTACAGTTTTCGATTCCCAGAAAATAAGTCCAATAATTTTCTGGATCATCCACTGTACTCAATACTAATATCCCTCCTGTTTGAGCCATTGCCTCTACCTGTAATACGCCTGGCATCACTGGATTGGCAGGAAAATGCCCCATAAAGAAAGGTTCGTTGATCGTTACATTTTTCACCCCAGCTACTACTGTACTATCCAGGTAGATAATTTTATCGAGTAACTGGAATGGATATCTATGCGGCAAAATGCTGCTGATTTGGTTGATATCCATCACTGGAGGAAGTCGTGGGTCGTAAAATGGAATGTGTGAAGTAGATGACTTCTCCATAGCACGTTTTATTTTTTTAGCAAAGGCTACATTGGCTGCATGACCTGGTCTTGCTGCCAAAATTTGAGCTTTTAGCGGGCGTCCTACTAATGCCAAATCTCCAACTACATCGAGCAATTTATGTCTTGCCGGCTCATTGCGATAGCGAAGATCTACATTATTTAAAATGCCTTCTTTCTTTACCTCAACCTTTGGCTTGTTGAACATCTTAGCCAAATTAACTAATTCTTCTTCTTCTACAATTCTGTCAACTACCACAATGGCATTGTTCAAATCCCCGCCTTTGATAAGGTTTGAATTGTAAAGCATCTCTAGCTCATGCAAAAAGCAAAAAGTACGACAAGAGGCGATCTCAGATTTGAATTGGCTAATGTCAGTGATAGAAGCATGTTGACTACCCAATACTGGGGAGTTGTAATCCACCATCACTGTCACACGATAGTTGTCAGTAGGCAAAGCCACCATTTCTACTTCGCGAGCAGAATCTTTGTATTGGATACTTTCTTGAACTTCATAGAACCGTCTTAGGGCATTTTGCTCCTCTAGACCTGCTTCTTCCAGAACTTCTATAAACTGAATCGATGATCCGTCCATAATTGGAGGCTCAGGACCGTCCAGCTGAATGAGTACATTATCGATCTCTAAACCTACTAATGCTGCCAAAACGTGCTCTACTGTATAAACACGAGCACCATTTTGCTCCAAGGTAGTGCCCCTAGATACATCCACGACCAAGTCGCAATCTGCATCTACTGTTGGTCTGCCTTCAAGATCAATCCGCTGAAACTTATATCCGTGATTTGGGGGTGCAGGAAGGAACGTCATGTTTGAAATGACTCCGGTGTGTAATCCTACTCCGGATAATTCCACCTGCTTTTTAATCGTGTGTTGTTTTACTTTCATCTGATTTTTGAACCGTTCAGCATGCTAAAGGCTGCAAATTTACTGCTTTTTTTCTAGTTCTCTTATGCGGTCTTCTATTGAGTCTAGCTTTTTGAAAATCGAATAAGATTTTAGAAATTGTTTCATGTCGAATCCTATGTATCCAAATAAGGTGGTTCCTGATTTTGTAATGGATTTGCTTACCCCTGTATTGGCACCTATGGTAGTATTGTCTGCAATAGTTATGTGACCCACAATGCCTGCTTTGCCTGCGATTATGCAGTTTTTTCCGATTATAGTGGAACCTGATATTCCTGTTTGGGAAGCTATGACTGTGTTTTCACCTATGACCACGTTGTGTGCAATTTGGACCATATTGTCGATTTTTGCACCTTTTTTAATCAACGTAGATCCCATCGTAGCGCAATCAATGGTGCTATTCGCTCCCACGCTTACATTGTCTTCTAAAACAACGTTACCAATTTGGGGGATAGCCTTGTATGTTCCGTCTTCTTGAGGAGCGAAGCCAAATCCATCAGAACCTAGGACCGCTCCGGGATGGATCTCACAATTATTGCCTATGACGGTGTCAGCACAGATTTTTGCCCCCGCATGGATGATAACATTGTCACCAAGCGTTACCCGGTCTCCAATGTAGGCGTGGCTATAGATTTTGACAGAATCTCCGATTGTACAATTTTTTCCCACATAAGAAAAAGCTCCCCTGTAAGCCTGCTCTCCGATCTGTGAGCTTGGATCAAAAAAACATGGCTCTTCGACTCCAACCATACTGCTTTTCATCATCATGGAGTAGGCCTCCAGCAGTTTGGTAAAACCGTTATAAGCATCCTCAACACGGATTAGGTTTGTTTTGAGTTCTTTTGTTGGAGTGAAGTTAGCAGATACGATTACAGCTGTGGCCTCTGTTTCATAGATAAATGAAGTGTATTTTTCATTCGCCAAAAAACTTATGCCCCCCTGCTTTCCATCTTGGATCTTGTCCAATCGGGATACTTTTTGGTTTTCATCACCTTCTACTTTTCCCTGTAGGATTGCAGCAACTTGTCCGAGGGTAAATTCCATAAACAATATAAACGGAGTTAATAATTTAAATTTAGGCTTTTGGCCTTACATACGTAATGTTTCTCCACGATTTTACTCATGACTTTTATATTCGGTAAGTCAGCCGCCTGAGCTACATCAATTACCTTTCCTTTTTTTGTCAGGATATTATTTTATCTTTAACCAAGTAGCCATAGTTGCTCACTACACCATGGGAAAAGAAATAATCCAAGTCTCCTATTGGTATTTGCAGCCTTTTAATCGTCTTCTCTTTTAACTGTATTATTTCTTCTGCAGAAAAAGGTTCATTAGTCAAATTGATCTTATATAAATTACGAGTCAAAAACATCTGAGAAATATTTCTTAGCACATAATCCGGGTGATTTTTCCAGAGTTTTATAGCTCCCCAAATATCTAAATCGTCCATTTCGAGAAACAATCGCAAATAATCCGGATTAGTTCGGAAGTCGGCTATAGATAAATTCTGATTTAAAAAGAAATCAAACTCCTCCGTGATCGTGAAATTTGTACCTGACTGGCGTAGGAATTTTGCGCGTTGGATGAGTTTAATGAGCATTTTCTCTGCACTGACGGTAGTTTTGTGGAGGTAAACTTGCCAGTACATCAAGCGACGGGCGCTCAGGAAATTTTCTATAGAATAAATTCCTTTTTCTTCGATGACCACTTGATCATCTTTCACGTCCATCATTTTGATAATACGATCCGCTCCGATAGTTCCTTCGGATACTCCAGTGAAAAAACAGTCGCGCTGTAAGTAATCCAATCTATCAATGTCTAATTGACTAGAAACCAGTTGATGAAAGAATTTACGCTCGTATTGATTCTTAAATATTCTTAAAGAAAGCTCCAGTTTACCACCAAACTCCTGATTCAGGAGTTCTATAGTCAAAAGAGAAAGCTCTTCATGGGGTACGCCCTTGAGTAAGCTATATTCTAAAGCATGTGAAAATGGCCCGTGCCCAATGTCATGCAAAAGAATAGCGATTAACGCAGCTTCATATTCCTCTTCTGTGATTTCAGTGCCTTTTATTCGTAGATTGTCTAGGGTAATGCTCATCAAATGCATTGCCCCAATCGCATGATGAAATCGGGTATGGAGAGCGCCGGGATAGACAAAATCAGTTAGACCCAGTTGCTTTATTCTCCGCAATCGTTGAAAGTAAGGATGGTCAATAATCGTAAAAATCAACTCGCTTGGGATCGTGATAAATCCGTAAACCGGGTCGTTTAGTATTTTCTGGCTTTTCAAGGAGGCCTTTTTTGTTTGCCTCAAAAGTAATTATAATTTTAAAAGAAACGGAACCTGAAATGTCTCAAAAATACAAGATACTCTGGGCAGACGATGAAATCGATTTGCTCAAGCCCCATATTCTTTTTCTCGAACAGAAAGGATACGATATTACGACAGTTAATTCTGGTGTAGACGCTATCGAAGAGGTCGAGCAAAAAAACTTTGATGTTATCTTTCTGGATGAAATGATGCCAGGGATGACTGGACTCGAAACGTTGCAACAGATCAAGCAGATCAAACCTCAGGTGCCAGTGGTGATGATCACCAAAAGTGAGGAAGAGCATATTATGGATGATGCGATTGGCGGAAAGATTGCGGATTATTTGATCAAACCGATTAACCCCAGTCAGATCTTGCTTTCTGTAAAGAAGCTTCTTCAAAACAAGCAGTTGATCGATGAGCGGACTACTCAGAGTTATCAGCAAGACTTCATGAACATCAGCATGGCTTTTGGTGATGCCGAGGATCATCAGGATTGGGCCGATATCTATCGGAAGTTGACGTATTGGGAAATGCAGATCGATGATACTGAAAATAAAAACATGCTTCCTGTGCTGGAGTCGCAGAAAATCGAAGCTAATGCCAACTTTTCCAAATTCATAAAAGAGAATTACCTAGACTGGATGGATGAGAAAAACCCTGTGAAGCCTCTGCTTTCTCATCAGGTAATGAAAAAGAAAGTTTTCCCGCAACTCAAAGAGAAAAAGCCGCTATTCTTTATAGTAATAGATAATTTTAGACTTGACCAATGGGAAGATATTGAGTCAATCATTGCTCCTTATTTCAATATAGAAGATAAGGATACCTATTATAGTATTTTGCCGACTACTACGGCTTTTGCACGAAATGCGCTCTTCAGCGGTATGATGCCTATGGATATGGCGAGATCCTATCCCCAATTCTGGGAAGATGAAGATTCTGAAGGAGGCAAAAATAACTTCGAGGAAGAATGGCTGAAAATAAACCTGGAGAAAAACCGCTATTCAATCAAGTCTAGCTACAATAAAATCATCCAAGCTCATCAAGGGAAAGCTGTTTTGGAGCAATTCCATACTTTCCTTCAAAATGACCTGAATGTTTTGGTTTATAATTTTGTGGACATGGTTTCACATGCTAGGACGGATATGAAAATGATCCGTGAATTAGCTCCGGACGAGTCGGCTTACAGGTCGTTGACTACAAGCTGGTTTGAGCATTCCTCCTTATTTGAATTACTGAAAAAAATTCACGATGCTGGTGCAGAGGTGATTATCACTACGGACCATGGCACTAAGCGAGTGAACCGACCATATAGAATAATAGGAGATAAGAATGTGACTACTAATCTCCGATATAAGCAAGGAAAGAACTTGAATTTTGAGCATGGGAAAGTTTTTGAGATCAAAAGACCTGAAGACGCAAAGTTGCCGAGATTAAATGTGTCTTCTACTTATGTGTTTGCTGTAGAGGATTATTTCTTTGCATACCCCAATAATTACAATTATTATGTGAACTTCTATAAGGATACCTTCCAGCATGGAGGTGTATCTTTGGAAGAAATGATCATTCCGATCGTTCATTTGTCACCAAAATAATTGATCATTTGACCCAGTTCACATACGAGCTAGATGAGATTGAAAAAGCTGTGCAGACTGTGATAAAAGCTGCTGCAGATGAAAAAGTATGGGTTTTTCAAGGCGATATGGGTGCAGGGAAAACTACACTCATTAAAGCCTTGTCCAAAGATTTTTCAGTCACAGATCAAGTAAGCAGCCCTTCATTCGGGATCGTAAATCATTATGAAAATCAAAGTGGTGAGATTTTTTATCACTTTGATTTTTACAGACTGGATGATCCCACAGAAGCCTTGGATATCGGAATAGAAGAGTATTTTTATAGTGGAAATTATTGCTGGCTAGAATGGGCTGAGAAAATTGCTGCATTTTTGCCGGAGAAATTTTTCCTTATTCGGATCATCAATGATTCCGAAACACAACGAACCCTGAACTTACAACACATCGAAGATGCCAGCTGAAATCGATCAACTTACTGCCGTGGGACTGATCCCAAAAGAATCGCCAGCGAAGGTGAGAAAAAGAGATTATTCCTTGGTGATTGGCTTGCCAAAGGAAGTCTCAACTCAAGAAAAGCGAATCGTTCTTACTCCCGAATCTGTTGGTTTACTATCAAACAACGGTATAAGTGTAGTAGTGGAGGCAGGAGCAGGTTTGCAATCCAAATTTTCAGATCAGGATTTTTCAGATGCTGGTGCAAAGGTCACTACTTCGAAGAAAGAGGTTTATGAGTCTGACGTTGTTCTAAAGATTGATCCGCCTACCCAAGAAGAATTGAGCTACATGAGTACGGGAAGTTGTTTGATGTCAGCTCTACAGCTGGAAAGACAAAACCAAGAGTTCATTCATACGCTTAATCAAAAGAAAATCACGGCTGTGGCATTTGAATACCTAGAAGATAAGGTGGGAGGGATGCCAGTTGTTCGGGCGATGTCAGAGATTGCAGGAAGCACCGTGATGCTAATTGCTGCAGAATACCTTTCTAGTGAAAATGACGGGAAAGGCTTGATTATGGGGGGTGTGACAGGCGTCCCGCCGACTCAAGTCGTGATCATCGGGGCGGGTACCGTAGCTGAATATGCAGCCAGAACGGCGTTGGGATTAGGTGCAAATATTAAAGTTTTTGACAATCATATTTACAAATTACGACGACTCAAGCACCTATTAGGACAGCAGATATATACGTCTACGATTGATAATTTTAGCTTGAATCAAGCGCTTTCGGAAGCGGATGTGGTAATAGGAGCCTTGAGAGCAGAAAAGGGTCGAAACAAGATTGTCGTATCCGAAGAGATGGTAGCTAATATGATGCATGGTAGCATTATTATTGACGTGGCCATTGATCAAGGAGGCTGCATAGAGACAGGAAGGATGACCTCACATGACGAGCCGGTGTATCAGGTTCATGACATCACACATTATTGCGTACCAAATATTGCTTCACGAGTGGCAAGGACGGCGTCTTATTCATTAAGCAATATTTTCACGCCTATCATACTTCAAATGGCAGACCTAAGAGGAGCTGAAGAAATGATATTCAACTACAAATGGTTTCTGAGGGGCGTTTACACCTATCGAGGAAGCTTGACTAATGCTTATTTGGGGAGGAAATTCGACATCAGTCACAAGGAATTACAACTTTTGCTAGCTGCTAGGTATTAACTCATGAAAGTAGATTTTGGCGAAGTAGAAACTCCAGTTGATCATTAGATTTGATCAGTGCTTTAGTGAGTTTCTCATTTTCAATGCGCAACTGATGGATTTCAAAAGCATTTTTTATGACGGTCCGTAGGTAGTCCTCCTCCCAGGGTTTTGTGAGGTAGTGATATACCTGTCCTTTATTAATCGAATCAATGACAGCCTGAATATCTGTGTATCCTGTAAGTAAAATCCGTATGGGATTTGGGTGAATTGGAATTATGGATTCCAGAAATTCCACTCCTGTTTCCTCTGGCATTCTTTGATCAGTAACAACGATATCTACTTCTTCTTTTTTAAGAACCTCACGACCTTCACTTGCTGATATAGCTATAAAAACCTTATAATCTCTTCTAAATGTAGCTTTAAAGGCCTGAAGGTTATTTTCTTCGTCGTCGACGTAGAGAATTCTTATTTTTTCTTGAGGCTTATCTTCCATAGTACAAAAATCTAAAAAAAACTTCAATTTTGAAGGATTATTTCTTCATTTTCGAAATAGCTTTTATTCTATTTTCCTCATTAAGATAAATTAAAATTACTTTCTAAGCTAACTGGAACAATTCAATGCATTGATTATGGGCTAAAGGAGAATTAGTATTAATAATTTTCACCTCATTGATCATCTTGATTGAATGTAAATTGGTTTCTCAATCCGCTGAAAATCAGCGTTGGAAAAGCTGGAAAGCTATATTGAAAGATAATTACATGAAAATAAAAGGATATTATTCATTTATCATTAACTGATTTATTGCATTTTAGCGGATTATTACTCACCCCATAATAAAGCCTTTCAGGTATATTTCGATGTCAAAACTAATGGATACTTCTATATCGGAAGTGTATAGACCATTGATAATAAGTGCTTCAGATGATATTTCAAAAAGTACACTAAAGAAGTTAAAAAGAGATACAACTTTACTTATTCACGATGAGATCAAAATGCAGGTAGGTGATTTGATCAAGCTCAGAAATCCTCAAAAGAAATTCAGTCCAAATGAATTGGGTGAAGCAATTGAAGATTTCTTTGGCAGCCAGTCTCCTTCAAGTTATGGGAATTGGGTTTATTATCCATGGCGCCATTGCCTGGTTCACCTGCTTCCAGAGGATGAGTTTGTTACCGTACGAACAATTAGGAACAAATATGTTATTACAGAAGAAGAGCAAAAGACCTTAGCGCGCAAAAAAATAGGGATAATAGGCCTATCAGTAGGTCAGAGTGTAGCTTTAACGTTGGCTTTGGAACGAGGATGTGGAGAACTTCGATTAGCTGATTTCGATACATTAGAGCTGAGTAATCTGAATAGAATTCGCTCAGGCGTTCACAATTTAGGAGTAAAAAAGTCGGTGATTACTGCTCGGGAAATTGCGGAGATAGACCCATATCTGAACGTAGTTCTTTATAATGAAGGCATTCATGATGATAATATTCACGATTTTTTCACTCAGGGAGATGACTTGGATTTATTGATAGAGGAGTGTGATAGCTTAGAAGTCAAAATTAAAAGCAGAATTAAAGCAAAAGAGCTTCGCATCCCTGTGTTGATGGATACCAGCGATAGAGGTATGATCGATGTTGAGAGGTTTGATGTAGAGCCTGAGCGTCCGATACTTCATGGACTACTTCAGAAATTTGGTGAAGAATCCGGTCTTGTTGCAAAAAATTTAAATCAAAATACTGAGATTTTAATGGCGCTATTGGATTTCAATAATCTATCAGTTGGAGCACAGGAAAGTATTGTTCAAATTGGGAAAACTATAACTTCCTGGCCACAATTGGCCTCGTCTGTAATTTTAGGAGGAGGAGCATGCGGATATTTTTCCAGAATGATTCTTTTAGGAAAAGGTATTCGCTCCGATAGATACTATGTAGACTTAGAAAAGATCGCAAATTTTAGTCATGGAAGTTAGGGTTAGAGTAATAAAAGTAACTGAGGACATTGAGGCTACAGAAAAATATATTGCAGGTCATTTAAAGGTTCTTGAATCCTACGGGGTCATTAAAGTGACCTCTGCAGACAGATCGTGGATAGCTAATCCGAACACCTACTTGATACTCTTTGAATCCATAGATGATTTCAGGGTACTCGGAGGTGGACGCATTCAGTTG
>Ga0105053_10002897_pt1 | contig 26348 bp, 8 predicted proteins | sample BON01_FD_78093 | JGI IMG/M metagenome (GOLD analysis project Ga0105053, IMG submission 78093) | Freshwater microbial communities from Lake Bonney liftoff mats and glacier meltwater in Antarctica - BON-01 | ecosystem: Environmental > Aquatic > Freshwater > Ice > Glacier meltwater | place: Lake...
GGTGTGTGTGGTTGGGGTTTGTGGTGGGGGGGGGTTTTTGGTGTGGGTGGGGGTGTGGTGGTGGGGGTGGGGGTGGGGTGGGGGGGGGGGGGGGGGGGGGGGTTGGGGTGGGGGGGGGGGGGGGGGGGGGGGGGGGGGGGGGGGCGGCGGCCGGTGTCGCGTGCGACGAGAAACACACACACAGAGAGTGCTGCCGCGGCCGCTGCCTAGTGCTGCGGCCGGCGCGGCGCATGCGGCGACCCCGGCGCGCCCGGCGGCGCGGCGGCGGCGGCCACGGGCCGCGGCGACGGCGCGGGCGACGCCTGGTGCATGAGGGTGGCGCCGGCGGCCGCGGCGAGCGCAGCGGCAGCGCCGCCGCCGCAGGGGAAGTGGTGGCCGCCGCCGCCGCTGGCGCCACTGGGCGAGGGCGGGGGCCAGCGCAGCGCGGGGGGGCGGGCGCCGCCCGCGCCGCACGCGCGCGGCGAGTGAGGCGGCTGCTGCTGCTGCTGCCGCTGGTCCGACTCGGGGCGGTCGTCGGGGTCCGCCGCCGCCGCCGCCACCGCTAGGCGCGGCACGGCCGGCCGCCGCGAGGGCGCCTGCTGCGGCTGCTGCTGCTCCGCCGTCGCCGCCTCATGTTGCGCTGGCTGCTGCTGCTGCTGCTGTGCCTGCACCTGCGCCGCCGCCGCCAGCAGCAGCTGCTGCTGCTGCTGCTGCGCCTGCAGCCCCGCCGCCGCCGCCGCCTCCACCCGCTCTCGCAGCCGGAACCGCGGCGCGATCACCGCGCGCACGTCGTCCGCCGCCGCCAGCTCGTCCAGCAGCGGCATCAGCCGGGCGAGCGCGTCGTCCTGCGGGTCGTCGTACCACGACTCCACTGGGATTCCGTTGTCGAGCTGAAATCCGAACGCCTGCGGCGAGTTGTCCACGATGGCCGTGTCGCGCAGGTCGCGCCCCAGGGCCGACAGATCTTTCAAGTAGTTGCCGTCGACGAGGACGCAGCTGTCGCGGTAGACGCGGTGCCGGATCAGGCGGCGCCGCGGGTCGAGCACGTCGAGCAGCCGCTCCGCGTACACGCGCTGCGAGGCGGTGAAGACGACGACCTCGAACAGCTGGGCGGCCCGGCGCAGGAAGGCGGCCATGTGGGGGCGGGTGCGCACGTGGACGACGTGCTCGGCGCCGTTGAAGACGACGGGGAAGGAGAAGTGGACGGGGGCGGCGGCAGGGGCGGCGGGCGCGGCGGCGGCGGCCGGGGTAGGCGCGGCGCCGTCGTTGCTGTCGGCGGCGGCGTCGGCGGCGGCGGCGGCGGCGGCGGCGGCGGCGGCGGCGGCGGCGCCGGCCGCCCCGGCGCCGGGGCTGCGGGCGGGGGGAGGTGCCGGGGGCGGGTCGCCCGGGGCGGGGGGAGGCGGGGCGATCCCGAGGGTCGAGTGAACGAGCGTCTCGTCGAGGTCGAGCACGAGCGTCTTGAGCGGGCGGGGGGTGGCCGCGGGCTTGAGGCTCCCGGCAGGGGGTCCCTCGCGCGAGCCTTGCCGCCGCGGCTGCTGCTGCTGCTGCTGCTGCTGCTGCTGCTTGCTACCGCTTGGCCCGCGCGGCGGCTGCTGCTTCTGCTGCTGCTGCTGCGGCCTGGGCCGCCCGCCACAGTCGCCGCCACCGGCGTCCTGCTCGTCCGCATCGGCGCCCCCGTCGTCCTCCTCGTCCTCGGAAGAGGACGCCGACAGGGGCAGCGCCGCCAATGAGGCCGGCGCCGCCCTTGCCGCCGCCGCCACCGCAGACGCCGACGCCGGCGCCGGCGCCGGCGCCGGCCGCCGCCGGCCCGCGACAGAAACCACCTCTACCGCCGCCGCCTCGGCCGCGTCCGCCTGGCGCCGGCACGCGCGCTGGGGCCGCGGGGCCGGCAGGAGCGCCACGCGCCGCGCGAGCAGCGCGCGTCCGGCCGCGCACAGGGCCTCGGCCGTCACCGACAGGGGCGGGGCATAGCCCTCGCCGCTGCCGCCGCCGCCGCCGCCGCCGCCGCCGCTTCCGCCGCCCCCTTGCTGCTGCTGCTGCTCCTGCTCGTCCTGCTGCTGCGCGGCCACGGCCAGGTCGCGCCCGTGGATGTCGGTCGCGAGGCCCGCGAGCGCCGCGGGCCCGGCGCGCAGGAGGGCGGCGGTCGCGACGCACTCCTCGAGCGGCGGGAGGCGCGAGATGAACAGCCACGGGTCGAAGAGGTCCTCCTCCTCCTCGTCCTCGTCGTCGTCGTCGTCCTCCTCGTCCTCGTCCTCGTCGCCGTCAGCGGCGGCGTCGTTCCCGCCGGCAGCGGCGCCTGCGGCTGCTGCCGCCGCCAATCCTTGCTCGTGATCGCCGGCCGACCGCGGGGCCGGCGAAAGGGGCAGATCCTCATTGTTCTCTGCTTGCGCCTCGGGGACGGCCAGCTCGGCCAGGGGCGGGCGCGCCGACGCCGGCTGTGACGGCTGGCAGCGCGCGGCGGCGGCGGCGGCGGCGGCGGCGGCGGCGGCGGCGGCGGCGGCGCGCTCGTGTGCCCCTCCGCCTCTGCCCGGAACGCGCCGGCCGGCGGCCGCGCCCGCTCCTGCTGCTGCGGCGACGGCCGCCCCGTCGTCCTCGCTCGTCTCGAGCGACGCAGAGTCGGCGCGCGCCGAACGCGACCTGCGCCGAGAGGGGTGCTGCCGGTGCTGCCGCGGGGGGTGCGGCTGGTGCGCGCGCACGGCCGCGACGACGGCGGCGCCTTCGGCCTCAGCGGCGGCGGCGGCGGCGGCGGCGGCGGCGGCGGCGGCGGCGGCGGCGGCGGCGGCGGCGGCGGCAGCGGCGGCGGCCGCGTCCGTGTCGGAGCGCGATGAGGTCGACGGAGGTGGCGGCGGCACGACGCCCGCCGAGGGCACGGCGGCGGCGGCGGGCGGCGGAGGCGCGACAGGCCCGGCCGTCGCCGCCACCCCCGCCCGCCCGAGCTTGCCTCGCTGCTGCTCCTGCTCCGGCTGCTGCTCCGGCTGCTGCTCCTGCTGCTGCTGCTGCTGCTGCTGCTGCTGCTGCTGGTGGTGGTGCGCCTCCTCCAGCTGCGACGGGCTCGCGGCCGTGTGCTCCGGCTCCTCCGAGTCCGACGCGGAGACGGGCGCGGGCGGCGCGCAGTCGCCGCCTCGCCGCCGCGCTGCGGCTGCGGCTGGGGCATCGGCGGCGGCGGCGGCGGCGTCGGCAACGACGCCCGCGGCCCCGCGGGGGCGCGCGGGCGCGGCGGCACGGCCGGCGTCGGCGGGCGGCGCGGCGTTGTCGTCGTCGGCCACGTGCGCTTGGTCGTCGCAGCGGGCGGCGGCTGGGGTGGCAGAGGCGGCGGCGCCGCCGCCGCCGCGCCGCCCGGGCTGCTGGCGCCTGTTGCTGCTGGGCGCCGCCTGCTGCTGCTGCTGCGACTGCTGCTGCTGCTGCTGCTGCTGCCGCGGCTTGGCTGTGCTGGGCGGCGGGCACTGGCGCTTGTGCGACTGGTCCGTCGCGGCGGCCGACCGCCGGCGGCCCGCTGTCGCGGCCGGGGAGGTCGGCGGCGACAAGGGCGAGGGGGCCGCCGCCGCCGCAGTCGCCGATGTCGCCGCACAGAGCGCCGCCGCCGCCGCCGCCGCCGCCGCCGCCGCCGCGCCGCTGCGGGTCAGCGCCGCGCGCGTGCGTTTCGGGGCGCGCGGCGACTGCAGGTCGACCACCACCGCCTGGACGGAGCCGCGCGCGCCGCGCGCGCGCACGCTCGGCGGGGAGGCGGCCAGCGCTGCTGCTGCTGCTGCGGCCGCTGCTGCTGCCGAAGGGGCCGCCGCGCCGGCGGCGGCGCTCGGCGTGTCGGCTGCGGCGGCGGCGTGACCAGAGGGCGGCGGCGCCATCGTCGCGCTGGCGGTGGCGGTGGCGGTCGCGCTCGCGTCCATGCCCGCTGCTGTGCGGGGTGGGGTTGTTTGTGCAAGTTGTGAGGCGGGAGGGGAGCCGGCGCGGTCGTGGGCGTCCTTGTGAGCTTGTGGGCGCGGTTGGACGCTCGCGCGCGCGCGCATCTGTTCTGAGGAAGAGGGAAGAGGGAAGAAGAAAGGGGGGGGGGGGGCTCTCACCTGTTTTCTCTCGCGCCCGCTTCCTCACGCTCTCGGCCGGGGTCAGGGCGGAGACTCCGGACCGTGCCGCACGAGTCATGTCCTGCGCGCGCGTCGGGCGGGCGTGCGGGGGGCCCGGCTCAGCACGGAGCCATCAATGCGGAATGTCGCGAGTTTTTTGCCTGCGCTTCGAGGGGTTCGAGGTCGTCGTGTGTTGAGGTCGTGTGCGTTCGAGATGCGGGTGGAGATTCGCGGGTGACTTGGTGGTTGGTCGCGGACAGAAGTTTGACCCAGGCGCGAAAGTGTTCGAGAGGTTTGCGCTGCGGGGCGTTTCATTTTTTGAATTTTCCCTCATCGAATTTTCCCTCCCCGCGAGAGAGAGAGCAAGTTTACTAGGTCACCCACATTTGTCGTCATCGGCGCCAAACGAGGTCCACTATGCCTTCCCACTCTATCCACGATGACTTCCGCCGCCGACACCGTCGGCCCGGGCGGCAGCGGCCGGAGCGGCGGCATCGCCGCCGGCGCTCGCCGCGTCGGTCGGCGGCCGCGCGCCGGCGCCGCCCCCGTCGCCCGCCCCCCCTCGCGGCAGCGGCGAGCACGCCCGCACGACCAGCGGCCCTACGCGCGCGAGCAGGAGGTCGCTCAGCGCGCGCTGCACCTCCGCGGTCGTGTGCTCGACGCGCAGGACCGCCAGCACGGCGTGGTAGAGGCCGCCGCCGCCGCCGCTGCCCTTGACGCCGCCGCCGCCGCCGCCGCCGCCGCCGCCCTCGGCCAAAGCCGAAGGAGAAAAAAGCATCGCGCGAAACAGGGGGTCCGGGAACGCCGCCTCGGAGGCCAGCGCGCGCAGCACGGCGACGACCAAGGGCGCGAGCGCGGACGCCTCGGCCGGGGGCAGGCCCGAGCCGGCGGGCCCAAGGTAGCGCGCGAGCACGCTCAGCGACAGCGCGTCGAGGCGGCCGCGGGCGCCGGCCGCCTCGGCCGCCGCGCTCGCCGCCGCCGCCGCCGCCGACGCGCCCTTGCCAGAGGCGTCGGCGGGGGGGGCGCCCGCCGCCACCACCACCAGGTGCAGCAGCACGCCCAGCAGCGCCTGCCCGCCCTCGGCCTCCTGGCGGGCGAGCGGCGGGTCGTCCAGCGCGCGCCCCTCGGGCACGCGGCCCGCGTGCTGCGCCGCCGCCAAGCGCCGCCGCAGCGCGGCGTCGGCGTTGGCGGCGGCGGCCGACGCCCACACGTCGTCCAGGCAGCAGACGAGCGCGGCGACCGCCTCGGGCGGCGCAAGGGGGGGCGGGGACGCGCAGGGGGGATGCTGCTCGCGCTTGGCCCCGGCCGCGCCCGACGCCAGGGAGGCGTAGACGTCGGCGCACGCCTGTGCGAGCAGCAGGCGCGTGGCGGCCGCCGCCCGCGCGCGCGCCAGCCGGCGCGCGCCCTCGCCCTCACGCAGGGTGAAGCGCTGCTGCTGCTGCTGCTGGTGGTGGTGGTGGAAGTGGGGGTGCTGCGGGTGGGAGGGGCTCGCGGGGGGCGCAGCGCCGTCGTCGGCGTCGGCGGCGGCGGCGGCCGACAGCGCGGGGTCGCCGCCGCTGCTGCCGCCGTTGGCCAAGCCGCCGCCGGCGCCGAGGGCCTTGCCGCCCGCAAAACCGGCCCCCCCTCCCGCTCCGTGGTGGTGGTGGTGGTGGGGCGCCGACAGCACCGCCTCAAAGTCCGGCGCGCACGCCTCGACCATGCCGCGCAGGCATTCGGACGCCTCGGCCCACGCCGCGGCGTCCATGTCGCGAGCGCACCCTTTGACGAGGCGCGCAAACGCGGCGACGCCCGCCGCCGACAGCGTGGGGTCCTCGCGCGCCGCCAGCGCCCGGAGCAGCGTTAGAGCGGGCGAGAAGGCGGCCTCGGCCGCGCCCCCCCTGTAGTGGCGCGCGATCAGGTCGGCCATCGGCGCCAGCGCCACGGAGCACGCCTCGCGCAGCCACGCGTCCTGCAGCGCGCGCCGGGCCTCGGCGGGGAGGGCCGACGCGTCGGCGAGGTGGTCGGCGCCGTCCGGGTCGAGCGCGGGCAGCAGCGCGCGGGAGAAGACGCGCCGCCAGAAGGCGGGCGAAAAGGCGGCGCCGTGGTCGCCGCAGGCGCCGAAGAGGGCCTCGAGCGCGGCGCAGCGCACGTCGGGGCGCGGGTCGGTGGTCGCGAGCTCGGAGAGGCCCGCGAGCAGCGGGAACCAGTGGTGGGCGGCCTGCTGCTCGGCCAGCAGCGCCGTCTCGCCGCCGCCGCCGCCGCCGCCGCCGCCCGCCGTCGCAGTCGCTCCCGCCCCCGCCGCGCCGCCCGCCGTTGCAGTCGCTCCCGCCCCCGCCGCGCCGCCGCCGCCATTGCCGAGCAGCAGCGCCCCGCCTTCGGCCGCCAGCGTGCCCGCGCACGCGCGCAGGTGCGCCACCGCCGCCAGCGACACCGACCGCGAGTGCGGCGACGCCGCGAACGCCGCCAGGCAGTTGACCAGGTCGGTGAACGTGGCCGCCTCCGCCTCGGTCACGCGGGGCAGGTGCTCGGCCAGCACGCGCTCCAGCGTGCCAAACGCGAGCGCGGCGACGCCCGCGTCGTCGTCCTGCGCGGCGGTGGCGAAGACCATGAACACGCCCTTCCAGCCGGAGCGCACGCTCCCCGCGCGCGCCAGCACGATCTGCGACGCGCACCGGACCACCAGCTCGCGCACGCCCACCTCGGGCGAGGCGCGCGCCACGGAGACGAAAGGGCGCAAGAAGTCCGACTGGAACGAATAGGCGGCCAGCTCGTCCCGCTCGAGGAACTTTACGGCGAGCTGCCTCAGCGCGTCGACCGCGTGCAAGGCCACTCCGAGATTCGGGTGCAGGCCGCAGCGCGCGAGGTGGTCGCCGAGCACGGCCCAGACGCGGGACCAGACGAGGCGGGCGCGGCAGGCCATGTTGTAGTGGGCGACCTCGACGAGGCGCGCGAGGCAGAAGGCGCGCGGGCAGGCCGGGCCGCCGCCCCAAAGCTCGTCTTGGGAGACGGAGACGAGCGCTCCGACAAGGGCGACGAGCGCGTCGCTGCCGAGGGACGAGGAGCGGGCGAAGAGGCCCGCGGCGAGGTCCTGCTGCTTGAAGCCCTGCTGGGGGCCGTTGAGGATGGCGAGGACGTCGGGGGCGAGGACGGGGAGGGGGGCCGGGCGGGCGGCGGGCGGCGGGGCGGCGGCGGTCGGCGGCCTTGCGCCGGCGGGCGACGGGCCGCCCTCCGCCGGGCCAGCGGTGTCGCCGCCGCGCGGCGTCGCGGGCGGGGCGGCGGGCACGTCCGAGGCCGCCGCCCCGTCCGTCCCGTGTCTGCTGTCACCCAGCCCGGATGACGCGCCGCCAGCACCCGACCCCACCCACGCCCCCCCGCGCGCCGCCCCCCGGTAGGCGCCCGCCGCCGCCGCCGCAAACAGCGCGGCGTCGGTTGGCGTGCCGCTGGCCGCCTGCGACAGCAGCTCCCAGCGCGACAGGCAGCGCAGGACGTCGGCCCAGCGCGCCTCTCCCAGGTGGTCGCCGGCGCCCGCGGCGACGCCCAGCAGGGCGCGCAAGGCGCGCGCGTGCTTGGCCGCCACGACGACAACGCCGCCGCCTCCGCCGACGCCGCCGCCGCCGCCGCCGCCAGCGCCCCCGCCGCCGCCGCCGCCGACGCCGCCGGCCCCTCCCCCAACCCCTCCTCCCCCGCCCGCGAGCCCGTGCATGCGCGTGAACCCGCAGAGGCCCCCCACGAAGGCGTCGCGCGTCGACCCGTCCCCCACCAGCGCGGCCAGCTGCGCCGCCGCCGACAGGCCCGCGAGCACCAGCTCCACGAGCCGCGGGTCCTCGTACTCGTCAAACAGGCGGGCAAAGGCTCCCAGCAGCGGCGCCCACACGAGCTCGAGCACCGGGCGCAGCGTGTCGGGCTCGCGCGCGCGCACAAACGTGCCCTCCGCGCGCCTGGCGCGCGCGTGCAGGGCGTCGAGGGTGCGGCGGGCGGCGGCGTCGGCGGCCTGCTGCGCGTCGCGGCCGCCGGGCGCGGCGGCGGAGGAGCGCGTGGCGCCGACGATCGACAGCAGCGCCGCAAAGAGCGCCTCGGCCGCCGTCTGCTGCTGCTCCGTCTGCTTCTGCGCGGCGCGCTTCTTTGCCAAGGACCCCTTGCCGCCCGCCCCGCCCGCGCCGCCCCCGCCTCCGCCGCCGTCCTCTCCGTCCATGTCGTCGTCCTCCCCCTCCATGCGAATCTCGTCGCGCACGATGCGGTCGTACAGCGCGCGCATGAACGCGGCGTCCACGTCGCGGCCGTCGTCGATGCCGCGGTTGTTGCGCAGAAAGTCGTCGGCCGACATCTTCTTCTTCACCTGCGGGTTGTGCGCGTCCGTGTTGAGCATGATGACCGAGTAGGCGAGCACGTAAGCCACGTCGGCGCTCCGGAACGACCCCGGGTTGGACTTGACGAAGCGCTCGGCGAACTTCTCCATCAGCCGGTCGATCTTTTGCGCCTCGCCCGGCAGACGAAACCCTTGCAGAAACGCCCGGATGGCGTCGTCAAACTGGAATCCAGCAAAATCCATCGAGTCGACGTACGCGTGCATGACCTTGAGGCACGCGTCGTCGCGCTCGCCCAGGTAGTCCCCGATGGTGGTCTTCCGGAGCCCCGGGGTGGCGCGCAGCCAGCGCGCGACGTCCTCGGGCGCCGGGCCGAGCATGCCCGCCTGCTGCAGCGCGCCGACGCCCCTTTTCGGCTTTTCGTTGAAGAGGGCGATCAGCTCCGTGTAGCGCTCCTTGTGCGCGCGCTTGCGGGATAGGGCGTCGCCGGCGGTCTCCGTGCCGTTGCCGTTGCCGTTGCCGCTGCCGCCGGCGCCAGAAGCCGCCGGTGTTGCTGCTGCTGCTGCCGCTGACGCGCTGCCGCCGCTTCCGCTGCGGCCGCCGCTGGTGCCGTTGCCGCTTGCCGGTCGTCCTCCTGCTGCTGCTGCTGCTGCTGCTGCTGCTGCTGCTCCCGACGCCACCGCCGACGCAAGCTGCTCCGCGGCGGCGGCGCCGACGACGAGGGCGGCAGAGGAGGACCCGGGCTCGCTGCCGCGGTTGGCCGCAGCGTCGCTGCCGCCGCCGCCGCCGCCGCCGCCACTCAAGCCCGCTCCGCCACCCGTCGCCGACGCCGCCGCCGCCGCCGCCGCCGCCGCCTCGGCCGCCGCGCCCTGCTGCTGCTGCTGCGACTCGTCCAGCGCCTCGCGGTACCACGCCAGCAGCGCCACCGCCGCGCACGACAGGCACGTGAGCGCCTCCTGCCGCAGCCACTGCTCCTGCTGCACGGGCGCCGAGTCGAGCGAGCCCGCCGGCAGCGGCGACTGGGCCACGCGCACGAGCGCGGCGACCAGTCGCTCGAATAGGTTGCTGCTGTCAAGGTCGCAGTCGTAGTTGACAAACAGGTCGACGAGCAGCTGTCCGTCGGCGCAGGCGTCGCGGAGGCAGCGCAGGACCACGGCGCGGTGGGCGTAGGACTGGACGGCCGTGGGCGGGTGGCCGCCGGCGCCGCTGGCGGCCGCGGCAGCGGCGGCCTGCGCCTGCGCCTGCGCCTGCGCCTGGGCGTGCGCGGCGGCGGCCGCCGTCGCGCCGCTGGGCGCGGCTGCAGAGGCCCCCCCCGAGCCGCCGCCGTTGGCGCCCGCCGCCCCCCCGCCGCCGCCCCCCGCGTGCAGTGCCAGCAGCTGCGCCCCGGGCGGAGGCTCCAGCGCCTTGAGGTAGAGCATCGGGAAAAACACCGCGACCTCGGCTTTCAGGCACGTGCGCCACCGCTGCAGCAGCGACAGAAGGATCGACGAGCACAGCTGGAGCGCGGCGGGCGACGGCGACGCGGCGTTCTTGAGCAGCGACAGGCACAGGTGCTGGCGGATGGCCGTGACGAAGCGTCCCGAGGCGCGCAGCCCGGGCCCGGCGCTCTCGAGCGCGAGGCGCAGGAGCTCGAGCGCCAGGAGCTTGCCGCGCACGGCCGCCGGGTCGGCCAGTAGCGCGGCGCCGGCGTCGCCGCCGGCCGCGCCCGTGCGGGTCGACAGGCGGCACAGCGCGCGGAAGACGAGCAGGGCGTCGCGCGTGAGCGGGGCCGAGGCCTCGCCGGCGGCGGGGTCGGGCGCGGCGGATGGGGCGGCGGCGGTCGCGGCGGCGTCGGCGGGGACGGGCGAGGCGGCGGCCGCGGAGGCGGCGGCGCCGGCGGCGGCGGCGGCGCCGAGCTCAAACCGCTCGCGCGCGTCGCCGCCCTCGTCGTCGTCGGCGGCGGCGTCGCCGGCGGCGGCGGCGGCGGCCGCGGCGGCCGCGGCGCCATCGGCCTCAGCGCCGCCGCCGCTCGGGGGCAGCTCGGGGAAGCCCACGGCCGCGGCGGGCGCGCGGGGCGGCGGCGCGCCGTTGGTAGCAGCGGGGGCGCGCTGCTGCTGCTGCTGCTGCTGAGGGGATAGGGGCGACAGGGCGCCGGGGGAGGAGGCGTCCGCGGCGCCGCCGCCGCCCGCAGAAACGCCGCCGCCTCCGCGCCCGCGCGCCGCAACGGTGGCGGCGACGCTCGCCTTGACGTCCTCGGGCGTGGGCCCCGCGTAGCCGTACCCCGCGGCCGCGACCACGTTGTTCACAAACGTCTGCACGGCGGCCGTGACGGTGGCGTTGGCGGGAGCGACGCCGCCGCCCGCGCCGCCCGCGCCGCCCGACACGACCGACGAGGCGGGTGCGGCCGGCGACGCTCCGGCGACGCCCGCCCCCCCGCCGCCGCCGCCGAGCGCGTCCGCCGCGCCCACCACGATCGGCCGCACCGCCACCGCCGCGCTCCCCTCCTCCGCCCGCTGGAACGTCACGCTCAGAATCTGCGTCAGCGCCGCGCGCGCCGTCGTCTGGTTCACCTCGGAGCGCGAAACCAAGAAAATGTTGAACGCCGTGCGGACGGCGAGCAGCAGGGCGGCGCCGCGGACGCGGAGCGTGGCGCTGGCGCAGGCCGTGAGCAGGCCGCGCAAGACGAGCACCTCGACCGTGTCGTCGAGCACCTCCTCGCAGCGGCAGATGACCTCGACGGCCATGGACGCGGGGGTGATGGGGGTTGGGGGCGGGGGCGGCGCGATCCGGGGCGCCGCCGCCGCCGCCGCCGCCGCCGCCGCCGCAGAGGGCGCCGGGCTGAGCGACGACGCCTCACCGCTCCCGGCCGCCGCTGCCGCCTCGCCGCTCCCGGGTGCCGCCGCCGCCGCGTGTTCCGCCGCCGGAGGGGCCGCAACCCCTCCCGCCGCCGGCCCCTCCAGCAGGCCGGGCGTCACCGCCGCCGCCGTGCCCACCAGAAACCTGTAGGCGATCAGCCTGTGGACTAGGTCCAAGGCCGGCTCGCACACGGCAGGCCTGCGCGTCGCGACGGCGGCCGACAGCGCGGCCAGGACCTCGCGGGCGGCCGGGTCCTCGAGGGCGTGCCGGGCGACGGCGAGGAGGGGCGGGGGCGGCGAGGGGGCGGACGGGCCGGAGGGAGGGGGAGGGCTGGGGGAGGGCCGGTCGCCGCTCGCCGCCGCCGCAACGGGGGCCGGGTCGGCGGCGGCGGCGGCGTCGGCGGGAGACGCGCCGGCGTCGGCGGCCGGCGGCGGCGGCGGCGGCGGCGGCGGCGGCGGCGGTCCGGCGTAGCCTGGGCTCAGGACGTCGTCGAGGCGGTCGCCAAGGGACTGGAGGGTCTCGTGGAGCTCGGGGTAGCGGCGGGCGGGCGCGGCCTTGCGCATGCACGCGAGCGCGTTCGAGATGAGCTCGCGGGCAGAGTGGGGCTGCAGGGCGGACGCTGCCGCTGCCGCTGCTGCTGCTTCGGCGGCGGCAGCATCAGCGGTGGGTGGCGGCGCCAGCGCCGCCGCGCCGCCGCCGATGCCGACACTCGCCGTCGCCGTCGTCGTCGTCGTCGTTGTCGCGCCGTCGGTCGCCGCCATCGTGGGCAGCTTGCTGCTCCTCGGCTGCGCTTCCCCTCTGGACGTCACAGCTCCCGATGCGTCCTTAGCGCGCGCGTCCCTGTTGTTGTTGTTGTTGTTGTTGTTGTTGTTCAATGCCAGTCGATGGCGTTGGGCGGGCGGGGACAAGGGAGAGGGACGGAGGAGCAAGATTGTGCGCGCGCGTGAGCCCCGTCCAGGACGACTCGACGCCCGTAGCAGGAGCTGCGGAACGTGATACGACTGCCCATAGGTCGACCCGCGTGCTAGAGGTGCGGGAACCGATTGCGCGGGCGATTGTTTTCGATGCCCGATGAGGAGGAGGAGGAGCTTCTCACCATCGTCGACGAGAAACGGACTGATTTGTGGGGGGAGGTGGGCGTTGGTGTATTTGCTGAGTGACGCCGAGGGAGTGATGAAGCAAAAGTGTGTGGGTTCAGACGTGTGTGGAGTTGGGAGAAGGTGCGACGGAGAGGGGAAAAGGGGGAGATGATGCTTGACTGTTGCTGTTTACCCGCCATCCCTCATCCCGCCCCGAAACACCATCGGTTGGCACACCGCTACGACAATCGTGACCCGACATCGACATCACACCGAGATCACACCGACACCACACACGACGAATAAACGCGCGATTACACGCAACAAGACGCAACGAAATAAAACCTCTCGACACGAATCGTCGTCCGCTCCAGCGCGGCGTGATGATGATGATAGTGGACGCGCGCACGGCCGCGACGTCCCGCCCGCGCGCGCGCTAGGACCTGCGCTGCACGACGCACAACACTAGACGTCGTCGTCGTCCTCGTCGCCGCGCGCGCGCGCGCCCGGCGTCGTCCGCTCTTGGCAGCGCGGGCGGCGAAAGCAGCGCGCGCCACCATCTCTCGGTCCCGCTGCTGCCGCCCCCTCTCTGAAACACGGGAGGCGCAAAGGCGCGTGGACGCTCTTCACACGACCCCTCACGCATCAAGCAACCGCACCACATTACAAATGCGCAACCTGGGGCGGCAGTCGAACGGCGGCGGCGGCGGCGGCGGCGGCGGCCAGCAGCCCGCCTTGCCGCTGCTCGGCGGCCCGGTCCCTGGTGGGTCGAAAGACGGCCCGGCGTCGCTCCGCTCGCCGTCGCCGTCCCCCCCACCGCCGCCGTTTTATGGCGGCGCTGGCGGCGGTGGCTCGGGCGACGGAGGCGGCGCCGGCGCCGGCGCCGGCGCCGGCGGGGGCACCCGCTCAAGCAGCGACGGCCTCCCCCACCTTGCCCCTCCCCCGCCGCCGCCGAGCTCGGACGCCGCCGCCGCCCTCGGCCTGATCACCTGCATGCTGGGCGTCGGCGTGCTCGCCCTCCCCAGCGCCTTCAAGAGCGCCGGGTGGGGCCTCGCCTCGCTCCTGCTGCTGGCGTCGCTCGCCGCCGCCCGCGCGGGCTACGCCCTGCTGCTCCGCTGCTCGCAGCTCTCCGGCGGCCTGCGCACTTACGAGGCCATCGCCCAGCGCGCCCTGGGGCGCCGCGGACGCCGCGTGGTCGAGGCGTGCGTCGTCGCGCTCAACCTGGGCGCCGTGGTCGCCTATTTGAACGTGCTTGCGGATTTGGTCTCGGCAACAGCGGGGACGCTGATCCCTGCCGGCGCCGAGCCGTCGCGCGCGTCCTACGTGGCGGGCGTGACGGCGCTGGGCGCGCTGCCCGTGGCGCTGCTGGTGCGGGACCCGGCGCTTGTGGCGGCGTGCAGCGCCGCGTCCGTCGGGTTTGCGCTCTTGTTCGCGGCGGCGCTTCTGGGCATGGCGGCGACGGGCGGCGGCGGCGGCGGCGGCGGCGAGGCGGCGCGGTGGTCGCGCCTCGGGGTGTGGGAGCCCGACGGACTCCTCACCGCCTTTCCCGTCATGATCTACGCCCTCACGGCGCACCCATATTACCTGGGCGTGTTCTCGATGGCCGGCGGCGGGGGGGGCGGCGGGGGCGGCGGAGGCTTTGGCGGCGGCTTTGGCGGCAGCGGCAGCGGCGGCGCGGACGGCGGCTACTTTGGCGCGCTGGCGGCCGCCCCGGACTTCTCGGCGGCCGCCGCGAGCTTGGCAGGGACCGTCGGAGCAACGGGCGACGCCTCCGTCGCCAAGCTGAGCATCTCAACCGACGGCGCCGACGGCGTCGGCGGCATCGGCCTCGTCGCGGCCGCGCCGCCCGTTGTTCGCCCGTCGCTCTCGCCCTTGCCCGCCTCGGCCGCCGCCGCCCTGCTGGCGGTCCGCCGCATGGCGCGCGTCACCGACCTCGCCCTCGTCGCCACCGCGGGCGTCTACTGGCTCGTCGGCGCGGCGGGCTACGCGACCTTCGGCCCGCGGACCAGCGGAGACCTCCTCCGCAACCTCGGCGGCGCCTCGGCGCGCGGTTTTCGCGGCGCGTGCGAGCGGGCGCTCAAGGCTTGCTACGGGGCGGCGATCCTGGCGGCGGTGCCGCTGGCCATCATGCCGTTCAACGCGGTGCTGGCGCCGTGGGTGCAGGAGCGCATGCGCAGGCGGAGGCAGCAGCGGTGGCAGCTGCTGCAGCAGCAGCAGCAGCAGCACCAGCAGCAGCAGCAGCAGTCGTCGCTGTTGCGAGGAGGGGGTGAAAAGGGCGCCTCCTCCTTTTCGGCCAAAAGGGGCGTCTTCGGCGGCGCGCGCTCTCGGCACGGGCACCAGTTTGAGCGGTCGGGCTCGGACGCGCTCGAGACAGGCGGGCGGAGCCTCAGCGGTGCCGGGGGCGACGGGGGCGACGACGGTGCTTGCGGCGACGGCGGCAACAACGACGGCGGTTGTGGCGACGGCGGCGGCCGCGGCAACGAGGACGACGACGACGACAACAACAACAGCGACGCCTTCGCCGTCCCGCGCGCCCGCAGGCGAGGCGCGCGAGGCCTCGCCTCGGCCGTCGCCAGCGCCGCCGCCCTGGGCGGAGCCGGCGCGCACCTGGCCGCGGGCGGCGCCGCGGGCGGCGCCGGCGCTGCCGTCGGCGCCGAGCTGTCGGCCGCAGAGCACGCGGCCGTGGTGGCTGCGGTGCTGGGCGCCGGCCTCGCGGCGGCCGTGCTGGTTCCCAACGTCGAGTTCATCTTCGGGTTGACGGGCGCGACCGCGTCGGTGCTGGTGGCGTTCATCCTGCCGGCCTTGTGCTACCTGCGGCTGCACGCGGCGGCGGGGGCCGCGCTGGGCGGCGGCAAGGACGTAGGCAGCGGCGGCAAGGGCTCGGGCGGCGGCGGCGGCGCAGGCGTCGGCGGCGGCAGCGGCGGCGCCCTCCGCCTGTCCCCCACGCCAGGGGTTGTTCCTCTCTCGCTGCTGCCGCGGCTGCTGGACAGCAGCCTGCTCGCATTGCTGGTGCCGTCGTCGCTGCTGTCGTCGCGGGAGGATCTGCCGGGCGGGCGCCTGCCCTTTTCTTCGTCGTCGGCGTCGTCGTCGCGCGCCCTCCTGCTCCGCCGCCGGCACGCCGCCGCCGCCGCCCTGACGCCGCCGCCCGACTTCGCGTCCGACCCGGCCTTTCTGCGCACGGGCGAGCCCCGCGCCGCCTGGCGCCGCCGCCGCCGCGCCGCTCTCGCCCTCCTCGCCTTCGGCTGCGCCGCGGGCGCCCTCTGCACGCGCGCCGTGCTGCGCTCGATCGGCGAGGAGCAGGCCGTCGTGCAGGTTGCGACCCGGCTGGCGGAGGCGCGCGGCGTGGCGGTCGAGGCGGCGCGCGCGGGCCTGAAGGCTCAAGAGGCGGCGGTGGCGGTGGCGGCGACGCGCGCGGCGGCCGAGGGCCTGGGCCGGGCGCGCGGGGGGGCCAACGCGACGCTGGGCGCGCTCGAGGCGGCGGCCGCGGCGCTGTCCGAGCTCGCAGAGCCCACGGGTGGTGGTGGCGGTGGCGGCAGAGGGGTCGGCGGCGGCGGCGGCGGCAACGAGGCAAGAGATGGAGAAGTGGCAAAGGCCGCGGGACCTCCGACGCGAGGCGACGGCCAACACCGCGACCCCCGCCCCCGCGCGCGCGAGCAGCAGGGGCAGAGGCAGGGCCTGGCCTCCGCGCTCGGCGCGGACGCCAAGAAGGAGCGCGACGCCCTGGCCGCCGTCACCTCGGCGCTCGCCCAGAGCGCCGAGCGCGTCGCCTCGACGCGCGCGGCCGTCGAAGGCGTCGTCGCTCGGCTCGACGCCAGCCTCGCTGAGATCCGCGCGCAGCGGCGCCGGGCGGCCGGCGCGGCGGCGGCGGCCGACACGGCGGCGCTCGGGGAAGGGGCCGAGGGGCGGGCGGCGCAGATGGCGCGCGAGCTGGGCTTGGCGCTGAGTTCGTACACGGCGCCGGCGCCTTTTGCTGCTGCGGGTGCGTCCGATGGCGCGTCCCTGTCGTCCTCGTCGTCCTCGTCGTCGTCGTCGTCGTCAGCAGCAGCAGCAGCAGCAGCAGGAGCGCGGGCCCTCGACGCCGCCGATGCCGCCGCCGAGGCGGCGCCTAGCGCCCAGGACGCTACGGGCCGCTCGCTCGACCAGGTGCGCGCCACGGCCCTCGCCTCAATCGCCGCGCTCAACACCACTGGGACCGTTTTGCGGGAGCTGGGCGAGGCGGTCGCGGCCGCGCGCGGGCGGCGGCGCGCGGCACAGAGCGGCGGCGGCGGCGGCGACGTGCGCGCGGCGGCGGCCACGGCCCTCCGTCGCGCGCTCAACGCCACCGCGGCCTCCGCCCTGGCCCTGCGCATGACCGACGAGGCCCTGTCTTCCGTGGCCACGGCCGAGGCGGGCGAGCTCATGGGCGCGCTCGCGCGCGTGGCGCACGACCTTAGGGCGAGGCCGGGCGGCGGCGGGGGGCCCGGCGGGGCGAGCGGCGGCGGCCACGGCGGCAGCGCGCCCGGCGGCGGCGGGCCCGGCGGCGGAGCAGCGGCCGGGGCGACTGGCGCCGGCGGCGGGTGGAGAGGCGGCGCTGGCGTCGGGGCCAGGAGCGCGCGCGAGGTCGATATGGAGGACGCGCCCGGCCCCTCTGCTGCTGCTGCCGCTGCTGCTGCTGCGACCGACGGCTCGCGGCCCATCAGCAACGGCGTCGGGACCGAAGCCGGGACGGCGACGGCGACGGCCGGAGCGGCCGGCCAAGGCCCGGCCGAGGCAGCCTCTACGGAAGACGGCCGCGGCGCCGCCTCCGACGCCGCGACCGTCGACAGGATCGACGCGGCCATCAAGCAGCTCGCGGGCGTGCTTGCCAACGGCACCGTCGCCGCCGCGGCTGCTTCTGCGGCGGCGGCAGCGGCGGATGATGCGGCGGCGGCCGCGCGAGGCGGCGCCACCGGGGCGGTCCCGGCCGCCCCGCTGTGGTCGCTGCTTACTGGCAGGCAGCCCCCTCGGGCGGATCCCGCGGCCGACGCCGCGGCCGCCGCCGGCAGCGCCGCCGTCGCCGCCCTCGACCGCGCCATCCAATCGGCGGCGGCCGCGGTGCAGAGCAGCGGCGGCGAGGGCGCGGCGGCCGCGGCGTCGGCGGCGGGGGCGGCGGCGGCCCTGCGGGCGCCACCCCTAGCGCGCGCGTCCAGCGGCAAAGACCCGGCAGCAGCAGCGGCAGCGTCAGAGGCGGCGGCGGCAGCCGCGCGCGCTTCCGACGCCTCTCCCGACCCCACGGCCGCCAACGCCGCCGCCGCCGCCGTCGTCGCCAACCCGCGCCTGGCCGCGCGCGCGGCCGCGCTCGCCGACGAGATCGCGAGCGAGCGCCGCGGCGCCGAGCAGCGGGTCGACGAGCGGCGGGCAGCGAAGGCGCGCGACCGGGCGGAGGGCGCCGCGAGCGCGGCGGCGGCGGCGGCCCTCGCGGCGGTGGCCGAGGCGGCCGCGTCTGGGGCGGTGCCGGCGGTGGTGGCCGCGGTCTCGCGGGGACCGCCGGGCGGGCAGCCGCCCTTGGTGGCCTTGCGGCCGGCGCTTGAATCGGCGGCGACCCACGCTGCGGCGGCGCCGGCCGCGAGCGCAGAGCAGCAGGCGGCGACGGCGGTCGACGCGTCCGCGGCCGCGCAGGCCGTCGGCGCGGTCGCGAAGGCCACCGCCCAGCGCGCGGCGGCGCAGGTCGAGGCGGTCGCGGCAGAGGTGGCGGCGGAGGAGGAGCAGCAAGAACAAGAGGAGCACAGGCAAGTGGCGGCGGCGGCGGCGGCGGCGGTCTGAAGGGCCTGCTTCGGCGGCGGCGGTCTGAAGGCGGCGGCCGCGGCGCGCTACGCTTCGCTCCCCTAGTGGACAACGTGAACCATCTCTTTCCCTATATCTCGCTATCGGTACTCTCAATCACGACCGCATCATCCGTAGCGAGCCCAAGTCATCTCGTCTTTCCCCCGTCCATACAGGCGCGCGCGCAAAAACACACCACCGCCACACCCCACTTGTCTCTCCAATCGCGCCCCATCCCCGGTGAGGCGAGCGCATGGCCCTCGGCCCCTTGCGCGCGCTCCGATTGTCAGTGATGGCCTCCCACGCGATGGCGGCCTCGCGCGCATCGAGCGCGGCCTCTTTGGGTGCCCGCGGGGCATCGACGCTTGGAGGAGGAGGGGGGGCAGCAAGAGGAGCGCTGGCGGCCCCCCTCCCCCTCCGCGTCCGCCGAGCGCCGATGATGATGACGACGAAGACGACGAAAACACCGAGGGTGGCGGCGGCGCCCTCATCGCGCCGCTCCTCGGTCGTGTCGGCAGCGTCCTCGTCGCCTGTCGACGCGCCGTCGCCGTCGCCGTCGCCGCCGTCGCCGCCGTCGCCGTCGGGCGGCGGCGGGCGCCGCGTCGGCTCTGTCCTCGCGGACGACGGCAGCGGCGCAAACGGCAAGCAGTCCGCCGCTGGCGCAGACAAGGCTGCCGCCGCCCTTTCGCTCATCGACACCAACCCCCCGCGCGGCACCCGCGACTTTTTTCCGGAGGACATGCGCCTGCGCAGCTGGCTCTTTGGCCGCTGGGCCGACGTCGCCCGCCGATTCGGCTTCGAGCAATTCGACGCGCCCGTCCTCGAGTCCGAGGCCCTCTTCGTGCGCAAGGCGGGGGAAGAGATCTCCGACCAGCTCTACAGCTTTGAGGACAAGGGCGGCCGACGCGTCGCCCTGCGCCCTGAAATGACCCCCTCCCTGGCGCGCCTGGTCCTCTCGCCGCGCGGCAAGTCCCTGCCGATGCCCGCCAAGTGGTGGGCGATCGCGCAGTGCTGGCGGTACGAGCGCACGACCCGGGGCAGGAGGCGCGAGCACTACCAGTGGAACATGGACGTGGTCGGCGTTCCCGGGGTGGAGGCGGAGGCCGAGCTGCTCGCGGCCATGGCCACGTTTTTCGCCGACGTCGGCCTCACCCCGCAGGACGTGGGCATCAAGGTCTCTTCGCGCCGAATCTTGGGAGCCGTCTTGCGCGTCAACGGGGTCGCCGACGCCGCGTTTGCGCGGGCGTGCGTAATCGTGGACAAGGCGGAGAAGCTGCCGCGCGAGCAGGTGGTGGCCGAGCTCGGGGCTTTGGGGGTTGGGGTCGAGGCGGCGGGGGGGATCCTGGACGCGATGGCGTGCGCGACGCTGGACGAGCTCGAGGCGGCGCTGCTGGCCAAGGTGGGCGGGGGAGGCGGGGGCGCAGCGGGGGGCGCGGGAGGAGCGGGGGTCGCGACGGCTGCTGATCCGGACGCCTCCTCTTTGGGCGCGGCGGCGCGCAACGTCGGCGACGGCGGCGGCGGCGATGTCGGCGGCGGCGGCGAGCAGCAGGCGGGGCGGACGGAGCGCCAGGGGGAGCAGCGGCAGGGGGAGCACGAGGCGGAGGCGAAGGCGCGCAGCGGCGCCGAGGAGGAGGTGCGCGCGGCGGCGGCCGACCTCCGCCGCCTCTTCTCGCTCGTCGCCTCGTACGGCTTGGGCGGCTGGCTCGTCTTCGACGCCTCGGTCGTGCGCGGCCTCGCCTACTACACGGGCGTCGTCTTCGAGGCCTTCGACCGCGCCGGCCAGCTGCGCGCCATCGCCGGCGGCGGCAGGTACGACCGCCTGCTCGGCGCGTTTGGCGGCGCCGACGCGCCCTGCGCCGGATTCGGATTCGGCGACGCCGTGGTCGTCGAGCTGCTGCGCGACCGCGGCCTGCTGCCGGACGTCTCGCGTCCCTCGGTGGCCGCCGTGGTGTTCGCCGTGGACGAGGCCAGGCGGGGGGACGCGTGCGCGTGCGCGGCGCGCCTGAGGAGCGGCGGGCGGGCGGTCGACCTGGTCCTGGAGCCGGGGAAAAAGTTGAAGGCGGCGCTCAAGGCCGCCGAGCGGCAGGGCGCGGCGCGGGCGGTGCTGGTGGGGGGAAAAGAGTGGGACGAGCGCGGGTGCGTGGTGGTGCGGGACATGGCGGCGCGGACGCAGGCCGAGGTCAAGGTGGAGGACCTGAGGTAGGCAGTTTTTCTTTCGTTTGGGGCCTTTTGTTATGCTTTTTGGAACAAACAAAAGGTGCAAAAGATGCAAAAGAAGACGAGAGAGAGCGACGGCGGCGGCGCCGGAAACAAATAGTCGCGCGCCGACTCTGGTCTTTAAGGTTGTCCGCGCGCAGAAGATTAGAAATTGATGGATATTTGAACGCTCGTATGTCGGTCGATGTGTTGTGGCCCCATGTGTGTCTAGTGGGCACGGACGTCGGGCAAAAAAAGGGCCGCTGCCGCACCATCTTGCCTCCGCCCAACGTCAGGAGGAGGCAAAAAGCGAGAGGGAAAACCGCGAGGGAAAATCAGAGAAAAAAAGGAGAGGGACAAAACCGATTGCCTTATTTTTCTCCAAGCGCCTGCCAGTCAATTCGCCAATCCTCAACCACTCCCCCTTCAGTCGCACTGGTCGAAGAACCACCCCTCGTAAAGGGCCGACGGCTTGGCCCTGCCCGGTTCGCAACTCGACGGGTCCACATAGCAAAATTTCTTCCCGGCGAGCTGCGTCCTGCCTGTCGTGCATTTTCCGTCCTTGATCTTGTCCTCGAAGTACCTGTACTCGCGCAGGCACCGGCACCCCAGGCGCGTGCGCGTCTCCGCCGGCTCGGGGCGCTCCTTGGCCTGGCAGAATCCAGTAAAATAGCCGGGATAAAAGCTCGACCTTTGCAGGTTGGCGGCCTCGGGGCACGAGGGCGGCCACACGTAGCAAAAGGGCGCCCGGGACGTGACGCTGTCGCTGCAGCTGTCCTCGTACCTGTATTGTTTTTCGTTTTCGTTTTTGTTTTTGTTTTTGTTTTTGTTTTTGTTTTTGTTTTTGTTTTTGTTTTTGTTTTTGTTTTTGTTTTTGTTTTTGTTTTGTTTTGTTTTGTTTTGTTTTGTCGGCGTTTGTTTGGTTTCTCGGCGCTTGCTTTGGTTTCTCGGCGCGGTCGGTTGGTGTTGGTGTCTTCCGTTCAAACTTGAGGGCGCGGGAGGCCAAGAAACAACACAAACAGGAGGCCGCGCACGCGCTCTCCCGCTCGGTTCGCAAATCAACGTCGAGCGGGCGAGAGAAAGGGCAAAACAACACCCAAACAAGAAGAAAGAACACCCACCTGCGCCCGTACGCCGTGTAAAACACCTTCAGGCACTTGCACCCCTCGATGGTGCGGATGCTGGCGAGCGCGGGCGGCGCACCCTTCTTGGTCTGGTCGCTGAAGGGCGCCTGGCAGTAGTCCCACGCGCGGCCTGTTTTGGTATTGGTTTTGTTGTTTTGTTTGTTTTTCCGTTTGGCGGAGCGGAGGGCGGACGGGGCGCGAGATTGTATGTTTTTGGGGGACGGGGTTTTGGCGCGTGAGCTGTGAGCGAACGGAGGGGGGCGAACAAAAGAAACAGACGCGGGAAAAAGAGAGCCGCGGAGCCCTCATCCGACGGAGGACGCCCGAAGACAACCAAGAGAGAACAATTGAACTGAAAGAAAACGAGGAACAACGAGGATAAAACAGATCGAGCGGAAAAAAGCAAAAAAGACCACGCACCCGTGTCGTCGACGTGGATCGTCCGCGGCCGGAAGAGGTCATTCTTCGGCTCGGCCTGCAGAAAGTAGCTGCACGACGTGATGTTGACGAAGCACGCGAGGGTCCCGCCCGCGCCCGGGATGTCGAGCGTGCAGGCCGGGGTGAGGCAGTTGCACAGGTTGACGGTCTGCAGGTTGACGGCGCGCGCGGGCGCCGCAAAGACGAAGAGGACGACGGAGAAGAGGGCGGCGGCGGCGGCGGTCGCGAGCGGGGCGCTCGCAAACCGAGCGGCGGCGGGGCTGGCGCGCGCGCCGGCGTCGCGTCGGCCGGCGGCCATCCTTGCTGCCGTTTTTTTGTGCGGAGTGCCGGGCTTCCCTTGGATGTGGTCTCCCGCCCCCGGAGCTCGCGCAGCGGGGAGGGAGAGGAGGAGATGAGGAGAGGTCGCGTTTTGGGGAGGGTCACCCAGGTGAGGGAGCTGGGGGGTGTCTGGGTGTGTTTATTTTGGGGGGATGGAGCGACGACGCGCGCGACGAGAAAGAGGTCGCGATGTCACAAGGTGGGAGTGTATGCGCGTCAGGAATGCATCGTTGTCGGGCGATGAGAGTGGGTCCCCTGTATCGCTAGAGTCACGGGTGGCGCAGGAAAAAAGTGTCGTCGTTGGAAAGAGAAAGAGAGAGAGCTGGGCCCGCCCTCTTTCCTGCGGCCGGCGCGCGCGGCGAAAATGGCGCGGTGAGCAAGTGCGTCACCACGCCAGCGTTTCCAGCCGATCACGGCCTCGTGCGGCGCCCTGGCTGCTGCGTCGTTCGGCGGGCCGTTTCGGGAGCTCTGCGGCTCAAGCTCTGCGGCTCACTCTCTCTTCGCATCGCGCTCCCCCTCTCTCCCGTTGGATGATGTCGCGCGCGCGCGCTCGCTGGGAGCTGATGTAGCTCACCAATGTATGTGTGCTTCCAATGGGCGCAAGGGGGGGTTTGGCGTGCGGTAGGTCTAGTTGCTGCGGTTTTCGTTTCTCCGAGCATAAGCGTCGGCGCGCTCGGCGCTCTCGCCCGGCGCTCGCGCTTGGCGGTAAAATTTACACACCCCTTTGCAAAACGACCGCACCCTTTTTCTCACATCACTTTTTCGCAAACATCCGCCGGATCAGCAGCACCTGCGCCGCCCCGCCCGCCACCGTCGCCGCCAGCCGCAGGGCCGCGTACCGCCCCGTCCGCGCGAGCGTGCTCTCGACCGTCTGGCGGTGCCGCCGCTCGCGCCAGTAGAGATAGTGCAGCGTGCTCTTCAACTCTTGCACCTGCCCGTCGATCTGGTACACGTGGTGCCACAGGTACTGGGTGTCGGTCTCCTCGACCTTGTCGTGCCCCTCGGCGTAGCCCACGTTGACGTTCCAAAGCACCTCGCGGAGGGGGGCGTGGTGGCCGAGCAGGTGCGCCGTCACGCCGCCGCCGCCCGCGCCCGCGCCGGCCGCCGCTGTCTTGGCCTCGTTGAGCGCGAGGCAGAAGCGATGGCTGCCGGACTCGACGGGCACCAGGTGGAAGGTGGCCTCGGACTCGCCGGAAACCTCGTACAGGCGCTGGCCAGAGGGCGCGACCACGGTCAGGTCGTACTTGGCTGTTGCGGTCGCCCCCTTTGAGGGCAGCGCCACGTAGGACCCGTAAAAGTACTCGTACTGGTTGAAGGTGTAGGCCATGCACTCCTGGGCGCCGAACTTGAGCTTGATGGCGGCCGCGCGCGAGGGGGCGAAGGCGAGGGCAAGTGCAAGGGCGAGGAGGTGGGCGGGGGGCGTCCCGCGCTGCCGCCGCTGCGGGGCGCTCGCCGTCGGCGTCGCCATCGGGCGTGGGTCGGCGCGGCGCATGCTCGCTCTCTCTCTTTGCGACTCGCTTGCTTGCGTCTAGTCCCGGTGGGTCGGGCGGGGGCTGATGCACCTCTGGTGATGGTGGCGTCAGGGATCGCCGCCCCTGTTGTTCACTGGGCGATCGGCGCTTGAGGTTTTCGGTTGGAACTTGAGTTTGTGTGCGCTTCGCGGGTTTGGGGGTGCGCGCGCGCGTGTTGTGCTTGATGATGATGATTATGACGATCGAGGCCGGCGCGTTCTGGTCGGCTGCGGGTCGTTTGTGGGAAGAAAGGAGAGAGAGAGGTTTCTTCTGTGTCAGGGAAGAGGCCAACTTGACAGAGGCAAAAGACGTTTTGCCTTCTTCAAGGTTGGTTGAACCATCAGCCTCCCGTCTCTCCTCTTCTCCCACTCCAATGCTCTCTCTCTCCCTCTCCTTGCACGGACCCGGCCGGCATTCGGCATCAGAGCTCGGACGCCCGCCCGCACTCCTGGCCGCACCCCGATAACCCCTCAGCGAAACCGGAAACCGAAAGAAGGAGGACGCAGCCAAAAATAAGCTCGGATTGCGTTCCGCAAGCGCACACACATGCGGCGGTGAACGCTCTGAGCCGCGGGCACAACAGGCCGCGCAAGGCATCGGCTTGCTGCAGAGGGCCTCTCGTAGCTCTGTGAAAGAACAGCGCCGCGCCGCCAACGCCGCCGCCGCCCGCCCGCCGCCCGCCTGCCATGGCGCCGTACGCGCCGCCGCCGTCGCCGGGCGGCCGCGCCTCCCCGCACGTCCGCGGCGCGGCCTCGGCCTCGGCGTCCACCTCCTCCGCCGGACCCCTATGGCGCTACCCCGCGCTCGTCACCTGCGCCGTCGTCGGCCTCCTGCTCAACGCCGTCCTGCTGCTCCGGTGGGGGGGCGGGGGCTCGGCCGCCGGCGACTCCGCGGCGATCGCGCGCGCCGCCTTTGGGCTGCCCCTGCCGCGGTGCCGCGGCGCGGAGCCGCGAGCCGCGTCGTCGTCGCTCGCGGGTGAGGCGAGGGCGCTCGAGCGGCTGGGCTACCCGCGCACGAGCGACGAGGCGCTCGCGTTCATCCGCGACGTGGTCGTGCCGCCCTGGTTTCCCCCCCCGTCGGCCGACGGGGGGACGGGGGGCGGCGTTGCGGGCGGCGGCGGCGTCGGCGCTCGCGCGCAACAGGGGGGGGCGGCGGCGGATGGGCAGCAGCAGGGGGAGTATGACGACGACAACGGGGCGGGGCAAGAGGGGTCGATCGCGGGAGGTGCTGGCAAGGGCCCCGCGAGGCGTCAGAGCCGGCGGCGGCGGCGGCGCGGCCGGGCCTTGCGGAAAGAGGAGGAGGGCGGGGAGGGCGGCGGCGCGCGGCAAGAGGGGACAGAAGCTGCGGCGGTGGCAGAGGAAGGGGCGGCGGCCGTCACTGGTGGTGGTGGTGGTGCTGGTGCTGGCGGCAACGGCGGTGCCGACAAGGGCGCGGCCGCCAACGACGCGAAGGCCAAGAAAGCCGCCGCCGCCGCTGCCGCAAAACTGACAACAATCGCCGCCGCAAAACCAACGACGGCCGCCGACACTGCCGCCGATCCGGACGACCCGCCCGACCCGACCATCTGGCGCCTCCCCAACGGGCCCACCGCCACCGACCCCGACTTCCTCCGGCGCTTCGCCATGCTCGACGCCTACCTGCGCCGCTCGCGCGCCTTCCGCCGGCGCCTCGAGCGCCTGCGCGCCATCCCCGACGACGACCCGGACCTCGGCAGCGGCATCGCCATGGTGGCCGGCGGCAAGTACTACCTGCCCCAGGCCATCGTCGCCCTTCGTCTCCTGCGCGGGCACGCGGGATCGAGCCTGCCCGTCGAGCTCTTCTGGGACGGCCCCGACGAGGGCGTGGACGGCGAGGCGCTCGCGTGGCTGTCGCGCGAGTTTGCGCCGCTGTCGGGCAGGGACGCGCGCGCGGTGGCGGCCGAGGCCGAGGCCGATGCGGCGCGCGAGGCCGCGCTCGAGGATCAGAACGAGGGCGGCGGCGGCACGTCGGCGCTCTCCTCGCACTATGCGCCCCACACGCGCGACAACCTAAAGGGGTTTGCGCTCAAGTCGTTCGCGCTGCTGCACACGAGGTTCAAGCGCGTCCTCCTCTTGGACTGCGACGTAATCTTGCTGCGCGACCCGCGCGCCCTGTTCTTCGGCCGCGGGTTCGCGGAGCGGGGCGCGTGGCTGTGGCCCGACATCTACGGCCAGGGCATGGTGCAGGAGGCCGCCTACGCGCTCTCCGGTCTGAACGCGACGGCCTCGCGCGCCGTCGACGCCGCAAAGGGTGAGTTCCGCCGGCACGCGGAGAGCGGGCAGGTGCTGGTGGACCGGTCGCGCCACCTGGACGCCCTCGAGTGGGCGTGGCTCCTCAACGCGCACGGCCACCGCACGGGCCTCTACAAGGCCGTCTACGGGGACAAGGACACGTTTGCCCTCGGGTACGCGCTCGCGGGGAAAGCGGGCGCCGCGCAGCACGTGCCCGTCCCTCCCGCCGGCGTGTTCTCGCACCGCGACACGCTGCGCATGGGCGAGAGCGCGCAGCTGAACAAGCAGGGCAACTGGTGGCTGGTGAGTTTGTGGTTGTTTCAAAGGGAGGGGGGGGGGGAAAAGAAAGCAGAAAAAGAATAGGAGCGGAGCGAGAGGAGCGGCCGGTTGGTGTTTGCCGCCCCGCCAAAGCGCGCAAAAACACACGACGCCCTTTCTCCCTCTGCCGCCCTCCTCCGCCAAACCAACTCAAGCACTCCCGTCCACCCATTCCAACA
>Ga0105053_10002899_pt1 | contig 26337 bp, 11 predicted proteins | sample BON01_FD_78093 | JGI IMG/M metagenome (GOLD analysis project Ga0105053, IMG submission 78093) | Freshwater microbial communities from Lake Bonney liftoff mats and glacier meltwater in Antarctica - BON-01 | ecosystem: Environmental > Aquatic > Freshwater > Ice > Glacier meltwater | place: Lake...
GGGGGGGGGGGGGGGGGGGGGGGGGGGGGGGGGAAGACAAGAGCGGGCGCGCGTTTGGCCGGCCTCCTTCAGGCCGGTGTATGTGTGTGTGAGTGTAACGAGCGGTTGGGTTTGCCGGAACGCGACCAGAGTGCAAGATGTGCGGCGGAGGGAGGGGGGTGGGGGGGCGCGCGTCGTGCTTCTTTTGGTTGTTTGTTTGATTGTTTTGTGCCTTGCCGAGGGGAGGGGAGGGAGGACGGGGCTAACAAAAGGAGGGGGCGGAGAGAGTGGCGATGGAGACGGGATGGTGCGGCAGCGGCATTAGACGAGCGACGACGACGACGGAGCCCGAGAGAGCCACCGCCACCGCCGCCACGGCCGCGGCGCCCTCACGCGCCGCCGCCGCCGCCGCCGCCGCCGCTTGACGCCGCCACGCCGCCCGAGCTCGTCTGCGGCTGTAGCTGGGGCGCGACCTGCTGCAGGTGCTGCGCCTGGTTGTGCGGCAGCGGCGGCGTCACGGCGCGGTCGGCCCCCGCGCCCTTGCGCGCGAGGTTGAGCTTGCTGAGCAGGCCCCCGCGCCCGCCGCCGCCGCCGCCGCCGCCGCCCGCCCCGCCGCCGGCCGCCGCCGCCGCCTGCGCCGCCTGCGCCTGCGCCGCCTGCGCCGCCTGCTGCGCCGCGCGCTGCTGCGCCGCCGCCGCCGCCTCTGCGCGCGCCCGCGCCTCCGCGTCGCGTGCCACGTCCAGCAGCACCTGCAGCCGCGGCGTCAGCTCCCCGAACGACGGCCGCGCGGGCGGCGACGCGTCCCAGCACGCGCACATCACCTCTGCCAGCCCCGCCGGGCAGCCCGGCGCCGGGGGGACGGCCGGCCGCAGGCCCTTTTGCACGACGCCGACGGCCGCCTGCAGCGGCGTCATGTCGCTGTAAGGCACCCGCCCCGTGAGCAGCTCCCACAGGACCACGCCGAACGAAAACACGTCCGCCCGCTCGCCGTAGGGCCGGTGCTCGATCACCTCGGGCGCCATCCAGCGGTACGTTCCGGTCTCGGCGGTCATGTGGCCGCTGGCCTCGATCGTCCGGGCGACGCCGAAATCCGCTATTTTTACGCACCCGTTCTCATCGAGCAGCAGGTTGGCCGCCTTGAGGTCGCGGTGGATGATGTTGCGCTGGTGCAGGTAGTCCATGCCGCGGGACACCTCGACGCCGGCCTTCAGGGCGGCGATCAGGGACAGGGCGCCGTCCCGGCGCACGTGGTCGTACAGCGAGCCGCCCGACATGTACTCGAAAACGATGCACAGGTTGGGCCGGCGGGTGCACGCGCCGATAAACTGCACGACGTTCTTGTGGCGCACCTTGCGCATGATGCTGACCTCTTGCAGGAACTCGCTGTGCTGCGCGGCGTCGTCGCGGGCGTCCTTGAGGATCTTGACGGCGACCTCCTGGCCGCAGTAGCGGCCGCGGTACAGGTTGCTGAAAGATCCGGCGGCCACCTTCGCGTCGATCTGGAGTTGCGAAACGTCAATCTCCCAGTCGTCGGGGCCGCCGGCGGCCGAGGCGTTGTTTGGCCAGCTGTAGGGGGACTGCGCGCCGGCGGCGCCGGGCGGGGCGGCGGACAGCTGGGGCGGCGGGGGCTCCTCCGGCAGGCGGAATACGCCCGCGGGCTCGCCCGGCGGCGCGGCCTGCAGCCGGCCCGACGCCTGCGCGGGGGGCGGCATGCGCAGCAGCCGCTGCCCGAGCAGCTCCTCGAGCGAATCGCCGCCCGCGCCGTCGGCGCCCTGGCCGGCTGCACCCGCCACCCCTTGCCCGTTGCCGCCGCCGATGTCCTGCCCGATCCCGATCCCGCCGCCGCTGCCGCCGCCGCCGAGGCCGCCCGCCCACCCGTCGACGACAAAGACGTCGAGCGCAAAGCCGTCGCTGGTGTTGAAGACGTGCGCCTCGCGGATGTTGAGGCCGAGGTCGCCCATGGCGTCGGAGAGGCGGCTCAGGAGCTTGGGCTGGTCCACGGTGGCGACGGTGATCTCGTAAAAGGTGGCCGCGGAGGGCGGCGGGGGGCCGGAGGGCGTGCCGCCGCCGCCGCCGCCGCCGCCGCCGCCCGCTCGTGCTGCTTCTGATGCTGCTGCTGCTGCTGCTGCTGCCTCCGCCGCCGCCGCTCCGCCCACGCCGCTGGGGTCCGCGTCCGCCGGGCTCACGCCTGACTGGCCGCCCGCCGCCGCCGCCCCGCCCGCGCCGCCGTGCACCACGCCGCCGCCGCCCGACGCGCCGGCCGCGCCGCCGCCTCCGCCGCCGCCGCCGCCGCCGCCGCTGCCCGCGTCGCCGATCCGCTGCTCCCCGAACTCGAGCGCGAGCGCCTGCAGGTTGGGCGACGAGCCGAACGCGGGCCGCGACAGGGGGGGCCGGGGGCGCGAGGGCAGGATGAGGCCGCTGCGGCGTGGGGAGGGCTGTGATGTTTTTTGGTGCGATTTGGTTTTGTTTTGTTTCGATCGGGGAGGTAGGGAGGGCGGGGGCGCAATTTTGAGCGTTTTGTTTGTTGGCGCCGGGGCGGCGGCGATTCGGCGACGGAAGGACATACAAACAACGCGCCGGCTCTGCGCGCAATAGCGCCCGCGCGCTTGCGCCCGCAGCTCGTCCACGAGGGCAAGCGCGCCGGATCCAAATGGGCGTGCTTGTGCGCCGCGATCGACGACGCCCGGGGGGGCGGAGGCGTTTCCAAACTGCGGGCCGCCGAGCGTCCTTGCCGCCGCCGCCGCCAGCCCAGCACGCGGGGGGACGGAAGGCGCCGGCGACAGGTCAGCGCCGCCGCCCGCCGCCGCCGGACGCCGGGACGCTCCCGCTCTCCTTGTGCCGCCAACGCCGCCCCCGCCCGCCCGCCCCGCCCCGCTTTCGCGCGGACCGATCGGACCCCTCCCCGACGCCCACGCCGTCCCGTCCCACGCAGCCACACGTATCCCTCAGATACTCACGTCTGCAAACGCGGGCGAGGGCAGGCAGCCGGCGTGGCGGCCCGCTGCTGCCGCCGTGCCGCCGCCGCCGCCGCCCATGGCGCCCCCGCCGCACAGCACCTCGACAGGGCGCACGGCGAAGGACACGGTCACGGGGTCGGCGCGCGCCTCGTCGAGCAGGCGCTTGTGGCTCAGCACGTCCAGCGAGTCCAGGTTGATGTCGAGCGCGTAGCGGGTGGGAAGGCGCTCAAAGTGGGAGCAGAGTCCCTCCAGAAAGCCCGGGGCGCTGACGTCGACGTCCCCCCGCGCCTGCAGCCGCGCGATGAACACGTCCGAGACCTCCTGCTTGGTCCTCCGCCGCGGCGCGAACCCGTCGCGCGCGCGGGGTGGGATCGGGAGGGAAGAAGACATCGTTTGATTATGAAAAAATGTTTCTGGTTTCATTCGTCATTCGTCGTCAGCATCCTGAGAGGGGGGTGCGCGCCGCCGCCGCGCATGCGTTTGCAAAGGAGGGGAGGAAAGGGTGGGGAGGGACGGGATGTGTGTTGTGTGAGGTTTTGGTGTGTGAGGTCTTGCGCGCTTGCGTGTGCCGAGCAAAGGGAAGCTCAGGAAGAGGAGGAGGAGGGGGAGGGGCAGAAGTCCCTTTCTCCAAGCACTCCTCTCCCTCTCCAGTCTTCATTCTCTCACACACGCAGACGCGCACGCGATCGGCACTCTCTCACGTTGCACGCCACACCTTCGAGCACCACGCGCTTGCTGGTGGCCCAAACAAGGCGGCGTTTCTTGCCAACACCAGCACGAGGACCTCCCCACCCGTCGAGTCTCCCCTCCCTCTCGACGCACGAAATACAGACGCGCCCGCCCGGCAGGTATCCGATCGCAGCGGATCCGCGGGCACGCCCCAGGCGTGAGCCTCGGCGACACCGCGACAGAGAGAGCCAAGCGCTGTCGCCGCCGCCGCCGCCGTCTCGCGCAGCCGCCCGCGCGCGCAGCGCCCGGCGTGTTTCTGCGCGGCTTGCGTTTTGCGACGCCCGGAAGAACAACCAGCAAAAGCAACCATGAGCGGCACAGCACCCGCGACCTTCGACCAGCTCGTCGACGACTGCTGCACCCAGCTGCGCCGCCGGCGACTCGAGGGCAGCCACGCCTGCGCCCGCCGCACCGCCGAGCTGCTGCGCGCGCTGGTGTCGTCGCGGCGCCACCCTGACGCCGCCGCGCTGCTCGCCGACCTCCGCGCGGTCGGCGCGCGGCTGCAGGGCGCCCGGCCCGCCGAGCTGGCCATCGGCAACATGGTGCGGCGCGTGATGCACGCGGTGCGGGAGGAGTCCGCGGCGGAGGAGGCCGAGCGCGCGGGGGACGCCGGGGCGCGCGAGGACGCGGCCGATGCGGCGGCCGACGCGGCGGCCGACGTGGCGGCGGCGGCGACGGCGGCGGCCGCGGCCACGGCCGCCGCGGCCGCCCCTCTGCGCCCGCCCCTGCCCGGGGGCGTCAGCAGCAGGCTCGGCGGCGGGCCGGGCGGGCCCGGAGCTGCTGCTGCTGCCGGGGGAGGTGGCGGCGGCGGCGGCGGCGGCGGCGGCGGCGGCGGCGCGTTCGGCCTCCTCACCCAGGCGCTGCGCCCGCCGGGTGCCCCCGGCGCGGCCGGCGGCGGCGGCGGGCGCGGGTTTGGCGCGGGGGGCGGCGGCGGCGGGCGCGTGCCGTCCCTGTCCAACCTTCTCGAGTCGGGCGTGGGCGGCGGCGGTGGCGGCGGCAGCAGCAGTGCCGCCGGCGGAGCGGGCGACGTGGCCGCGGCCGCATCGTCTGCTGCGCTCCGCGCCGCCCCGGCCGCCCCGCCCAGGCCCGCGGCGGCGGCAGCGGCGGCGGCAGCGCCAAGGGCTGCGGCGGCCGGAGCTGCCGCCGCCGCCGCCCCGCCGGCTTTGGGCAGCGGCGGCGGCGGCGGCGGCGGCCGGCGCGGCCGCGCGCAGGCGTGGTCGCGCCGCGACAGCGTGATCGAGGCCATCAACGACCTCCTCGACGACCTTGAGGGCACCGACGGCCACATCGCCGCCCAGGCCCCCGACCACGTGCACGCCGCCGAGGTCATCCTCACGCACGGCGGCGGCTCTCGCGCCGTCGCCGCATTCCTGCGCGAGGCGGCCCGGCGCCGCGCGTTCCGGCTTGTCGTCGCCGAGGCGGCGCCGCGCTACGACGGCCACGCGCTCGCGCGCCAGCTCGCGGCCGCGGGCGTGCCGACCACCCTCGTGGCCGACTCGGCCGTCTACGCGCTCATGGCGCGCGTCAACAAGGTGGTCGTCGGCGCGCACGCGGTCCTGGCAAACGGCGGCGTGCTCGCCGCCGCCGGCGCCATGGGCGCGGCGCTGGCCGCGCGCCGGCACGCGGTGCCGCTGGTGGTGCTGGCGGGCATCCACACGCTGTCGCCCCTGTTCGCGCACGACCCGGACGCGACGCTCAACGAGTTCCGGGCGCCGGGGCCCGTGGCGGACGCGGACGTGCTGGCCGAGGCGTTCAGCGCGGGCCTGCGCCTGCACGCGGCGGCGGCGGCGGCGGCGGCGGCGGCGGCGGCGGGAGGGGGCGGCGGCGCGGCCGGGGCGGGCGCCGGCGGCGGCGGCCACCAACAGGCGCAGCAGCACCAGAGCCTGTTGCCCCCGCCGATCGTGCGGCAGCTCGACGTCGACGTGGTCAACCCGGCGTACGACTACATCCCGCCCGAGCTGGTGTCCCTGCTGGTGACCGACGTCGGCGGCTACACGCCCTCGTACGTCTACCGCCTCCTGAGCGAGTATTATTCGCGCGAGGACTGTTCGGGCGGCGGCGGCGACGGCGGCGGCGGGCTCGTCGGGGGCGGGCGGCGGGCGGGCGCGGGCGGCGGCGGCGGCGCGGGCGGCCTCTCGGGCGACGGGCTGCTGGCCGGGGGAGACGCGCTGGCGGCCGAGGCGCCGGCGGGCGGGGGCGGGGCGGGGCTGGCGGGCCCGGCGGCGATGGCGGTGGCGTGATGCGTGAACCGTGAGTGAAAGCGCGTGAAAGATTGATGTCGGGGTTGTCCGAGCAAAGCGACGAGAGAGGGCGCGGCGGCGGCGGCGGGCGCGCAAGGAGCGCGATCCGACGGCGGCTGGCCTTCCTCCTCGCATCCTTCTTCATGACGCCCTGTGCTCCTCTTCTCCCGTGCAAACGTCACACGCCCGTATTCTCCCCGCTCTCTACATACCACACCCCTCTACCGCCCTACGCACCCACGGACACACCAATCACAAACCAACACCACGCAACTCGAAACCAAAACGAAAAAAGAGACGAAGAAGGGGGGGAAAAGATGGCAACGTTTGCCGCCCGCGGGGCGACAAGGTGAGGATTGAGCGCCCGCGCGCGATTGTGGCGCTAGATGGCGCATCCTGACCAACCGCCCGCCATGTTTGCGGCGCGCTCTGGATCGATTGGAGGGCTGTAGGGCGGGCGCAAAGACCTCCTTATCTTGAGACGTTCCGCGTCCGCCCGCCCGCCCCCCGTCACCAATCGCGCGGCCGCCCGCACCAATGCCCCTCCCGTCCCAAGCTGACGCCCTTTGTCCCGACCCACTGCACGAACACCCACCTCGACCAACCACACACAGCTCGATCCAGCAGGGCGCGCGCGCGGCCGTTCCCGCGCGGGTGCTCGCCCGTCGCACCCGCGCCAACCGGCTGGTCGTGGTCGCCTCCTCGGCGCCCGCGGCCACGAAGACCGTGCGCATCGGCACGCGCGGGAGCCCGTGAGTCTCGCAGGGCAATTGATCGTCGCGGCATCTTGGCTTCCGCGTATCCCGAGAGAGGCCCCGCTCGCGATTCGCGCTCCCCGGGTTTCCGACCGCCGCCGCGCGCCGCCGCCCGTCGCGCTCACCTCGCCTCCCCCTCCCCTCGTTTGAAACGAACCCCCAAAACAACAAACAAACACAGCCTCGCCATGGCGCAGGCCTACCTCACCGAGAAGCTCCTTAAGACCAGCTTCCCCGAGCTCGCCGAGGCCGGCGCGCTCGAGATCGTCGTCATCAAGACCACCGGCGATAAAGTGCTTTCCACCCCCCTGGCCGACATCGGCGGCAAGGGCCTCTTTACAAAGGAGATCGACGAGGCGCTGCTGGACGGGCGCGTCGACATCGCCGTGCACTCGATGAAGGACGTGCCGACCTACCTGCCCGAGGGCACGGTGCTGCCGTGCAACCTGCCGCGCGAGGACGTGCGCGACGTCTTCATCTCGCCCGTGGCGGGAGACCTGTCGGAATTGCCGCCTGGCGCCGTTGTCGGCTCGGCCTCGCTCCGCCGGCAGGCGCAGATCCTGGCGCGCTACCCGCACCTGAAGGTCGAGAACTTCCGCGGCAACGTCCAGACGCGCCTGCGCAAGCTCAACGAGGGCGCGTGCTCGGCCACCCTCCTGGCGCTCGCGGGCCTCAAGCGCCTCGACATGACGCAGCACGCCACGCGCACCATCCCCATCGACGAGATGCTCCCCGCCGTGGCGCAGGGCGCCATCGGCATCGCCTGCCGCTCCGGCGACGACGCGTCGCGCGCCCTGCTTGCCGCGCTCAACCACGAGGACACGCGCGTGGCCGTGGTGACGGAGCGCGCGTTCCTGGCGGCGCTCGACGGCTCGTGCCGCACGCCCATCGCGGGCTACGCGCGCCGCGGGGAGGACGGCAAGATGCTCTTTTCGGGCTTGGTGGCGCGGCCAGACGGCAGCGTGGTGCACTCGGTCGAACGGCGCGGCAACGGGTTTGACGCCGAGGAAGGGGCGCGCATCGGGCGCGAGGCCGGGGAGGAGCTGAAAGTCAAGGCCGGGGCGGCGTTCTTCGACTGGTGATCGTTCCTTCTTTTTTGGGGGGGGGGTTCGGGGTTCTTGAATAGAGGAAGGGGGACGCGGGGGCGGGGGCGGCTGATTGATCGCCGCCCGCCGCCGCCGCCCGCCGCTCTTGCTTGTTTTTCCCCACTTGTGACGTCTCTTCGCGCGCTGATTCGTTCTCGCCATAGAGAGAAACGCTGTCTCTCGTATGGCACTCATCACGCTGACACACCGAATGCTTAAAAAAACAACGAATGCTCCCTTGCCCGTCTTGCCAAAAGCGGGGCGGCGCCGACGGCCACCCGCCGCCGCCGCAGGGGGGGCGCGCAAAGAAAAGAAAAAAACGACGCCTCAGGGCGCCGCCGCCGCCGCCGCCGCCTCGGGCGCCGCCTCGGTCGCAGCGGCAGCGGCCACGGCGGGCGCGGCCGCCGCCTCGGGCGCAGCGGCCGCGGCCACGGCGGGCGCGGCCGCCCCGCCCCCGCCCCCGCCCCCGCTGCTGCCGCCTGTCCGGCGGCCAAACAGGAAGAAGCGCCGCCGCCCGCTGCCCCCCCCGCTGGTCCCGCGCCCGGCCCGGGCCTCGGCCTCCGCGGCCTCCGCGACCTCGCGCTCGGCCTGCGCGCGCTCCGCGTCCGTCAGCGGCTCGAACAGGGGGCGCGTCGCCCGCAGCTGCGCGACGGCCGTCTGCCGCTGCTCCTCCGGGATGGCTGGGATGCCGCGGACCGTCGCCTCGAAATGCGCTAGGAACAGGTCAAAGTGCTCGACGCCCAGCCCGCGCTCGAGGATCTGCCGGCGGTGGATCTGCCGGAGGTCGGACGGGGGCGGGGGCGGGCGGCAGGCCCCCTCCGCGCCGCCGCCGCCGCCGGACGCGCTCTTGGCGCCGCCGCTGCCGCCGCCGCCGCCGCCGGCGTCCTCGTCCCTCGAGAGGGCAAGCAGCAGCTCCTGCCCGCCAAAGGCCAGGGCGAAGGCCGCCTCCTGGGGGCGCTTGAGCTCCTCCTTGTCCACGCGGTCGAAGAAGGGCCGGAGCAAGGGATCGGCCCACAGCCGGTCGTAAAAAACGTCGACGACCTTTCTCATGCTGAAAGTCTTGGTAGTTTCGTCGAGCCGCGCGCGGCGCCGCGCCGTCTCGGGGTCGGCGTCCTCGGCGTCGACGGTCGCGGGGCGGGCGCGGGCGGGGGAGCCGGACACGGCGGCGGCAGCGGCGGCGGCTGCGCCCGCGCCGGCGACCGAGGCGATGGCAGCGACGGCGGCGCCGCCCGTGGCCGCGGCGGCGGCCGGGGGGGGCGGGCCGTCGGGGAGGCCGGCGAACTTGACGGCCGAGGAGTCGAGGGACTTGCGGGGGAGGGTGGACGGCGCCGGTTGTTGGGGGGCGGGGGAAGCGGCGGAGGAGTCGGCGGCGGCGGCAATGGTGGCGGCGCGCGGCGGCGCGGCAGAGATTGCGGTGTCGTCCGTTTCGTCGGCGGCGGCGGCGCGGTCCGTGCCCGAGCGCAGGGCCGAGCGCGACGGCCGCTCGAGCGGGTCGTAGCCCTTGCTGCGGCGCCCGATCGAGCCGTCCTCGGCAAGGACCGAGGCGCCGCCGGGCGTCGGCGCCGCCGCCGCCGCCGCCCTTGCGTTCGCGGATGGCGACAGCGCCAACAGCGGCGGAGGAGGGGCGCTGCCGGCCGTCGCCGCCGCGGGCGAGGGCGGCAGGTCGCAGATGGGCACGCCGCCGTGCCGGCTGCCGGTCGAGGGCGTCTTGGTGAACACGGGCAGGGCGCCGATCACGGACTGCTCCTTGCGGAGCAGCGAGGGCGCTGGGTCGAGCAGGCCGCCGGCGGCCCCGGGCGGGGCGGCGGCGGCGGATGCGGCGGCGGCGAGCGGCAGGGGCGCGCCGACGGCGTCGCGGTCCTCGCCCTCGAGGTCCTCCGTGGTCCGGGGCGGCGGTGCCTGCGCCGGCGCGGGCGCCGGCGCGGGCGGCGCGGGCGCGTCGCGCACCGCCGCCACCTCGGGCGTGGAGGCGCACAGGCCCATGGTCTGCGTCTCTCTTTTGTGCGTGGGGGGACCGTTCGCTTCACGGAAGAGCTGTGATTTGGGGGGGCTTCTTGTCGCTTGTCCGCGCTTGTGGTCGCGTCGTGTTCGCGCGCGCGCTTGGGGGACGTGTGTTTGGATCGTGATTGGTGGAGGCCGACTAGTGGAGGCGGCGCGTGTGTTTGTGCATGTCCCCCTGGGTGAAAGGCGTCGTCGTCCGGTTCCGAGGCCGACGCTCGAAACAGCCTCTCGCCGCGCTAGGCTTGCTTCGCGCCGCCGCCGCCGTTCCCCCCCCCGCCCCGACCGCCGACCGCCTTTCACCCTTCTAACATTCCAAGACGCCTGCTAGACCAGCTTGCATATCTCCTCGTAGTCAAACCACCGGTCCTCCTGCTCGCCGTCCAGCCGCACGCGCGCCCGGTACGCCTCCTGGTCGACGGAGACCAGCGTGCCGCGCCGCCCGCGCAGCGCAGCGGCGGCGCCCGCTCCTCTTCCCCCGCCCCCCGCCGCCGCCGCCACCACCGCCACGCGGCCGCCCGGCGCCGGCAGCACCGTCTCGAGTTCGGCCTGGTCCACGCGCACGACGGCGCCCCCGTCCGCCGCGCCCCCGGCCGAGGGCAGGACCTCGACCTCGCCCACGTACCCGCCGTCCTCGCAGCGCCGCACGGCGCCCTTGCGCCGGTACAGCCCCGCGCCCTTGAGCGCCGGCGCCAGCAGGCGCACGACCGTCCCGCGCAGCAGCCAAGGGGCGTCGGCGGCGGCGGCGGCGGGCGCAGGCGGGGGGGGGTCGGCTGCCGCCGCGGCCGCTGCCGCTGCCGCTGCCGCCGCCGCCGCGGCCTGCTGCTGCTGCTGCCTTCGACGCTCGCGCACCATGATCTCGTCCAGCTTGGAGCGCCGGGCGGGCGCCACCGCCGCGCCCGGCGCCGCCGCCGCCGCCGCGGCCGGCGCCGCCCCGTCGCCGCGGTCGTCGTCGCCGTCGCCGTCGCCGACACCAAACAGCGCCGCCGCGGCCGCCCCCGCGGGCCTGGGCCGCACGGCAGGCGCCGCCGCTCGAGCCGAGGCGGCGACGGCCGCGGCGACGGCGGCGGCGGCGGCCGACGATGCTGCGGCCGCGGACGGAGCTGCCGCCGCCGCCGCTGCTGCTCCTGCCGCCGCCCCGCCGCCGGCGCGTCCGCCACCGCCCCCAAGCGTCAGCCGGATCGGCGGCTCGCCCGCGTGGCGCACCAGCTCGGCCGCCTCCGCCGCCTTTGCCGCCACCGCCTCTGCCGCCGCCCCCCCCGCACCGCCCGCCCCGCCGCCGCCGCCGCCGCCCTCCTCCCCGCCGCCGCCGCCGCCCGCCTCCTCGCGCGCCCGCTTCCTCGCCTGCTCCAGCTGCGCGCCCAGCTCCCGCGCCGCCCGCCGCGCCTCCTCCTCCTCGCGCGCCGCCCGCCGGCGCCGCCGCTCCTCCTCGGCCCGGCGCGCCGGATCGTCCCGCACCATCTGGATGAACCAGCCGCGTTCCGTCTCGTCGACGCGGCACACCCCCTCTTTCCCCAGGTGCTTGACAAACTCTGTTAGTGTGAGCCACCGCGTCGCGTTCATGTGCACGTGGTGGCGGTCGTGCACGAGCTCGTTGTACACGCGGTTGGCCTCGACGCGCGCCGAGGGGTGGCAGCGGCGCATGTGCTCCAGGAACGAGGCCTCGAAGTCGGCGCTGAAGCGGTCGACGGCGCCGGCGCCGGCGTCGGACGACAGAAGCGCCATCTGCCGGAGGTGCGCCTCCGAGGCCTGGTGGCACTTGAAGCCGTTGTCGTCGCGGCACTGCTTCTCGCAAGCCTGGCAGTAGTACCGGAGCTTGCCGAGGCCCTTGGCCTTGATGGCGTTGCCGATGGCCTTGACGGAGCCGGCCTCAGCCTTGCCCATGGTTGCTCCCTCCCTCTTTTTTTTGGCGGCGAGCGCGACGGCGAGCGCGCGCTTACGATCGGCGGCGGCGGCGGCGGCGCGTCGTGCGCTTTGTCGTTTGCGTCGCCCTGCTGTGTGATTCCTCTCGCTCGGAAGACGGGCAGGTTTGGTGTGGGCGCGCGCGTCGCCCAGTCGCGGTGATCGACCCGCGCGCTGTGAGGACCGCGCGACGAATGAGAGAGACTTCTTCTCCTTTCCGCCCGCTCTTGGTGCTGTGAACACGCGCTTTCTATTGGGTTTTGGGCTAGTCGGTTGAGTTGGTTTGTTTGCGTCCGATTGTGTCGATTGGTTGTAACAAGACGATTTGGAGAGAGAGGACCCCCCTTTTTGTGTCAGCGCGAGTTGGGCGGCAAAACGGGACGCGCGCCCCAAAAAATCGGCGCGCGCTCTCGGCGAGAGCCTCTCCCCGCGAAGGAACACAAAAATCACAAAACCTGTTGTGCCTCCCTATCACAGCAGCGGCAGCGCCGCCGTGCCGAGCCGCTCCGCCAGCGCGATCTGCGCGCGCACCAGGTGCGCGAGGTGGTCCACCAGCAGCGCGTCCTGCACGCCCTGCGCCACCAGCGCCTCGAACTCGGCGGCGGGCAGCGCCGGCGCCGCGCCCAGGGCGTCGTCCAGGCACCGGCCGACGGCGGGGTCGCCCTGCCGCCTGCCGGCCGCCACGTCGTCCGCGTAGGCGCGCGCGATGGCCAGCAGGCCCTGGAGCCGCCGCACCGACGTCTGGAGGGTCTCGTGCTCGGTGGCCACGGCCTTGCTGGACGAAGGGCCGCCGGAGAGCATCAGGTCGGCGCCAACGCGCTCAAGATCGGCGTACAGCACGCGCGAGGGCACGGGGACGAACTCCGTCGCGAGCGCGCGTCCGCCGAGCAGCAGGGCGCGGCTGACGTAGGCGCGGACGGCGACGCGGTCGCCCGTGAGGGAGGTGTCGACGGTCAGGTGGACGGGCGAGGGCCCGGCGGGGCCGGCGGCGGCCGAGGCGGCGGCCGAGGCGGCGGCGGCGGCGGCCGCCGCCACGGCGGCAGAGGCGGGGGCCGGCGCGGCGCCGCCCGCGATGGCGCCAGAGGCGGCGGGCGCGGCGGCGGCGGCGGCGGCGGCCGAGGTGGGGGCGGCCGGGGCCGAGGCCGCGGCGGCCGCCGCGGCGCTGGCGGTGGGCGCGGCGGCGCCGCCCGTGCTGCTGGCGGGTCCGCCTGCGGCGGCGGCGGCGGCGGCGCTCGTCGGCGGCGCGGCCTGCTGCTGGGGCGCGCCCGAGAGCTCCTTGGCGTAAAACTCCTGGATGAGCGCGTCGCTGCTGCTGATCGTGGGCCCCGTGGAGAACCACCCGACGATGTTCTCGGTGGGCGCCACCTTGTGGTGCAGGTCGTACATGGTCTTGTGGTGCACGACGTCGACGGCGACCTGATGGGTTGTGCGTATTTGCGTTTTGTTTTTGTTTTTTGGGTTGGCGCGTGCGGGGAGAGCGGTGGGTTTTTGCTTTTGGTGAGTGTTTTGTGTTTTTTGCGTGGAGAACCGCGCATGGACTGTTTGAGGAGTCCCGAGACTCTGGATGGGAGGGGGGCGGACTGGCGCCAGGTGCCGTGTTTTTGGGGGGGGGGCAAGGACAGAGAGAGGCAACACGCCTGCCTCCACGCAAGGATCGAAACTCGGCGGCGGGCAGCAGCGGCGGCGGCGGCGGCGGGACCCGCCGCCGCCTCCGCTCGAAACGGAAAACTGCCCTCTGCACACTTGGGCGCGCGCCTCCCTCCCTGCCCCCCCCCCGCCCCCCACTCGGCACGACACGTCCGGAACCCACCTGATCCGCGCTCTCGTTGTGCGGCACGACGTAGCACGACTTGATCTCGACGACCTTGCCGTCGGCGGTGGTGTTGCCGAGCAGGGTGCCGATGACCCGCTCCTGCTTCTCGTTGCGGCGGATGTACGCGTCGCAGATCTGCAGCAGCACGACCGGCTGGATTTTCACTGTGCTGGCGTTGACGCTGCCGATCGGCAGCAGCGTCGCGTCCATGGCTTCGCGCCTCCTCCTTTTGCGCGTCCGGCAAACTCGACTTTTGGGGGAGAGAGAGAGAGAGGAGTGAAAAAACGGCGGTGGGGGTGTGTTTGTCCGTGTGCTGTCGTTGGTCTCGCGATCGGTTTATGTGTGTGAGAAGTTGACCGAGGGGCAAGAAGAGATTGGGGTTGCTTGCGTGTGTGGGAGGAGGGGGTTCGGGACTCGGCGCGGCGACGGATACGAAGCGGCGGCGGCGGCAGCGGCGGCGACACTCGAGTTCGTTCGCTTCGATCAGCGGCGGCGTTGATGCTGTCTCAACAAAGGCTCCCGAAGGCATCGGCTGGCCCCGCACGCGACGAACACGACTCGGAATCCTCACCACACATACCCTGTCGTTGACGCATTTGACAGGCCACGCAAAGAACCAAGCTCTCGACCTCAACACCGCAATCGATCAAACGCGTCGCGTGTGTGTGCACGCGCAACGCTCAAAGCGCGCAGGGGTCCACGACCGCATTGACAGCAGCAGCGACACCATCTCTCGCGCGCGCGCTCTTCCAGGCCAAAGCGGGAGAGGAGGAGGCAGAGAGGAGCCCCACTCTTCGTCTCTCTCTCTCCACCAAACGCTGGTGGGCCCTTGTCCTCCTCTCACCCCGACATCAAACATGGCCGACGATCGCGACCGCTACAAGCAGTATGACTACCGCGCCACCTCCAACATCGTCCTCGCGCCGGACAGGCGCACGGACGCGGGCGGGCGCCGCGGCGGTGGCGGCGGTGGTGGCGGCGGCGGCGGGGGAGGCGGCGGCGGCGGCGGCGGCGGCGGCGGCGGCGGCGGCACCGAGCCGACAGGCGAGCCCGGTTCGCTGGCCGGCCGCCTGATCGGCAAGATGGGCGACCGCGTCGAGCGCACGCGGCCCGAGGCGCTGCAGGACGGCGCGGCCGCCAAGCGCAAGCGCCGCGCCCCGGACGCCGACGCCGCCGCCACGGGCGAGTTCCTCGTTGGCGGCGCCGCAGGCCGGCGCGGCGGCGGCGGCGGCGGCCTCGGCGCCTCGGTGCTCGACGTCGACACGGCCGGCTTCTACCGCCCTCGCACGCGCGAGACCCGCGCCGCCTACGAGGCCCTCCTCAACGCCGTGCACGCCGCCTTCGGCGACCAGCCGCGCGACGTGCTGCGCGGCGCGGCGGACGAGGTTTTGGCCGCCTTGAAAGACGAGTCGCGGACCGGCCGCGAGCGGCAGCGCCTGTCCGGGGAGCTGCTCGGCGCCGACCTGGGGGACGACCGCTTCGCCGAGCTTGTGGCCATCGGCAAGCTGATCACCGACTACGTGCCCGAGGGCGAGGCGGCGGCCATGGCCGAGGACGACGGCGGCGACGCGTTTGGCGGCGAGGACGGCGCGCCCGACGCCGACGCCGGCGTCGCCGTCGAGTTTGAGGACGAGGACGAGGAGGGCGGCGCCGACGAAGAGGTGGGCGTGTTGGTCGACACCAGCGAGGACGAGGAGGACGCGGGCCGGCGGGCGCGGAGGGCGGGCGGGCGCGCACCAGGCGGCGGCGGCGGCGGCGCCGAGGGCTCGGGCTCGGAGGACGGCAGCGGCAGCGAGGGCAGCGGCGGCAAGGGCGAGGAGGGCGCCGCCGGCGCGGCCGGCCGGCGCCGCCGCCGCCGCGCCAAGGACGCCGCCCAGGCCGAACAGCAGCAGCAGCTGCCCGTCACCGAGATCGACGCCTACTGGCTGCAGCGCAAGGTCGCCGCCGCCTTTGCCGGCGCGCTCGACGCCCCGGCGGCGCAGGCCCTGGCCGACCGCGTCGCCGAGGCCCTGCGCGCCGCCCCCTCGGCCGCCGCGGCCGAGCCCGCCGTCGTCCGCCTCCTGGGCCTTGAGCGCTTTGCCCTCGCGCGCGAGCTGCTGCGCCACCGCGCCAAGGTTGCGTGGGTGACAGCGCTGCGCCGCGCGCAGACCGAGGGGGAGCGCGCGGCGGTCGAGCGAGAGATGCTTAGCGACCCCGAGGCGGGCGCCGTGATGGACGAGCTGCGCGCGACGCGCGCCTCGGCGCGCGACCGCCAGGCGGCGGTCGAGGAGCGCATCCGCGACGAGGCGCGGCGCCTGCGCGACGGCGACGGCGGCAACGGCGGCACCAGCGGCAACGGCGGCAACGGCGGCGGCGCTGCTTCCGCCGCCGCGAGCGCGAGCGCGACCGCCGGCCGCCGCGAGGTCGACATCGACGCCCTCGCCTTTGCCGCGGGCGGGCACGTCATGACCAACAAGGCCGTGCACCTGCCGCCCGGCACCACGCGCGTCTCGAAAAAGGGCTACGAGGAGGTGAGCGTGCCCGCGCCCCGCGCGCCGCCGCTCGCCGAGGGAGAGGCGCTCCGCGAGATTTCGTCCCTGCCGGCGTGGGCGCGGCCCGCTTTTTCCGGCATGAAGTCGCTCAACCGCGTGCAGTCGCGCGTCTGCGACTGCGCCCTCTTCTCGGGCGAGAACATGCTCGTGTGCGCCCCCACGGGCGCGGGCAAGACCAACGTCGCGCTGCTGGCCGTGCTGCGCGAGATCGGCCTGCACCGCAAGCCCGACGGATCTCTGGATCTCGGCGCGTTCAAGATCGTCTACGTGGCGCCGATGAAGGCGCTTGTCGCCGAGATGGTCGGCAACTTTTCCAAGCGCCTCGGCCCGGGCACCGAGTACGGCCTGACCGTGCGCGAGCTGACGGGCGACGCGGGCCTCACGCGCGAGGAGGTCGAGGCGGCGCAGGTCGTGGTGACGACGCCAGAAAAGTGGGACGTGGTCACGCGGCGCGCCGAGGAGCGCGCGTGGGCGCGGCTGGTGCGCTTAGTCATCCTCGACGAGGTGCACCTGCTGCACGACTCGCGCGGGCCCGTGATCGAGGCGCTGGTCGCGCGCACCTTGCGCCAGGTCGAGGCCACGCAGCAGCCCGTGCGCATCGTGGGCCTGTCGGCGACGCTGCCCAACTACGAGGACGTCGCCGCCTTTCTGCGCGTCCGCCCCGACAAGGGCCTCTTCCATTTCGACGCCTCTTACCGCCCGTGCCCGCTGGCCACCCAGTTTGTCGGCATCACGGTCAAGAAGCCGCTCCAGCGCTTCGCCCTCATGAACGACGTGTGCTACGACAAGGTCCTCGCGTGCGCGGGGAGGCACCAGGCCCTGGTCTTCGTGCACAGCCGCAAGGAGACGGCCAAGACGGCGCGGCACCTCAAGGACCGCGCGCTCAAGGACGACGCGCTGTCGCGCTTTGTCCGCGACGACTCGGCCTCGCGCGAGATCCTGCAGGCCGAGGCCGCCGCCTGCAAGGACCCCGACCTGCGCGACCTCCTGCCCTACGGCTTCGCGGTGCACCACGCCGGCATGGCGCGCGCGGACCGCACGCTCGTCGAGGACCTGTTCGCGGACGGGCACGTGCAGGTGCTCTGCTCGACGGCGACGCTCGCGTGGGGCGTCAACTTGCCCGCCCACACCGTGATTGTCAAAGGCACGGAGGTTTACTCTCCCGACAAAGGCGGGTGGGCCGAGCTGTCGCCGCAGGACGTGCTGCAGATGCTCGGGCGCGCGGGCCGCCCGCAATACGACACGGCCGGCGAGGGGGTCATCATCACGGGCCACGGGCGCCTGCAGTTCTGGCTGTCGCTGCTCGGCGCGCAGCTGCCGATCGAGTCCCAGCTGGCGGCGCTGCTGCCCGACGCGCTGAACGCCGAGGTCGCGCTCGGCGGGGTGGCGAGCCTGCGCGACGCCGCCGCGTGGCTCGGGTACACCTATATGTACGTGCGCATGCTCCGGTCGCCGGGCACCTACGGGGTGGGGCCCGCGGACGCCGAGGCCGACCCGTCGTTGCTGGCGCGGCGGCTCGACCTCGCGCACTCTGCCGCGCTGGTGCTGGACCGCGCGAAGCTGGTCCGCTACGACCGCCGCACGGGCGCCTTGGCCGCCACCGACCTGGGCCGCGTGGCCAGCCGGTACTACGTCACGCACGGCACCATCTCGGCCTTCCACCAGGGCCTGCGGCCGCACATGGGCGAGATCGAGCTGCTGCGCCTGTTCGCGGCCGCGGACGAGTTCAAGCACGTGGTCGTGCGCGAGGAGGAGAAGCTGGAGCTCGCGCGCTTGATCGATCGGGTGCCTGTGCCCGTGAAGGAGTCTCTCGACGACCCGGCTGCCAAAGTCAACGTCCTGCTGCAGGCGTACGTGTCCAACCTGCGGCTGGACGGCCTGGCGCTCGCGAGCGACATGGCCTACGTCACGCAGTCGGCCGGCCGGCTGGTGCGCTGCCTGCTCGAGGTGTGCCTGCGGCGCGGGTGGGCGCGGGCGACGGACGCGGCGCTGACGCTGGCGCGCGAGGTGGCGCGGCGGCAGTGGTCGTCGCAGACGCCGCTGAGGCAGTTCCGGGGGGTGCCGGGCGAGGTGCTGGTGCGCCTGGAGAAGAAGGTGAGGGCGGAGCTTGCAGAGGCTACGGGTTGCGAGTTTGGTCGTTTGGTTGCCTTGTATTTTTCTTTTCGGTCACTCGACGCGCGTCCGAGCCCCTCCTCCCCCCCCCGCACTGCCCCCCCCGCCCCCCCGCTCACGGCTCGCCGGCCCCCGTCTCCCCTTCTCCCTTCCCCCCCCTCCTAACAAAAACAAACACGCCCGACGAAAACGACAAACAGGACATCCCCTGGGAGCGCTACCACGACCTCACCTCCCAAGAGCTGGGAGAGCTCACCCGCCTGCCCAAGATGGGAAAAGCCTTGCACCGGCTCGTGCATTCCGTCCCTCGCCTCGAGCTGTCGGCGCACGTGCTGCCGCTGACGCGCTCAGCGCTGCGGCTGGACCTGGCGATCGCCGCGGACTTTGTGTGGGACGACAAGATCCACGGGGGGGCGGAGCCATTCTGGGTGTTCGTGGAGGACGCGGACCAGGAGGTGAGGATGAGGGTTTTTTTGTCGTTATTGGTTTTTGTTCGGCCTCTCGCGCTTTTGGCCGGTTCCTCGCTCGCTCGAGAACGACAACAACGACGCCGTTCATTTTTCCTTTTCGCTCAACCACGCCTTCCCTGCCCCTCTTCCCCCCCCCATCCCCGAAACCCCAAACCTCTACAAACACGCCCGAAACAACAAAACCACAAAAACAAACAGACCATCCTCTACCACCAGTACTGGCTCCTGCGCCGCGCGGGCGCCGTGCCCGCGGGGCAGGAGCACCGCCTTTCGCTGACGGTGCCGATCGGCGAGCCGCTGCCGCCGCACTACTTTGTGCGCGTGGTGTCGGACCGCTGGCTGCAGAGTGAGTCGACCCTGCCGCTGTCCTTCCGGCACCTGGTGCTGCCCGACCGCTTTCCCCCGCCCACGGAGCTGCTCGACCTGCAGCCGCTGCCGCTGGCGGCGCTGCGCGACGCCGCCGCCGAGCGCGCGCTTGCGCGCCGGACGCCGGCCGACGCGTGCCCGGGCGTCGACGACGGCGCGCCGCGCCTGTCCGCGTTCAACCCCGTGCAGACCCAGGCGTTCGGCGCGCTGTACCGCGGCGACGGCAACGTCCTGCTGGCCGCCCCGGCGGGCAGCGGCAAGACGGTCGCGGCCGAGCTCGCCATCCTCCGCATGCTCCGGCGCGCCGCCGACGGCGCCTGCCCCGCGCGCTGCGTGTGCGTCGTCCCCTCGGAGGACGGGGCGCGCGCGCGCGCGCTTGAGTGGCGCGCGCGATTCGGCACCCCCGTAGAGGAGGGCGGCATGGGCCTGACCGTGGTCGAGCTCGCGGGCCCGGGGGCGGACGCGGCGGCGGACCTGAAACGGCTCGAGCGCGCGCAGATCGCGGTGGCGACGCCGGAAGCGTGGGACGCGCTCTCGCGGCGCTGGCGGCAGCGCAAGGCCGTCCAGGGGGTGTCCTTGTTCGTGGCGGACGACCTGCACCTGGTGGGCGGGCCGAAAGGGCCGGCGTACGAGGTGGTCGTGTCGCGCATGCGGTACCTGGCGGCGCAGCACGCGCAGGAGCACAAGCAGCAGGCGGGCGGCGGCGGCGGCAAGACAAAGGGCAAGGCCGCGGGCGGCGGCGGCGGCGAGGACGGCGACGAAGGCGGCGACGGCGGCGGCGACGGCGGCGACGCCTACCACCCGATGCCCCGCATCGTCGGCCTCGCCCACTCCATGGCCGACGCCAAGGACGTCGGCGAGTGGATCGGCGCCCCGCCCCAGGCCCTGTTCGCATTTCCCCCCGGCGCGAGGCCGCTGCCGCTTGAGGTCCGCATCCAGGCCTTTGAGGCCGCCTCGTTCGAGGGGCGGCAGCAGGCCATGCTGCGCCCCTGCTACGCGGCCCTGCTCGCGCACGCGCCGTCGCCCAGGCCCGCCGTCGTGTTCGTGCCCACGCGCAAGCACGCGCGCCTGGCCGCGCTCGAGCTGCTGGCGCTGGCCGCCGCCGACGGCGAGCCCGCGCGCTTCCGCCTCGCCGACGAGGCAGACGTCCGCGCCGTGGCGGCGGGCGTGCGCGGGGACGGCGCCCTGGCGCACGCCCTGCTCCACGGGGTGGGCTACCTGCACCCGGCGCAGGCCGACGCCGAGCGCGAGGCGGTCATGCTGCTGTACGGGGCGGGGGCCATCCGCGTCGTCGTCGCCGCCGCCGCCGCCGCGCACGGCCTCGCGCCGAGGGCCGCGCTGGTGGTGGTGGCAGGAACGCAGCACTACGACGCGGCAGAGGCGGGCGGCGCGGGCGGCGCGGGCGCGAGCGACTATCCCGTCGCGGACCTGGTGCAGATGCTGGGCTTGGCCGGGCGCCCGGGCGTGGACGACGTGGTGAGTGTGTGCTTTTTGTCTTTGTTTTTGTGCTTTTTGTTTTTGTTTTTGTTTTTGTTTTTGTTTTTGTTTTTGTTTTTGTTTTTGTTTTTGTGCGCACACTTTGGTTTCACGTCTCGCTTTTGCGCTCTCTCCTCTTTTTTTCGACCGCGCCGCCCGCTCACCCGCAACGGCCGCCGCAACGACCCTCCTTTGCTCCCCCGCCCCCCAACAAACCAACACCCGACCCTCCTTGCTCCCCCCCGCCCCCAACAAACCAACACCCGACCCCAAAAACAAACAAAAACAAACAACACTCAACAACAACAGGGCAAGGCGGTGCTCATGTGCCACGCCCCCCGCAAGGCCTACTACGCCCGCTTCCTCCACGACCCTTTACCTGTCGAGTCGCACCTGGACCACGCGCTGGCGGACAGCCTGAACGCCGAGATCTGCGCGGCGCAGACCGTGGCAGGCCGGCAGGACGCGGTGGACTGGCTGACGTGGACCCTGCTGTACCGGCGGCTGGCGCGCAACCCCAACTACTACGGCATGCCGGGCGCGTCGCACCGGCACCTGAGCGACCACCTGAGCGAGCTGGTGGAGGGCACGTGCGCGGACCTGGTGGCAGGCAGGGCGGTGGCCGAGGAGGAGGAGGGCGGCGGAGGCGCGGGCGGCGGCGCGGGCGGCGGCGAGGGCGGCGGCGGCGGCGGCGAGCTGTCGCCGCTCAACCTGGGCATGGTCGCGGCCTACTACTACGTCTCGTACGCCACGGTCGAGCTCATGGCCGCGAGCCTCACCGCCAAGACGCGCGCCAAGGGCCTGCTCGCCGTCGTCGCCGCCGCCTCCGAGTTTGAGTCGCTGCCCGTGCGGCCCGGCGACGACGAGGCCGTCCGCCGGCTGCTCGCGCACGCGCCCGTCGCCGTCGACGCCGCGCCGGCGCCCGGCGATCCCCACGCCAAGGCCAACGCCCTGCTGCAGGCGCACCTGTCTCGCGCAAGCCTGCCGGGCGGCGGCGCCAGCGGCGAGCTCGCGGCGGACCAGCGGCGCGTCGTGCGCGACGCCGCGCGGCTGCTGCAGGCGGCGGTCGACGTCGTCGCGTCGAGCGGGTGGCTCACCCCGGCCCTCGCGGCCATGGAGATGTGCCAGATGGTCGCGCAGGGCATGTGGGACCGCGACCCCCCGCTTCTGCAGCTTCCCGGCGTCGGGCGCGCCGCCGCCGCCGCGCTGGCCGACGCCGGCGCCGCGGGAGTGTTCGACCTCTCCGACATGGAGCCGGCGGCGCGCGACGCGCTGCTCTGCTCCGCGGTCCCGGGCATGGCCGAGTCCGCCGAGGCGCGCGAGGCCGTGTCCGCGGTGTGCGCGCGCTACCCGGACATCTCCGTGACGACCGAGCTGCTGGTCGGCGGCGGCGGCAAAGGGGCGGCGGCGGCCGTGCGCGCGGGCGGCGGCGCCGTGCTGTCGGTGGCGCTCGCGCGCGACAACGCGGCGTCGGCGCTCGACCCGGCGACGGGCGCGCTCACGCCCGCGCACGCGCCCCTGTTCCCGGGCCGGCGCGACGAGGGGTGGTGGCTCGTGCTCGGCGACGCCAAGGCCAACCGCCTGTACGCGGTCAAGCGCGTGGCGCTCGCGGCCAAGGCCAAGGCCAAGCTGGCGTTTGAGGTGCCGTCGGATCTGTTTGCGGCGGGCGGCGGCGGCGGCGGCGGCGAGGGCGGCGGCGGCGGCGGCGGCGGCTCGGGCGGCGGCGGCGGCGGAGGCGGCGGCCGCCTCAACCTGACGCTCTTTGTCATGTGCGACTCGTGGGTGGGCTGCGACCAGGAGTTCGGGGTGGCGGTGGACGTTGCACCGGCGGAGGAGGGCGGGGGGGCGCCGATGGAGGAGTGATGGCTCGCGCGTGGTGAGGAGGGGGTGAGCGGGCTGGCGCCCGCTCTCTCTTCTCTCGCGCCCACACACACGTGCGTCCCTCCGGCGCCCAACGGAAGGTGCGAGCGCGCGTCGCCTCGGCAGAACATTGCCAAGAGTGATTCGCTAGTCGACGCCCCATTGTTTTAAGCAGGTCGTCTTATTGAAGCTTAATCGTCGAGTCCATGACCTCGGCGTTCTATGGCGGGTGGGGGGGAGTCGGCGATTCGTCAGCCGCCGTGTGCGGGCGAGCGCGATTTTTCGAATCGGCGTCTTTTTCGCCGATGCGCCAGGCGCTGGGTTGCCGCGGCGGCCCCGTCTGACCAGAAAGAAAACTTTAAAAAAAAGGAATGGCTTGCTCCGCCAACCGCACGGCGCGCGTCGCAAATCTTACGGCTATAATCGACTCTCGATGCTCGATCCGGCGCGGGGGGTTGGGTTGGCCGGACGTGCTGTGGAGCAGAGGGGCGGGCCCGACGACAAAAAACTTGGCCCGAGAATTGGTGGACGGGCATTCCGCCGCCCCTGGATCATTTTGCCTCTTCCACGGCCCTTTGGCCATTCACACAACAACACAACTTCCGATTCCCTGCTCGAGCGTTTCCTCCGTGTCCACTCTCCCTCCATTTCACATTCTCCGCCCCCCCTCCCCCCCACGTTTCCCGAAGAAGAAACCAACAAAACCGGAAAAAACGAAGAACGCAATCGCCCCTGCTTTCTCTCCACCACCCGCACCCTTGCGCCCCGTCCGTACCGACGATGGACGCCATGGCGGCCAAGTCTCGCCTCATCACGGCCAGCCCCTCCACCGAGAGCCTCGGCGCCTGGCGCATCAGCTCAAAGGCGGCCCCAAGCGACGGCGGCGGCAGCGAGGCAGTCTCGTCGCCGCCCACACCCCTCCCCTCCACGCCCACGCACCAGCACGACCGCCGCTCCCCCGACGGCCAGGAGCTCGAGTCGCCCGCGGCCGCGCCCGCCGCCGCCGACAAGGCCGCCGCCGCCCCCGTCCCGCAGGGCCGCCACCTCCCGTTTGTGCCGCGGCCCGTCTACTGGACGCTGCGCGCCATCTGGACGCGCGAGGAGCTGGCCTCGCTTTTCGACGACGCCGTGCTGCCCGACGCGGGGGACCCGGACGCCGACGCGGAGGACCGGGCGGGGGCGCGGGCGGCACTGGCGGCGCCCGACGCGGGGGACCCGGACGCCGACGCGGAGGACCTGGCGGCGGGGGCGGCACTGGCGGCGCCCGGCGGCGACAGGCCCGGCGGCGGCCTGCGCCAGCGCCAGCCCGCGCAGCAAGAGCAGCAGCAGCAGCGGCAAGAGCAAGAGCAGCGGTGGGGGCCGGACGGCGGCGCCGGCGGCAAGGGCGGCGACGCCGACGTGCAGGAGCGCGTCCGCCTCGTGCGCCGGGCCCTGACCGAGGCCGCCGAGGCCGTGCGGGCCGAGAACCCCCTCCTCTACTCGGCGCGCACCCAAGACGCCGTCGGCCTCGCGGTGCTCGCCGGCGCCTCGCTCGCGCTGCTCGCCTTGTTCTCGCTGCACTACGTCGGCGCGGCGCCGTGGTACGCGGTGGTTCCGGCCGCCGCGCTGCTCACCTCGCTCCTGCACGAGGTCGAGCACGACCTGATCCACCAGCTCTACTTCCGCGGGCGCCGCCTGTCCCTGCCGATCGTGTCCTCCTTCACCGATGCGTTCAGCGTCAGCGCCGTCGACGCCGCGCTCGCGCTCTGCTACGCGTTCCGCCCGTCGACGCTGCAGCCTTTTGCCCGGCGCGCGCTGCACCTGCACCACCACCGCGCCGCGGGCAGCGCCTCGGACCTCGAGGAGCGCAGCATCACGAGCGGCATGCCGTGGGGCCCGCTGCGCCTGGCGACCACGGGCGACAACCTGCTGGCCGTCCTGCTCCGGCCGCGCCGCACGGTCCACGAGATGCGCGCCTACCTGCGCGCGCAGCCGGCGGCCGTGCGCGGCGACGCACGCGCGCGCCTGGGCCTGGTGTACGCCAACGCGCTCGGGTACGCGCCGCTGGGGGTCGCGCACTACCTCGCGTGGTGGTCCTTCCTGGCCGTGGGCCTGGCCGCGCGGCTCGCGGGCGCCGCGCCCGCGTCGCTGCTGGCGCCGGCGCTCGGCGCGCTCGGCCTCGGCGGCGTCGGCGGCGCGACGGCCGCCGCCGCCTCGCTCTGGGGCGCGCTGCGCTTCTACGCCGTCACCTTTGGCGCGCCGCAGTTCCTGCGCACCTTTTCGCTGCACGCCGTGTCGTCCAACATCCACTACTACAAGGGCGGGCGCAGGGCGCACTCGATCGTGGACCAGTGCCAGGTCGTCGACTCTCCGCTCTTCTGGCCGCTCCAGCTCTTCTGCTTCAACTTTGGCGCCACGCACGCGCTCCACCACTTTTTGCCCTCGCAGACGTTCTACGTGCGCCAGGCCGTGTCCGCGCGCGTGCGCCCCGCGCTGGTGGCGGCGGGCGTGCGGTTCAACGACCTGGGCACGCTGGCGCGCGCCAACCGCCTGCCCGCCGCCTGAGCGGGGGGCGAGCAGCGGCGCGTGGACGGCGGCGCGGGGGCGCGAGCGGGCGCTCCAAAAAAAAGAGAGAAAGCAAAAGAGACGCGACGCGGAGACCGATCGAGACGGCGGCCGTCGCCCGGCTGCGAACAAGACGCACAACAGTCGCCCCCAATTTCTCCTGTTTTTTTGGCCAAACCTGACCCCAGCCTCGATTCTCCTCCCTTTTTCCTCACGTGCACTCAACCACACAACGGGCGTTTTTTCGTACGAGAGTTAATTCCCCCCCGGGCCACGCGTGAGCGTCCCCCCCGGGCGAGGAACCTCCCCCCCCCGCCGTCCCCTTGTTTTTTTTCTCACCTTCTTCAAACTCGCACACACGACATACGCGGGAAGCTGGATTTCTCCCCTTCCTTCACCCCTCCTTTCACTCACATGCACTCAACCACACGAAGGGCGTTTTTTCTTACGAGTGTTTTCACCCTTCCGGGCCGCGCGCTGGTGAGCGTCCCGCCGCCGCCGCCGCCCCGGGGGCGAAATCCCTCCGCCCCCCCTCCACTTTTTTTTCACGTCAGCTTGACAAACTCTCACACACGCACGCGGGAGGCTCGATTCCCCCCGCCCCTCCCCACCTCCTGATGACGCTCTTTCTGGCCACGCGCGCCGACGTTACGGGCAGCCGCGGGCCGCCGCCAAACAAGCCGAACAGGCTTTCATTTGGCAGTCGCGCCGCGCGGTCCTTTTTTTTTGCCCCCCTGCCGCCCACCGGCCCTTATGTTTGTTTTCTCTTTCCGAAGACACCAAAAAACCCATTTGTTTGTCGAATTTTTTTCCGTTTTTCTTTCCCAAGCATGCATCCGCCCCCTGAAGAATGCCGGCGCCCGCCCCGCCCCCGGGGCCCGCTCCGAGGCCCGCCGCTCTTGGCCGGCCCGCCTCGCGCGGCGCGCGCGCCCCTGCCCGCGCTGCGCCGTAATTTCTGCCTGTGGTTTCCATCGCCCCCTCTTTCTTCTGGACAGACCGCTTTGCACCATCCGGTCGCGCCTCAGGCACAGCATTGGACTGCCGCGACGCCGCCACGCGAAGAATCAGACACACAATCAGCCACGCGCACACGACAGCGCAGAGCAGCGCCCCCTCGTCCACCACTCGAAGGGGGGGGGGGGGCGGCGCCCCTGATTCGCTTGCCCAGTTGCCCGCCCCGACAATTGCCCCCCAGAAGAGAGAACATGCCCGAGTCAAGATTCGACAAGGCACCATCCACACAGAGAGAGAAGAGTGAGACCCCGCAACGTGTCAGAAGAAGATTCCGCCCCCAAGGCAAAAGAGCGCGACCACCCCCCCCCCCCCCCCCCCCCCCCCCCCCCCCCCCCCCCCCCCCCCCCCCCCCCCCCCCCCCCCCTCCCCCCGTCCCCCCCCCCCCCCCCCCCCCCCCCCGCCCCCCCCCCCCAGGCCAACCGAAAACCTCTCCCCCCCCCCCCCCCCCCAACCACCCAACCCCCTTGTTCCCCCACATCCACACGTTTCCGCTCCCCCTTTTTTAC
>Ga0105053_10002900_pt1 | contig 26334 bp, 19 predicted proteins | sample BON01_FD_78093 | JGI IMG/M metagenome (GOLD analysis project Ga0105053, IMG submission 78093) | Freshwater microbial communities from Lake Bonney liftoff mats and glacier meltwater in Antarctica - BON-01 | ecosystem: Environmental > Aquatic > Freshwater > Ice > Glacier meltwater | place: Lake...
AAAAAAAGAAAGCCCCCCCCCCGCCCGGCGCTCGGGCCTGGGCGGCCCAATGGGGCTGTGTTGAGGGGGTTGTTTTGTTTTGTTTTGTGTTTTTTTTTTGGGGGGGGTTGGTGTGTGGGGGGGGGGGGGGGGGGGGGGGGGGGGGGTGAGGGCGGAACGCAGATTGAATGCGGGAGGGACGAGCGCGAGCGGGCCGCCGCCGCCGCCGGCCAAGGCGAGGGGGAAGCTCCTACAGCGGCGGCGGGAGGGAGAGAGGGGAGGCATCACCCCCCTGCCTTTGTCCCCATCTGGCCCGCCGCCCTCCCGGCCTCCTCGCCCCCGGATCCGGCCGCGGCCTGGGCTTCTCGGACCCGCCGCGCGCGCCCCCGGCAGATTGCGTTTGGCGTTGGCGCGGCCAATTGAAGGAAGAGAAGGGGAGGCAGGGTTGGAGAATCGGAGAAGGAACACCTCTTTTTTTCTCCACACGCCGCCCAATCGTCGATTCGACCCACCTCCGATCGCTTCCGCCAGCGGCGCGACGTCCGCGCCCGTGCGCGCCGACTCCCAGTCGCCGGCCAGCGCAAAGCGCGACGAGACTGCGAGGGACCGGGCGCTCGCCAGAATGCTGCTCCTGCTGCTCTGTCCGCCAGACCGCCGCTGCTGCCGCCTTCCGCTGCAGGTGACAACCGAGCTGCGTCCCACGACCACCGACATTGTGTGTGCCTGCTGCCTGCTGCTGCTTGCTGCGAAGAAAGGATGCGAGGGCGGGGGGGGAGCGCGGGCGCAAACGTTTCTGGAGGTGGTGTGTGCGAGGGGCGTTTCTGGAGTGTGACGCAGCCACGATCCGCTCTGACAGCTGTTGCTGGCGTACGTGTGTGTGAGAAAAAGAGGCTCTTGAGGCGGGCTTGAGTGTAATCCTGCGTGTGTGAGACGGCATCGAGTAGGGGAGAGGGGCGGACTGATGAAGGCCGAAGGAAGAGCGCGAGCGCCGCGCGCGCCCGCGACGAGCGGGCGGCGCGTTTGCGGCGGCGACAGCGTCGAGAGGACCCCCGCGCTTCCTTGCATTCCCTTTGCTGTGTGCATCCGTCCCGCTCGTCGCGCGAGAGTGTGTTGGGGAACAAGCCAAGGTCGTTGTTTGCAACTGAGCCCGCGCGGGCTAAAAACCGCGGGGGGAGGGACGTCGGAATCATATGTTCGTGTTTTCGTTTTTTGTTCGGTCGAAAGAAACGTGCGCCCGCGCGCGCCGCGCCGCCCCGTCTTTTTTTGCCCTCGTCGGTTGGGGGCGCCCCGCCCGCCCGCCCGCGCGCGGCGTGGCCGGTCCCTCCAAAGAACGCAGCAGAGGGACGGGGTCACGCGGCCGGCGCGGGCTGCCCTCCCCCTCCCTCTTGCCGCGCCGCCGCCCCCGCCGCCTCGTCCTCCCCGTCCTCGTCCTCCTCGGCGCTGCGCGCACCGCCGGCCGCCGCCGCCGCGCCGTCCGCCGCGCCCTCCTCCGCCGCGCCCCCAACTCCCGCCGCCGCCGCCGCCGCCAGCGCCAGCGCCTCCTCCTCTGACGACCCCCCTTCCTCCTCGGCGCGCCGGCTCACCTTCTCCAGCTCCTTCTCGCCCACCTCGGTCACCGACGACTCGGGGTACCGAATGAGATAGTCGAGGGCGAACACCGTTCCAGGAACAGCCAGTAAGAGGCCCCACACCCCGGCGTTGTGCTCGGCCACCACCAGCGCCGAAAGCACCATCAGCGGGTGCAGCTTCAGGTGCGCGCTATAAATAGCCGGGTTGAGCATGTACGCCTCGCAAAAGTGCACGGCCGTGACCATGAGGATGACCAAGGCCAGCTTGGTGAAGCCGTACTCGGTGAGGGCGACGAAGCCGATGGGCGTGGTCGAGATGACGACGCCGGCGATGGGGATGAAGGAGCAAACGAAGCAAAAGAGCGACAAGAGGCCGACCCCCGGGATGGCGAGCGCCCACATGCCGACCGCCGTGAGCGCCGTGTTGACGGCCGCGATGCGCGCCTGCGCCTCGAGGGCCTTGCCGAACAGGCGCCCGAAGACGCTGAGCACGGGCGCCACCTCGGCGTAGACGGGCGCCAGGCGCGAGCGCTGGAGCGACGAGACGCCGGCGGTGATCGCCGGCAAGTCCCAAAGCAGAAAAAAGCCGAGGACGAGCGAGACGCCCACTTGGATCGCGAACTTCGTCACGCTCCGCAGGGCCGCCGACACCACGGCCGCCGCCGTGGTGGTGTACCCTTTGAGCATGGACGAGACGGCCAGGCCCAGGCGCACGCTGCGCTCGGGCGACCAGTCGCCGCGCGCCGCCGCCTGCGAGACGTCGGCCGCCGCGCGCGTGATGTCGGTCGAGGTCGCCAGGTAGACGAAGCGCTCGGCGCTCTCCGCCACCTGGTCCCCGAGCCCCTGGCGCGTCTTCTCGACCAGGATGACCCACACGTTGTCCGATTTCAGGCGGCTGACAAAGTCGGCGCCCTCGCGCGCGATGTCGGGGATGGTCAGGACGCCGAAGAGGGTGATCAGGGCGACGATCAGGCAAAAGTAGACCAAGACGAGAGCGCGGCGCCGCAAAGGGGGGTTGTCCGGCGCGAGCCAGAGGACGGCGTCGGCCGCGGAGGCGACGAACGAGTTGCCGATGAAGGCGACGATGAAGGTGCCCATGGCGATCTAATTGTTTTGTTTGTTAGGGGGTTGGGGGTGTCGGTTTTGGGGGAGGGTAAAGTGGGCGTTTGTTTTTTCGAGGGAGCGCGCGCGTTTTTTTTTTTGCCACGTTCTGCGACCGAAAGAACGGGAAAACAAAACACCAAAAAATCGCGCCGAACGAAAAAAAACAATAGCGACCCACCCCGAAAAACTCCTTGAGCTGGTACGACGCCACGAACACGAAACCCCACAGCGCGAGCTTCTTGAAAGGGATCGACCGGATCAGGCCCTGCAGCTCGAACCCCATAAAGGGCTCGGGCCCGACGGGCGGCCGGCTGCCGCCGGCGGCGGCGCCGCCGGGCGACGACGGCTGGCTTCCCGCCGGCTGGCGTTGCGGCTGCGACCAGAATGCCTGGGCCGAGCGCACGGACGCCATGGCGCCGGCGGCGGCGTCGGGGCGCTGGGCGCGCGCCGACTCGCTGGGGGCCTGGCCGGCGCCGCCGGCGTCGGCGGCGGCCGCGGCGCGGCAAGGGGCGAAGGGGCCCGCCGCCGACGCCGCTCGCCTGCCGCCGCGCGCTTGGGCGGCCGCTGCCGCTGCCGGGTTGGTTGCTGCTGCTGCTGCCGCTGGTGCCGCCGTTCTTGCTGCTGCTGCCGCCGGGCGCTGCTGCTGCTGCTGCCGCCGCTGCTGCTGCTGCTGACCGGCCAGGCGCGGCACGGGGGAGCGCTGCTGCCAGAGAGGGACGAGCGGGCGCGCGCGGGAGCTTGCAGCCCCCTGAAACGCCGGAATGGCCGCCGCCCTCCTCATGGCCTGGGTGCTGCCCTGGAACGCCAGCATCGGGGGAGGCGCGCGACCGCCGCCGGGCGATCGAGTCTTTGCCGGGATCGAACGGGGCTGGGCACCTGACGCGGACGCAGGAAGGGAGAGAGGTGACAAGGACAAAGGAAAGAAGAACAGCTCTTCTCCTTTCTCTCTCTCCGAGATCCGCGGATCGACGCCCGAGCACAAGGGCGCGTTTCGGCGCCGAGGATGCGCTGATGCTGCTTCGGGTCCGGGTCGAATGTCGCAGAGAGGGGGTTGCGCGGCGCGGCGAGGAGCTTTGGGCTTGGCGTTATTTTGCTCCGCTTTTTGTCCGCTTTCTCTCGTCACACGAGGGCTTGCCGAGGAAGAGGCGCGCGCGCGTGCGGACAAAAGCGAGGATTCGAAGAGGGAATGGGGAGCTCGACCCAATGGTGCGTGCGCGTGTGAGGGTCGTCGCCGCGATCAGGGGGGCGGGGTCTTGTTTCCGGCGGCGGGGTTCCGGACGGCGCGCGGCGGCGAGAAGTGAGACCGGGCAAAGAAGACGAGCGAGACGGGCGCTGATGATCACGCGCATCGCGCGCGAGCACTAAACTCAAAGCAGCGGAGGAGGCCTTCCGGACGGACGCTAACACACACGAGCGGCGCCAGCAAAACAAACAAGATCGTTTATCGTCCGGACGCGCGAAAACAAGGGCGCCGGAACATAAACGCGCGCCCTCGCCCCGCTCTCCTTCTCGGCCCAAAACGCCGCCCCCGCTCGCTCGCTCTTTTTCCTGCTTTCTTTTTGCTCCCTTTTCTCTACTTGGCGTTGGCCTTGGCCGCCGCCATGGCGCCGCTCGCCGCCATCGCGATCGCCGCGTCCGAGGCGTTGGGCAGGTAGTAGTATTGCCCGCCGCCGGCCTTGGCGATCTCCTCGGCGAAACCCGTCGACACGAATTTGTTCTCCGTGTCGATCACCAGCAGAGAGGAGCTGTTTTGTGTTTGTTTGTGTGTTTTTCGGGCCGGGACCGGTTTTGTCGGCGCGTTTGGTTCGGTTTGAGGTTTTGTCGGCGCGTTTGGTTTTGGTTTGAGGTTTTGTCGGCGCGTTTGGTTTTGGTTTGAGGTTTTGTTTTTCAAGGGGCGGCGGGACGGTCGTTGTGAGCGTGTTGTGCCGGGGGTTGCTGCTTGAGAGATCCGACGAGGGGCCTAGCCACCGCGCTCGTCGGGAGGAGGACCGCCCCGGACACCATGACAAGAGACGCCAACCGGCCGCGACAACAAGCGAAAACGAAACGAAAGAAGAAAATAAAAATCACCCACCCGCTCGCGGCCAGCTTGCGCGCCATGTCGCGGACCTCGTCCTTGAGCTCCTCCGCCCCCAGTTTCACGTAGCCCTCCTCCTGGAGCGCCGGGTCGTCGTTGCTCTTGGCCAGGGGGACGTTGGCGCGGCCGTCCGTGATCAGGACCGTCATGACGCGTCCGACGTCGCCGCCCTGCTGCGCGGCCAGCCCCGTGCGGGCGGCCAGGGACACGGCGTGGGCGAGGGGCGAGCCGCCGCCGCAGGGGAGGGAGTCGAGGCGGCGGCGGGCCATGGCGATCGACTTGCTCGGGGGGAGGAGCACCTCGGCGCGGTCGCCGTAAAAGGGGATGAGGCAGACCTGCGTTGTTTTGTTTGTTTTTTTTTGGGGGGGGGGGGCGGGGGGGGGTTTGTTGTTTAAGGGGGGCCGTTTTTGGGGGGGGGGTTGGCGTTGGGTTGGGCGGGGTTTTTTTTTTTTGTTTTGCGGGAGAAAAGGGAAGGGGCCCGAACGGAAGAGAGAGGGAGGAAACCGAAAACAGAGGGCAGCGAACAACCCTCCCTTCAAGGAGCAACAAAAACAAACAATGAATTGAACAAAAAAGAAACGAACGAAAACAAAAAGGGAAAAACCGCACCTGGTCGCGCGACGTGTATGACTCGGCCAGCAGGCGCATGCACGCGCCCTTGGCGGCGGCCATGCGGTTGAGCGCCATGGACCCGCTCGCGTCCACCACGAAGATGACGAGCGCGCCGGCCTTGCGCGCTGTTTTTGTTTGTTGGCGGTGGTGGTGGTCGTTTTTTAATTTTTGGTTTTGTTTTGGGTTTGTCGGTTTTGTTTTGTTTTGGGCGTTGTTTTGGGGGGGCGGGCGGTGTTGTGGTGAGCTGGGGGCCGCTGAAATCAAGGGGGGGGGGTCGGACGACGCGCGGACCCGACCAACCCGCGCACGCACGCAAAACTCCCTCTCAGAAAAACGACGACGAAACAGGAAAACGCAAAGAAGCGCTGCTTCAAGAAAATAAAAAAAAACGACGGGACCCCCCTCCCCCCCCCCCCCCCCCCCCAAAAAAAACCCCAAAAAGACCCACCCATCTTCTTGGCGCGCATGTCGATCTTCTCCACGTAGACCCGCTTGGGCGCCTTGCCCTCGGCCACCGCCTGCGCCCGGCGCATGCGCTGGAAGGGCGCGGCCGCGCGCAGCGTGGCGTCGACGGCCAGCCGCTTCACGCGGTCGCTGCGGGGGAGCATCGGCTTGATGTAGCGCCCTCGGTCGTCCGAGAAAATCAGCGTCTTTGCGCGGCCCGAGCGCCCCTGCGCGCGCTGCTGCTGCTGCGCAAACATGAGGATGGACGGGTCGAGGATGACGCCCTCGGCCTCGAACATGAACTCCTCGGGGATCTGGTCGGCCTGCTCCTCGTCCTCTTCTTCCTTGTCGTCCTCGTCCTCCTCTCTCTCCTCCTCCTCTTTTTCCTCCTCCTCGTCTTGCACCTGGTCCTCCGGCGGCGGCGGCGGCGGCGGCGGCGGCGGCGGCGGCGGCTGCTCGTCGTCCGGCGGCGGCTGGTCCAGCAAGGTCGCGCGCGGCAGGATCACCAGCTGCACCGCCTGGCGCAGGTCGTCCTTGTTGCAGCTGTCGCGCCCGTCCAGGGCGGCCGCCGCGCGGGCCACGCGCACCGCAAAGAGCTCGGCGCGGTGCCCCTGCACGCCGCCGCGCCGCGCCTCTTCAACCAGATATTTGACTTGGTCCGCCGAGATCTTGACGTCGGCCAGGTACTCGCGCGCCAGGATGACGGATGTGCGCAGCGCGTCGGTGAGCTCGCGCGTCTCGTCGAGCGTGGCCGTGGCGTCGTCCTGGAAGCGGACGGCCGCGTCAATGGCGGCGACGCGGTCGGCGAACGTCTGCGGCGCGTCGGCTGAGAGCGCGACGGCGAAGCGATCGAGCAGGTGCTCGCGCATGGGCCCCTCCTCGGGGTTGTACGTAGCCACCAGCAGCGGGCGACACGGGTGCTTGACGCTGATGCCCTCGCGCTCGACGCTGTTGACCCCGTCCGAAACGACGGAGAGCAGCAGGTTTGCGATCCCGTCGTCCAACAAATTCAGCTCGTCGACGTACAGCACCCCCCGGTGAGCCTCCGCCAGCAGCCCCGGCTGAAACACGGCGCGCCCCTCGCGCATGGACGCCTCGAGGTCGACCGTGCCCACCAGGCGGTCCTCCGTGACCCCCAGGGGGATCTGGACAAAGGGCGCGGCGCGCACCCGGCGCGGCGGGTCGAGGCAGCCGGCCGGGCCGAGCTTTGCGCGGAGGCCGTCCTCCCAGGCGCGCGGGTCGTCGGGGTCGGCGTTGCAAAAGGATCCCTCGACGACCTCGATGGGCGGCAAGAGGGCGTGCACCCCGCGCGCCATGACCGACTTGGCCGTGCCGCGCCGGCCCGCGATGGCCACGCCGCCCAAGCCCGTGTCCACGCACCCGAGCAAGAGCGCCTGCTTGATGCTGTCTTGCCCGACGACGGCGGCGAGCGGAAAGGCGCGCGCGAGCCGGCCCGGGCGCGCGCCGTCGAACCCGGCGGCGGCGGGGGGCGGCGGCGGCTGCTGCTCGGCGGCCTCGGCGGCGGCGACGGCGGCAGCTAGGTTTGTTTTTTTGTGGGGTTGAGGGTTTGGGGGGGGGGGGAGTGTGCGTGTGTGTCAGAGAGCAGACGGGCGGGCGTCGGCGGCGGCGCGGCCAAAAACACGCGGATCACGCGGCGGCGCGCGGCGGCGCGGCGGATTGCGGCGCGGTCGCGGGTCGAAACTGCTCGGGACCAGCTCGGCGCAGAGATGCAGGGCGCGGACGAGGTCGCGGCGCATCGGGCGCGTGCGATAAAAGGCCGTGAACGGGTGGCGCGCGCGGCCTCGAGGGGAGGGGAGGGCGTTTTCTCCTATCTTGAGACGACGACGAGCTTGTGTGTGCATCGCCCCCCCCTCAACTGCGCCCAATTCGCCGCGCTCGAATGGGGATTAGAGTGCTTGCGCGCCACGCAAGGACTCACCCCGGTCGGCAGCCGCGTCCACGGCGGCCACGCGCGTCACGAGGGCCGAGGCGCGCCGCTGGTTGCTCCTGTTGCTGTGACTGCCCTTCTTCGTCGCTGCGCTGCCGCTGCCGACGACGCCGACAGGGCGCGGGACGGCGGCAGACGCAGCAGCGCCGGGCGTCAATGTCCCGCGGCCGCCCGCGGCAGCCGCGGCCGCGGCGCGCGGGAGCAGCATTTGCTGGTGTTTGTTTTGGAGAGGGGGTCGCTCCCTATCTATCTTTTGATCTAATCGCGGCTGCCTCTCTCTCGATGAGGGGGGCGGGGGGCGGCCCAATGCGGATGCAGTGGTGTGCGTTGTGAGCGCGGTCGAGCGATTGTTCACACTGACCGGGCGCGGGGCGTGTGTGTGTGGAGGAGGAGACAGGGGAGGCACGGTCTGCTGTGGAGAAGGCGCGCGCCGCCGTCGCCGCCGCCGTCGCCGCCGCCGCGAATCGTGCGTTTACTCTTGCTCGCCGCGAGGGGAGTGTTTCTTAGGTTTGCGCCTTGATCGCTCCCAAAAGAGAGACACCGGCAGTCAGTCGCAATCACAATCCCGCGAGCAGCGCCGCCGCCGCCCCGGCGACCAGCGGCACGCCCTGCCCCGCGGCGCCCGCCGCCGCCGCGGCGCCGCCGCCCACGTCGCCGGCCGACGGCCCGCGCGCCGCGGCGGCGGGCGCCGCCCCGTCCGCGGCCGACGCCGCCGGCACGCTGTAGATGCGCAGGAGGTCCTTGTTCGGGTCCTTCATCAGCACGTACGTGCCCTCGGGCGACTTGAGCAGCAGGTCCGACAGCGCGCGCACGATCCCCCACCCCGAATCCAGGTTCAGGTTGATCTGCGAAGCGAAATCCTTCGGCTTGACCGACTGAACGCCGAGCAAAACGTGGTTGTTGGGGTCGCGCGGCGCCACGCGCGACACGTACCCGAGCTTGACGGCGTCCACGCCCGCGAGCAGGGCCGCCGCGGTCCACTGGGCCATCTTGTTCTTGTTGTTCTTGGTCTCGAAGGCGAGCACGGCGCCGCGCTGCGCCTCGAGGCGCTTGCGCCAATCGGTGGCGCGCGCGTCGGTCTCGCTCAGCGCGCGCACGTGCAGCAGCTGGTCCTCGCCGCGCGCGTTGACGGAGACGGCGTCGACGTCGCAGCGCACGATGATGTCGACAGCGTCGGCCGCGTTGAGGGTCCAGCGGCGGTAGCGGTGCCCGCCGGACGCCAGGCGCGCGCCGGCGGGCAGCGCGGCCAGCAAGGGGCTGGCGGCGGCGGCGGCGGCCGCGTCCTCGGTGCCCTGCAGCGCCGGGTCGACCGGGCGCGAGGGCGGCGCGTCGGCCCCGCCCGCCACGCCCACGAGGGCGGCCTGCGACAGGTTCTGGTTGGACTGCGTCGCCTCGACCGTCAGAGCCAGCACCGCGCCGTCGCCCGCGCCGACCGCGCCGCCGGCGTTGGCGTCGGCGCCGGCTGCCGGTCCCTCGGGCGACGTCTCGTTGACCGTCACGCGGTCGAGGCGGCTGCCGTCGCGCTTGTCGAGCCACAGGCGGTCGCCCGCGCGGCGCGCGACGACGTCCCAGCCCAGGAGCGACGTGCGCGCGCACATCAGAGCGGTGATGACGCGATCCGTCGCGAAAATGCGGGCGGGCCGCGCCTGCGCGGGCGCGGCCGCCGACATCTTTTCGCCCGCGGCCAGGCGGCGCATGATCGGGTCCTCGCTGGCAGCGAGGCAGCGGAACAGCCGGCGCGACTTCTCGAGCGGTCGCTCGGCGCGCGCGGCGACGCGGTCGAGCGCGCGGTCGTAGGTGTGCAGGGCGCCGGCGGCGGCGACGTCGACCGGCTCGCCGACGGGGCATGAGAGGCGGGCGAGGGCCGCAAAGGGAATCTGCTCGCGCACGGCCCACTCGGGCCGGATGTCGATCGAGGGCGAGTACTGGGGGGCGCCGCCCTGCTGGCCGTAGCCGCCGTAGCCGCCGCCGCCGCCCGGGCCCATGCCGCGGCCGCCGCCGCCACCGGGGCCGCCGCCGCCGCGGCCGCCGCCGCCGGGCCCGCCGGGGCCGCCGCGGCGGTCCGAGGGGCCCTCGCCGCGGGCCTCGCGCTCGCGGCGCTGCTGGTGGATGCGCTGCTGCTGCAGACGGCGCTGCTGGCCGAAGCCCTTCTGGGCGTTCTTCGGCTTGGCGCTGTCGACCAGGCGGAAGGCGTCGGCGCCGCCGGCGCCGGCCGCGCCGCCGGCGCCGCCCTCGTCGTCCTCGCCAAACAGAAAGACGGCCGGGGCGTTGGGGTTGGCGTCGCGGCGGTCGTAGCGGCCTGTTTTTTTGTTTGAGGGGGTGTCGACGGATTGTCGAGGGGAAGAAGGAGGCGAGGGCGTGAGTTCTTGCTCGGGCGTGTGCTTTTTGTTCATTCGCGAAGAGGGCGACACCGCTTGCTACCGCCGCTGCCAGGGACGCCGCCGCTGACGCCGCCGCCGCCGTCGACTTCGCGTTCCTCCTCGCGTCATGATGCGCGGCGCCGCTCGCGCCCGCCCGAGGAACATATCGGCGGCGAGCGCGAGGCACAGAGTTCGACGTTGTCTGGTGTGGCGCTGCCCACGAGAGGCGCGCGGGCGCGCGCGAGAGAGAGAGGGCAGCCGCCCTCCCCTCCCTCCAAAAACTGATCGACCGGTCCGTCGTCGTTGGAGGGCGTGGCTCCTCGCCCGGTCACGGCGGGATTCGCAGCATCCGCGCTTCGGAGACCGAACTCACCCTGGTACTTGTTGCCGTACGACGAGGTCGAAAAGTCGGCGATGCGGCCAATTTTGTCGTTCACTTTGGAAAAGTTGCCGTAGGGGAGCCCCTCGAGCGCCGCGGGCACGTTGGTCACGCCCGGTCCCCAGTCGAGGGCGTCGGCGGCGTCCCCGTCGCCCGCGTCCGGTAAGGAGTAGGGCAGCGGCGCCATGGTTTCGGTGGTTGGCGTTCTGCTGCTCAAGTGATTCAGAAAGGGAAACGTCGCGAGCGTCTTCGGTGAGGAGGGGTTGATGGGGCTGTGTTGTTGTATGTCTTGAGGACGCGTCGGTGTCTGAGTTGTTCAAGTCGCCCCGATCGTCGTTCTGTCTCTCGCGAGGAAGGGGAGGGATCAGACTTTTTGCTCAAGAGGAGAGAGGAGGGTGCAAAAGCAAACCGCTGCGACACGCGGAATCATCATCGTGATCCCAGCCCTCGCACCAACCTCCTCATGGCGACCACACTCTCACGCTAGTACGCTGCATTGTAACTGACAGCGTCCGACGCAACCCCTTTCCATCCAATCCAATTCGCGTTCTGAGAGAGACACCAACCTCCCACACCACGGGTTCGCGATGGTGATATTCGAGCACCTGCCCGCGCTGTCGACGCGCCGCATCGTGCTCGCGTCGCAGTCGGTGAGTGCGTGAGGTGCTGTTTTCGTTTCCTGCGGCGGCGACGAGCGTCGCCCTCGGCGCCGCCGTTCGCGGCAGCGCGGCGCCCCGCGCTCACCCGCCCCGCGCGCTCTTGACGGCCAAAACGCACCCCCGCCAAAAAAACGACGACAAGAAAATTGCAGCCCCGCCGCTCCCAGCTGCTCACGCAGATCGGCCTCAAGGGCTTCACCATCCGCGTCCCCACGTTCGGCGAGGACCTGCCCAAAGCCGACTACCACAGGCGGGCGGCCGGCTACGCCGTCGCCACGGCGCGCGCCAAGGTCCTCGAGGTTTGCCGAATGGAGGACGCCGACATCGCGGCGGCGGCGGCGGCGGCGGCGCGCGGCGGCCGCGGGAGCAGCGGGGCGACGCCGACCGCGAGCGTGCGGGCGCTGGCGTCGGCGCCGGGCGACGGGGGGTTTGGAGTCGCGGCGGCGGGAAAGGCGGCGGCGGCGGCGGCGGGCGGCGCGGCGGCGGCGGCGGGCGGGGCGGCGGCGGCGGCGGCGGCGGCGGCGGCGGCGGCAGGAGCGGCGGCGGCGGCCGCGGCGCTGAGCCTCCCCGACCTCCTCGTGAGCGCCGACACGGTCGTCGAGTCTCCCTCCGGCGACATCCTGGAGAAGCCGGGCCCCGAGCCGGGAGCGCACGCGGCCATGCTCCGGAGCCTGTCGGGCGCGGCGCACCGCGTGCACACTGGCGTGGCGCTGGTGGTGCCGAGGCCGGGCGCCCGGGGGATGGCGGCGGCGGCGCGCGCGGCCCTGTCGCGGAGAGAGGCGACGGCGGACGAGCGCGGCGGCGGCGGCTCCGACTCGGAGGGCAGCACGGGCCCCTGCCTCCGCGACACGTCCCTCCTCTCGCCAGAGGGATGGCTCGTGCGCACGTTCGCGGTGTCGACGCGCGTGCGATTCGCCCCGCTCTCCGACGCCGCGATTGACGCCTACGTCGCCAGCGGCGAGGGCGAGGGAAAAGCGGGCGGGTATGGCATCCAAGGGAGGGCGTCGGCCTTTGTTTCGGAGCTTGTCGGCGACTACTTTTCGGTGGTGGGCTTTCCGCTGCACGCCTTTTCGGCCGAGGTCAGCGCCCTGATCGAGGAGGGGCTGCTGGACGTGGGTTATGACGGGACGGAGGCGGGCGGGGGGGCGCAGAGGTGAACCGGGGGGGGCGGTCGGCCGAGCGTCTCCTCTCCTCGTGTCGTCCGAGCGAGCGGCGCGGTCGCCGTGGGCGGACGGGACTCGACGCGACATAAGTGAGCGTCGCGTCACTTGGTGGCGTCGAGCCCTCTCTCTAGCGTCCATTAACCAAATCTCTCCTTCAATCCAACACTCACGCTCATTCTCTCAGCCTTGGACATCGTGCGCGCCTCCTTGAACCGCAAGCGGGACGCGCAGCGATCGAAATCGCCGTCCCTGTCCTCCGAGACCGAAAGGCGTGCACCATCACGCCTCCCCTCGGAATCTTCCCGCTGCCCGCTCCGCCTCGTCCTTCCCTAAGCGACCTCCTCCCAATGGCGCGCGCCGCCGTCTTGATGCTGCTGGCCCTCGCGCTGGCGTGCGCGGCCGACGCCGCCCGCGCAATCGCGCAAGGCCGTGGCGGCGGCGGCGTCGGCGGCGGCGGAGGCGTCGCCGGCGCCAGCGCCGGCCTCTCTGTCGTCGGCGTCGCTTGGCCCGGCGGCGGGGGCGATTGGCCTTCCGGGCCTCCGAGCGGCGGCGGCGGAGGCGGCTGGCCCTCGGGCCCCCCGAGCCGGGGCGGCGGCGGCTGGCCGTCAGGCCCCCCCGGCGGCGAGGACGACGCCGACGCCGACGACGACGACGAAGAAAAGAAATCGAAGCGGAAGCGCCGCCACAGGAAGGAGAAGAAAAAGGGGCCGGCGCCCTCGTGCAGCTCGACCCGCGACGAGGACGCGTGCGCCGGCGCGCGCGGGGAGGGCGGCGCGCGGTGCGCGTGGTGCCGCAACACGCGCTCGCCCTTTGCCGGGAGCGACGGCGTGTGCCTCGAGGCGGACAAGACGGACATCCTGCCGCCGATGGTCTACGACTGCGGCAGGAAGGGCGGCGGCGGCGAGACGACCGCGGCGGCGGCGGCGGCGGCTTTTTGATCCGTGCGCGTGCGTGCGACGCGGGCGCGGGAGACAGCGAGGGCTACAGCCAGCGTGTTGAGCGACGGCGACAATAACAAGAATGAAGAAAGAAGGCCCTTTTGTAGAAATGAGATATCAGAACGCGAGCGCTCTCGTCGTTGTTTTGTTCCCGTCGCGGCCGTCCGCCTCTCTCTCTCGTCGTCGTCGAGGGTGTGGTTTGGGGGGGCGTGCGTCCGATATGTGCAAGGTGTGGGGACGGTGTGCCCCGTGCGGTACGCGTGTTGCGCCTTGTGTGGTCGTTGTTTTCGCGCGCGCGTAAGATCCGAGAAACCGGGGAAAGAAGCGAGCGCAAAAGAAGAAAAACGAAAAACCGTCGGTCGGAACAAAGAAACCGCGCCTCCCTCGTGAGCGCTCTTTGTCTCCTCACGCGGCGAGCGGCGGCGGCGGCCCTCCGCCCGACGCCACCGCCGACCCGTCCGCCACGTCCCCGTCGGGCCCAAAGCCGACCGCGTCCAGGTACTCGCGGTACATGTCGCTGCCCCCGGGCCCGCCCGCCGCGCCCACGCCCGCGCCGCCGCCCGCCGAGCGCCCCGCCGACGCGCCCGCGCCGCCGCCGCCGCCGCCGCCGCCGCCGCCGCCCGCTATGGCCGCGCCGAGCGCCGCCGCGTCGGCGCCGCCGCCCGCGTGCGACAGCCCGATCGGCGCGCGCAGGATAAAGTCCGGGATGGCCCACGCGTCGACGAGCGGGAGCGCGACGCCGCGCAGCTCGGCGCACAGGCGCACGATCAGCCGCGAGATGGCCTTGGCTTTGGCGGGCGCCACGTACTCGTCGTTACGGAAGAGCGCGTCGCCCGCCACCGCCCTGAGCGCGAACAGCTCGGCGCACGCGCGCAGCGCGCGGCGGCAGTCGCGGTCGGGGCAGCGCTCGGCGGCCTCGCTCGCCGCGTCGAACGAGACGCTGTCGACGTGCGCCGTGGCCAGCGCGAGGATGTGGCCCAGGCACGCGTTCCAGGCCGCAAAGTGCGACCCACCCTGGCGCGCGCGCTGCGCGCGCATGCGGCGCGCCAGCGTGAACAGAAGGCGCGCCGTGCGGTGCCGCAGCGCGGCGCGCAGGAATGCCGGCGAGCGCAGGTGCCGCTCCGAGACCTCGTGCGTCACGAGCGGGTTGTGCGGCAGGACGTAGCCGCCCAGGTACTGCGCCAGGTACTGCGCGGAGGACGCCACGGGCGCGCCCCGGAACTGCTGCCTGTACGCCTTCAACAGCGTCGCCGCCACCTGCTGCAGCAGCACGGTGTTGTCTCCCTCGAACGTCTGGAAGATGTCGTGGTCGGAGCGCAGCGCGCCCAGGCGGTTGACCGCCGCGTACCCGTGCCCGCCGCACGCCTCGCGGCACGTGCTCAGGCTCTCGGCTGTGAAAGAGGTCACGCGCGCTTTTAGTCCTGCCGACAGGGCGTGCACCTCCTCCACCAGCGCCGGCGCCCGCGTGCGCTTGGCCTCGGCGTACTTCAGCACGAGCGCGTCGCGCGCAAAGCCGTACACGTAGGCGGTCGCGACCACGGGCATCAGGCGCTGCTGCAGCGACTGGTAGTCCAGCACCGCCACCTCGGCGGCGCCCCCGGGGGGACCAAACTGCTGGCGGCCCGCGCAGTAGCGCACCGCGATCGTCGCCGCCCCCTTCAAAACGCCGACCGAGGCCGAGCACAGTCCCACCCGCCCGCCCGTCAGCTCCCCCAGGGTGGCTCCAAAGCGCTTGCCCTCGCTCGGCAGTGGGCTGCTGTACGCGCCCGAGCGGTCGACCGAGGCGAACCGGTCGAGCAGGTTGCCGCGCGGCACGCGCACGCGCGTGAATCGGATGGCGCCATTGTCGACTCCGTTTAGACCGACCTTGTAGCCGCAGTCGTGGATCTCCACGCCCGGCAAGAGGGCGCCCGTGCGGGGGTCGCGCAGGGGCACGATGAAGGCGTGGACGCCATGGTCCACCAGGGACTGAGAAAAGGGCGGAGGGGGGGCGGCGGCGCTGGGGGCGGCGGCGGAGGCGGGGGCGGCGGCGGCGGCGGCGGCGGCGGCGGCGGGGTCGGATGAAGGCACCTTCAGCCGCGCAAAGACCGTCGCCGCCAAGCCGTCCTCGGCCGCGTTGCCGATCCACCACTTGATCGCCCCCTCGTCGGGCGTGTGCACCACCCACTCGTCCGCGGCCACGTCCAAGACCGCCTCGGTCTGCAGGGCGGCCACGTTGCTGCCGTGCTTCAACTCCGTCATCGCAAAGCAGCCGGGGAGGCGCAGAGAGGCGATCTCGTCAAAGTACTGACGGCGGTGGCGCTCGGTGCCCAGGTTGAGCACAGAGCCGCCCCACAGCGAGAACTGGACGCCAGACTTGACGGTGAAGGAGAGGTCGACCATGGCCATGAGCTCGGCGAGGTAGAAGTACTTGCGGTAGTCGCTGAGATGAGTCGGGTTTTTTCGGTTTTGGCGTTTTGGTTTTGGTTTTGGTTTTTTGTGTTTTTTGTGTTTTTTGTGTTTCGGTGAGCGCGCGAGCTCGCGGCGCGTTCTTTTTCCCAGCCTCCAAAAAAACACCAAGAACGCCAACAGCCTCACCGGTCAAAGTACTGCAGCGGCGAGAACCCCGAGTCGATCATCGCGCGCATCAGCCCGCGAACCAGCTCCCGGTGCTGCTCCTTGGTCATCCCCTCCTCGACGGCGGGCAGGAGGTCGGGCCGCCCCCTCAGGCTCCCGTAGACCTCTTTTTTCATGTCGCGCAGGTCGTCCAGGTAGCACTCCATGACGTAAGCGCTGAAGCGGGGCAGCGAGCGCCCGACGCCCTTGTTGGAGGGGCTGCCATCGTCGTCGTCGCGCTCGGGCGCCGAGCCGGCAGCGGGCGCGCCGTAGGACGAGGCCGTCGGCGCGCGCGCGAGCTGCGGCGATGGCGGCCGCGCGGTTGTGGCCGCCGTCGCGGCCGGCGGCAGGAGGTGGCGGCCGACGACGGCGAGGCGGCGGCGGCCGGCGCCCGCGGCGTCGGTGGGGGGCGCCGTCGACATTGCGGCGGAGCGGGAGGACGGGGGCGCGCGCGGGCGCGCGCGTCGCCGAGGGTTTCGCCGGAAGTCCTAGTAGGACGAGAGCCCGAAACGGCAACTTCCTCTCGTCCTTTTTTGTTCCGCCGCCCGAGAGAGACAAGAGGCGCGTGCGCCCAATGCGACGAGAGGGGTGGGGGGAGGACGCTCGCGCAGTGTTTGTTGTGATTGATGCGTGGAAACGGCGGTTGTGTTCTTTGTGAATGGATGGAGACGTTCCGTGAGGAGGAGGCCCAAAAAGAGGCTCTGCTCGGAGCAGAGTCTCTGCTCCCCCCCTCCCCCCCTCCCCCCCTCGCAAACCTCTCAATCACAAACCCACATTCCTCTCTTTCGCGCAAACACGGACCAATACCGCCCACGCACCATCATCCCGTCCTGCCGTGATCCGGACTTTCAACCAAAGAAGAACATCATGACCGCCAACGCCGACGCCAACGCCGACGCCGACGGCCGAGCGCCTGCTGCCGCCGCCGCCGCCGCCTACTTTCTCGGGGGCCTGCGCGCCCCTCCCCTCCAGGGCGTCGCCCTGCGCCTCTTCACGGCCCTCTCCGAGTCGCCCTTCCTCGGGCGCCTGATCTCGGACGCCATCGCGCGCCGCAGCGGCTTTGGCGCCGTCCGCGTCGCCGACGTCTGGCCGCACGTCCCGCCCCTTTGGTCGGTGCCCGCCGCCGCCGCGCCGCCCGCCTCGCCCGCTCAAGCCGTCGTCGCCCCGGCCCTCGCCAGCGTGGTCGTGCCCGCCGGCGCGGGACCCTCGGAGCGCGTGCGGGCGGCCCTCGGCGCCCTGGAGACGGCATCGGGCGCGAGCGCGAGCGGCGGCGGCAACAGCGCCGCCGGCGACGACGACGACGAGGCCCGGCGAGCGGCAAAGCGCGCAAAAAAAACGACGCGCCCGACCGTCCGAGACTACCACGCCGCCTACGTCTCGGGCGCGACCACCCCCTCGGCCGTCGCCGAGCGCCTGCTCGGCCTGGTGGCCGCCACGGACGATTCGCGCCCTCAGAGCGTCGACGCCGCCGCCGCGAGCAGCCCCCGCCGCTATTTCTCGGCCGTCGACGCGGCCTCTGTCCGCGCGGCGGCGGCCGCCTCGACGCTCCGCTACGCCGCTGGGGCGCAGCTGTCGGTGCTGGACGGGGTGCCCTTCGCGGCCAAGGACTCGTTCGTGGCGCTGCCCTTACTGCCCACGCACGGGACGCCGCTTTCTGGGCACGAGTACGCACGGCGGCGTCCTCTCGGCGGCGGCGGGCGAGCGGCACGAGCGGGGGCAGACGGCGATCAGGCCGCCGCCGACGACGGAGGAGGAGGAGGAGGAGAACAACTACAGCAAGAGGACGCGCGCCCGGTCGCCGCCCTCCGCGCCCTGGGCGCCGTCTGCCTGGGACTGGCCGTCATGCAGGAGTGCGGCATCTACGCCAACGGCCACTCTCCGCGCTCTTTTCCCACGCCCGGCAACCCCCACGACTCTAGGCGCCTGTGCGGCGGCAGCTCGACGGGCGCGGCCGCCGCCGTGGCCGCGGGCCTGGTGCCGCTGGCGGTCGGCACCGACGGCGGCGGGAGCGTGCGCGTGCCCGCGGCTCTGTGCGGCGTGTTCGGCCTCAAGCCCACGCAGGGCCGCGTCCCCTCCCTTGGGGGCGCGGGCGGGGGCGGGGGCGGGGGCGGGGACGGGGGCGGGGACGGGGGCGGGGGCGGGGGCGGCGGCGAAGACGCGGGCGGCGCCGGCGGGTCTCACACGAGCGTCACGACGGCGGGCCCCATCGCCGGGTGCGCCGAGGACCTGCTGTTGGCCTACGCCGCGATCGCCTCGGCAGGGGCGGCGTCGCCGTCGCCGTCGCTGCCCTCGCTGCCGCCCTTGACCCTTCCCCGCGCTTTTCCTTGTCTTTCCGGCGGCGGCGGCGGCGGCGGCGGCAGCAGCAGCGGCCCCCCCGCCCTCTTTCTCTCTCTCCGGGGCGCGCGCGTCGCCCTGTGGGAGCCCTGGTTCCGCGACACAACCGACTGCCCGGCCGTGAGCGCCCTGTGTCGCGCGGCCGTCGACGCCATCCTGCGCGACGCCCTGGGCGCAACAATCCTTTGCGACCCGGCCGACACGCCCGCGGCCGTCCCTTTGCTCGAGGCGTCCCGCGTCGCCCACGCCCTGACCATCTCGGCAGAGGCCCTGGCGGCGGAGCGCGGGCGGTTGTGGGACGACCGCGCGACCCGCGCGCGCCTCGGCCCCGACACGCGCGCCGCCTTTGTCCTGGCGCTGCACCGGCCCGCGCAAGACCTGATCGCGGCGGCCAAAGTGCGCTGCGCCGCCTCGGCGCACTGGGCGCGCGCGTTCGGGCGCTGCGACTTTGTCGCGACGCCAGCGGCCGGCGACGTGGCGCCGCTCGGGCCGCCTCCCCGGTCGGCGGCCGCGCGCGAGGGGTGGCTCAACGCGCCGATGACGGCGCGCCTGATACGCTTTGCCTACCCGGCCAACTTCGTCGGTTTCCCGGCGGTGACGGTTCCTGTGGGATCGGTGAAAATAGGCGGGAAGCGGCTGCCCGTGGGTTTGCAGCTGATGGCGGCGCCGTGGCGCGAGGCGGAGCTGCTGGGCGCGGCGGCGGCGGTCGAGCGGGCGCTGCTGTCGCTCAAGGGGGAGGGCGGGGCGGGGCGGGGGGCGGCGGGGGGGGACGGCGACGGCGACGGCGGCTGGACGCTCGGGCCCGTGCCCCTGCCGGGCGACTGCTACGAGAACCCGCTGGCGGCGGCGTGATATGTCGTCGGACGCTGTAAACGGAGCAAGCGCGCAGTTTGTTTTGAAAAGGGAGCGGCGGCGGCGGCTCGGAGCAGCGGCAGCAGCGGCCGAAAACCCTCGGGCGGCGGCGCGCGCCGCGCGCTCACCCGCTCCCCCCTCTTTCAGACCGGCTCGCTGTCCATTGCTCCTCCCTTCACACTCTCCCATCACCTCTCCCCCCCTCTCCCCTTTCAATTGTCCACTGGGCCACCGCAGAGCCCACTTGACGACGCGCAGGCAGCCTAATAACCACCCCATCGCGGGGAGAGAGAAGAGGAGGGCTTTTTTACGATGGGGTCGCCCGCCAAAAAACTCGCCATCCGGTTCCTCGCGTGGGTCTCGGGCCTCGTGCTCGCCTCTGCGCTGTTCAGCCTCGTAGGCATCTCCCTCCTGGTCGACTTTGTCCGCCGCCTGGCGCACTGGGGCGCGCCGACCGAGGAGGAGGCGCAGAGGCAGCAGGCCGAGGACGCCAGTCGCTGGTGGGCTTCGCTGCTCGCCCGGGCAGGCGGCAACCCTTCCGCGGCTAGCGACCTCTGCGGCCCGGCGCCCGCGGAGGAGCTCGCGCGCCTGGTGAAGGAGGCGCCCGCGATCGTGCTGGACGGTGAGTTATCCCTGCAGGCGGGCGATTGGCCGGCCGATTGGAGCAGGGGCCCCTTGACGGGCGGGCGCACGCGAGAAAAGATGGGAAGGAGAAACTAGAGCGGCCGGGCGGCGGCGGCGGGCCGGCGACGGGCCGGCGCGCGCGCCAGGGGCCGATGCTGCGTCCTCCTCCTCCTGCTCCTCCCGGAGAGGCGCGCGCGCGCGGCCCCGTTCGACGGGCGGCCCCTGCAGCCACGATCGCGAGTCAAAGCACGAGCGAGAAGGCGACAGAGACAGGGACGCACAGCTCACAAAGCCCGCCTCCCCCCGCCCTTCCCCCCCGCCCGTCGCCGGCCACAAAAAAAAAACAGGCGCTGGCCGCGACCCCCGCCCGCTCGTCGTGCTCAAGCCCTACGTCCGCCGCTTCGGCCCGGGCGCGCTCGCCTACACCACCGTCACCAACGACGAGTTCCGCCACTTTTTCGTCCCAGGGGTGGGGTCGCTCGCCTACCTGCTGTTTACGCGCTACGGCCGCCGCGTGGTCATGGCTTGCAACGACCCACTAGCGCCGCGGGCGCTGTGGCTTCCCCTTACGGCGCGATTCTTCGCGTTCGAGCCGTCGGCCTACGTGAGCCACGCGAGCCGCGAGTACGCGACGGTGCTCGCGTCGATGGGGAAGATCGTCAACCACTTTGGCATCGAGCCGATCGTGAGTGTCTCTCCGCGCGCGTCGGCGCAGCGCAGCGCGTCTTGTCCCCCCGCCAGCCGTCGCTCGCGTTTTTGCTCGCCCTGCCTTGCTCCCACTCGCTCGCTCACACAAAACCCACAACCCAAAAACGCGCGCAAACATCGCCCCGAGACAACGAACAACCACAGATCAAGGCAAACGAGTACGACTTTTCGGGCCCGCAGATGCGCATCGCGCGGCAGGAGATCCGCCGGGCGCGCGACGCGGGCCTGAGCGTGCGCGAGCTTTCGGCGCGCGACCTCCAGTCGCCGGCGACGCGGCGCCGCCTGCACGAGGTGAGCGGCGACTGGATGGCCACTAAGCGCGTGGCCGACCGGCAGCTGCGCGTCTACTGCCGCCACTTCGACCCGGACGACCTGGGCGCGCAGCTCGACGGCGAGGTGCGCCTGTTCGTGGCCGAGCGGCGCGCGGGCGGCGGCCTGGCCGCCAGCGCCAGCGAGGGCGGCGGCCCGGCGGCGGCCGCGCGCCCGCCGGCCGCCGCCGCCGACGCCGACGCCGCGGCCGGGCTCGCGGCCGAGCCCGAGATCGAGGGCTTTTTGCTGCTCGACCCCATGTACCGCGAGGACGGCCGCGTCTTCGGCTACGTCAACTCGAGCAACCGTATGCGCCCGGGCGCCCACCCGGGCACGCTCAAGCTCTTGCTGGATACCGTGCTGGATACCATCCGCGCCGCCGACGGCATGGATTTCCTGCACCTGGGCCTCACCCCTTTTCACCACTCGCGCCGCAGCTCCACCCACTTTCCGGGAGGCGCGCGCTGGATGGACCTCGGGACAGAGTTCTTCTTCCGCCTGGGCAACAACCTCTACGCCTTTAAACGGCTGGCCGCCGCCAAGTCGCGCTTCGGCGGCGGCGTCGCCGACGACGGAGAATCCTACAACGACCCCTCTGTCATCATGTCGCACGTCTACCTCGCGCACGGCGTCCGCTACCCCTTCCTGTTCCTCATGGACATGTACGCCACGTTCGAGTACATCGGGTTCGTGGGCGACGACATCTACAGCTCGATCGTGAAGGGGCTGGCGAAGCCGGAGAAGAAACGGGAGGCCAAGCCGGTCGTGCTTCAGCTCGGGAAGAAAGAGCTCAGGCGGCTGGCGTCGGCCGGCGGGAGCAGCGCGGCGGTGCCGGGCGTCTCGGGTGGCGGCGGCGGCGCGTCGGCGGGGGGCCTGAGGCCGGCGGGCGGGTCGCTGACGGCCGGCGGGGGGGAGCTGATGCGCGCCAAAGGCGGCGGCAAGGGCGGCGGCAGCAGCGGCGGCGCGGGCGCGCCCAGGCCGCCGCGCGGGCCAAAGGGGGGCGGCGCCGCGCCGCCGCCGCTCGCGCCGCGCCTCGAGGCGATGGCGTCCGCGCCGGCGACCCTGGCCGCGGCCGCCGCCGCCGCCGCTGACGGCGGCGGCGCGCCCCCGCTGCTGGCGCGCCGGCCCTCGCGCCCGGCGCCCCCGGGCGTCGCGGCGCTGCCGCCCACGCCCGCGTCGCCCGTAGCCGGCGCGGGCGCGGGCGCCGAGGAGGAGGGGACCCCCCTCCCGCCGCCGCCGCCCGTGGCCGACAAGGCGTCGGCGGCGGCGGCCAACGGCGGCTCGGGCGTCAGCATCACGGCCTCGGTGGCGTGAGAAGCCATCGACTTGCTTCCCTTGCCTTTTCCGCTTTGCCTCTTTCTTTTGTTTTGCTCTCTTGTCGCCCCCGCACCCCCCCCGCGCCCCGCGAAAAAGGATTATATGAAAACGCCCGCTCTCGCGCGACGCCCTGGCCGACACCCCCTCTCGCTTCCAACAAACAAGGCGCCCCCCGTAGATCAGGAGGCAGACGCTCCCTCGAGACAGACACAAGCTCAGGACATTTGGCGACACACAGAGAGCGCGATTCCCCAGCCCCGCAGCATCGGACCCGCCCACCACCACGACATACCCCTTTTTTTTTTTTCGCCCATCCCCCCCCCAGCCGGAAACACAAAATGACCCAAGGGCCGGCGCAAGGCCGGCAAACGGTCCGTCGTTCGACGATTCCTTCCTTTTCGGTCCTGGCGCAGCAAAAGACGGCAGACCCCGCATAAACACACGCAAGGAGAACGCCCTTTGAAACAACACCGTGATGATGCGACACGTTTTGTCCGATGAGGGGGGGGGAGCTCACGAGCCGCTAATTTGTGCGGGGCGCGCATAAGCGGCGAGTTTCGGCGGCCATTCGAGGAGGCCGCCATCGCTCCAGCTCGAAAAAATCGCCAATTGCGCGAGTTCCCGCCGCGGCGAGCCGCGCCCGCGCGCAGGTGTTTGAGTGGGCCTCGATGTCGATCCAATTGGCCACCTCGCCACGTTCGGCGCGGGCTTGCGGGAAGGGTTGGCGGAGAGTTGAAGGGTTGTGGGGGTCGCCTTCGCCCCTTCTCCGTGAACGGATAAATGCCCCCGCCCTCTTCTCCGTCCCGTACCTCACACACGATCTCGAGCTCACACACGTCCTCCTCAGCCTACCAACTCGACTACCCACTTCCGCTCCCACACCGCAAAAACCGAGGCCTCTCATCTCTGCCATCCACAAAAATCGACTTGAGAGAGAGCGAGTCGATTTTTCCGCCCGCCACACCAGAGAGGAGAGAGAGATGCACGCCGTGGCGCTGTCGACGCTGCCCTCGTGCGCGTGGCCGTCCTCGGCGCGCGCGGGACCGGGACCCTCGTCGGCGCGCCTGCAGCAGCAGGCCGCGCGGGTGGCCCCCCTCCGCGTCTCGGCGCAACGCCAATTCCTCTCGCCCCCCCCCCTCCTCCGGTGCGCCTCTTCGCGCAGCGCCCCGCTGGGAGGCAGCGGCGACCTGAGCGGCAGCCCGAGCGGCACGCCCCCGCCCTCGCCCTCGGCCGCGTACGCCGCCGCATCCACGTCGTCGTCGTCCGCCTACGACCGCATCCTTGCGTTCGTCGACGCGTCGCCGCAGCCCGCGCCCGTCGCCGACGTGGCCGCCGCGCTCGCCGCCGCCGGGCGCGCCGGCGGCCACACATCGATGGCCGCCGCCGCCGCGTTTGCGTCTTCGCCCGCGGCCGCGGCCCTGCTGGGCGCTGCCCGCCCCGACGGCGCCTCGCCGCTCGGCGCGCCGCCCACCTACCACTTTAGCTACGACGAGGAGGCCGAGGAGGACGGCGCCGAGATGTCGTCCGACCCGCAGATGGCCGGCGTCGCGGCGCACGCGGCGGCGCTCGAGCCCTTTTCGCAGCGGCAGCGGCAGCACGAGCGGGCGCCGGCGTTTGCGGCGTCGGCCGCTGCCGCCGCAGCCGCCGGCGACGGCGCCTTTGCCTTCGAGCTTCCTCCCCCCGTGCCCGCCGCCGCCGGCACGATGAGCACCGCCCGCGCCGTCCGCCGCCGCGCCCGCCGCGCCGAGCGCACCCGCCGCGCCGCCGCCGCCGCCGCCGCCGCGCCCCTGGCCGCCTCGCTCGGCGACCTCGAGGCGATGGCCCCCTGGGTCTCGCCGGGCGACGCCGCCGCCGCCGCCGCGCGCGCCGCCGAGCGCGCCGCCCGCGCCGCGGGCGCGCCGCACCCGGCCCGCGCGGCGGCCGCGGCCCTCGCCGCCATCGCCGGGCCCGCCCCGCGCCAGGCCCTCGCGCGCCGCCTCGAGGGCGTGCTCGAGCGCCTGACGCGCGCGCAGGCGGCGGGCGGGCTCGTGTACCGCGAGCCCAAGAGGTGGGTCTTGACGTTTGACGAAGAGTCGGACGCCTACGAGGGCGCCTGGGACGAGCGGACCGGCGTGCCCGCGCCGCCGCCGGGCATGCGGTACGCCATGGCGACGGCGTCGTACGACGAGGGCGGGGGCATGGGCGACTCGTACTAGAGAAGGAAAAGAAAAAGAAATGGAGAGAGAGGGGGGAGAGGCGGGGCGCATTACGCCCCGCCTCTCTTGCTCTTTTGTCTTTTTTCTCCTTTTTTCGTTCTTTCCTCTCTCGTCCGGGTTTTGCCCCTCTTGTCCGAATCGTTCTTGTCGCCGGCCGCCGGCGCGGTCTTCTGCCGCTGCCACGCCCCGCCCCTTCCTCGCCTCGAATCCAATCCGCCTCCCCCCGACCCCATTCCTTGTCGCTCTGTCTGCACCCGCCTCCCAGCCCTCTTTACCGCCCCTCTGTGCCCCTTGCGCCCCGACCCCCCCAAAAGAGCGCGCCGCGCCTGCGCCGCTCCGATTTTTTTGTCCCGCGCGCCGCCGTCCGTTTTTTTTCCTCTCGCGTCCACACGCCCGCCCCGCTCTTTCCAATAAATCCCTTGTTTGTCTTGTTCCGAGTCCTCTTTTTTTGTGTTTTTCTCCTGAAACGAGCAGAGCGCGCCCCTAGTGCCGCAGCCCTTGACTGTTAAATCCAACGAGCTTGTCAGCAGGACAACAAAGAGCGCCAGGGCCGCCGAGCCTCGGAGCCGCGCTCAAAAAAAATCACCTCAAAAAATATCATCCCGAAAACGCCATCTCTCGCTCGTCTCTCGTCCGCCTGCCGCCGTTCCCTTGGAACACAACAGCTTGGCTCACGTCTCGATGTTGAAGCTCACGTCGAGCGCCGTGACCGAGTGCGTCAGCGCCCCCACGCTCACGTAGTCGACCCCGCACGCCGCCACGGCCGCGGCCGTCGCCTCGGTCACGTTGCCGCTCGCCTCGGTCTCGAGAGGCCGCGCAACACCGCCGCCGCCGCCGCCGCCGCCGCCGCCGCCGCCGATTCCGCCGCCGCCGCCGCCCTCGCGGAACGGCGCCAGCCGAGCCAAGGCGGCCCGCAGCGCCGAGCAGTCGACCCCCGCGGCGCGCTCGAGGCACTCGGGCGTGCCTCGCGCCGGCAAGGGAGCGGCCTGGCGCGCGCGCTCGGCCTCCTCGTGACCTAGGCGGCGGACCATGTTGTCGAGCATGACGCGGGTAACGACCTCTCCGCCGCCGCCGCCGCCGCCGGAAAGAGCACGGGCGCCTCCGCCGCCGTTGCCGTTGTCGCCGCCGCCGCCACCGCCGCTGCCGCCCGCGCCCGTCGTCGCCGCTGCCGCGTCCCCCTCTCCGCCGCCGCCGCCGCGCCCGGCCGCGCGCAGCACTGCCACGAGCTCGTCCACCTCGTCGAGCGTGCGCACCTCGATCTCGACAGGGATCTGCGGCGGCGGCGGGCCCGCGCCTCCTCCTCCCTCTCCGCCGCTCCTCGCGCCGGCGAGCGCCGCCGCCGCCGCCGCGCCCCGGTCGCTGCGCAGGAAATCGGCGACCGCCGCCACGGCCTTTGCCACCCCGCCCGCCGCCTCGACGTGGTTGTCTTTCACCATGACCATGTCGAACAGGCCCATGCGGTGGTTGCACCCACCGCCGATCAGCACGGCCCACTTGTCGAACAGGCGGAGGCCGGGGGCGGTCTTGCGCGTCTCGAGCACCCGGCAGCGCCTGCTGGTCGCCGCCGCCGCCGCCTCTTGCCTGCTGGTCGCCGCCGCCGCCGCCTCTTGCCTGCTGGTCGCCGCCGCCGCCGCCTCTTGCCTGCGCGCTTCGTTCTCGTTTTCGTTTGCGTCTGCATTTGCGTCTGCATTTGCGCTTGCATTTTTTTCTCCCCTTGCCGCCGCTGCAGTCGCCGCCGCCGCCTCGGCCCCCCGGTCCGCCTCGGCCACCATGCGCGCGGTGGCCGTCGCCACGCCGCTCATGCGCTGCAGGAAATTGAGCGCGAGGCGCTCGGCCAGCAGCAGCGAGCGCGCGGGCCCGGTGGCCACGGCAAAGGCGTCGCCCGCGGACAGCGAGTCGCCGTCGCGCTTGCGCCACGTCACCACGACGGACGGGTCGACGGCGGCGAAGACGCGGTCGGCGACGGCCTGGCCGGCGAGGACGCCGTCGGCCTTGGCGAGGAAGGTGCCGCGCGCCGTGAGGGAGGCGGGGACGCTGTTTTTGGTTTGGTTTGGAGGGAGGGGGGGGGCCGGCCATTTTTTGTGAGGGGGAGCCGCGGGAACGGAGGAGGCGGGGGGGGTGGCGGGCAGGCCCGCCGCAGCGGAGGGGCGGGAGCTGGACGCCCCCCCA
>Ga0105053_10002903_pt1 | contig 26327 bp, 25 predicted proteins | sample BON01_FD_78093 | JGI IMG/M metagenome (GOLD analysis project Ga0105053, IMG submission 78093) | Freshwater microbial communities from Lake Bonney liftoff mats and glacier meltwater in Antarctica - BON-01 | ecosystem: Environmental > Aquatic > Freshwater > Ice > Glacier meltwater | place: Lake...
ACCACGTGATACATCAAAACCGATACGTTGTGACTCTTGTGAATGTAACGACTCTCCATCTCCTACCCTCACCCATCAACAAGCCGAAGCAAGCTTCGGGGTATTAGACCCAAGGGAATAAAAATTAGCGCCGGTCGGGGCGTCGCGGAGGCCGAGCGTTCTCGTTCCCAAGGCTCTCTTCTTCTGGGAGCAGCATCACTTACTTGGGAATCCAACCTCAAATAGTGCGCCCAATATCAACGAAGCCCTCCCCTTTCCGCCCACATGGACGGTTGTAAGGGGTAACTGCCTCCCCACGAGTCAGCCTTCCTGAAAACCAACCGCCCGCCCGAGCCATCGCCCTTGCGGTGGGGCTCCCTCTCAATCGTTCAACGATGACCGAACCCACCCCTGACCACGCCACGCCGCCGCCCGAGTCGTTTTCGCGGAGCGTCGGCCAAGCTCCGCGGGGGGAGCATCACGACTACAGCTCCGTTACCCTCAACCGCGCGGTGCTGCTCCTCGCCGTGCCGATGGTGCTCGAGATGGTCATGGAGTCGCTCTTCGCAGTGACCGATGTGTTCTGGGCCTCGCGAATCGGGAAGGAAGCGGTCCCCGTCGTCGGGGTCACCGAATCGGTCATGACGTTGAGCTACTCCATCGCGATCGGCATCTCCTTTGCCGCGACCGCGATTATCGCTCGTCGCATGGGGAAAAAGATTCCGTGCGCGCCGCACAATCGGCGGGGCAAATCCTCCTCCTCGGCACCACGATCTCCGCGGGGCTCGGTGTCGTGCTCGCCTACTTCGCGGGCGACATCCTGCAATTGATGGGCGCGGATCACGCAGTCGTGGCGCGCGGCACTCACTACGCCGCCATCATGCTCGGCAGCAACATCACCGTTTTCATGATTTTTCTGATCAACGCGGTGTTTCACGGCGCTGGTGACGCCGTGCTCGCGATGCGCACGCTCTGGCTTGCCAACGCTCTCAACATCATTCTTGACCCGTGCTTCATCTTCGGGTGGGGCCCGTTTCCCAAAATGGGCATCACCAGTGCTGCGGTTGCCACCACCATCGGGCGCGGCGTTGGGGTCGCTTATCAAATCTGGCATCTGACCGCCCGCGCCGGCCGCGTGCGCGTGGGTTGGGCCGATCTCCGGCCGCAGCGAAAAGCCCTCCCCACCATCCTCAAGACTTCGGGCAACGGCATCGCCCAACTGCTCATCGCGACCACCAGTTGGGTGGCCCTCTTCGTCGTCTTTGCCCGTCCGCTCGTCGCCGTATTCACCACCGGTGCGGAAGTGGCCCGACAAGCGGTCCAAACGCTGTGGGTCATCAGTCTCGCATTCCCGCTCTACGCCGCAGGCATGTGTTTGGAGGCGACGTTCAACGGATCCCGCGACACGTGGACGCCCCCTCGACTCAACTTTTTCTGCTTCTGGCTCGGATAAGTCCCGCTCGCGTGGGTGCTGGCCATACCGCTCGGTCTCGGCCCCCTCGGCGTTTACATCTCTATTCCTGTATCGTTCACCGTGCTGAACCTGTGGAGCGCAGCTCTCTTCCGCGGCGGCAAGTGGAAATTGCCCAAGGGGTAGGCGCCACCGCAACTTCGACGCGTCTGATTGATCGACGCAATCCGCATTGCACTGCGGCGGCGGGTCGCCAGCATGAACCTTCGTGATCTTACGGTTGATTCGTATCGTGGGGTGGAGCCTCGCGCTGGCTGCCGCCCTCGTCGCGCAAGAGGTGCAACAACACGGCCTCGTCTTCGAGAAGTGGGTGCGCGACACATTTTTCGACGGCTACACCCCGCCCGGTTACACACAGAAATGGGACATCCCCGCGGAGATCAACACGCGGCACGGTGGCTACCCGGTCAATCCCAAGGCGATCAAGTATCGGACCCCTGTCGACCTCGGGGATGCCTTGCGCCAGTTCGACATCAACGAACCTTTCATCCTCGTCATCGGGTATTGGGTGCAGGAGTCCGACGAGAAACGCTTCGTCAACATCATCGCGCCACTCGTCACGCCCGACGTGATGCGCCGCCTGTGGGGCGAGATCACTCGCGCGGACCTGGAGCGCCTCGACACCTTGATCAAAGATCGCTCCCTCGACTACCGCGACGTGCGCCAGCAAGCCTAAGCGTTGAAGCGCACAGCGCCCTTCAACACCAGTATCATCACGCTCAATCCCAAGATTGATTCCAAGGGCCAACGCCGCCTACAATGCAGCCTGAGCTTCACTAAAGTATTCAAATATCTCGCTCCCGAAGCCGATCCCCGCGTGCAGGAACCCCCGTCGCTCTGGGGCGTGCTCCTTGCCACGAACATCGATTCCCGCCCCCGGAGTTTCGACCGACCCAAACCAGCGGAGCCGGATTCCGCACCTCACCAGACACCGCGAGGTAATTAACGCTTTTGCTCCCCGCGCCGGGCCGCTACTATTCCGACTCCCATGCTGTCCGTTTCATTCAGCATCTGCCTCCCCCTCTACAATGGACGCCAGCTCCTCGGGGAAACCTTAGAATCGGTTCGACTACAGACCCATACCGACTGGGAGCTGATCGTCGTCGAGGACGCCAGTCCCGAGCCGTCGCGCGATCTCGTCGAAGCCTTTGCCACCCGGGTAGAACAGCCGGTCACCTATCACGTCAATCCGGCCAATCTTAATTGCGCCCGTTCCCGCGATGAAGCCTTTCGCCACGCCGCTCACGATTTTATCGCCCCCTTGGATCAGGACGACATTTGGAAACCTCACCATCTCGCCGAGTTGGCCCGAGTTTTTACCGCCACCGATCCCGATTTTGTGTTCACTAGTTGCGTTACGTTTCGTGAAGACCCCACACAGATCGAGGCCGACTTCACCCCGGCCCCAACCGTTCGCAATCGACTGAGATCCGCCTATTTTTTTTTGCCAGTATTGGCTGCAACCCAGCTGCGTCGCTTTTCATCGACGCCTCTTAGCACGGATCGGCCCTTGGTCAAAAAACCTCGCATTGAAACCGGCCACCTTTCCCGGCAACCGAGACATGGGTGAAGACCGCAATTTTTTCCTACGCGCTTTCCACGCCGGAGTGGAGCCCGCTTGGACCGGTTGCGTCACCACCTGCTACCGGCAGCACGACAGTTCCATGATGGGCCGAGATTCCTTCGCACTGGTGCACCGCGCTTGGATCCATAACCAGTATGGCACCATGTCAGGGCTGCCTCTCGCCGGCCAACGCCGTTATCTCGCGCAAACCAATGCCAATGCCGGACGACAGCTCAACGCCACCCCTCAGCACCGGCGCCTCGCCGCCGCGTTTTACTTCCGGGGCTGGCGTTGGTATCCCCTCAGGATTGATCGGCTCATTTTTGCCCTCGGCTCGTTTTTGGGCCTGAAGACTTCCGCGGGACCTTCAACCTGAAGTGAATCTGACCGCAATTCAGACCGCTTCATCGCCAGATTTCCACCAGAGCGCTCCGTTAGATTGATAAGATTTTTCGTCTGCACCCACGCAGATCAGCGCCAGCTTGCACTTGCCCTCATGTGAGGACGCTACAGTTTCGGCCGATGGTGTCTGCGCCCCGTAACCTGCTCTCCGGCCCCCACAATCTCGACAGGGTGCATTCGGCACTCGCAACCGGTTCCACTTGGCGGCGCCACCCTGCCGCTTCTGACCGTGACGCATGGGAAAAACTCCCTGCGGATGTCCGCCAACGTCTCCTCGCCGAGGGCGAAAAGCGTCTGACCGAAACGTAGGAACCCCTGCTCGCCAGCGTGCTGCTCGACTACCCACGCCATGGCAATCGCACCACGTATCAGGATCCTCTCTTTCGACGGCGCAGCCGCTTGCAAGAACTCGTCCTCGCCGAATGCGTAGAAGGCCATGGCCGATTTCTCGACGCGATCACCGACGGCGTGTGGCTGACCTGTGAGGAAACGTGGTGGGGCATTCCCGCGCATCTGCAGGAGCAAAAGGTCGGACCGGACTTGCCCGACATTACCGATCCCACGGTTGATCTCGTCGTCGGGGAAACCGCCGCCCTCCTCGCATGGATTGACCATTTACTCGGCGAGCAACTCGACACGGTTTCGAAACTAATTCGCCCACGAATCAAAATCGAAATCAACCGTCAGCTGCTGAAACCCGCCCTCGAACGTGATGACTATTGGTGGATGAGTTGGCACATCGGCCGCCACACGATCAACAACTGGAATCCTTGGGTAAACTCGAACTGGCTCGCTTGTGTGCTCCTCATCGAAAGCGATCCGGAAAAACGCAGCCGGGCCGTGCACAAGATCATGCGCAGCCTCGACCTGTTCATCAATCACCAGCCCTCCGACGGTGGCTGCGACGAAGGCCCCGCCTACTGGGGCCGCGCCGGGGCGAGCCTCTTCGACTGCCTCGAACTGCTGCACTCCGCCACTCACGGAAATATCTCGATTTTCGACCAACCGCTGATTCATGAAACCGGCCGCTACATCATGCGTGCCCACATCGACGGCGATTGGCTCGTTAATTTCGCCGACGCCTCCGCCAAAGGCGACATCGATGGGGCCCTCGTCCAACGCTACGGCCGCCACATCGGCGACGATGCCTTGGTCGATTTCGGGAGTTGGGTAAAACAGCATCAGACCCAACGCCCCTACAGTCATCTCCGCTCGATCAATCGAACCCTCGCCGGCCTCTTCGAGACGGACCCAACCTCGGCGACTCCTCCCCCGCCCCTGCTGCGCGATGTGTGGTTGCCGGATCTGCAATTTATGGCCGCGCGCAGCCACACCGGTTGCAGTGCAGGTTTCTTCCTCGCCGCCAAGGGCGGTCACAACGACGAGAACCACAATCACAACGACCTCGGCAACTTCCTCGTCTTTCTGCACGGCGAACCCCTGCTGATCGACGTCGGAGTGGACACCTACACCGCTAAAACCTTCAGCCCGCAGCGCTACGAGATCTGGACGATGCAATCGCAGTGGCACAATCTGCCAACGGTCAACGGCACCATGCAGCAAAACGGCAAAGCCTTCACCACTCGCGATGTGCACCATACTGCCGACGACACCGCCGCCACGCTCACACTCGATCTCGCCGCCGCTTATCCGGAAGCCGCCAAAATCAAACGCTGGACCCGCACGCTGCGATTGGAACGCCACGGCCCGATCACGCTCACCGACGACTACGACCTGTGCGAGTCCCGCGAACCCGCCGTCTGGAACTTCATGCTCGCCCGCAAACCGGAACTGAGCGCCGGAAATATCATCCTGCGCACCGGCACCGGACAGGCCGCCGCGTTGCATTACAACGCAGAACTTTTCACCGCGACAGTCGAACCCCGCATCATCGACGACGTGCAGTTAAAGGCGGTCTGGGATGACCGAATCTTCCGCGTGCAGTTGACCGAACGCTCCGGCTACCTCGCCCAACGCCACGAATTTCGGCTGACTCAATAGCCCTGCACCGCTGCCCGCCTCCGCGAAGATTAGTCCGAATTCCGCCGTCAATTTCGCCACGGATGGCGCGGATATAACGGATACAGGATGCTCTATTTATACCAATCGCCCGAATGATTTATCCCAACCAAATGTGATTTTTTTGGGGAGGGCGTGACCGCCGGGCGCGCCGTGGGTTGTTCGCGGGCGGCCCGGCGTTCCGCCCCTACCTTGGATGTCGCCATGACGGTAAAACCTAGGGGCGATTGGTATTTGTTGGGCGCGTTGTCCCCATCGCGCGGCGGCTCTCTCGGAGAGATCGCCCTACCTTTCGATCCCATTGAGCGGATACACTTTTACTGAATACGCTCGAGCGGTGCGGAGACTGACCGAGGTAGAGCGCGTCTCCTTAACGCGCCGGAGAACGCAACTTGAGCGATGACGTGTCCGCATTCGGCGGATTAAGGATAATCCGTCCTACCCGCCAACGACGACAGTGCTTTTGCCGCGGGCCAGCGCCACCCACCACACCCACGCGATGAAGAGCGCCTGAAACGGCAACCGCCACCAGAGGGCCGTCGCCGACACCTCGAGTCCGGGCATCTCGCCCTGCATCGCGACATAAAGATTCGCCGGGAACACCGCCACCAAAAGCGCGATCAACCCCCAGCCCGCCATGCGCCGCGTGCCAGCCCAGAGCAGGCTGATCCCGCCCGCGATCTCTGCGGCTCCGCTGAGGTCGTTGAGCATTTCCGGCCATGGCAACCACGGCGGCATCATACCCAGATAAATCTCCGGGTGCCGAAAATGGTTCGCCCCAGCGACGACAAAGAAAAGCGCCGCCAATCCGCGAAAAATGAGGCGTAGCTTGTTCACACCATTTGTATTTTCGCTGCACTGCCGCCGAAGAGCTCCTTCATCGCTCCCCACGCTTTGCGCAGACCAGCTAGATTAACTCCCGCCATTCCGTAAGCCTGGGATAGCGCTTCCTCATGCCCCCGATAGCGAGGAGGCAAGATAAAGAACGTCGCATCCTCGCCACTGACCACCGTGGAGAGAAACAAACCCTTGCCCACCACCAGACCCGCGGCGGGCACGGCCGCCGTCTTGGCCGGAAACACCATCCACGGGCGATAGGTGAACGTCAGGCCCGTCTCCGTCTTGCGCAGCCGTCCATAGGAGCGCACGGGCACCTGCGGTAGGTTGCCCCCGGCAAAGGCTTGGTTGTCACTGTCGGCCAACTTGAACCGGAGGCGGCGCAACGTGAAGAAATCCCAGCTAAAGATGCTCCCGAAAATCGTCAGGCGGAACGACCAACCGGCCACCAGATACGCGATGAGGATAATCACCACCGACATGCCGGCACTGACCCACGGATTGAGGGTCGCCGAGAGCGTCAACAAGCCCAGCAGAGCGGTCCGCGCGCCTTTCAACGCCGCGTCGATCGCGCCCCACGGGCTCAACAAGATCAACACATTAATGGCGTGCGACGCCATCCAGACGACCGCGAAGATCGCGAGGCCAAAGGGCACCGTGAGGATGTTCAGCAACCACGTGAAATCGATCGCCCCGAGATGGAGCATCGCCAATCCCGTCGCGCCCCACTCCGGCCCCTCCGGCCCGTGGGCCGTGATCGTCTTCGAAACCGCCGCCATCGTGAACGGCACCACCGCGCCCGCCGCGACCAAACCGGAAGCCTTGTTCTCGATCGTCTCAAGGACATCGAGCGGTTTCTTCCAACCCGGCGGCATCACCGCACCCAAGGCGTCTTTCGCCGCCACCAAAACAACTACCCCCAGCGCCGGGAGCCAGAAACTCACCTGCGCATACCACGGCAGCGCAGCACGCGATTCCTCGGGTGTCGTAAAATATTCGTAGGCCCCGTAAGCGCCCGTGCCCAACAGCGGGGAGATCGCGATGCCCGTGACCGTCGTAATCGCGACCGCCATCCCCAGCGCCGGCGACTTGCTCTTCGATTTCGACTCTGCCTTGGTCGCCGCCCACCCAGGGGTAACCACGACGGCAAGAACCAGGATCGCAATCAGGGGGAGGGGATATCGTTTCATGGCGGGGAGGAGGAGACCGATTGGAAATGGATCGGACCGCCGAGACAACAGCTTTCCCAGTGGGGAAATCACCCGGACTACCGTTCCAATTTAGTCACCAAGAACGCCAAGAATCTGTCCTTTAGTTTGGCTCTCCATCGCGCCCAGAGGCGCACGACCAGGCGGCCTCACAGCCGTTTGCGCTCGAGGTTGAGCCATGCGACCTCCTTTGGCGTCAACCTCACATCGAGGCACGGCAGGGAACTCACCGTCTCACTGAGCAAACGCGGACCGATCAGCGCGAAGGTCGGAAACGGTTGCGCGAGCACGTAAGCCGCGGCGATCGCGATCGGGGTCACCCCTTTCCCCTTCGCCAACGCGTAGGCCCGCTCCCGCCGCTCGAAATTGTCTTCGCTATACCAGCAGCGCGTGAGCATGTCGTCCTCGAGGAGGTCGGGACCCGCCCGGTCGGTGAAGAAACCGCGCGCCTGGCTCGACCAAGCGAGCAGGGGCAATTGGTGCTTCTGCAACCAACGACGCGACGCGATGTCGGACGACGAGATGCAGCCCGTCCACACCGGATCGACCATGCGAGCCAAGCTGAAATTATTGCTAACCACGCTGAAACCCTGCAGGCCCTTGCGCTGCGCGTAACGGTTAGCGGCGGCGATGCGTTTGAGCGACCAATTCGAGCCGCCGAAAATGCGGACCCGCCCCGCCTGCACTTCGGCGTTGAGCGCATCGACGATCTTTCCCACCGGCACCTCCGGGATATCGCGATGCAGCACGTAGAGGTCGGCGTAGTCCGTCTGCAACCGATTCAGCGAAACGTGCAACTGATCGAGCATCCCTTGCACACTGCAAAACGGCGGATGCGCACCCTTCACGATCACGCTCACTTCCTCGCGATTGCCGCGGTGCTTCATCCACCAGCCGAGCAACTGCTCCTGCAATCCCGAACCATAGATGTGCGCCGTATCAAAGGTGCGCCCACCCCGCTCGAAATAGTCGTCCCACATCGCCGCGGCGTCCGGCAACGTCTGCTGGTTATCGCAGCCCATAATCAGCCGCGACACTGGCTTGTTCAATCCGGGGATGATCTCGTGCGGGATCAAACCGGTTGTGCGCGCTCGCAACGGCCGGCAGGCATGCGGCTCGGTAAAATTCTCGGGCTTCTCGAGCGCATACTCGAGCCCCACCGCGCGCCGCCACGCATCCAAGGTCGCCAGGTTACCCAACGTGTCGGCCACCGTCATCGCCGCGACTTCGCGTCGGCCTTCAGCCAAAGCAGCCGCCACCGCGTCGGCCTCGAGTCCATAAAGCGCATCGGCCACCCGGATCGTGATGTCCTCAATTTCCCCGTCCTTATGCAGATGGATCACCGCATCTTTCCCCTCGCTCGGCGGCTGCCACGGTGAGGGCACATGCAGCATGCCCATCGTGCCGTAAATGCGCACGCAGTTGTCCTGCGTCACGCTGATGCTCGTCGACACTTGGGCCACGAGACCGTTGGCAAATTTCAACGTCGCCGCAGCGACTTCATCCACTCCAGTGTCCGCGTGCAATCGTCCCGAGCCTGAGACGTCGATCGGATTGAGGAACGGCTGCCCGCTCGCGGCTCCCGCGATCAATCGGGAAAACGACACGGGGTAACAACCGACATCCATGATACCGCCCCCTGCGGCGTCGTTGGCCCACAGGCGGGAGGTCGAGTTGAACAGAGCGTTAAAACCAAACGCGGCCTGCACGAGCTTGATCTCGCCGAGCGCGCCGCTGCGCACGATCTCGACCACCCTCGCGGTCTGCGGATGACAGCGATACATGAACGCCTCCATCAAGAGCACCCCATGCTCCTTCGCCGCCGCCGCGATTACCATGGCCTCAGCGTGGTTCACGCCGATCGGTTTCTCGCACAAAATGTGTTTGCCGGCTTCCGCCGCCCGCACTGCCCACGCCACGTGCTGGGGATGCGGCGTAGCAATGTAAACGGCCTCAACCGACGGATCGGCCAAGAGCGCCTCATAGGTGGGATGCGCCGTCGGCACCCCGTGCTCCTCGGCAAAACGATCGGCACTCGCCGCCGATCGGCTCCCGACCGCTACGACGCGTCCACGGTGAGATTTCGCCACGCCCTGTGCAAAAATTCCGGCGATACGCCCGGTGCCCAAGATTCCCCAGCCAAGTTGGTTGCTCATCACAAAGCGGGGACGCTGGTGACCTTTCCCGTAAGATGCAATCACGCGAAGGATTGCCACGGCAATTTTCTCGTGAAAACTCCGACCCATGCTGACCAAGGCTGAGCTGCAACGCCTCCGCGCCCTGCGCGAAAAGAAGACCCGCGAGAGCGTCGGCTGCTTTGTGATCGAAGGAGAGAAAGTCGTGCGCGAGTTGTTGGCCGCCGGCTTCGCCTTTGAAGAAATCTACGGCACCGACCAATGGACCGGCACCCGCACCCACGCCATGACCCACGCGGAAATGGCGAAGGCGAGCCACTTCCCCACCCCGTCTCCGGTGCTCGCCGTCGGGCGCATTCGCCGGCGGCCGTTACCCGACAGTGGACTCAGCAAGGGCCTCACGCTTGCCCTCGACGGCGTGCAGGATCCCGGCAACGTCGGCACGCTCCTGCGCATCGCCGACTGGTTCGCCCTCGACCGCGTGGTGCTTTCGCCGGACTGCGCGGATCTCTTTTCCCAGAAGGTGATCAACGCGAGCAAAGGGTCGTTCGCTCGCGTGCCGGTGCATAGCGCGCCGCTCGACGCTGTGTTGGCCCGCGTCGCGACGACCACGCCCGTCTTCGGGTGCGATTTAGTGGGTGAGGATGTTCATACGCTCGTTCCCGCGAAGGACGCCGTCATTGTGATTGGCAGCGAGGGGCGCGGCATGTCCCTCGCCGTGAAACGCTGCATCTCGCAATTCATCACGATCCCTCGCTACGGCAACGCCGAGTCGCTCAACGCCAGCGTCGCCGCCGCGATCGTCTGCGACAATCTCCGACGCATCCGCCCCGGGTGATTCCGGCGGGCGACCACGCTCAGGGCAGCGTGTTCATCGCCGGACCGAGCGGCAGCACAAATTCCGCTTCGTAGAGTTTGGCTTCAATGATCGTTTGGCTGCTCTCGCGATCGCGCCGCGAGCTCTCCCGATGCGCATCCCCGTCCTCCAAAAGATCTAGCATCGCCAGCGCGGTCAATGGCGCGAGATCCCGCCGCAAACTGAGGTAGACGTTGCGCAGATCCGTCTGCAGATCCCGCACGAGCGCCTCGCGGAATTCGGGGCGAAACGCCTCGAGAAACGAGTCGACGCTGCCGTTGGGCGAGATCAAGCGGTGCAACTGCCGACTCCACACATCTCGGGTCTCGTTGCCATAACCGCGCATGATGCTCAGGCGGGCGGAATACCCAGCAAAGTGTGGCATGTAGGCCTTCGCGTAGTCGGGCACTTCGACCTCCCGCACCGACGGCAACCAGCCGCTCTTCTCCACAAAAATCCCGTTGCCCTCAACACTGGTCATGAAGCGCATAAAATCGAGCGCCACTTCCTTGTGTTGGCTCGCCTTGTTGAGATAGAACGCCGCCGTCGTTCCGCCCGCGCCTTCTGAATACGGCCCCCATGATTCGTCAGTGAATTTGCCGTCGCCCTGCTTCGGCCAAGGGAACTCCTCCACCGTCAGTTCGAAGGGGGCCAACTTGCGCAGACTCGTGGCGTCCCACGTGCCGGTGATGATCATGACTGTCTGGCTGCGCATGAACTCCTGCACCGCCGCCTCCCGGCCCAATTGCTGAAAGCCGGGCCGCATCCCCGCCGCGCCTTCCCGGGCCAACTCGAGGGCATCCCGCAACGCCGGATGATCAAAATTCCACCGGCCGCGAAGGTATTCGAGCGTCGAGTCGCGCGGCTTGGTGCCCTGTTCGCGAAACCGGTCGTTATACATCGACAAACCGAGCCCGGAGTAGGTCGTGATGCGATCGATCATCAGAGTCTCGCCAGTGAACTGGCTTCCGGCGTAGAGCGTCACCTTCTGACCGGTGCGCTGATTGTAGTCGGCTAACTTGATGGTCAACTCGCGAACCTCGCGATAGCTGGTCGGCGGCTTCGCGCTGCCAGTAATCGCGAGGAGCAGCTCCGGGTTGTAGAACGCCCGCATCGTCGTCATCGTGAGCGTGACGGCGAAGTAGTTGCTCAAGTTTTCAATATAAGCATCCGGCGTATTGAGCCCGTCGCGAAAGGTGTCCCGCCACGGCACGCCTTCCAAGGACGTCCCCCGGTTGTAATGATTGGGGGCTTCCACTTCACGGGTGATCGGATCGAAGAAACGCGGCGGGATGTCGTTCACCCCGCCCCAAAAACTGCCGAATTCGATGATGTCGGTCGCGTTGCCGCCGATCAACTGCGTGCGCAGCCACTGCTTGAAGAGACTGCCCGGCACCGTCACTTGCTCGACGCGCACTGCGGGGTTCAACTCTTCGTAACGAGCGATCACCGCATCGATCGCTTCGCGCGGCCCCGCTTCGATCTGCCAATGCGCCAGCCGGATCACCGTGCGCTCATCGGCCGACAACGTCGCGCCCGGCCTAGTCGCCACCAGAAACGCCGCCGTGGCGTAAGCTCCCAACAGCACGATCAGGGCGAACAGATTGCGAGGCGATCTAGCGACCATTGAGATCCTCCCTTCGCAGCGGAACGGCCGCACCCGCTCGGCGCTGGTCATGCAGAAAGGTGCGCGCGTCCCGCGGATATTCCTCCCGCAACCGCTCATAATAACGAGCCGAGAGCTCGGGCTGTTCGGCGTCCCACGCCAATTCGGCGATCTGCACCAACTGGTCCGCGCCTTGATTTCCCGTCAGCCCACCGAATTGATCGGCGGCGAGAAGATGCTCCAACGCCTGCCCCGGCGGCAGATTGAAAAACATGATCGCTCCCGCCAACAGTCGATGCAAATCGCGAACGGTGATCCCATCGTCGGTGCCTTCGATTAGCGCCGCCGCTGCCTCTATCCGCGCTTGGCGCGACTCTGCCGGAATGACGTAGAGCGTGAGCACCGCCAGCTTGGTCCGAGCCAAGCCCGCCCAATGTCCAGCGTCGGCGCGGGCGATCAAGCGGCGATAACTTCCCGCCGCTTTGGTCACGTCGGGCACGGCCCGGTAAATCTGCCAGATGCGACCTTGGAGATACTGAGCCGCCCAAGCGATTTCATCGCCGTCATCGGCGGCGATCAATCCCTGCAACCGCTTCTCCACATCGTCGAGGCGCCCTTCGGTGAGCGGTTGCTGATCGAGGATCACCACCGCGGTGCAAAAATCCCGCTCGCGCTGACTCTGCGCCCCGTCCGGCGGGGGCAGTTCGTTCAACCGGATCCACGCTTCCTTGCTCAGGTAAATAGAAACCATCGCCCAAACTTCAGTCTCTGGTGGCGGCGACGGAGCGCCCGCCGCCCGCGCCCCGCTTCCCATGACCGCGCACACGGCAAGCGAAACGAGGAACAACAATCGGGGCATCGCGCCAGCGTGCTGCTCGCGCGATGAACGACAAGGCAAACTTGCCCCCGCGGATGAGCCGAACCGCGTGATTATTCGCGGCTCTTTTTCTTCGCCCCACCACCGCCGCCGGTGTGCAGCGCCATGCCAGCAAACACGCCGATGGCAAACACCCCGAAGTAAATCAACGCGGCCGAAGCATGGATCGGATTCTTCGCCGTGGTGCCGACGATCGGGAAGAAGAAATCAACCACATGCGTGTTATTCATGCCGACGTAAAGCATGACAAATAGCAGGGCGAGAAAGACGATGGTCCGGAAGACAGCTTTGAAGTTCATGGGGAGACGAGGTGTCTGGTAATCGGGATAGGAGTCCGCTTCTCGCCACGCAATGGGATTTCCAAACAATCGCGACGCGCCCGGTTTTCACCGTCCCCACGCCTGCGCCCGCAACGACTTCGGCGCGGTGCCGTAGACCTGTTTGACCCAGCGCGAGAAATGAAACGGCGTTTGAAACCCGCACCGAAACGCCACTTCGCCCACTGTCAGTCCGGTTTCGCGCAGCAACTGCGCGCCGCGCCGCGTGCGCATCGACCACACGTAGCGCAGCGGCGTCGTGTCGAGATGGCGTTTGAAAAGTTTGACCAGTTGCGCGGACGAAACGCCGGCGATGTTGGCCAGCGCCGCGAGGTCCACCGCCTGATGTCCATCCATTCCGACCCACTCAATCGCCCGCCGCAGCGCATCTGGCTCGTCGGCCTGCGGCGCTTGTTCTCGCCGCCCCGTGAACAAGTATTCCTGCAACGTCGCGAGACCGAGCGCGGCGACCAAGCCCGGGCTGGATGTCTCCGCCAGCCGTGGCAGCGACAGCCCCATCTCCATCAACTGCGCCAGCCGCCGCGACACCGGTAACACCGGCGGCACGCACGCGCAGGCTTCAATCAAGTCCGCTGAAAGCAACGACGGTGCCAACGCGCACCACGTGTGGTGACTTTTTCTCTCCGCCGCAAAGGTGAACTCCTCCGTGCGCCCCGGGAGCAAGAGTGCCACTTGACCCTGGCCGATCGGCAGCCCGCGACCTTCCACTTTCGCGATCACCGAGCCCTCTTCGAGGACGACCAATTGATAATCGGCCTGCACGCGCGGACCGAACGAACTCCCCGGTTCGTAAACCACATCGCCGAACAGCACTTGACTCGTGCGAGCGGAGCGAAGTCTTTTGGATATGTTTTTGCGTCCCATATGGCTATTAAGACCCCCGATTGTGTGGTATTAGATATGCACCGCCATGAGTTCCGCAACGATCGAATCCCCGCCTCGTCAACTTGTCACCGCGACCCCCGGCTTCGCCGGCACCCGTCGCAACACGTTCCCCGCAAAGCGTCCACCGGGGTATTTCACGCCCGACGCTGACCCCGTCGCCGTCCAAGCCTTCTTCGAGGCCAACGGCTACCTCGTGCTTGAGAACGCCTTCTCGCGAGCCGAGGTCGATGAACTCAAAGCGGAGGCCACGCACATCTGTCGGGGCGACCGCGGCGCCTTACCCGACCACCCGGCGGCCGATCCGAGCGAGCCGGATGACTCGGTGCTGCGCCGTTTTCTCTGCATTCACTTTCCGCACAAATGCTCCGACGTGATGCGGCAGGCGATTCACAATCCGCCGACCATCGCCACGCTCACCAACATCGTGAGCCCAAACGTGAAATGCATGCAGTCGATGCTTTTCATCAAATCTTCCGGTAAACCCGGCCAAGCTTGGCACCAAGACGAGGACTACATCCCCACCCGCGACCGCTCGCTCGTCGGCGCGTGGATTTCCCTCGATTGCGCCTCGACGGAGAACGGATGCCTCTGGGTCCTCCCCGGTTCCCACCGCCACGGCATCATCTGGGATCAGCATTGGCACGGTGACCGCCGCTTCGATTGCGCGGAGGAATCCGGCGGCTTTCCTTACCGCGATGAGGAGTCCATCCCCGTCGAGGTTGAGCCCGGCTCAGTCGTTTTCTTCAACGGTTACCTGCTGCACCGCTCGCTCCCGAACAAGGCGCCCGCCGGCACCTACCGCCGCGCCCTCGTCAATCACTACATGAGTTGCGAGTCGCGCCTCCCGTGGGGTCGCCCGCCCGAGGGCGTCGGTATCGGCCGGTTCGATCACCGCGACATCATCGTCGTCGCCGGTCGCGACCCCTACGCCGCCAGCGGCTACGAAGAGATTCACACTCCCAGCGTTCGACCCAGCGGCGAAGGCGGCTGCGCCAGATGGGGAGGCGAGGCCAAACAATACCAGGACGCGCCCGCCGCCGCGGAGTCCGCTTGAGCGTGATGGTCCGAGCAGAGTGTTTCCTGTTTCCCGCATTCGCCACCAAGTCCTCTGAAACACCGCCCGGTTGTCCCGGTCTACCCTCCTCCTGATGAACACTACCCTGAAGCGTATTTATCGCGAGTGGCTGAAACCGCTGCTCTTGGTCGTCATCATCACTTCGCCCTTGCGCTCCTCGGTGATCGATTGGAATTGGGTTCCGACCGGTTCGATGAAGCCGACCATCGTCGAGGGCGACTTGGTGCTGGTCAACAAACTCGCCTACGACCTCAAGGTGCCGTTCACCACTCATCATCTGGCGCAATGGGCTGATCCCGCGCGTGGCGATATCGTCGTGTGTTTCTCACCCCACGATGGCACCCGGCTGGTCAAGCGCGTCGTCGGCTTGCCCGGCGACACCCTCGAACTTCGCCACGGCGTGCTCGTGATCAACGGCACCGTCCAACCCGCGACTTCTCGCGACGCCGCTCCCTACGCGCGGGACATTTTCGAAGACGCTCACCCGCAAGTCGCCGTCGAGCGTCTCGGCGCAACACCCCATCTCGTGATGGCGCTGCCGAGTCGGTCCGCAGGGCGCGACTTCGCGCCCTACCGTTTGCCCGAAGGAAACTATTTCCTCATGGGCGATTCGCGCGACAACAGTTTCGACTCTCGCTTCTTTGGTCCGGTCGCCCGCGACCAAATCCTCGGTCGAGCCCATCACGTGATCGCCTCGTTCGACACCGCGCGCTACCTCCTGCCGCGGTTGGGCCGATTCGCCCAGTCGCTCGACTTCGACGAGCGCTGACGCCCGCCTGCGGCCCCCACCGACCAACCAATATCCCCACCTCCATGAGCACCCCCACCTCCGCCCAACAACGCGCGTTTTTCGAAGCCTTTGGTTTCCTCAAAATCCCCGGACTCCTCCGCGCCGAATTGCCGACTATCCTCGCCGAGTTCGAAGCCGTCTTTCCCCAACTCGGCCTCAAACACGACGGCACCAAGCGCACGATGATCGTGCCCTTCGTCGATCAACGCCCCGGACTGTGCGCATTGCTCGATCACCCCGGTGTGCTCGCCGCCATCGGCAATTTGCTCGGCGATGATTTCAATTACATGGGGAGCGACGGAAACTACTACTCCGGCGAAACCACCTGGCATCGCGATGGCCTCACGCCAAGCAACAGCTATATCAAACTCGCGCTCTACCTCGACCCGGTCACCAAGGACACCGGCTGCCTGCGCGTTATTCCCGGATCGCACTCCGATCTCGGCCTGCGCATGTGGAAGGACGAAACTCTGCGTGACGCCGAAAACCAATGGGGTCGCCACCAGCGCGAACTCCCGGCGCAAGCCCTCGAAAGCGAACCCGGTGACGTGCTGCTCTTCAACCACCGGTTGCTCCACGCCTCGTTCGGCGGCGGCAAGGCCCGCCGCATGTTTACGATGAACCTCGGCCGCCACGCGAAAACCCCGATGGAGATCGACGACCTTATCGCCTATGGCGATACCCATTTCTACGGCTACGGGCTGCGCGAACCCTACGGCAAGGCGATGTTCGAAAACGCCCCGCCCGCCCGCCTAGCCCACCTCACCCAGCTCCCTCATTTTTGGGACACGAGCGTCGCCCGTCACAAAGCGCGCACAGGAAAATAGCTCGGGGGTTGTGCCCGCGAATTCGTCAGCCGAACGATCCCGGCGCACAAAAAGCCTGCATTGCTCTCGGGCCGCCTCTACGAATTCCGACCTTATCCCATGAACAATTTCAACGGCCTCGGCCTTCATCTCGGCAACCTCAGCAGACTCTCCACGGCGCGCACGCGCTCGATCAGTCCGTAAAATTTCGATGGAGCTAAAGGCGCTGGCGGCATGGCCACGGAAGGCGCGAGTTCGGCCGCCGCCCGCGGGTTGGGCCAAGGCTGGAAAGTCTCCCCCTGCGTCAAGATTCAGCCCGGCGAAACTTTCACCTTCGTCGATATTCGCGAAAGCGGAGCGATCCAGCAGATGTGGATGACTCCCACGGGACCGCTTCGCGAAAGCATCCTGCGCATTTACTGGGACGACCAAGAGAACCCCTCGGTCGAGTCGCCCATCGGCGATTTTTTCGGCGCCCCTTGGGGCCCCCGTGCGCCGCTGGTTTCCCAGGCGATCTGCATCAATCCCGGCAGCGCCTTCAACTGCTACTGGGAAATGCCTTTTCGCCAGCGATGCCGCATGACGCTGACCAACCTCGGCGAGGTCGAGATGGTTTTCTATTATCAGGTCAACTACACCCTGACCGACGTGCCCGACGATTGCGCCTACTTTCACGCGCAATTTCGTCGCACCAACCCACTGCCCTACAAGGAGGATTACACGATCGTTGAGGGCATCCGTGGCCGCGGTCACTACGTCGGCACTGCGATGGGCTGGGGCGTGAACAACAATGGTTGGTGGGGTGAAGGCGAAATCAAGTTCTACCTCGATGGTGACGAATGGCCGACCATCTGCGGCACTGGCACCGAGGATTATTTCTGTGGCTCCTACAACTTCGAGAACAAGACGACCAAACAGTATCAAGAGTTTTGCACGCCGTATGCCGGCCTCCACCAAGTCATCCGGCCCGACGGCCTCTACATCGCGCAGACCCGCTTCTCGATGTATCGCTGGCACATCATGGACCCCGTGCGCTTCGAGCAAGACCTGCGCATTACGATGCAAGCCCTCGGCTGGCGCAAAGACCGCCGCTACCTCCCGTTGCAAGACGACATCTGCTCCGTCGGATTCTGGTATCAAACGCTCCCCACCGCGCCCTTCCCCGCCCTGCCCGCCCGCGATTACTTAGAGGTTATCTGATTTCTTTAACCACGAATTCACACGAATGTCGGAATCAGAAAACGCTGATTGGGAATGCCCTTTTCGGCTGGTTCTAATCCGGGTTAATCTGTGTCCATCCGTGGTTAAAAAAGGGTTGTTTAAAGTGGCAGATGAGGCGGGGCTCACATTTGGCCCCCAATAAAATGAACGAGCCAGAAAATGGGCTTGGTCGTTCACCAACAGCCGAGCGCCTGTGAAAGCACCCGGCCGGCCGCCGTGCCAAGGATCAACTCGCGGCCCGTGCCGCGATGGTTGCCCGCACGCGGAATCGCGGTGATCGCCGTGCCGGTTTCGTGATAATTCCACACTTCGCCATCTGGACCGAGGCGCCAAATCGCGCCGCGTTGCGCGACCGCCAAGAGCGAACTGTCCGGCAATACCCACACCAGTTCAGCAATCTCACCGATCCACCGATACCAGAGACGGCGACCGGACAGACCTTCGACCGCCGTCACATAACCCGCATCGGAAGATGCATATACCCGGCGCGAATGCGGGTCCACGGCCAGCGCCCCGCCGCTGGCACCCAAATCGCAATCCCACTTCACCGCGCCGTCAGCCGCATAGCACAACAACTGACGACAATTCGTATCCACGACCGTGATTATTTCCAACTCGCCGTCATGATCGATGTCCCCCTGCCATAAATCACGGATGTTTGACGGTATCGACCAGCAGGTGAGATCACCGCGCGACAAATGACCGCTCACCGCGCCATCGGCTCCGAGCACCACCACATACCCGTGAATTGAAGGCCGCGCCGTGCCCCCGAACAGCGCGAATTTACCCTGAGACCGACCCGGCCACATCGCCGTAAACACGCCCCATTGAATCGGCCGCTTCCAAAGTTCACGACCTTCGCGGTCAAACGCATACACGCGCCGGTCGGCATTGCTCACCAAAATTTCCTCGTGGCCATCCCCGTCGAGATCCGCACACCCAATTTCCCGAATGCTGCTGCGCGATTCACTCCAATACGCCCATGGCAAAGTGACCCACGGTATGGCCACCGTCCACACCCGCTTCCCCTGCTCGTCGATTCTCGACAAGGCCCCGCGCCCCTCACCGACAATCGTATCGCATCCTGAGATCTCCAAGGCACTGATCGCGCCCAGCAATTGGACCCGCCACCGTTCGTTGCCAGAAGCATCACGGAAAATCACGACTCCACTTTCCGTGCCGACGACCGACGAACCCGCATACGTTGCGACGGCCGTGATTTTCTCCATGGTCAAATCGCACTCCCTAAAAAGCCAAGCCGTCGACCACCCAGCGGGAACCAAAGCCAAGCCTTCCGGCTCGACGCCTGTCTCAGTTTCACCAGCGTGCCCAAAATTCCGCTCTCCGGTTTTCTCGCGCACCCGCAACCCGCAACCGCGTTCACCGATTTGGTTTATGCTTACATGGGCAAGCGTTTCATCCGTGTCCGAGATTTCAAAACCGTCCTCAGTTTGCCCCAAGTGCCACGCTGCCGAACCGTTTTCACCGTCAGTCCAAAGCAGGGCCGCTAAGGTAACCGTGTGGCCCGCGCGAATCGCAACACGTCTCCGCTCGCGCAAACCTTCAGCCGTTACCTCACGACCCGCCGCACTGACCGTCGAAGCGATCTGCAGCTGAACCGTCCGGTCACCGACTTTTTGCGTGCAGACAAACCGTTCGTCCTGCGAACTGCGCTCACCTTGCGGATACCAAAAGCGTTCGACCAGCAATTCCCCGTCTGCCTCCGCTCGCACCCGATCAAGCACGAGCGTCCACTGGCTGCGACTCCGCAGCACATGTCGCTCCCAACTCGTCGCCCCCAACCCTTCCTGCACTGTCGCGTATGAAAAATATTCGTCGTTCTGATCCCGGTAGAGCAGCTTTGCGTAGCGGTGCATGCGACCGGCCCCTCGCCCATCGAACACCGCATTGACCCCGTTCTGCGCCCGCACCCCAAGCGCTCGTTGATAACCACCCCGCGGCAGGAACCAATCCACACCGCCTTCACGCAACCACACCAGGCAATTGGCATCCTCATACGAATGCAGACCGCCGGAAATCCCATCGAGCAGTAGATAAAAATCCTTTTCGTCCCAACCTTCGCGTATCGCGATCTTATCGAATCCCTCTTCGGGGGTGACCTTGACCGCAAAAATGCCGTCGGGATTGTAGCTTGGGGTCTCAATCGTCGCGTGCCACAACGGATCGAGCGGAGCCACCGCCAAGCCCGTCAATTCGGCGCGCCTTCCCGTCGCAGAGGACGCCATGAATGAACGGAGCATTTCCTCATATCCAGATGCGCGAGTCTGGGTTAGGCATAGTTGCGCCGCGTCGCGCACCTGAGCGTCACCCGGTGCTTCGCAGCTCAGATAAGTTACATCGCCCGTGACCGCCGCGCAGGCCGCCAAGTAAACTCGCGGCCCGTTGACCCCATGCGCGAGCAGCGCGCGTTCGGCCGATTGCCGCAAAGCATCAGATTTGAGATATTCACTGCGTCCCGCCGCCAGCGCGTAAACCAGCGTGTTGAGCATCGAGGCCTCCCATTGATGCCCCCACGAATCCTCGGCCGGCTTTCCACTTACCAGTTGTGGGGCGAAAATCGCCGCAGCGAGCGCGAGCCACTCCTGCGCTTCCGGTAATTGGTGTCGCCGATCAAAATAGCGTCCGAGAAAAAAAGCGTCCAGCGCCGCGCGCGTGTCGTGATTAAAACGCACCGCAAAGGTTTTGGCCGATTCGCGAATCTGTGCCACGCCTTCGCCGGAGCGCGCCAGATACAAAAACATTTCATGAAATTCGCGCCGCTCCCCTGCCGTAAAAATCGGATGATCGCACACCAAATCCCATACCGTCAGGAGCGTAAATATCCGGCCATGGATTTGCTGCGGTGCCTCGGGATTGGGCGCATAGACATCGTGTGTCCTGAAGTAGTGCAACTCCCGCTGAAACAACCGCAGGTAATGTTCATCGCCCGTGCGCAAGTAGCCCACGCCGCACAGCCCGATCCGCTCCATGTATTCCCAGCTGCCCGAGTCGCCCGTGCGCTGCCAAAGCTCGTCGGTATCGGCCAGCAATCGAGCCGGGGAGAGTTCCTCCGCTTTCGTCCACCGGCCAAGCACCACTCGGTTAAAATAACCCAGCACCGCGCCGCTGCGCTTAATCTCAGCCACGAGCTCCACCGCCGCGAGACGCACCCCATCGATATCGCTGCCGCCCACCAGCACCACGTGCGTCCCGTTGCTGAAGGGATCGCGAATCGTGCGCAGTGTAAAACCGCCGGACCCCGGAAATGCCCAGTCGGTGAAATCGTAACACTCAAAATACAACCGCCGCACCAGCGCGCTTTCCATCATGTTTCCGAGGACGACAAGCAGTTTCACGCCTTCGATCGCCGCCGGGGCGTCCTCCGTCATGATCCCGGGGCTTGCACCGGTTAAACTGCGCAGCGCAGCCACCAAATTTTTGGCGACCGCAGCATAGTCGGAATTTGCGGGATGAACAATGCTCGCGGCGGAAAAATCCAACCGCAGTTCAGGGAACGCGGAGAGCCCAGATAACTGGGGCGACGCCGGTTGATTCACGGATGGCGGGGATTTCTTAGTAGCCGCCCTTGGGTCCGGCCGGTGGCAACTCGGGATGTGCCGCGCGATACTCGATCAGCTCGCGTTCGTTGGGACAGAGCTCACCGCGATAGCGCAGCCCCCCGTGCGAGATATTAATGCTCATGGCCACGCCATCGCCCGCCTCCACCCAATGCGGAGTGAGAAATGCATTCCACAGCACATCACCGGGAGCCATGTCGTAGCAGAGCGCATCCGCATCGGTTAGCTCATCGGGCCGCGCAAACTCCGTGACTTGGTAAGTCACGCGGGCTTCGCGCGGCGCCCAGTGATCAGGATCCTGCAGTCCACAAAATCGTTTCCGTCCGTAAACCTGCCATGCCAGCACATGTGAAAAATCCATGTGATAATTAGTGGAGCAGCCCTTGCCGCTGATGAAAACAATCGGGTAGCAGCGATCAAAGGTAAACCCTGCCTGCTGCAGCGCAGCCTCCCAGCGGTCGAGCACTCGCGTCTTAAAACCATGCAGGCACTTCCCGGGTGCGTCGAACCGCGAGAGCTTGAAATGCGCCAGCGCGAACGGGCCCGCCAGCGCCTGCTCAATCGGCAGCGCCCGAAATTGCGCGGCGGTATCCTCCAACCGCAGTCGACTGTCTCGGGCTCCGGGCGTGATGCGCACGAACTCGTCGTCGCGCAACTCCGCAATCACCCGGTCGAGCGGCGGCAGATCAAACGCTGGGGGCGCACACTCGCGACCAAGAAGAAAATTACAGGGCCCGGACCACCGCTGCTGAAATTCCGCCCAAGTCTGCGCCGTTGTCGTAGTCGCCGTGTCCATTCCCGCCACCGTGGGAGGAATCTCCCAAAAGACAATCCCAATGGCCACGCCGCGCTTTCGGCTTTGCGCCCGCGCGGGTTTGCCCGATTTTGAGAAGATGCAAGACCCCGCCCCCCTCGACCGCGACGACCCGCTCGCCCGTTGGCGCGACGAGTTTCATCTCCCGCCGGGGCAACTCTACTTCGACGGCAATTCGCTGGGGCTCCTCTCGCGCCGCGCGGAAGCGGCCGTTCAACGCGTGATGACGGAATGGGCCACGCTTGGCATCAACGGTTGGACGGAGGGCCATCCGCCGTGGATGTCGTTGGCCGAGACCATTAGCACTCAACTCGCGCCCCTGATCGGCGCCGCGGCCGACGAGATCGCGCTCACCGCTCAGACGACGGTCAATCTCCACCAGCTGCTCGCCACCCTCTACGATCCCACGGCCGCGCGTCGCACGATTCTAGCTGACCCGCTCAACTTTGCGTCTGATCGCTACGCGCTGCACAGCCACTTGCGACAACGGGGACTCGACCCCGACACGCACCTCAAACTCGTGCCCAGCGCCGACGGCCTCACCTTACGCGAGGCTGACATCATCGCGGCGATGACCGACGACGTGCAACTGGTGCTGCTGCCCGCCGTGCTTTTTGTCAGTGGGCAACTCCTCGACGTCGCGACGCTCACGCGCGAAGCCCGTGCGCGCGGGATCCTCATCGGCTTCGATTGTTCGCACAGCATCGGCGCGGTGCCCCATGCCTTCGATCGCGACGGCGTGGATTTCGCCTGCTGGTGTCACTACAAATACCTCAACGCCGGTCCCGGAGCCGTCGGCGGACTCTTTCTCAACCGACAGCATTTCAACCGGACGCCGGGACTCGCCGGTTGGTGGGGCGTGCGACCCGATCGGCGGTTTGCGATGGCCCCCGCTCACGAGCCGGCCGACGGCGCTCCGTCTCTTCACATCGGCACCCCACAGATCCTTTCGCTCGCGCCGCTTCAGGGTTCGCTCGAGATCATCGCCGAGGCCGGAGGCATCGCCGCGCTTCGCGCTAAATCACTCGCCCTTACTCGGTGCCTCACGGAGGGCCTTCGGACGGAGCTCGCCGACTTCGGTTTTACTTTCGCCACCCCCGGCGAAGACCACACCCGCGGTGGCCACATCGCGCTCGCTCATCCGGAGGCATGGCGCATTTGCCAGGCGTTGAAGCAGGCCGGAGTCATTCCCGATTTTCGCTCGCCCAACATCGTGCGGCTCGCGCCCTCTCCCCTCTACACCCGATTCGCCGACTGCGCCGAGGTCGTGTTGAGGTTGCGCGAGATCATGCGCTCCTCAAGTTACGCGGCGTTCCCATCCCAACCGTCCCTAATTCCCTGACATGAAGCTGATCGACATCACCCGTCCGCTCTTCACCGGCATGCCGCATTGGCCGGGAGACCGCGACACCGATTTCGACTTCACCGCGCGCATCGATCAAGGCAGTTCCGGCAACGTCGGACACCTCTCGCTCAGCGTGCACAACGGCACGCACGTTGACGCGCCCTATCATTACGATGATGCCGGCCAATCGATCGCCGAGATCGACCCGGCGGTTTACGTCGGCCCTTGCTTGGTCGTCGACGCGCGCGGGCGGGAAACCTTCACGACGGAACTCTTCGCAGGTCTAGATCTGACTCCTACACCGCGAGTGCTCTTCCGCACCGACACTTGGATCGACGGGCAGCAGTTCCCCCAGACGTGGCCCCTGCTCGACCCCGAGCTACCCGCTTGGCTCGCCGAGCGCGGGGTGCAACTGGTGGGAATGGATGTGCCCTCCGTCGATCCGCTAACTAGCAAGACCATGGCCAATCACCATCGGCTCAAAGCTGCCCAGATTCTTATCATGGAAAGTCTCGACCTTCGCGACGTTGTGCCCGGAATCTACGAACTGATCGCCCTGCCCTTAAAAATCCGCGGGGCCGACGGTTCGCCCGTGCGCGCGGTGCTGCGGTCATAGCCTTCGCCCTGCTTTTCACTCCAAGCCAAACCCACCAAAATTTTGAAACCAAACATCCTGCTCATCACCACCGACCAGCAGCGCTGGGATACCCTCGGTATTAATGGCAACCGCCTGATCCAGACCGCGCAGCTCGACTCGATGGCGGCGAAAGGCACGAATTTCTCGCATGCCTATTCCACCACCCCGAGCTGCATTGCGGCCCGCCGCACGATCCTGACCGGACAGCACGCCGCGCAACACGGAATGGTCGGCTACGAGGACGGCGTCGAGTTTCACCCCGCCTATACGCTGCCCGGGCTCCTCGGTGAGGCTGGCTACCAAACCGAACTGGTTGGCAAGCTGCACCAGTATCCTCAGCGCAAACGTTACGGTTTCGATCATCTTGTCCTCAGCGAAACGATCGACCATCGGCCCGGCTCCCCTTATCTCGGACAGAACGACTATGTCGATTGGTTGCACGATGCCGTCGGCGGCAACGTCGACCCCAACCTCCACGGAATCGGCAGCAACAGCCGACTCGCCCGGCCCTACCATCTCGAGGAGCGTTATCACCACACGAGCTGGGTCGCACAAGAAGGTGTGAAGTTTCTGACCAAGCGGCGCGACCCCTCGAGCCCGTGGTTCCTGCACCTATCCTTCTGGGCGCCGCATCCACCCTTGGTGCCACCGCAATTCTACTACGATTTTTATACGCGCCGGTCCGAGCGCTGGCAACCCACGCTCGGCGAGTGGAGTCCGCGCACCGACGCCGTGCCGGGCAATCAGCCCGACAGCAATGCCGGTCCCTTCGATCTCGAAACGATGCGCAACGCGATGGCCGGTTACTACGGACTCGTGCATCACGTCGACGACTCGATCGCGTTTCTGCTCAACCGCGCCTTCCTCCACGGCACGCCGCAAGCCGATCAGCCGACCTACATCATCTACACCTCCGACCACGGTGAGTTGCTCGGCGACCATCAGCTCTTCCGCAAAGTGCTGCCCTACGAAGGATCGACGCATGTGCCGATGTTTGTCTCCTCGCAAAACATCCCACTCATTCCGCACGCCTCCGACGAACTCGTCAGCCTCGAGGACATCTGCCCCACCATCCTCGACATGGCCGGTGTTGACATCCCCGCCCAGGTCGATGGGCGCTCACTCCTGCCGGTCATCCAACAAAAGGTCCCGTCCCTCGACCGCCACGTCCTCTACGGCGAACACAGCGGCGAACACGGCAATCACTGGGTTATCAAAGATCGCGTTAAATACATCTGGTATGCGCCGACCCACGAGGAGCAGCTCTTCGACCTCGCGGTCGATCCGGGCGAAACCAAGGACCTCTCCGCCGATGCCGCGCGTCTCCAGCCCTTCCGCCAACTCCTCGCCACTCGGTTAGAAAATCGCGAAGACTACACCTACGATTCAGGAAAACTAGAACCCTGCGCCAACAGGCAGCCCGCTGTCTTCTGGCCATCAAGAGCGTAAATCTTTCTCTTACTCATTATCGTTCTCGTTCTCTCGGGTAGCGGGTTTTTAACCACCACGAACACGGATAGACACGGATCAAGGTAGTGAATAATTCCGACGGGAGGGCCGGCCTCCGCCGCTGCCGCGATCTGGGGGCCGGGCACATTCTCATGCGCGACGAGCGTCTTCGCCACCGGCCGAAACACGCCGTTGCCACTCGTGTGATCTCCGATGGTGGTGCGTGTTGATCACCACATCGAGCTGACCGGTCGCCTCGCCCCGGTAAACCCGCGAGGCACCGCGCCGCCGTCTCTGGAAACTGCGTGTCGACCACCGCTAGCAGTCTGTCGGACTTAGGCGGTCCAAAGCGTTTATAGCGGCATATACGTCTTCAGGGCCGAAATGAATTGAGACTATGGATCTACAGAGCGGGTCTTGTTGAGACTGGGGCCT
>Ga0105053_10002910_pt1 | contig 26309 bp, 13 predicted proteins | sample BON01_FD_78093 | JGI IMG/M metagenome (GOLD analysis project Ga0105053, IMG submission 78093) | Freshwater microbial communities from Lake Bonney liftoff mats and glacier meltwater in Antarctica - BON-01 | ecosystem: Environmental > Aquatic > Freshwater > Ice > Glacier meltwater | place: Lake...
GGGGGGGGGGGGGGGGGGGGCGGCGGGCGGGGCGGGGGGGGGGGGGGGGGGGGGGGGGGGGGGGGGGGGGGGGGGGGGGGGGGGGGGGGGGGGGGGGGGGGACCCGACGCGGGCGTTTCCCGGCCCCCCGTCCTCCAGAAGGGCCCCGTCGCGAGGCCGCGCTCGGGGCTCTTTCGGTTTGGGGTCGTTCGCCCGCTGGCGCGCCGGGCTTCGGCGGCGGCGGCGCCAGCGGGCCGCCGGACAAACAAAAAGGGCTCTCTCGGTAAGAAAGGAACGGAGAACGGAGAACGGAGAACGGAGAACGTGCGCCGGGCGGCGGTTGAGGTTGAAAGGGGGGCGTGGAAGGGATCGCGAGGGCCTCGAAGAAGAGGGAGAGAGATCGGTGCACAAGGAGGGGGGTTGGGGGGCGGGGAGGCGAGGGCGCTGACAAGCCAAGGACGCGAAAGCAAAAAAGAGCCCTGTGGCCGCGCGCTGCTCGCGATTGTTTTTTTTTCTTGTCGCCGCGGTCTGGAGCCTTCTTTTTATTGTCGTCCAGCGCCGGCGCCTCCTGCTTTGGGGGGGCGGAGCGGGTTTTTGAGGGTCGCGCAGTGCTGCGAGGCGGGAGCGGAAATCTTCCGGTGCGGCGGATTTTACTGCTGCTGCAGGCTTGCCGCCGCGAGCGCGGCCGCGAGCGCCGCCGAGGCGTCGGCGCCGCCGTTGGTCGCGGGCGCGGCAGAGGCGAACCACTGCGGCTGCGGCTGCTGCTGCTGCTGCTGGTGGTGAAGCGCGATCAGCAGCTGCAGCTGTTGCGCGTCCAGCGGCGCGCCGCAGCCGCCGATGACGGCCCCGCCGCCACCGCCGCTGCCGCCGCCGAGCGACGACGCGGTGAGGCGCGCGAGCGCGGCTAGGTGCGCCTGCTGCTGCTGCTGCTGCTGCTGCTGCTGCTGCTGCAGCAGCTGCATTTGCAGCTGCAGGAGCTCGCCGAGCTGCGGCTGGCTGAGCGACGCCTGCGCCGCGCCGACCTGCTGCAGCAGCATCTGCTGGTGGTGCTGCTGCTGCTGCGCCTGCTGCAGCATGGCGGCGAGCTGCGCGGCGGCCGACGCGTCGCCGCCGCCGCCGCCGAGGAGGCCGCCGCCGCCGCCGCCGCCGCCGCGGTGGCCGCCGCCGCCGTTGCCGCTGCCGCCGCCCCGGCCGCCGCCCTTGCTGCCGTGCGCCCCGTTGCCCACCGCGTGCGCCGCGTTGGCCGCCGCCACGACCAGCGCCGCGTTGGCCGCACTCGCGCTCGCGGCGGCCGGGCCCGCCGCCGCCGCCGCCGCCGCCGCCAGCTGCCGCGCCATGCCGGCCGCCTGCGACGCGCTCGGCGCCAGGTGCGCGGCCGGCAGCAGCGCGGCGAGCGCGGGCGGCGGCACCGACACGGCCGCGGGCGCGCCGCCCTCGCCGCCGCCGTTCTCGTCCCCTCGCCCCCCGCCCGCCGCCCCGCCGGCGAGGAACCGCAGCTCCTCCTGCCGGTGCGCGAAGAAGCACAGCTCGCGCGAGCACACCGCGCCGTTCTTGCACATCTGCGTGCGGAACTTGCCCGGGTGCAGCCAGTACTCGAACGCCGAGTGCGCGTGCGGGCAGGCGGCGCCCGCCGGGCACGCGCGGCCGCCCTTGCTTAACTCGCAGGCGACGGGGCGGTAGGCGCGAGAGCGCGGGCAGCGGCGCGCGTTCTTCTCGCCCGCGTGCGCGAACGGGCAGGAGGTCCAGTCGTGGTGCTGGCGGTTGGGGCACATGACGACCTGTTGTTGGCGCGGGGGAGGGGGGGAACGGGGGGTGAGAGGGGGGGAAATTTGAAAAAAAAGGGCACGTCGTCGCGGCGGCGGTGGCGGGGGGGCGGGCGGAGAGGCGTTGGATTTTACGGCGGTCGCACCGGGGGGGCCCCGCCCGTCCTCGTCGGGCCGCGAGAATGCGCGCAGAGCGGCGGGAACGCACCTTGTAGCAGTAGAGGAGGTAGGCCTGCGGGTTGGTGTTTTCGGGGTGGATTGGAGAGGGGGGATGGGCCGGCGGGTTTGTTCAGTTTTTGACGGTCTGCGGCGAGTCATCGGCCGCGCGGCCTCGCCGGCCCATGACGCGGCGCTCTTTGCGGAGGGCGGGGCACTTTTGACATCCGGCCGTGACGCGGCCTCCTGCGCGCGCGCTGTGGGCCGGCTCGCGGTCCGAATTGTATCGATCGCGGCGGTTGCGCACCTCGTCGGCCTCGCGGAAGGACCCGTCCGCGGGCTGGGGCGTGGCGGCGGCGTCCGCGCTCGCGCGCTTGGAGGGGGAGCGAGAGGGGGGAGCGAGAGGGAGGGGGCCCGAGGCGAGCGCGATCTCGCCCTGCTGGCTCGCGGCGCGCGCACCGGCGGCACCGGACGACGACGACGCGTCCATTACGCGTAGCGGTTGGTGTCGGAGAGGGGGAGAAGAGAGGGGAGAAAAGCCTCGCCTGGGCAAGGATAGAGACAAGGGAAAAACCAGCGCAAAGAGAAGAACCTTAGGAAGGGAGAGGGGGGGAGGCGGCGGAATAGTGGAGCCTAATCGATATGGGTGAGGGCTCCAAGCGTACGGAAGAGAGAGCACGATTGGTTGTGTGTGAGGAGGGGGGAGGGGCGGCGCTCCCAGAAGTCGCCGCTGTGCCGCCGACGATCAATTCCGTGTTGGTCCTGCCGCCACGACAGGTTCGAGTGGGGCAGGCAGGCCCCTCCCTTTCTTCACCCGGCCGGTGTGCCGCCACCCACCCACGTGCCAGCGTCGTCAGCCCCGAGCCGCAACGGAGCTTCTCGAGCCGCACTTTGCCTTCGTCGGCGCGCTGCCGCCGCACGCGTGCCGGCGGCAGCGGCGCCTTGTCGACTGCCTGTGTGTCTCCGCTCCGAGTCGTTCTGTTTTTAAAGGGTGCCTCCCTTCTGCGCATGCGCGACGCGTCACATCTCCCGTCTTTTGCCTCGCGTGGGGTCCTTGACAGCCTTGATTAGCTCTGTCTCTTTCGGACTCCTCGCGGAAGCCAAATTTGAAAGAAGCAGCCGCCGGCCTTTCAACCAGAAATCCGATGAGGCCCTTTGCGATCGCGGCGCTCCTGCTGCTGCTCGCGGTGGCGGCGCGGCCCGCCCAGGCCGGCGCGGCGTGCGCGACGGGAGACGCCAAGTGCTTCTGCCAGAAGGTGCGGAAAGAGGGGGATGAGCGCGCGCGCGCGGCGTCATCGTTTCCGCCGGCGTCTTTTTTTAGCGGCGGCGACGCGCGCGACCGATTCCGACCGACGCTCTCAAGGGAGACCCGATATCAATGGATTCGGCGCGCGCCGCATCAAAGGGCTCGAGCAGATCTCTCTCTTGTTTCTCCTCGCGCGCGTGCGCTCGCGGCCTTGTGTTTCGCCGGGCATCCTCCGCCGCCGCCATTGCTCATCGCCTCGCCGGACCCCTCCCCCCTAAAAAAAAACCGCTTTGCCAAAAAACCGGCCTTTTGGGACAACACAGGCCGGCGGCGTCTGGCGCAGCGAGCTGGCCGTCGGCGACATGCCCGTGACCTGCACGTTCCACACGGATTTCCAGGGTGAGCGGGGCGCTGTTTATGCCGGGCGTCTCTCGAACCGGGAGCTTGAGCGAAAAAAGGGGCGGGAGGGGAAAGGCCCCGCGGGCGCTCCCTCCTCCCTCCCGCCTCGCGCCCTCGGCGAATTCGCTCTTTTGCCGTCCGCGAAAAGCCCCCGCCCCCTCCTCCGCCCCGCGACCCAACGCGCAAATCACACGGGCCATCATCATCATCACCGAGAACAACATCAAACAATAACAAACAACAACAAACAACAACAACAACCAAAACAACAAAACAACAAGGCCGCGACCGCTCCTTCAACGTGTACGTGCCGCCGAATTACGACGGCGCCCAGCAGCAGCCCGTGTGGATGCACCTGCGCGGCGTGTACAGCGCCAAGTGGGGCGGCGAGCTGCAGCCCCAGTACCCGGGCGCGCCCATCCTGTGCCGGGACGCGTGCGCCCTGTGGGACGGCATGGCCGATAAGAGGCGCGAGGGCCTCAACCCGGGGCGGGCGGACAACGCGATCGTGGTCTACCCAGAGGCGGCCTTTGACGACCCAAACAAGCGCTCGGTGAGTTTTTTTTTCAGTTTTTTTTCAAGTTTTATTTCTTATTTTCCCCCCATCTTTTCCTTCCATCGACGCTTTTCCTTCCACAATTAAAGAAATCCAGCCGATCGATCGAATCCCTCACTCCAAAAACAAACAAAAAAAACCGAAACAACAACAACAACAAAAACACGTCTAGTTCTGGTCCATCCCCTGGTGGCGATGCTCGATGGGCGACTGCGTCGACAGCAGCGTGGACGACGTCGGATTCCTCGAGCGCGTGATGCAGTCCGTGCAGGCCAAGTACGCGGGCGCGGGGCAGATGTTTGTCTCCGGCAACAGCGCGGGCGGCATGATGGTCTACGAGCTGCTGTGCGAATCAGAGTGGTTTGCGAAGAACCTGGCGGCGGCGGCGGTCTTCTCGGGCGGCGTGGGAGAGGGCTATGCGTGCCGCGGCGGGCGGGCGTCCGCGCGCGTGCCGCTCCTCGTGCTGCACGGGCAGGACGACGAGGTCATCGGCTACCGCAAGGGCACGTCCGTGGACGGCTCGCCGTTCGAGGCGGTGGTCGACACGGTCAAGGCGTGGGCGGGGATGCGCGGGTGCGGGAGCGAGGGCGAGCCGCCGGACGCGCCCTTTTTCGCGGCGCAAAAGATCGAGTGCCGCGACTACTGCCGGCCGGCGGCGGCGGCGGCGGCGGCGGCGGCGGCCGGGGGGGCGCAGATGGTGGCGGAGCAGGGCGCCAAGATGATGATGGCGGCGGCCGACGCCGCGCGCAACGGCAACGGCAAAGCCGCCGCCGCCAAGAACGGGGCCAGCAAGGGCGCGCCCAACAGCAGCAGCAGCAGCAAGAACGCCGCCGCAGCAACGCCCGCCGCGAAAAACGCCGGCGCCGCCGCGGACGCCAAGAACCGCCAACTCGGCTCGGTCGCCCAAGCCGCGCCCATGCGCGCGTGCTCGGTGCCGGGCGGGAAGCACAACCTGCACGAGGTGATCCGGTCGTTCCACTTCGACGTGTCGGCGGCGTGGTTCGCCAAGCAGGCCGGGCCGTCGTGGGGCGCGACGCCGCCGTCTTGACTTCGAGAGATCGTCGTTTTTTCTTCTTCTCCCTCGAGCGAGCGCGGCGCAAACGAGGCGCAAAAAAACTCGAGGCGCCGCCGGAGGTCGCCCCGCCCCCTCTATCGAGTCGCCTCTCTCGAACGGACTTTTCGATACATCAAACGCGTATGCGCACGCACGGACATAGAGCGCGCGCACACTAAAGCCGCAAACCGCGACTCCTTATTCGCAAAACAGCACAAGTTTCGAAAAAGAGCACGCGCAAAAACAAAAAAGATGCTGACGTCATCCGCGCCGCCTCGCCGCGCCGTCGCCGCGCGGTGCACCAGCACGAATCGCCGCGGCCGCGCCACGTCCTGCGCGCCGCGCATCGCGAGCACCGGCGCCCACGACTACGGCGACGACGACGAGTTTTACGACTACCTGGCGCGCGTCGAAATCACGGGAGAGGGCCGCTCGCGCAGCAGCAAGAGCAGCAGCAGCAAGCGCGGCAGCAGCCGCCCGTCGGCGGTCCGCCTATCGATCGGCGGCGGCGCGCCCGAGCCGGCGGTGCTGGTGACAGTGGCCGTCGGACGCACCGCCTTTCAGTCTGGCGCCGAGACGGGCGGCGGCTCGACCTCCCTCATTCTCGAGGACGACGGCGCGTGGCCGATGGAGCGCAGCCGCCGCCGCGCCTTTTCGCTGAGCGGAGGCGGGCCCGGAGCGGGCGGCGACGCCAACGAGGACGACGACGAGGACGGCGGCGGCGGCTTCGGCAACCCGGGAGCTTTTGCAATTGAGTTTGTCGCCGGCTCCCGCTTGCGCCTGCGAGGCGAGGCGCGCGGCTTTGAGGTCGCGATCTCGAGCGCCGGCGGCTGGCCGAGCGACTCGGCCGACGGGTGCTGGGACGCCGCCGTGGCGATGGCAAAGGGGCGCGCCACGGGTCACGGCGGCGGCGGCGGCGGCGGCGGCGGCAGCGGCCACGACGACGACGCAGCCGCCCGTGGCATGCGCGCGCTCGTGCTGCGGCGCCCGGTCCCCTCCGGCGCCGGCGCCGGCGCCTGGCGCTGCTTTGCCTCGGGCGTGCCCGTGGTTCTCGACGCGAGGCTCCCGGACGGCTCGCGCTGGCGCGGCCTGCGGGGCACGATGGTTCTGGACAGGAGGCGCGGGTGGGGCGCGGGCGGCGGCGGCCGCAGCGCCGTGGCGGCGGCCGTGCGGCGCCGGCGCGCCTTGGCTCGAGCGCTTGCGTCGCCGCCCTGGCTGCGGTCGCCGTGGGAAGATTGAGCTCGTCGTCGGTGTTGGCGCGGTCGGAGTTGTGGTTGTTGTTCGTTCCAGATTGTGTTTCGTGCAAAAAGCAAGGAGAGAACGTCGGAGAGAGAGCGGCGTCGAGCCGACGACGACGGGCGACGACGACCACGAGGACGACGCCGACACTGCTCGCTTTTTTCTCTCGATCCGATCTTCAAACGCGTTTCCGAAATCTACTTGCCCTCCCGCGTCTTCTTCTTTTCCTCCGCGCGCTTCTTCTCTTTCTTATCCTTCTTCTCCTTCTTCGCCTCCTTCAGCCCCTTGTCCTCCTTCATCTTCTTCGATTTGTGGTGGTCCTTGCCGCCGCGCGACGGCGACCCGCCCTCGCCGCCGCCGGCCTTGTCGTGCCGCTCGCGCCGCCGGCGCCGCCGCTCCTCCCCGTCCTCCCCGTCCTCGCCGTCGCCCTCGTCGCCCTCGTCGCCGTCCGGTGCCGGCACGTGCGCCACGGCCCCCGTCCACGGCTGCCTGAGCGCGCCCAGGATGCTGTACAAGCCCGAGGCCGACACCGAGCCCGTCACCTCGAACCGCACCTCGGTCCCGACCGTCAGCACGTGCGAGGGGTTGCGCCGGCTCACCCAGGCGGCGGGAAGCACGGGGCCCGCCGCCGCCGCCGCCGCCGCCCCCGGCGACGCCGCCCCAGGCGCCGCCCCCGCCGCCGCCCCCTCCGCCCGCGACGCCGGCCCCGCGCCGCCCGCCTCCCCCCCCGCCCCCTCGGTCCCCCCCCCCGCCGCGCCCCCGGGCTCCCCCGCCGCGCCCGCCGCCCCTGCCGCGGACGCCGGGCGGAACCGGAACTCGCCGCGGATGCCCGAGGCGCCGACCGCCGCGCCGAGCGCGCCCTGCACCAGCAGGGCGGCGTAGTCCCGGCCGACCTTTGTGACAAAGCCGACGAGGGGCCGCCCGCGCGGGGGTAGGCGGAAGACCAGGGCGCGGGCGGCGGCGGTGACGCGCAGGTAGGGGTGGTAGGGGTGCAGGGGGGCCGGGGGGGCGGCGGCGGCGGCGGCGCTCGCGCCGTTCGCCCCGTTGGCCTGGCCGCCGCCGCCGTCGTTGTCGCCGCCGTCGTCGTCCGATGAGGCGGCGAGGCGCTCGCGCCCGACGGCGAGCAGGACGCCGCCCAGGTCGGGGCTGTGGCGCAGGAGCTGGGCGGCGAGGGCCTCGCGGGCGCCCGCGAGGGCGTCGCCCGCGCGCGAGGGGTGCAGGTGCAGCGAGAAGCGCGCGTCGAGCGTGCGCAGGGCGTGCGCGTTGGCGCACCGGGGCCCGCGACCGCCGCCGCCGCCGCCGCCGGTGTTGCCGCCGGCGTCGTCGCCGCTGCCGTTGTGCCGCCGCCGCCGCTGCCGCTGCCGCTTGTCCTCGCCGCCGTTGCTCGCCGCCGCCGTCGAGTGGCGCTTCTTGCCGTCCGGGCAGCGAGCCTCCCCTGCGGCTGCTCTTGCCCCGCTGTTGGTCGTCATTGGGAATTGGTTTGGCGGTCTCTGCCCCGCGCGCGCGGGCGTTGTATCTCTGCGCCGACCTTCGTTGTTTGATGCGCGCCGGTCTAAATCCGATCGAGTGGGCCGCCTGCGCGAAGACTCTAAGGCATGTGATGTTTGTCCAGGAGCGTGTGTGATGCCCCTTGTTCGAGGGAGAGCGTGCGCGCAAACAAAAGACAAGCGATCAGGAGACCCGGCCGCCCCGAGCCGCCGCCGCCAAAACTCGATTTCGTAGAGGCGCACGCGTCGTTGGGGTCCTTTGCAAAAAACAATGACACGTCGACCAGTTTGCACTACTTCTCCTTGCCTCCGCCACCACGGACCTTGGCCATCTGCGCGTCCACAAAGGCGTCGAACGCGTCATCGTCGCCCTCGGCGGCGGCCGACGCTGCTGCAGCGGCCGCCGCCCGGTCCGCCGCCGCCGCCGCCGCCTGCTCGCCGCCGCTGCCGCCGCCGCTCTCGCCCGCCCCCTCGGCCTCGCCCCCGGGCGCCGCCGACGCCAGCTCGCCCTCCAGCAGGGCGTCCAGCGCCTCGCGGAGCGCCTCGAGCGTGGCCCCCCCGAAGGGCCGCACGGACGCGACGTCCAGGACACGCCGGAGCACGGCGTCCGGCGGGCGCACGCCCAGGCGGGCGAGGCCGGCGGCCGCCAGCGCGAGCTGCCGGGGCGTCGTCGCCGCCAAAGGCGCCGCGGGCGCCGCTGCTTGGGGCCGCCGCCCCTGCCGCTGCCGAGGCTGCTGCTGCTGCTGCTGCTGCTGCCTCTCTTCCGGCACGGCGCCCGAAGCAGCATCCGCGTCCCCGTCCAGCGCCGGGAGCACGGGGCACTGCGCGGCTCGCTGCTCGAGGACGGCCAGGGCGGCCTCCTCCCAGCGCTCGTAGGACGAGGGGCGGGAGGACAAGGGGGACGACGGCGGGGACTTCCCCCCGGCCTCGTCCGCCTCGTCGCGGCCGCCGCTGCCGCCCGCCCACAGCGGCCGCGAGGGGCTGAGCGTGGCCGCGCCGTTGAGCAGCATCGCCAGGCCCTCGGGCGACATCGAGGACAGGGCCCAGTGCGTCTCGACCACGAGGCCGCGGCGCGCGGCCAGCAGCTCGGGGCTGTCTGGCGAAAGCAAGCGCCGCGCGGCAGACGCGGCCCCGGCGTCCTCCTCCTCCTCCTCCTGCCCTCGCTCCCCAGATGTTGCCGCCGCCGCAGCCGTCGCAGCCGCCGCCGCCCGCTGCGCGCTGAGCTCCTGCAGCACGACAAGCGCGCGCACGGCGTTGCTGGAGTGCCTGCCAATATGGCGGCCGCGCGCGGCGCAGTAGCGCAGCAGCGACCGCAGCAGGGCCGGGGGGGTCGCCCACGCCGCCGAGGGGCGCTGCTGCTGCTGCTGCTGCTGCTGGCGCGGGCTCGCCCCTGCCGCCGCCGCTCCCTCCCCGTCCCCCTCCCCCTGCTCCTCCCCCTGCTCCTCCTCCCGCCAGCCGTGCGACATCTCGAGCCACGCGATCCCCGTGAGCAGGCGCGAGAACTCCAAGGGGGTCAGCGCATCCAGCGCCGACCAGGGCGCGCCGCGCGGCATGGACGCCGCCGCCCGCCTCGAGGACGCCGCGGCGGCGGCCGCCGCCGCCAGCAGGGCGCGCGCCCAGCGCCGGCCGGAGGGCGGCAGCCGCAGGCGCGCGGCGGACGAGGCGGCGGCGCCGACGGCCTCGAGCGTGGCGCTGGCGGCGGCCGCCCGGATGGCGAGGATGACGAGGCCAGGGGCGGTGGTGGCGGAGTCGTTGTCGTCGTCGTCGTCGCTGTCGTTGTTGTCGCTCGCGCGGGCCGCCGACGCAGCGCCGGCAGCAGCCGCCACAGCAGTGACGGCGGCGTCGCCGGCCGCCTGCTTGCTCACGGCCGCGAGCGACTTGACCGGCGCGCTCTGGGCGGCCAGCCACCATTGAACGCTCGGGCGGTGGCCCAGCTTCGCGAGCGCGCGCAGGGCCCGCACGGCGTCGGCGGCCGTCAGCGAGCCGGAGAGGCTCCCCGCCGCCGCCCCCTCCTCGAGCGCCGCCGCCGCCGCCGCCGCCGCCGCCGCCGCCGCCGCCCTCCGCCCGCCAAACCCCGGCGCTAGCGCGGGCAGCAGCGCCCCGTCCAAAAACGCGCCGCCCGGGTTCCACCGCAGCCGCGCGAGCGCCTCCAGGCACCGGAGCGCCTGGCCAGAGGACAGGCCGCCGCGGCCAGGCGGCAGCCGCAGGGCGCCCACCCTCAGCGCCGCGCCCCATGCGGGGCCCCCCGCTCCCCCATCCTCCTCCCCGGCGGAGGGAGGGGCCTCCGGGACCGCGACCGAGGAGGGGCCAAAGGACCGGTCGGCAAAGCCGCCGCATGAGCCCCAGGCATCGTCGTGCGCTTGATGAGCCAGCGCCACCGCCGCAGCAGCAGCTCCGGCCGCCACGGCCGCGGCCGCGGCCGCAGCCGCGGGCGCCAGCGCCGCCGCTGCCTCGAGGACGGCGGCGACGGCCTCGCCCCCATTGCCACTGCCGCTTGCCTCGTCCTCCTCTTCCTCGCCCGCCAGCCCGGCTGCATCCATCACCGCGCGCGCCTCTTCAGGGCCGCCGAACACCTGCACGGCTTGCTTGCCGGCCCAGCGGGCGCGGGGGCGGCGGCCAGCAGCGGGCGCTGCCGCCGCCGCCGCCCCTGCCCCTTCTGCCGCGGCCGACGGCGGGGAAGGGTCGGACAGCAGCAGCAGGCGCGCGGCCTCGAGGGCGGCGCGGCCGACGCGCGCGGCTTCCAGCGGGTGCCAATTGCTGGTTTCGAGCACCAGGGGCGCCAGGGAGCCTAGAAATCGCGCGGCCGCGGCGGACGAGGGAAAGGCGCCCGCGGCCGCCGCGACGACGCCCGCGCCGGCGACGGCCGCCAATGCAGCCGCGGACGGCGACGGCGCCTCTCGCCCTTGTCCTTCTTCTGCGCCGGTGCTGCTGCGAGCAGAGCGGCCGCCGGAATGCTGGACAGGACGAGCATGCGCGCCGGTGGCCTCGCGCGCGGCGGCCGTGGCGACGGCGATCAGGTCGGACAAGCTGACGGCCCCCTCTGGCCGCCACCGCGCCCCCCGCTGCTGCTGCTGCTGCTGCTGCTGCTGCTGCTGCTGTGGCGGCTGTCGCCGCCTCTGCCTCCGCCATGCCTCCTGCTGCTGCCGCTTCCTGACGCTCTCCCATTCCCGCGCGTCCTTCACGGCGCCGAAGAACTCGGCGACGGCCACGCCGACGAGGGGGTGCTCGGCCGCGGGCCACTGCGCGGCCAGAGACGCCAAGGGGCGGAGCGCTTGTGCGTTGCCGCCGCCGCCGCCGCCGCCCGAGCCGCCCGCCAGCGCCCTCAACAACGCCGCGGCCGAGCCCGACACGATCAGGCGCACGTCCTCGATGCCCGCGCGGCCGAGACTGCGCGGCAGGGCCGCGGCGAGCGCGAGCGCCTCGGCGCGCTCGCGGCTGCACCGAGGAGAGGAGGCGGGGGAGGACCCAGAGGGCGCCGGCGCCGGCGCCGGCGCCGCCGCCGCCGCCTGCAAGAGCGCCCGCACAAACGGGGGTGGCGCCCGCCGGCGGACGCCCGCAGCCTTGGCCTCGCCCAGCGCCGCGAGCAGGCGCAGCGCCCACAGGGCCGCCCGGTCGGCGTCGGGCTCGCGCTGCAGCGCGGAGGCGACCGCCCGGTCCGTGGCGCGGCGGAAAAGGTTGCCGATGTCGGACGGGGACGAAGAGGCGTCGCTGCCGCTGTTGCCTCCGGCGGCGGCGCCTGCGACGCCGGCGCACCGCCAGAGCGCCGCGACGGCCTCGGACAAGGCTCGTTCGCTTGACGACTCGGGACGATCGGACGGCGCGGCCTGACGTGGCCGCGACCATTGGGCCGGCGGCGGGGAAGGGCCGGGTGCGGCGGCGGCGGCGGTCGCTCGGGGGCGGCGCCAGCTTTTTTGCCGAGGCTCGCCTTGCATACGACGCCCCTCCCGCGCCGCCGACGACGCCGACGCCGACGCCGCCGCCGCCGCCGCCGCTGCCGAGGCCGCTCCAACGCTTTGCCTTGCGCCGCCCGGCCCCGAGCGCCACCGGGCCCCTGCCGCCGAGAGCATGATGCACGCCTGCGCGAGCTGCCGACCCCCTTAGATTGGTCGCCTCCTCATTGCTTCGGTTTCTCGAGAGGAGCGAGCGCGCGTTCTCGAGGCAGATTTTTGCTGCGGCTTCTTCACAGCGCAGTCCTCAGTGCGATGGAGGACACGTGATGGGGCAGAGTGGCAGTTGATTGGAACGGCGCGGCGGTGTGGCGGGCCGACGATCATGCCGACCGCGTTTTGTTTTGCGCTGAGTGGCGTCGAGCGGGACGAACAACGACGACAGACGGCGGCGGCGGCGGCGGACAGAGAGTGCGCATCGTTCCTCCTCTCGCGGCTGTGGATTGATGATGGTGTTGTTTCATGAAAAAGGAGAGCTACACGCGCGCGCGTCGTTTCGTTCGCGGTCGCACAGCCCCCTCCCACCAAACGCATGGGCAGACTCAGCACACGATCGTGCGCGGCGCGGCCGGCGCCGCCGCCGCCGGCGCGGCCGCCGCCGCCAGAGCCGCCGCCTGCGCCGCCGCCTGCGCCAGCTGCGCCGCCTGCGCCGCCGCCGCCGCCTGCGCGCCGGCCGCGCCCGCCTCGCCCCCGGCCGCCGCCGCCGCCGCCGCTTGCTGCGCCGCCTGCTGCGCCGCCTGCTGCGCCGCGGCCAGGGCCGCCGCCGCCGCCTGCGCCGCCGCCGCCTGCGCCGCCGCCGCCTCCAGCTCCCGCACGATCTCGTCGAACCGCCCGATCGCCCGCGCGAGCGCCTCGGCGTGCGGCCGGGCCGGCGGCGCCTCGGCCACCGTCACCCCTTCCTCGCCCGTGGCCGGGTCCACCGCCAGCGCAAAGTCGAGGTCGGCGGCCGAGACCGTCTCCTCGGCCAGCGGGTCGCCCGAAGCAACCTGGGGCCCCGGCCACTGCGGGATCACCGCCGACGCCTGCATCGCCAGCAGCTGCGAGCGCAGGGCGCCGACGTCTGCGTCGAGCAGCGTCGCCAGCTTTGCGAGCGAGATGCTCGAGTAGAGGCGCAGGTGCTGCCGGAGGGAGGGGAGGGCGGGGGCGCGGCGCACCTCGCGCGTGAAGAGCGACAGCTGCGCCGCGTAGGGCTCGGCCAGCAGGGCGGCGGCGGCGGCGCCCGCGCCCGTGGCGCCGGCCGCGGCGGTGCTCGCCGCGCTGGCCGCCGCGTTGGCCGCCTGCGCCTGCACCACCTCGCTCGCGCCCTCGGACGCCGCGCGCGCCGCCGCCTCGGCCCCGGCCTGCGCCGCCTGGGCCGCCTGCGCCGCCGCCTCCTCCAAAAAGGGCGCGGGCGGCGGGGCGGAAACAAACTTGGGGCAGCCATAGGCGAAAACCTCCTCCAGCGGCGCGTCGTCGCCCTGCGCCACGCGCGCCAGGCGCTCGCCAAACTTGTCGGCCAGCTGCTGCGCGACGCCCTCGTCGACGTGGCGCCGCGCGGCGGCCGGGCAGAGGGCGGCGCACAGCGCCAAGAGCGCGTACATCTGCTCCTGCTTCTTGAGGATCTGGTCGTAGGCGGCGTCGCGCGGCAGCAGCGGCTTGGCGCGCGCGACGTAGCCGAGCGCGGTGTTGAGGCAGCGCGCCGCGTCCGTGAAGCGGCGGAGCATCATGTAGGCGAAGGACGAGTAGTAGTAGAGCGAGACGTGCGCGGCGGGCAGCTTGGCGGTCAGCAAAAAGGCGGCGCGCCCGCCGCCACGCGGCTCCAGCGGGTTGATCGGCGCCAGGGCGGCCAGGCCCGCGCGGTAGTCGCCCGCGAGCACGTGCACGCGCTCGAGGCCCACGAGGGCAAAGTAGCCCAGCATGGGCAGGACGTTGGACTTGGCGTCGCCCGGGTAGTAGCCCTCGCTCCCCGGCTGCGCCAGCTCGCGCCCGCCGTCGCGCCGCAGCGCGGCGACCACGCCGCTCCGCTCGGCGAGCGCATTCAGCACGCCGACCACGTGCGCGGGCGCCCACTTGTCCGCGCACGCGGGCGACGCGAGGGCCGCGAGCTCGTCCGCCAGCGACGGCTGCGGCCCGCCCGCGGCCGAGGAGGACGCCGCGCGGCCAAACCCGCCGCCGCCGAAGCCGCCGCCGCCGAAGCCGCCGCCGCCGCCCTGCGCCTGCTGCAGCAGCAGGCGGCCGCGGTGCACCGCAAACGCCTGGAACTGGTAGAGGAACTCGTCGACCATGTCCCACAGCCAGCACGTGGGCAGGATCATGTTGACGTTGCCGTGCAGGATGACGCCGAACAGGTCGCAGTAGTTGTTCCACGCCTCGACGCGCTGCGCGACGGTCGGCCCGCCGCCGCCGCCGCCGCCCGCGCCGCGCGCCGCGTGCAGGTGCCGGAACCGGAGCTCTTTCCAGAGCAGGCAAAAGACGTGGTCGCGGTCGACCAGCGGCGCGATCAAGGGGGCGTCGGGCCACGGCTGAGACTTGAAGAAGCGCTCCGAGAGCTTGGGCCAGGAGATCTCGTACATGGACTGGATCTCGGGGATGTTGCGCTCGCTGTTCCGCGAGTCGGGTGGGTGTTTTTTGGGGGGGGGGGGGGGGTTTGGGGGGGAGGCGGGGTGAGCGTTCGGCGCGGCGTCGGCGGAGAAAAGCGAGGGCGGAGGGCGAGCGCCGGCGGCCGGCGCCGACGGCGCCGGCAGGCGGGGGGGGGGGCACGTTTGGCTCTTGCCCCCCTCGTTGATCCACGCACCGAATGTGGCGGTACAGGTAGACGACAAACTGCTTGACGATGTCTGGCACCCCGTCGCGGGGGCCGAACTCGCCGTAGCCCGCCATCGTTCGAGCGGGGGGGGCGTTTGAGGGCGGCTGCTGCAGCAGCAGTTTTTGGTTCGCGCGCGCTCTGCTGCTTTGTAAAAAGGGATCGGGCGTCGGTGGACGCGGAGTGCTGGTTGGTATGGGCGTGAATCGTTGGCTTTCCCGTTGCGGTCGTTTGGTGCGTTTGTGCTGTGTGACGTTTGGCACGAGGGACGTGACCCAAAGGCAGAAGGGGAGGAAAAAACCGAAGCCTGAAACGAACGACAACTTTGGACGTCCCCGCCAGCGCAACCCCAGACCAACACTCGACACACACCGACACAACTCACGCGTGTGAGGCGTCACGCGCGCGCCCCTCAACCCACCGCGCGCGCCCAAACACTCAAAACACATCAGTCACTCACGCTCATCCCCCTCCGAAACGCACTACGAGCCATCGCGTCAACGCGCATTTGCCAAATGCTGCGACCAACTGCGCCGCCCGGAGGTCGCGCGGGGTCCGGCGCCCGGCCGGCGGCCCAAAAGCTCCTCGCGATCGCCCGTGGGAGCGTCGGCGGCCTTGCGGCGTCTCGGGCGCCGTTGGCGGCGCTCCCGCTCGGCGGCGGCGCCGCCGGCCGCCGGCGCAAGATCGGCTCTCCTGTCGCCGCCGCCTCCGACACAGGAGGCAGCGCCGCCACGGCGTTCGTGCCGTACGCCGAGTTTTTCGTCGGCGCGAAGACGACGTCCCCGAGCACGACCACGACGGGACAGACGCCCGCCGAAATGCAGCAGCAAAGACGGCCGCCGCCGCCGTCGGCCGCCGCCGCCGCCGCCGTCGCCGCCCGCGACGCCCATGCCGCCGTCGTCGCCGCCGTCGCGGCCACCGCCACGGCCGTCCCCGGGCCCGCGGCCAGCGCGCTGCCGGAATGGGCGTCCCACCCGGGCGCCGAGCAGCTGCGCGTGCGCACGCGCGCGGGCGCCGTGGTGTACGCGGCCGTCCTGCAGGAGGGGGCCGCCGGGGCGGCGACGGGCGCGGCGGCGGCGGCAACGGGCGCGGCCTCGTCCTCGCCCTCGCCCTCGCCATCGTCCCCTGCGGCCGCAGGAGACTGGCGTGTCGCCGTGTGCGTGAGCGCCGTCGACGCCGTCAAGGGCGGCGGCGCGCCCGGCCGGGCGCCCCACCTCCACTGGGGCCTGTATCGCGCGTCCGCGGGCGGCGGGCCGTCGTCGTGGCGCCTGCCGCCGGCGGGCTCGCTCCCCGAGGGCACGGCGCGCGACGCGGCGACGGGCGCCGCGCGCACGCCGATGCGGCCCGACCCACGGCGGCCGGGCGTGTGGACGGCGGAGGTGCGCGTGCCCCGGCGGTACGCGCCCGTTCAGTTTGGGTTTGCGCTGTGGCACCCGGGAGGCGGGGGGGCGGCCGAGACGCTGCCCCCTCTGCAGACGGCGGCGGCGGCGGCGGCGGTGGCAGCGACGGCGGGCGGGGCGGCGGGCGGGGCGGCGGCAGCTAGCTCCCCCGCCGCCGCGAGGCAGCAGCAGCAAGGAGCGAAAAGGAAAAAGAGCGGCCTCAAGTACTACCCCTTATCAAGCCCCCTCCGCGCCGCCGTCGACCAGGCCGCCTCTGGCCTCACGGGCGGCACCCCGGGCCCGCGCTCGGCCGCCTCCCTCCTGGCCGCCGCGCCGCACTATGACCCCTCGCCCGCGGGGGGGCACTTCTTGCTGCCGGTCGGCGTCGGGCGCGGCACGCCGCGCCCGCTCGGCCCCTCGGTCGTGGGCCGCGCCGCCGCCAGCGACGGCGCCGCCGACGTCAACTTTGCCGTGCACTCGCGCCACGCGGGCGCCATGAGCCTGTGCATTTTGAGGCGCGCGGCGGCGGAGGGCGCTTCGTCTCCCCGCGGCGGCGACGGCGGGGGCCCTCGCGCGGCCGGGCAAGCACCGGCAGCGACAGTGACGGCGGCGGCGGCGGCGGCGCCGTTGTCGGCGGCGACAGCTTTGTCGTCGGCGGCCGACCGGAGCAGCGCAAGGGGCGGATACTTGGAGATCTCGCTCGACCCCTCCGTCAACCGCACGGGCGACGTGTGGCACGTGGCCGTGCGCGGCCTGCGCGCCCCGCGCGACCTGCTGTACGGGTGGCGCGCCGACGGCGCCCCCGGCACGAGCTGGATGGCGGGCGGGTGCTTCCACCCGGGATTCCTGCTGCTCGACCCCTACGCGCCCTCGGCCGCGCTCGCCGCGCTGCCGCCGGACGCGGCGCTGCTGGCGGCGGGCGCGCCGGCGCTGCCGCCGGCCGGGGCGGACGGCGCGCGCCACGCGCTGCTGGGCTCGCTGGCGCCGCTGCTATCGGGGGATATGACCGGGGGGGACCCCGGGGGCTGGGCCGCGGCCGCGCGCCTGGCGGAGAGCGTGGCGCCGCTGGGGGCGCCGACCGGAGCGGCGGCGGCCGCGAGGGCTCCGTCCGCCGCCGCCGCCGCCGCCGCCGCCGTGACGGCCGCTTCTCTTGCCGCGCGCCGCCCCCGCCGCCCCCTCGCCTCGACCGTCCTGGTCGAGGTCGACCTGCGCGAGCTCTCCTCCCGCAGCCCCTCGGTCCCGGAGCGCCGCCGCGGCACCTACCTTGGCGCCCTGCAGCGCCTCGGCGACCTCGCCGCCGCCGGCGCCACCGCCGTGCTGCTGCGCGGCGCCATGCTCTCCGACCGGGCGGTGGCGGCGGCGGCCGGGGAGCTTGTTCCGGCGGCCGCGGCAGAGGCGGCAGAGGCGGGGGAGGGGCCGCCGCCCCACCTGGCCCCGCCCTCGCGCCGCCCGCTGTCCTACTTCGCGCCTGAGGTGACGCTGTGCTGCGCCGACGAAGGGGGGGGTGAGGCAGAGGAGCCCTCGTCGCCGTCGCCGCCGTCGCCGCCGCCGCCGCCGTTGTCGTCGTCCTCGTCAGCGCCGCCGCCGGCCCCGCCCTCCCTGCTGCGGCAGGACGTCGCCGCGCCGCGCCAGCTCAAGGCCCTGGTCGCCGCCGCGCACGCGCGCGGGCTCGAGGTCCTGCTCGAGGCCGACTTTTGCCTCACGGCCGACGCGGCCGGCGGCGGGTCCCCGGGCGCCGGCGCGCGCCTGCAGTCGCTCGCAGGGCTGGACGGCGCCTTGTACCTGCGAGGGGGAGGGGGCTACCGCGGCGGCGGCGTGCTGAACGCGGGCCAGCCCGCCGTGCGCGCGCTGGCGCTCGCGGCGCTGCGACGGTGGGCGTCCGAGTACCGGGTGGACGGGTTCGTGCTGGCCAACGCGGAGAACCTGGCGCAGGACGCGCTCGGCGCGGTTCAGGACTCGCCGCCCTTTGCCGAGGAGCTCGCCGCCGACGGCGCGCTGGGCGCCTTCAGCGGCGCGGTCGGCGGCGGCGCGTACGGCGCGTACGGCGGCGGTGCGTTCGGCGGCGGGGGCGCGTTCAACGGCGGCGGCGGCACTGACGCGACGGGCGGCGTCAAGATCATCGCCTCCGTGTCGGACCGCGCCCTCCTGCCGCGCGGCGGGGGCCGCGGCTTCCCGCACTACGGCGCCCTGGCAGAGTGGAACGCGCGGTTCGGCGGCGACGCGCTCCTCGCGCTGCGCGACAACGCGCCGGGCTCGCTGTCCGCGCTGGCGACGCGGCTGGCCGGCTCGCCCGACCTGTTCGCGCCGGCCGACGCCGGGGCCGGGTGGCCGGGGGGCCTGGCCGCGGGCCGCGCCCCGGCGTGGGGCGTCAACGCGCTGCAGCCGCCGGGGGCGCGCCGCGCGCCGCTCGACGTGTTCGACGACGGGGGAGCGATCGGCGCCGGCGACGCGCGCGTCGTCGCGCGCTCCTTTTTGCTCGCGCAGGCCGTCTCCCCGGGCGTTCCCGCGCTCGACTGGCGCGCGCTCGACGGCGACGGGGGCCTCGCGCGATTCGCCTCCGTCGTGCTGGCCCTCCGCGCGCGGTACGCCGCCCTGGTCGCGCCCGCCGCGTTCGACCCGCCCGAGGGGCAGCGCGACCTGCGGTGGCACGCGGCCGACGCGCCCTCCGGCGGCGAGCCGGACTGGTCGGGCGGGCTCGCGACGCGCGGGGGCGTCGCCGGCGCCAACTTTATCGCCTTCAGCGTGTTTGGCGGGGCGGCGGCGCGGGGGGCGGCGGCAGGCGAGCAGGCGGGCGGGCCGTGGCGGCCTCCGCCCGCGGCGGCGGCGGCGGCCGCTCCGGTCGACGGCGCGGGCGCGGGGGCGGGCTCCCCCGCCGCCGCCGCGTCTGCCCCCGCCGCCCCCGCCGCGCGCCCGTGGGAGGTGGCTCACACCCACCACCTCCCCCACGGCGCCCCGGCCCCCTTCCCCTCCGCCGCCGCCGCCGTCTACGTCGCCTTCAACCCTGACCCCCTGGCCGCCGTCGCGCTGCGGCCGCCGCCCCCGCCCGGCGGGATGCGCTGGCGGCGGCTGGTCGACACGTCGCGCGCGGCGCCGGACGACGCGGTGCTGGGCGGGGACGAGCTGCTGGCTCCCGGCGGGGGGGACTACGTGCTGGGGCGGCGCGCGGCGCTCATGCTGGATGCGGTGCCGGACGCGCCGACGTGGTGGCCGGCGGCGGCGACTGCGACGGGAGCGGCGGCGACGGGGGCGGCGGCAGCGCCACAGCCTCGTCCCGCCCCGCCGACCCCGGCCGACCCGGCGGTGCAGCGCGCGGCGCGGTACCTCAGCTGAGGATCATCTCAGCGAGTCGTCGGTGTTGTTGTCGTTTCGTTTTCAACTCTCAGGGACTGTTTTGCTTAATTGACATCTTTTGAATCTCAAATGCGCCCAACAGGCGGGCGCAGCGCCCTCCTCGTCTCCAGTTGTGACTCACCACCCGAGCGCCGTCACCACCGCCGGCGCCAGCGCGCCCAGCAGCGCCCGCAGGGGGCCTGGCACCGCCCACCACCCCTCCACGCGGTCGGCGTGCGCGGCGATCTTGCCGCCGCTCGGCGGGGAGAGGCGCAGCGTGCTTGTCACGCGCACCCGGAGACTGTCCCCGAACACGGCGCGCACCAGCACGAGCGTCGGGAACAGGCGCCAGCGCTGCTCGGTCTCGACGACGAGCGCGACAGAGGCGGTCGCTGGCGGCGGCAGGGGCGCCATCTTCGTTGAAGCGGGAGCGCGCGCGCGGGCGCCAGAGCCATCCTCTGCCTCCTCGACCACCGGTGACAGGGCGGCGGCTTGGGGGCCTGCTCCGCCAAACTCCGCCGGCGGGCCCGCTTCCTCCTCTTCTTGAAACGCAGGCACCGGCGCCCACGCCACCGCCTCGACGCGCAGCGGCCCGCCGCCGACGACGCCGGTCGCGACAAAGGGCGCGGCCAGGAAGCGCCACGCGGCGGCAACGTTGGCGGGGCTCACCACGGTGGCCAAGTTGTTGGAGAAGAGGCAGTCGGGGGCGTAGGCGGACGCCACCAGGTCGGGCAGGTCGGCCTTGTGGGCGCCGAAGCGGCGGTCGAACGCGACGAGAAGGAGGGAGCGCACCGGCGCGAGGGAGGAGGACAAGGAGGACGCGGCGGCGCCGCCGCCGTTGTCGAGGAAGGGGGAGGAGGAGGACGAGGGAAACAGCTCGTCGGTGACGTCGGCGCGCCACACGAGCAGCGAGCGGCCGTGGCGCTCGGGCTGGGGCGCCGCGCGCCGGATTGCCGCGAGCGTCGCGGTGGTGGCGTTGGCGCACGTCATGTTTTGTGTGTTTTGGTTTTTTGTTTCTTTGTTGTTGTTTCAACGGCGACGCAATCTGTTTTTGGGCGTTCGACCGATGCGCATTTTGCCCCGGTCGGCGGCAGACGCCTGTCAAGAGAGGGGCCCCTCTCTTCTCTCCCAAGCACACTCTCAATCGCACACCAATCACATTCAATGGAGTCGGACAAGCAAGTTCTCGCGCGGTTCGTGACCAAGCTCCCGCCGGCCCTGCGGGTGCCGGCGAACGAGGTGGTGCGTTTCGTTCTTCTTGAGGGCCGCCCCCTGGTGAAGAAACGGCAGCGGAAACGCGCGCGCGCTCGGACACCGGACGCGGAATGCGCTCGATTGCTCCATGTGTGCGCTCGCGCGTCGAGCGGCCTCCTTTCGGACACCTTGTCGGGACTCTCGACTCGTTTCTGCGCCGCCACACTCCATCACCCCTTCGCGGAAAAACTCACCCGCGAACCTCGACAAACGCCATCAAACCAATCGACACCGTTCCCAAGCACAGGCCGTGCCCGCGACGCTCAAGCGCTATGGCCTCTCGCAGATCATCAACCACCTGCTGGGTCTCGGTGCGTCTCTCGTCTTGTGGAAAAGCACGACGCCGACGCGAAGCACGCCGCCGCCGTCTCGTTCGCTCGCTCGCTCACTCTCTCTCGCCCTCTCCCTCGTGAAAACGACCCGCGACACCAACACACACAGACCCTCCGCGCCCCTTCGACTTCCTCGTCGACGGCGAGCTGGTCCGCCGCTCCCTCGAGCAGCACCTCCTCCAGCGCGGCGCCTCCCTCGAGGCGGCGGTAGAGATTGAGTACGTCCCCGCCGTGCCGCCGCCGCGCGAGCGCGGCGCGCCGCCGCCGCCGCAGGACGACTGGGTCTCTTGCGTTGCCCCGCTCGTCCGCGGGCCGGCCGCCTCCGCCGACCGGCTCGCGACCGGGTGCTACGACGGCGTCGTGCGGCTGTGGGAGGCGGGCGCGGGGCTGGCGGGCGACGGCGACGGCGCGGCCGAGGCCGAGGGCGGCGGCGACGGAGCGGCGGCGGCGGCGGCGCCGAAAAAGCCGGCTGTCGAGCTGGCAGGCGCCTTTTTCGCGCACCGCGGCGGCGTGACCGGGGCCGTGGGAGCGGGCGCGGGCCTCCTGGTCACGTGCGGCAAGGACCACAGGGCGCGGCTGTGGCGCCTTGTGGAGTCGAGCGAGCGAGGCGAGGCGGCGGCGCGCGGCGGCAGCAGGAGGGGCGGCGCGCGGCAGCAGCAGCAGCAGCAGCAGCCCGAGGCGGCGGTGGCGATCGAGATCGCCGAGCTCAGCGCCCACACGGACACCGTCGAGGCGCTCGCGGTGGGCCCCGGCGGCGACCGCTGCGCGACGGGCGGGTGGGACGGCGCGCTGCACGTGTGGCGGAGCGGCCGCGCGCTCGAGCGCGCGGCGGCGGACGAGCCCGCCGGCGCGGCGACGCCCGAGCGCGGCGGCGGCGGCGGCGGCGCCAAGGGGGCGGCGGCCAGCAAGAAGCGGCGCGTCGGCGGCGAGGACGGCGACGATGCGGGTGAGGGCGGCAGCCGCAGGACAGCGCCGCTGTCCGAGCGGCCGCTCGCGCGGCTGGACCTCCCGTCATCGTCGTCGTCGTCGCCGGCCGGGGCCGCGGCAGCGCAGGCGGGCGGCGGCGCGGGCGGGCACTGCGTCTCGGCGCTCGCGTGGCCCTCGCGCGCGTGCCTTTACAGCGGCGGGTACGACCACAGCGTGCGGCGGTGGGACGTCGAGCGCGGCGCGGCCGTTGCCTCCTGCCCGACGTCGCGCCCAGTGCTGTCGCTGGCGGCGCCTGCGCCGCTGGTCTTTGCCGCCGCCGCCGGCGCCGAGGAGGACGAGGAGGGGGACGGGGAGGTGGGGCTGCAGGGCGGCCACGTCGTGGTCTTCGGCTCGGCGGACGGCGTCCTGCGCCTGTGGGACGCGCGCGCCGGGCCGCAGGTCGCCCTGGCGACGCCCGCCGGCGCCCAGGCGGACGACGACGGCGGCGAGCAAGGGCAGCAGCAGGGCGCGGCGGCGGCCAAGGCGGTCGGCGGCAACGCGGGCGGCGCGTGGACCTCTTGCGTCGCGTGGCGCCCCGGGTCCCTGCACCACGTGGCCGCCGCCTCGCACGACGGGTCCGCGCGCCTGTTTGACCTGCGCACGGCCCTGCCGCTCGGCACGCTCGCCGGGCTGCACGGCGGCGGCAAGGCGGGCGGCGGCGGCGGCGGCGGCGGCGGAAAAGCGCTGTGCGTGGCCTGGTGGCGCGGCGGCGGCGGCGGCGGCGAGGGGACAAGCGGCGGCGTGCCGCGCTTCTTGGCGAGCGGCGGCACCGACTGCCGCCTGCGCGTGAGCGCGCTGCCCGCCGGGTGTGGCGACGGCATCCTGTAATCTTTGTGTTGGCTGTTGTTTACGATGTGGCCTGAAGCAGACAAAACAAACACACCCGCGGCGCGACGGCGGCGCGACGGCGGCGCGACGGCGGCGCTCTTGTTCTCCTCGTCGACGGTGAGGGTGCCTCCCCTCCTGCACCTCCTAACCCCCATCAGCATCGTCCGATCAACACCAACCCCCCACCACCGGCGTCCTTGCGCTGCATCCCATACATCGCGACCCACATCGCTCCATCCACGACCCGCGTCTCCCTGCGCCCCCCTCTTCGTGTCACTCGCCTCACCCGCCTGGCGAACCCACAAGATGGCGGCGTCGGGTTTCCTCTACGGGTCGTCCGCGTTGACGCGACGCAAGTATTGGCTGGCCCAGGGCGCGTTGGCGTTAGGCACGGCCCTCGAATGGTGCGTCGGCAGAACGGCAAACCCTAGTCCCGCGCGACGGACGGGGGGCACTCCGCCGCCGTTTTTGCTCTCGCCCGCCGCCCTCGCCTCACCTCTGTCTCTCACCCCCCGCCTCACCCGCCCAACCAAAACCTACCCATTCCATCCCCCCCACTCCGCAGGTACGACTTCGGCACCTTCATCGTCCTCGAGCCCGTGATGGCGCCGCTCTTTTTTCCCAAGGCGGTCGACGCCGCCACGGCGCGCGCCGGCAGCCGCGGCGGCGGCGCCGCCGCCAACGCCCAGACGCAGACGCTCTTCTGGGCCATCTTCAGCCTCACGTTCCTCGGCCGCCCCCTGGGCGGCATCCTGTTCAGCGCGATCGCCGACCTCTACGGCCGCAAGCCGAGCCTGATGGCGTCCGTCGCGTGCATGGGCACCGCGAGCCTGCTGATCGGCTGCCTGCCGACGGCCGCGCAGATCGGCGCCTGGGCTGCGGTCATGCTGGGACTCTTGCGCTTTTGCCAGGGCCTGGCGCTGGGTGGCGAGTTTGCGGCCGCCCTGGTGACGGCGTTTGAGCTCGCGCCGCGCTAGGGCAAAAACCTCGGCGGGACGGTGGCCTATTTGGCGTCGTCGGCGGGGACGATCCTCGGCGTGGTGGTGCCGCTCGCCATCGTCACGGCCCTGAGGGACGACACGCCGTCCCTCCTGCGGTGGGGCTGGCGCGTGCCATTTTTGCTGTCAGTGGTGGCGGCGGGCGCGGCGCTGGCGCTGCGGTCGGGCATGGTGGAGCCGGACGAGATCCTGCGGCTGATCGCGCGGGACCGGCGGCGCGCGGCCGAGCTGGGCGCGGCGGACGCGGCGGAGGAGGCGGCCGCGAAAGGGCTGGCGGCGGGCGGGGAGGCCGAGGCGGGGGGGGCTGCGGCGACGGCGTTCCCGGCCGGCGCCGGCGACGGCAACGCCGCCGCAACGGCCGGCGGCGCTCTGGGCGGCCTGCTGCCGCGCCTGCTGCACCGCCGCAACCACCACCACCACGCCGCGCCCGCCCCATTGCCGCCCGCCGCCGCCGACGCGGCCGACAGCACCACCCCTCTGCGCGGCCGGACCGACTCGACGCTGGTCGCGTCGACCGCGGCGGGGGCGGCCGCGCCTGCGGCCGCGCCCGCGCCCGCCAACGGCCACCGCGCCCTCGCGACGGCGACGGCGACGGCGACGGCGGCAACGACGGCGTCGCGGCCCCCGCCCCCGCCCCACCCGCCCCGCCCCGCCCGCCGCCACCGCCGCGCCTTCCCCCTGATCCCCCTCCTCCGCGACCACTGGCCCAAAGTCGTGCTGCAGTGCGCCTACACCGCCATGGCCGCCACCACCTCGGTGACCTACCCGGGGTGGCTCGCGCTCTCCTTGATCGGCCCCCCCTCCTCGTTGCCGCGCGCCCTCTGCTACGGCTCTGTTCTGGTGGCTCTGACCGGCAGCGCGCTGGTGGGCCTGGCGTTCGCGCGCTTCCTGCTCGACCCGGGGCGCGTGCGGCCTCTGCACCTGAGCCTGGCCGGCATCGTGCTGTCGGTCGGCGTGGCGCCCGCCGCCTTTATCGGCGCGGTGCCGCGGCTGGCGCTGGCCGCGGGGACGCAGCCGGCGGCGCGCTTTGCGCTGCTGCTGGTGCTGACTCTGTGCCTCTCGCAGGCGGCCTTCGTGTTCGCCTCGCTCTCCGCCTCCATGAGCCGCCTCTACCCGGCACACCTGCGCGTCAGCGGCTTCAGCCTCGCGCACAACGTCGCGACCAGCATATTTGGCGGGCTGGCGCCCATCTTCATGACGTCGCTGCAGCAGCGGGCGCCGGGAGGCGGCGTCGGGCCCGCCGCCTATCTGTGCGCCGTCTCTTGCCTGAGCGCGGCGGCGTGCGCGCTGCTGATGCGCCTGCACCCGCGCGTCAACATGCTGCCGGCCGAGGCGGCCGAGGCGGACGCCGCGGACGCGCTGGCCGAGGCCGGGGCCGAGGCCGAGGCGGCGCTGGTGGAGGCCAAGGTGGGAGGGGGAGCAGGAGCAGGAGGAGCAGGAGGCGGCGGCGGCGGCGGCGGCGGCGGCGGTCTGGGCGGCGGCCCTGGTGCGGCCGACGCGGCCGCCGCCGCCGTCGGTGCTGCCGCCGTCGCTGCGCCTTCTCTGCCTCGTGCCGCCGCCACCGCCGCGCTGTGAGTGAGCAACAGCACGAGTGCGTTTGCTCCGTGGCCCCGCCCCCGCCCGCCGCCTCTTCCATCTGCCGCCTCTGCCCCGTCGTCGCCAGAGAGCGGGATGAGCAAGAGCGGGCGCCGTTGCTTTTCCCTCCCCCCCCCTCCTTCCCCTCCCTTCCCCCCTGTTCACCCCAGCAATCCGCCCCCTCGGCACCCCCTTCTCTTCACGAAGGTTTTCATTTCCTCTCTCCACGATCCCCTCAAAAGAAAAAAAAGCCGGCGCCCCGCCCAGCCTCTCGCGCTGGCTCCCCCACCCCCCCGTCCGCACCGCACCTATTTTCCCCCGACCCGCGCGCGCGACTTCCCCCGACCTATGGCCGCACGTCCTCTTCTATACAACGATCCCTCTCCCCTCTCTCTCCCTGTCGTTCCTGACGCTCATGATGTCCTGTTCTGCTTGCGAGGCCAAACTCTGTTTTTATGTCGGCACCCTTGTTCGAAAACGGTCGCGAGCTCTTTTTTTTTCTTTTCCTCGGCGCTGGCGAGCTTTGCCTCGCCCGCCCGAGTGTCTGTACCGCCCCCTTCCCCCCCCACCTTCCCTCCGCCAGGCCTTGCCGGGTTCCCGATTCGCCTTCCATCTCGTTGTCTGCCCTGTGATGAGCGCAAGGCAAAACAAACGAATCTTTCTTTCGGACGCAATTCCGCCGGCGGAAACCCCCGCCTCCTTTTCCCCGCCCCCTACCGCTTTCCTCCTCCTCTCTTTTCCCCCCCTTTGGCCGACCATCAAACCTCGCGAAATCTCCGCGCCTCGACATCATCCCGCGCGCTGAGAAGGGCCCTGCAACCCCCGCCGTGGCACGCGTTTTTAATCTTCACACTGACACACTGTTCGATCTCCAAAGAGTCCATCTCTCGTCTCCCCGGCGCCGCCGCCCCCCCCCCCCCCCCCCCCCCCCCCCCCCCCCCCCCCCCCAACCCCACCCCCCCCCCCCTCGCCCCCCCCCCGGCCCCCCCTCTCCCCTCCCCTCTCCCCCCCCCACATCACACCTCTCCCCCCCACACCA
>Ga0105053_10002911_pt1 | contig 26308 bp, 19 predicted proteins | sample BON01_FD_78093 | JGI IMG/M metagenome (GOLD analysis project Ga0105053, IMG submission 78093) | Freshwater microbial communities from Lake Bonney liftoff mats and glacier meltwater in Antarctica - BON-01 | ecosystem: Environmental > Aquatic > Freshwater > Ice > Glacier meltwater | place: Lake...
CATCGCCCTCGCTGGCATCGCCCAGCCAATACAACAGGGTGGCGCTGTAAACGCCCGCCAGCAGCGCCCGCTTGGTGTACCAGCTGAAATCGGCCGACGTGTCGCCGGCGAGGTGCCATATCTCGTCCACCGTGCGCGCCAGCGTGCGCGCCGCCAGCCCGGCATGGCGCGGCAGGGCCAGAACCCCAGCCGCCCGGCGCACCGCCTCGCGATGCGCCCGCAGCCCCGCCAGCCGCCCCAGCACCAGCGCCCGCACCCGCCCGGTGGTGCGCAACTCGGCGAACTCGGGGGCCGCGGCAAGCCGCGTCATGTCGCGGTCGGCGGCATCAATGAACGCCTCCAGCAGGTCGGCCGTACCACCGGGGAACAGCAGCTCCGCATCCATCGGCGGTTGCCCCTGCTCACTCAGCGCGGCACGCAACGCCGGCCACCCCCAGCCATGGCGCGGCACGAACGGCAGCATCGCGGCCAGGGCGGCATCCCGCTCCGGCGTGCGTTCGGGAGCCCCGCACATCATGGCCGCGCCCCCCCACCCTGCGGCTGCGCCGCCGCCTGCTGGGCAGCAACCCGGGCCAGCTCCTCGTTGAAGCCGAACAGCGAGAAATCCTTCATCCGCATCGGGTACATGATCCCGTCCAGGTGATCGAACTCATGCTGCACCACCCCGGCATGGAACCCGCTCACCTCGCCACCCACCGGCCGGCCCTCGGTGTCCACGCCATGATAGCGGATGCGCCACGCCCGCGGCACGGCCGCCCGCAGCCCGGGAATGGACAGGCACCCCTCCCAGCGCAGCCGCACGTCGTCGCCCAGCAGTTCCACCTCGGGATTGATCACCACCCCATGCGGCAGCACCGCCGTGTCGGCCGCATCACCGCTCGCCCGGTCGGGATTGACGCGAAACACGAACAGCCGCAGCGGCACGTGCACCTGCGGTGCTGCCAGGCCGGCCCCGTTCGCGTCCTCCATCGTCTCGACCATATCAGCCACCAGGCGGCGGATTTCGGGCGCCGTCGGGTCCGCGACCTTCTCGGCACGCGCCAGCAGCACCGGGTGGCCCATGCGGGCGATCTTGAGAATGGCCATCGTCGGCTCCTTCAGCATGTTGATCATCGGGCAGAGTGTTGATCACCTGGGCGCGGAAAACCGTTTGCCAGCCCGCCCCCCCGTGATATAGCGCGCCTCTTCCCAGGCAGACCACTGCCAGGAACCCTTTTTGCCGCCCGGTGGTCGGGTCGGCTCGCTCAAGAGGAGAAGGCGGCCAAGTGCAGGTTCTCGTTCGCGACAACAATGTCGACCAGGCGCTCAAGGCGCTCAAGAAGAAGATGCAGCGGGAAGGTATCTTCCGTGAGATGAAGCTGCGCCGCCATTTCGAGAAGCCGTCCGAGCGCCGCGCCCGCGAGGCAGCCGAGGCTGTCCGCCGCGCCCGCAAGATGGAGCGCAAGCGCCTGGAGCGCGAGGGCTTCTGACACATCGCGCGGGAGCATCCCTCCCGCGCTGGATGCGAATAGCTCCTAGATCGAAGCCGGCAGCGTCGCGGCCACCATATCGGCCACCGCGTGGTTTTCCTGTGCCCGCAGCCCAGCGATCACGCCGTGGCGGTCGGCCGCGCTGCGATTCTGGCTCATCTTCCACTGCGCCTCGATCCGCTGCGCCGGCAGGCGGAAAGCCCGGATTCCGGCCACCATGCCCGCCCGGAACCGTGGCTCCAGCGCGTCGAGGTCGAACCCCGCCGGGTCGTGCTTCGCCAGCGCCCTGAGCATCGCCGCCGTCGCGGCCTCCTCCTCCACCGCCTCCAGCACGCCATGCACATGCACCGCCGCATAGTCCCATGTCGGCACCGCAGGCTGCGTCGCATACCACCCAGGCGCCACATAGGCATGCGGCCCGGTGAAGATCGCCAGCGCCGTGCCCCCCGCGAGATGCGCGCATTGCGGGTTCGCCCGCCCCAGATGCCCCTCCAGCACCATCGTGTCGCCCTCCCGCGCCACGATGAACGGAATGTGCGACGCCGACATCCCCTCCTTCCCGTGGGTCACCAGCACCCCGAACGGGTGCGTCTCCACCAGTGCGACGATGCGGTCGATGTCGGTCTCGGCGAAGGCAGGGCGCAGATACACGGCAGACTCCTTGGAAAATGCAGGCCCGGGGCCATTGCAGGTCCGCCGGCTTAGGCTAGGATTGGACTGCCATGAACATCCAATCCCCCGGGGTTCCGCCAGACCATTCCCGCCAGCAGGCGGTGTTCGACCGGCTGCGCCTGGGTATCCTGGCCGGCACCCTGCCCCCGGGCGCTCGTCTGCCGCCCACCCGCCACCTCGCCGAGGAACTGGGCGTCGCACGCCAGACCGTGGTGCTCGCCTACGAACGCCTCGCCGCCGAGGGCTATGTCCGCGCCCGCATGGGCAGCGGCACCTTCGTGGCCAGCGACCTGCCCGACGCGACCCCCTCGCCGGCCCGCCCGCCTTTGGCCACCGCCAGCGTGCTGTCGCGCCGCGGTGCCGCCATCGCCGCGACGCCGATGTCCGCCCTCCCCCATGGCAGCGTCGAGGGCAATCTGCTCGCGCCCGGCATTCCCGCCGCCGAACTGTTCCCCACCGCCGCCTGGGCCAGTGCGGCCGCCCGCGTGCTGCGCGCCGTCCCCGCCGCCCATTTCGACTACCCCGACCCGCAGGGCCTGCCCGAACTGCGCACCGAGATCGCCGCCCATCTCGCCGCCACCCGCGGCCTCATCGCCGATCCCGGCCAGATCGTCGTCACCACCGGCACCCAGCAGGCCCTGCGCGTCGCCGCCGACCTGGTGCTGGACGCCGGCGAGCCGGCCTGGGTGGAAGACCCCGGCTACATCGCCGGCCGCGGCGCCCTCATCGCCTCGGGCGTGCATCCCATCCCGGTGCCCAGCGACGCCGACGGGCTGGACGTCGCCGCCGGCATCCGCCTCGCCCCGGCCGCCCGGCTGGCGCTGGTGGCGCCCTCGCACGCCACCCCGCTCGGCGGTGCCCTGCCGATCGGCCGCCGCCTCGCCCTGCTCGACTGGGCGGCCCAGGCGCAGGCCTGGGTGCTGGAAGACGACTGCGACTCCGAGTTCCGCTGGAGCGGCAAGCCCCTGCCCCCCCTGGCCACGCTCGACCGCACCGGCCGGGTGATCTACTGCGGCACCTTCAGCAAAACCCTGGCCCCGGCGCTGCGGCTCGGCTTCGCGGTGGTGCCGGCGCCGCTCACCGCCGCCTTCGTGCGCGTGCGCGCCCTCACCGACCGCGGCCCGGCCACCCTGCAACAGGCGGTGCTGGCCGGCTTCATGCAGTCCGGCCAACTGGGGCCGCATATCCGCCGCATGCGCACGGAATACGCCGCCCGCCGCATCGCCCTGCTCGATGCCCTGCACCGCCATTGCCCGGCCGGCGAACCGGTGCAGGCGCCCGGCGGCCTGCACCTCGTCGTCCGCCTGGCCGAGGGCAGCAACGAACCCGCCATCGCCCGCGCGGCACGCGACCGCGGCCTGGCCGTGGCCCCGCTCGGCGCCTATTACAGCGGCGTACCCGGCATGTCCGGCTTGGTGATGGGCTTCGCCACCTGCCCGGCACCCGTCGCAGCGGATGCCGCCCGCCGCCTGGCATCAGCCATCCGCTCGCAGGCCTGACACACCTCTTTCATCCATCCGCCTCGTCCAGCGCCGGCGGCGCCAGCGCGCGCTGGCTGGTCATCGGGCTTTCGATCGCCAGTTCATCGAAGCGCTGCTTGATCCGCCGGTTCAACTCCCGCACCACGGCCCAGCGCTGCGCCGGCATCGTCCGCACCCGGGTGCGCAACACCGCCGCGTTGTCGATGAAGCGCTCCACCCCCAACACCTCCAGGTCGGAGCTGACCCCCTCCGCCCATTGCGGCTGGCGGCGCATCTCAGCGGCCACCTCGCGCAGCACGTCGCCGACATGGTCGGTGTTCTCGTTCAGCCCCACGCTGACATCCACCACCGCATAGCCGAAATCGCGGGTCATGTTGGTCACCGTGGTCACCGCGCTGAACGGCACGACATGCAACGAGCCATCCAGCGCACGCAGCCGGATGGTGCGGACCGACAGGTTCTCCACCGTGCCGCTCATGCCGCCCAGGGTCACCACGTCGCCCACCTGCATGGTGTTCTCCAGCAGCAGGAACAGCCCGGTGATCACATCCTGCACCAGCCGCTGGCTGCCGAAGCCGATGGCCACGCCCAGCACCCCGGCACCGGCCAGCAGCGGGGCGATGTTCAGCCCGACCTCCGACAGCACGATCAGCGCGGCCACCAGGCAGATCGTCACCAGCAGGCTGGTGCGGAACATCGGCAGCAAGGTGCGCAGCCGCGCCGAGCGGGCCGGCTGCGCACTGGCCGCCAGCTTCACCAGGTGCCGGTCGATCGCGGCATTCACCGCCTCCCACACCGCCACCGCCAGCAATACGGTCAGGCCGATGGAGGCCAGTGAGGTCAGCAGCCGGTTGCCGATCGGCGCGGTGGTGAGCCAGCCATAAGCCGGCACCCCCCACACCTCCAGCAGTACAACCACGGTCGCCAGCCCCACCGCCAGGCGCACCACCGCCGCCAGAACCGGCAGGTAGCCGCCGGCCCGCCCATTCCCGCCGGGCCGGCTTCCCGCCGCGCCGCCACGACCGGGCGCCGCACCGTTCGCACCCGCAGCACCGCCCAGCGGCGCGCCCCCCAGCAGCACCCCGAGCGCCAGTGCCACCACCAGGTGCGACACCAGCAGCACGCCGCCGGTCTGGGCGGACAGCACCAGCAACCGCACGAACCCGTCCGGCACATCCAGCGCCAGCACAACCCACAACGCCAGCACGTAGATCACCGCCACCACATGCCAGGCCGGCGCCGCCAGCTCGCGCAGCCGCGCACCGACCCCCTCCGCCTCGCCCGAGGGCCGGATGCGCGCGGCCACCGCCTCGCGGTTCTGCAGCACGATCACCACCACAAACCACGCCAGCACCAGCACGATCAGGTTCATCAGCAGGCCATGCGCCAGCCGGTACAACCCGAACAGCAGCCCCGCCTCGACCGCCACATAGCCGAATATCCCCACCGCGGCCGCCCGCCGCGCCCAGCGGTCCACATACCAGGCCGTCGCGTCGGAAACCGGCACCAGCCGCAACCGCCGCTCCGCCGGCACCACCAGCATGCCCACCAGCCCGCGCACGACGCGGTAGATGAAATAGGCATTGACCGAGGCGAGCACGACCAGCCGGGGTGTCGCCTGCTCGGCCAGCCCGCCCCCCACCAGGGCATAGCCGGTGGCCAGCACCGCCAGCGCCGGCACCAGGTCCAGCAACAGCGCCGCAAGCCCGATGGGAATCCGCATCAGCCAGCCCCGCAACCGTCGGGCACGCCGCGACGCCCGCTCCGACCGCCGCACCTGGCGCTCCGTCCGCGTGGCGGCGACAACCTCCCGTTCCGGCGGCGGCGGCTCCGGCGCACGCGGCGAACGCGCGGCCAGGCGCCTCCGCAGCGGCCGAAAAAGGCGCCGCACCAGCCATTCGGCGCCCAGGCCAAGGCCAAGGACCAGCGCCAGGCGCCACAGCGTGTCGAGCAGCAGCCCCTGCAACTCCCGGTCACCAACCAATTGCATCAGCCACAGCCCGATCAGCGGCAGGCCGGCGACCGCCCGGGTCGCATCCACCACATGCTCGGCAAGCTGCGCCAGCCGATCCGACACCCCCACGATCACCTGGGCGCCGATGCTGTCCGGGGCCAACCTGGCAAGCCCGGGCGCAGCCGTTGCAGGCGCCGCGGCAGGGGCCGGCCCCACCGCAGGGGCGGCGGCTGTATCGGCCTCGGCAGCGCCATCACCTTTCGCTTCGGCCGGAACCCCCGCAGGCGCGGCGCGAACCTCCACCCGCCCACCAGGGCCTTGCGGCGCCCGCGCCAGTGCCTCCAGCACGGCGATGAATTGCGCCCGCCGCTGCGGGTCGCGCAGTACCTCCAGCGCCTGCTGCACCTGCTGCGGCGTCAGGGCCGGCGCGACCGCGGCCCGAACCGGTGCCTGGCCCCCGCCTCCCTGGCCCACGCCTCCCTGGCCCACGCCTCCCTGGCCCACGCCTCCCTGGCCCACGCCTCCCTGGCCCACCACTTGGGCCGACACCTGCGCCGCGGCCCACAAACCCTGCCCCGCCAGGAGAATCAGTACGATAGCGAACATTCTCATGGGCAAGCCCCATCATGGCATGGCCGGCAGTGTCAACTGCGGGGCTGCACAATCCCGCCTTCCCGCCTATTTTCTCCGCATGAACACATTTCTGGTCATACTTGTGGCACTGGCCATGCTCGCCACCGTCGGCGTCCTGTTCGCCGGCCTGCTGGGCCTCGCCCGCAACCCGGGCGACGGCGCGCGCTCGAATCGCCTGATGCGCTACCGCATCGCACTGCAGGCTGCCGCCCTGGTGCTCTTCGGCCTGCTGCTCCTCCTCACCCGCGGCTGACGCAGCCCAGCAGATTTGCCCTGCAGCGGCGGCGTTTGACAGCGCGGTGAACGCGCTCCTATGGTCCGGCGCATCAATTTTGCAGGTGCGAACGGGCGGCCGGCGTACACGACAAGCAACCGCATCGGGTGCCCCGCACACATCCAGGAAACGGCACGTCAGCCCATGAAAATCCTCGTTCCAGTCAAGCGGGTGGTCGACTACAACGTCAAGGTCCGGGTGAAGTCCGATGGCACCGGCGTTGAAACCGCCGGCGTCAAGATGTCGATGAACCCGTTCGACGAGATCGCCGTCGAGGAGGCCGTCCGCCTCAAGGAAAAGGGCGTGGCCACCGAGATCGTGGCCATCTCCATGGGCGTCGCCGCCTGCCAGGAAACCATCCGCACCGCGCTGGCCATGGGTGCAGACCGCGGCATCCTGGTCGAAAGCGATGCCGACCTGCAGCCGCTGGCCGTCGCCAAAATGCTCAAGGCCATCGCCGACAAGGAGCAGCCCAAGCTCATCATTCTCGGCAAGCAGGCCATCGACGACGACATGTCCGCCACCGGCCAGATGCTTGCAGCCCTGCTCGGCTGGGCCCAGGGCACCTTCGCCAGCAAGGTCACCATCGAAGGCGACAGCATGACCGTGATCCGCGAGGTCGATGGCGGCCTTGAAACCATCACGCTGACCCTGCCCGCCATCGTCACCACCGACCTGCGCCTGAACGAGCCGCGCTACGCCTCGCTGCCCAACATCATGAAGGCGCGCAAGAAGCCCATCGAAACCATCAAGCCGGCCGACCTCGGCGTGGACCCCGCGCCGCGCCTGACCGTGCTGAAGGTCGAGGAGCCGCCCAAGCGCCAGGCCGGCAAGAAGGTCGCCTCGGTGGCCGAACTCGTCGACAAGCTGCGCAACGAAGCCAAGGTGATCTGACCATGACCGCCCTCGTTCTCATCGACCACGAAAACGGCGCCATCAAGCAGCCTTCGCGCTCGGCCATCGCCGCCGCCACGAAGCTGGGCGAGGTCCACGCCCTCGTCGCCGGCCACGGCGTGCAGGCCGCCGCCGACGCCACCGCCAAGCTGCCCGGCGTTACAAAGGTGATCCTGGCCGACGCCGAAACCTACGCCAACGCCCTGGCCGAACCGCTCGCCGCCCTGCTGGTCGCCCTGGCGCCGAACTATTCGCACCTGATGGCCGCCACCACCGCGAACGGCAAGAACGTCATGCCGCGCGTCGCCGCCCTGCTCGACAGCCAGCCAATCAGCGATATCGCCGACGTGGTCGACGCCGACACCTTCGTGCGCCCGATCTACGCCGGCAACGCCATGGCCACCGTGAAAAGCAGCGATGCCAAGAAGGTGATCACCGTGCGCGCCGCCAGCTTCGACCCGGTCGCCCCCGAGGGCGGTAGCGCCACCATCGAGGCGGCCCCAACCGTCGACGCCCCCGGCCTGTCGCGCTGGGTCTCCGCCGAACTCTCCAAGAGCGAGCGTCCCGAACTCACCGCCGCCCGCGTCGTCGTCTCCGGCGGCCGCGGCATGCAGAACGGCGAGAACTTCAAGCTGCTCGACCCGATCGCCGACAAGCTCGGCGCCGCCGTCGGTGCCAGCCGCGCCGCCGTCGATGCCGGCTTCGTGCCGAACGACTACCAGGTCGGCCAGACCGGCAAGATAGTGGCGCCCGAACTGTATGTCGCCATCGGCATCTCCGGCGCCATCCAGCACCTCGCCGGCATGAAGGACAGCAAGGTCATCGTGGCGATCAACAAGGACGAGGAGGCGCCGATCTTCCAGGTCGCCGATTACGGCCTGGTCGCCGACCTGTTCCAGGCGCTGCCAGAGCTGGCGGCGGAGCTGGAGCGCGGCTGATGAATGTCCAGGCGCCCACCGCGGCCGCGGCCGCGGATGCGGCGCTGGCAAGCCCGGCCATCCAGGGCATCGGGGTGGTCGGCGCCGGCCAGATGGGCAACGGCATCGCCCATGTCTGCGCGCTCGCCGGCATCCCCGTCGTCCTGCTCGACGTCAAGGCCGAGGCGCTGGAGCGGGCCATGGCGGCAATGGGCCGCAACATGGACCGCCAGGTGAACCGCTCGCTGATCAGCCCGATCGAGAAGCTGGAGGCGCTGTCGCGCATCACCACCGCCACCGACTACGCCGCCTTCGGCGACTGCGACCTGGTCATCGAGGCGGCGACCGAAAAGGAGGAGGTGAAGCGCAGCATCTACAAGGTGCTCACCCCCCACCTCAAGCCGTCCTGCATGATCGCCTCCAACACCTCGTCGATCTCCATCACCCGCCTCGGCGCCAGCACCGACCGCGCCGAAAAGTTCATCGGCATGCACTTCATGAACCCGGTCCCGGTCATGAAGCTGGTCGAAGTCATCCGCGGCATCGCCACCGACGAGCCCACCTTCCAGGCCATCCAGGCACTCGCGCTGAAGCTCAATAAGACCACCGCCGTCTCCGAGGATTTCCCCGCCTTCATCGTCAACCGCATCCTGGTGCCGATGATCAACGAGGCGGTCTACGCGCTCTACGAGGGCGTCGGCTCGGTGGTCGCCATCGACACCGCGATGAAGCTGGGCGCCAACCACCCGATGGGCCCGCTGGAACTGGCCGATTTCATCGGACTGGATACCTGCCTGTCGATCATGCAGGTGCTCTACGAGGGCCTGGCCGACAGCAAATACCGCCCCTGCCCGCTGCTGGTGAAGTATGTCGAGGCCGGCTGGCTCGGCCGCAAATCCGGCCGCGGCTTCTACGACTACACCCAAACCCCTCCCCGCCCCACTCGCTGAGGCGGCGCGGCATCGCCATGTCGCGCTGCCGCATGCCAGGCAACCCGGCGTGACCCGACCAGTGCTGATCGGCGCCGGCGGACACGTCATGGGCGCGCTGGTGATGGCTATCGCCGCCATCCCGGGCCTGGACGGGCGGGTGGACCTGCATCTGTCGCGCACCCTGCCCGGCGGCCGCGCCCCGGTACCGCCCGACGTCCTGGCCCGCGCCGCGGTACTGCTGGAGGAGGCCGCACCCTGGCAATCCGCCACCTCGCTCACCGCGGCCGAGCGCGCCCTCCTGCCCCAGGGCTGCACCACCATCACCCTGCCCCGGCCCGAGTTCAACAGCCTGTGGCCGCTGATGGCCGACGACCCGCGCAACGTCGCCACGCCCGAATTGCCGATGGGCCCCATCCCGCGCCTCTTCGCCGACCGCCTCGCCAGCCACATCGCCCAGGCCGAGCCCGACCCCGACTTGCGCCGCGCCGCCTATGACGCGACCCGGCTGGACAGCATCATCGACCTGCAGCAGGGCCACGAGGCCGAGCTGCGGCAGATGTTCCTGCGCGAGCAGAGCTGCAATATCCGCATCGCAGCCTTCGTGCTGTCGCAGTTCCGCGCGCAGCGCCTGTTCCACACCGCCGTCCACCCCGCCGGCCCGGTCCTGCACTACATGATGGCGCAGATCCTCGCCCACCCCACCCTGCCCGACCTGCTCGCCCAGCCCTACGATACCGCCCTGCGCACGGCCGGCGCGGCGCTCGACGACGCCTTCAGCGACATCCAGGCCCCGATCCACCCCCGCGTGGCAGCACATTTCGCGCTGGCGTGGTGGAATGCCGGCCTCGAATACCGCTGGCTCGGCCAGGGCCGGCGCTTCTCCGACTGGATCGAGTGGTACCTGCGCCTCCCCGCGCCATCTCCCGCCACCCCCCAACCCGCAACCGAAGCCACCATCCCGGCCGGCCTTCCGCTCGGAACCGGCGACATGCCAGGCGCCATCGCGCTGCACCCGCCAGCCGAAATTGCCCGGGTGGCGCCGTTCTTCGCCACCGCCATCGACCCCGCGATCGCCCGCCACGGCGCCGCCCTGCTCAGCGAAGCCAGCGCGCGCTACCGGGCCGCCCCGGCGATGCTGGGCATGCTGGCCGGCGCCACCATCCTCGGCGACAGCGGCGCCGTGCTGCACCAGCAAGCCATCGTGGCCAACACGCTGCGCGAAAACGCGGACAGCCTGCGCACCACCCTCCTGCCGGCCCGCCGCCACCTCGACGGGCGCCACTTCATGGGCTTCGGCCCGCATTGGCGCGACGACCCGCACGGCATCACCGGCGTGCTGCCCCGGCTGGTCGCCTATGCACGGCGGCACCGGCGCGACCCCGCACTGCGCCTGCTGCTGCCCGAAGCGGCCGATGCCCCCTGGCTGCGCGAGACACTGGCGCTGCTGAACATCAATGCGACGCAGGTCGCCTGGCTGGCCGACGAAGCCGTGGTCTGCGCCGATCTCACGCTGACCACCCGCCTCCCCATCGACGACGTGGCACCCTTCGCCATCGAAGCGGCCCGCGCCGCCGCCGCCCTGGTGCCGCTGTCGCCGCCCGGCCCGCGCCTGGTCTATCTGCACGGAGACAGCACCTGCGGCACCCCGGCCAACGCCACGCAGATCGCCGCCACCCTGGCCGCGCGCGGTTTCGCCATCGTCGAGGCCAACCGGATCAGTCTGCCCGAACGCATCGCCCTGCTACGCCACGCCACCGCCGTGGTGGCCGCCCAGGGACCGCATCTCGCCGGCATGGTGTTCTGTCCGCCCGGCACGGCGGTTCTGGAACTGGTCGGCCCCGCCAACCCACGCGCCCTCTACTGGTCGCTCGCCTCCTGCGCCGGGCTGCGCTACGGCTACGTGGTCGGCGAACCCACCGGACCAGCACCCGGACTCAACGACAGCTATACGGTGCCGCTGGCGATGCTGGCCTACGCCGCCGGCATCATGAGAGGGGCTTCGCCCCCAAACCCCCAGCAGGGGGCCGAGCCCCCTGCACCCTCATGAATGGGGGTTTGGGGCCTCCAGGCCCCAACGGGTCGAGGGCAGCGCCCTCGCCTGGCTCCCGCCGCCGGCCGCTCAGCCCATGACGTGCCCGACGCCTGCCCCGGCTACCAGCCGGTTCACCTCCGCCACCTCGCCCGCGAACACCGCCGCCATCTTCGCCAGTTGCCCCGCCACGTTCTCCATCAACTCGCGCGACACTGCCGCCGCCTGGGCGGTAGGCTCGGTGTCGGAGATGGTCACCGTGTTGATCAGGTCCACCAGCGTGTCGTTCAGCCCCGCCGGGTTGCGCAGCCCATCGCGCGGCGACTGCCGATGCACATCCACCAGCACGCCCTCCACCGCCGCCAGCGCCGCGCTCGCCGCCTTGGCCTTGCCCGCGAGATCGGCCTGCCCCTCGCCCAACCCATCCACCAGCGCGGCAAGCTGGCGCTTGGCCCGGCGGATGCGATTCACCCCCTGGTTCAGCGCCGCGGTCGAGGCGGTCAGCTCCATCAGCAGGTCGAACTGGCGCCGATGCTGCTCCGGCGTGGTGGCCAGGCGCGGGTCCTTGACGATGGCGAAATCCACCACCTGCGCCGTCCCGCCTGCCGAAAGCTCCACCTTGTAGTCGCCCGGCGGCGCCATCGGCCCCGGCTGCGCGTCGGGCTCGCTGACCAGCGGCTTGTTCTTCAGCGGCGCCAGCGAGGCGTCGATCTTCGCCGGGCCGGGATAGCGCATGTCCCAAACGTAGCGGTTCAGCCCAGCATTGGCGCTCGGCCGCTTGGCGGCGGGCACGGAGGTATCGTCGCTGCGGTAGCTGATGATCGCCACCCCCGCCGCATCGCTGAAGGTCAGCGTCACCGGCCCGGCACCGTCCAGCCAGTAGTAGAGCATCGTGCCATGCGGCGGGTTCTCGCCGATATCCAAATGCTCGCGCACCTTGATGCCGTCATAGCGCTCGTAATGCGCGATCCCGCCGCCAATGCCGAACACCACGCCGAACGACACTGGCCCCCGCGCACCGGCCAGCGCGCCGAAATGCTGGCGCGAACGGATCGTCGGGCGCGGCGCGATCAGCTTCGTGCCGCTCGCCGGCACCGGCATCGCCCGCAGCGCCGTCAGGTCGTCCAGCACCCAAAAGGCGCGGCCATGCGTGCCGGCCACCAGGTCGCCGTCCTTGATCTTCAGGTCATAGACCGGCACCACCGGCAACCCGCCGGGCAGCCGCGCCCAGGTGGCACCGTCGTCCACCGTGAAGAACACGCCCGTCTCGGTGCCGGCGAACAACAGCCCCTTGCGCACCGGATCGGCACGCACCACCCGGGTGATCTCGTCCTCGGGGAAGTTGCCGTTGATCGAGGTCCAGCTCCGCCCGCCATCCGTCGTGCGGTACAGATAGGGCTTGTAGTCCGACAGCTTATAGCGCGTCGCCGCCAAATAGACCGTGTCGGCATCGTGCGGCGACGGCTCCACGCAGCCGATATAGGCCAGTTCCGGCAGCCCCTGCGGCGTCACGTTGCTCCAGGAATTCGCCCCCGCCCGCATTACGTGCACCAGCCCGTCATCGGTGGAACCCCAGATCTCGCCCTTGCGGTGCGGGCTCTCCACCACGCTCGCCAGCGTCGCATGCACCTCGGCCCCGGCACTCTCGCGGGTGATGTCGCCGCCCGAATGCCCCTGGCGCGCCTTGTCGTTCAGCGACAGGTCCGGCGAGATCGCCTCCCAGCTCATCCCCTCGTTGGTCGAACGGAACACATGGTTGCCGCCGGCGTACAGCACGTTCGGATCATGCGGCGAGAACGCGATCGGGAACGTCCAGGCAAAGCGGTATTTCAAATCGCGCGGCGCAACCCCCGTCGATTCCTCCGGCCACACGTTCACCAGCTGGATCTGGTCGGTCTTGTAGTCATAGCGCTGCAGCGCCCCCGCGCCGCCGGGGCTCGACCCCACCGCCCCACAGAACACGATGTCGTTGTCATCCGGCTTCACCGCGATGACCCCGCTCTCCCCAGTGCCCGGATAGGTGCAGTCGCCCAGCGTGATCGCCCCCCACACCGTCGCCGACGGCACCGCGATCGAGGTGTTGTCCTGCTGCGTGCCATACACGCGGTACGGATACCGGCTGTCGGTGTCGATCCGATAGAACTGCCCGGTCGGCTGATTGTAGATCGACGACCAGGTGTGCCCGCCGTTGAAGCTCACCTGGGCGCCGCCATCGTTGCCCTCGATCATCCGGTTGCTGTCGCGCGGGTCGATCCATAAATCGTGGTTGTCGCCGTGCGAGGTGTTGATCTCGGTGAAGCTGCTGCCGCCATCGGTGGACTTCCAGAAATTCAGGTTGGTCACATACACCGTGTCGGCATGGCTCGGATCGGCGAACACATGCGTGTAGTACCAGGGCCGATGCATCAGATCGCGATGCGACGACGTCTGCACCCAGGAATTGCCGAAATCCTCGGAGCGGTACAGCCCGGTCTTGTCGCCCTCCGCCTCCACCAGCGCCCAAACCCGCCCGCGCCGCGCCGGCGACACGGCCACGCCGATCTTGCCCAGCGCACCCGCGGGCATGCCGCGATTGGTGGAAATCTCCTCCCAGGTGTCGCCGCCATCGGTTGAGCGGAACAGCCCGCAGCCCGGCCCGCCGGAGGAGATGTTCCAGAAATTGCGCCGCGTCTGCCAGTTCGTGGCATACAGCAGGCGCGGATTGGTCGGGTCCATCGCCATGTCCACCGCACCGCTGTCCTCGTTGCGGTACAGAATTTGCTGCCACGTCGCCCCGCCATCGGTGGTGCGGTACACCCCGCGCGCCTCGTTCGGCCCGAAAATGTCGCCCAGCGCCGCCACATAGGCGATCTCCGGGTTGGTCGGATGGATCAGCACCCGGCCGATATGCTTGGTGTCGCGCAGCCCCACATGGCTCCAGGTCCGCCCGGCATCGACCGACTTATACACCCCGTCGCCATACGACACGTCCAGCCGGATCGTCGTCTCGCCCATCCCGGCATAGATCACGTTGGAATCCGACCTCGCCACCGCGATCGCCCCCACCGCCGCCGTCGCCAGGAACCCGTCGGACACGTTGCGCCAGTAGATGCCGCCATCCGTGGTCTTCCAGATGCCGCCGGCGCAGGCGCCGAAATAGAACGTCATCGGATTGTTGAAGTCACCAGCCACCGCCACCACGCGCCCGCCGCGCGAAGGGCCGATGCAGCGCCACTTGAGGCCCCCGAGGTCGGCGGGGTCGATGGCAGGCGACATGTCGTTCATGGCGGAATCCCGGGGTTGCTGCGTGGCCGAACATTGCGGCGCTTCAGCCCGTGTGGCAACCGCCCGGCACACGAATTGCAGGCACTGGCATGCCGGAAAAGCGCTGCCCCAACAGCCGCCTTGACCCCGCCGCCCGCCGGGCCGACGCTCGCCAGGCCCATGGCCAGCACCACCCTCCCCGACGCCGCCGTCAACACTGCCCCCCGGGGCCCCGAGCGCCTGTGGGCGGCGCTGCTGGCCGCCACCCTGCTCAACCTGCCGCTCGGCTCAGTCTATGCATTCAGCGTCTTCCTCCGCCCCATCGAACTCGACCTCGGCATCGCCCGCTCGGCGCTGTCCCTGGTGTTCGGCCTGGCGACGGTGGGCTTCACGGTGGGATCGGTGGGTGCGGCCTGGCTCTACCGCCTCGCACCCGCCCCGGTGCTGATCCTGGCCAGTGCGCTGGCAGCCGCCGGCGGCATCGCCTTCGCGGCGACGGCCCAGGGCATGACGCAACTGCTGGTCGGCTACGGCATCGCCTTCGGCACCGGCGGCGGGGTCGCCTATATCCTGCTGCAACAGGGCGTGAACCTGCTCGTCCGCCACCGCCGCGGCCTGATCAACGGCTACCTCGTCAGCCTCTACCCGATGGGCGCCATGCTCGCCACGCCCGCCTTCCATTGGTGCAACGAGACATTCGGCTGGCGCACCACCATGGCTGGGCTGGCCGCCCTGCTGGTGCTCTGCGGATGCGCCGCCGCCGCCCTGGCGCACCTGGCCGGCGCCCGGCTGGTGGCCGCCCCTGGCGCGCCACGCACCGCCCCCGCGCGGCTGGGCAGCACCTTCTTCCGCCTGTCCGCCACCTTCTTCCTGGCCGCCGCGGCGGGCCTCACGGTGCTCAGCCAGGCGCGCGAGATCGTCGCCGCCTATGGCGGCGCGGCGGCACTGGCGGTCGCGGCCACCACCGGCATCACCGGCGCCATCGCCGTGGCGCGGATCAGCGGCGGCTACCTCGTCGACCGCTTCGCCGTGCCCCATGTCATGTGCGCCGCCCACGCCCTGGCCCTGGCCGGCGGCGTGCTGCTGGCGCTGTGGCCGACGCCGCTCACCGCGGTGCTCGCGCTCGCCATGGTCGGCATGGGCTACGGCTTCATCTCCGGCGCCACCGCCGGCGGCATCGGCATCTACTGGCCGCCCGCCGATTTCGGCCGCGTCGCCGGGCGAACCTACATCGCCTGGTGCGCCGCCGCCGTCACCCTGCCCGTGCTCGCCGGCTACCTGTTCGACCTCACCCAAGGCTACGCCGCCGCCATGCTCATCGCCGGCGGCGGCAACCTCGCCGGCATGGCCATGGCCCTCACCCTGCCCAGGCGAGGCCGGCTTGGGTAGCCGGCCTACTCCGCCGCGTCCGCGAACTGCGCCGCGTGCAGCGACCGATAGACACCCCCGGCCGCCAGCAACTCGCCATGCGTCCCCTGCTCGGCGATCCCCTGCTCCGTCACCACCACGATCCGGTCGGCATTGCGGATCGTCGCCAGCCGATGCGCGATCACCAGCGTCGTCCGCCCCTGCGACAATTCCGCCAGCGACTGCTGGATCGCCTGTTCCGTCTCGGTGTCCAGCGCGCTCGTCGCCTCGTCCAGGATCAGGATCGGCGGGTTCTTCAGGAATATCCGCGCAATCGCCAGCCGCTGCTTCTGCCCGCCCGACAGCTTCACCCCGCGCTCGCCGATCGGCGTCTCCAGCCCCTCCGGCAATGCGGCGATCACCTCGTCCAGCCGCGCCCGCCGCGCCGCCGCACGGATCTCCGCATCGCCAGCCCCCAGCCGCCCATAGGCGATGTTGTCGCGGATCGACCCGGCAAACAGGAAAACATCCTGCTGCACGATGCCGATCTGCCGCCGCAGCGAGGCCAGCGTCATGTCGCGGATATCGATGCCGTCGATGACAATCCGCCCCTGCTGCACCTCGTAGAACCGCGGCAACAGCGAGCACAGCGTCGTCTTGCCCGCCCCCGACGGCCCCACCAGCGCCACCGTCTCCCCCGCCCGCACCGCAAGGTCCAACCCGCGCAGCACCGGCCGCCCGGAATCATAGCCGAAGGTCACCCCCTCGTAGCGCACCTCGCCGCGCAGCCCCGCAACCTCGCGCGCGCCAGGCCGGTCGGCGATGTCCGGCTCGTTCCCCAGCAGCTCCAGATAGCGCCGGAACCCGGCGATACCCTTCGGATAGGTCTCGATCACCGCGCTGATCTTCTCCAGCGGCCGGTAGAACACACCCACCAGCAACAGGAAGGCGACGAAATCGCCCACGCTCAGCTCCCCGCGAACGATCATCCACGCACCGGCCAGCATCACCACCACCTGCACCGCGCGCATCGCCACGTAGTTCAGCGTGATGCCGGCCGCCATCAGCCGATACGCATCCAGCTTGGTGCGCCGGTACTTTTCGTTGTCATCAGCGAACAGCCGCCGCTCGTGGTCCTCGTTGGCGAAGGCCTGAACCACGCGAATTCCACCCACCGCCTCCTCGATGCGCGCGTTGAACGCGCCCACGCGGGCGAACTGGGTCTGCCAGTTCAGCGTCATCCGCCCGCCATACCGCGCCACCACGAAGGCCGCGGCCGGCACGATCAGGGCGGCGATCAACGCCAGCTGCACGTTCACCACCGCCATCAGCGCAAACGCCCCGGCGAAGGTCAGCAGCGCGATCAGCACATCCTCCGGCCCGTGATGGGCCACCTCGCCGATCTCCTCCAGGTCCTTGGTCACCCGCCCCACCAGGTGCCCGGTCTTCTGGTTGTCATAGAACCGCAGCGACAACTTCTGCAGGTGGTCGAACGCCCGCCGGCGCAACTCCGTCTCGATGGCGATGCCCAGCACATGACCCCAATAGGTCACGATGGCCATCAGCCCGCTGTTCACCAGATACACCAGGAACAGCCCGAACACGGCGAACACGATAACCTGCAGGTCCTGCTGCGGCAGCAGCCGGTCGATCACGTAGCGCACCGCCATGGGGAACATCAGTTCCAGCACGCCAGACAACGCGGCACAGCCGAAATCCAGCGCCAACAGGCGCCGATGCGGGCGGTAGAACATCAGGAACTGGCGGATCATGCCCTGCAGTTAGGCGAGCCCCCCGCCAATGTCGATGCCTCGCCGCACAGCGAACGCAGCGATCCAGCCGCCCCGCACCCCGGCGGTCCGGTGTCGAGGTGATCTGGTCAGGTGGCGAACACCCCCCATCTGCCCGCCATGGCACTCCCCGCATCCCCGATCGCCCGGCGCGCCCTCCTCGGCGGCGCCCTCGCCACGCTGGCCCACCCCGCCCATGCCGACGACGCGCCCCTCGCCCTGCTGGCCAATGGCAGCCACCTCGCCATCATGCGCCACGCCCTCGCCCCCGGCACCGGCGACCCCGCGGCCTTCCGGATCGACGACTGCACCACCCAGCGCAACCTCTCCGACCAGGGCCGCGCCCAGGCCACGCAAATCGGCATTCGGCTGCGCGCCGCCGGCATCACCCGCGCCCGCGTCCTCACCAGCCAGTGGTGCCGCGCCCGCGACACCGCCCGCCTGCTGGGCTATGGCCCACCCGACGACCTCGCCCTGCTGAACTCCTTCTTCGCCACGCGCAGCGGCGGCCCCGCCCAAACCCGCGCCCTGTGCACCTGGATCGCCGCCGCCATCCTGGACACCCCGGTGCTGTTGGTCAGCCACCAGGTCGTCGTCACCGCCCTGTCCGAGGTCTTCCCCGCATCCGGCGAGATCGTCATCCTCCGCCGCCATCCAACCGGCACGCTCGCCGTCGCCGGCCGGGTGGCGACCCCACCCTGATCCTCCCCGCTTGGCCCTCAGCGATACTCGATGCGCGGATCGATATAGGCGTACAGCACGTCCACCAGCACGTTCATCACCACATAGATCACCAGGATGAACAGGATGCAGCCCTGGATCAGCGGATAGTCGCGTACCCCGATCGCCTGGATCAGCAGCCGCCCGATGCCGGGATAGGTGAACACCGCCTCGGTCACCACCGTGCCACCCACGAACGCCGCCAGCATCAGCCCCACGATGGTGACGAACGGCAGCAGCGCGTTGCGCATCACGTGCCGCCCCACCACGTCGCGCTCGCGCAGCCCCTTGCTGCGCGCGGTCCGCACGTAATCGGCCTTCAACTCCCCCAGCAGCGAGGCCCGCAGGAACCGCGCGAAAATGCCCGACACATAGACCCCAAGCGTCAACGCCGGCAGCAACAGGTTGCGCAGCGCCGCCACCGGGTCCTGCCAGAACGGCACATAGGTCGAAACCGACGGCAGCCAGCGCAGCTCCACCGCAAACAACAGGATCAGCAGGATACCCAGCCAGAACGTCGGCACCCCCAGCGCCAGCGCGCTCCAGCCGGAGAGCATCCGGTCCACCCAGCTACCCGGCACCAGCGCGCTGATCACCGCCACCGGCACGCCCAGCACCAGCCCCACCACGATCGCCGCCAGCCCCAGCTGCAACGTCGCCGGCACCCGGTCCATGATCAGCCCCAGCACCGGCTCGCGGCTCTGGATCGACAGCCCGAAATCGCCCACCACCGCGCCCGTCAGCCACGACCAGTATTGCGCCAGCAACGGCCGGTCCAGGCCCAGCCGCTCGATGGTCGCCTGGATCTGCTCGGCCGTCGCGTTCTCGCCCACGATCGCCCCCACCGGCGAGCCCGGCACCGCATACACCATCGCCCAGATGCCCACCGACGACAGCAGCAGCACCGGCACCAGTTGCGCCAGGCGGCGCAGGATATAGCTGGTCACGCGGTCCCCCGCCTGGCGCCATCGTCCCCGTTCGCGGGCACGGCCTCCTCCTCCACGATCTCCCGCCGATCCTCCAGCACGCTCGCCAGCACCCGGCCCAGCGTATCCAGCGACAGGATCGTCAAGGTCAGCGCGATCCCCGGCAGCACCGCATAGTACGGCGCCTCATACAGGTAGGATTTCCCGGTGCGCAGCATCTCGCCCCAACTCGGCGTCGGCGGCGGAATGCCCACGCCCAGGAACGCCAGCGCCGCCTCCAGCAAAATCGCCACCGACGACAAAATCACCACCTGCACCAAAATCGGCGACCATGCATTCGGCAGCACCGTGCGGAACATATTGTAGCTCGCCGACCCGCCCAGCGCCTCCACCGCCATCACGAAATCCCGCTGCCGCAGCGCCAGCACCTGGGCCCGCGTGATCCGCGCGAAGCCGGGAATGCCGGTGATGCCGACCGCCACCAGGGCCGCCGACTGGCTACGCCCCAGCACGGCGATCAGCGCCATGGCGAACAGGATGCTGGGCAGCGCCAACAGCACGTCCACCACCCGCATCAGTATCGCGTCGCGCCAGCCGCCGAAATAACCGGCCACAAGCCCGATAGGCACGCCGATAACGCCCGCGATCAGCACCGCCCCGCCCGCCGTCAGCAGCGAGGTGCGCGCGCCATAGATCACCCGCGCCAGCAGGTCCCGCCCCAACTCGTCCGTCCCGAACCAATAGGTCGCCGAGGGCGGCTCCAGCGTGGCAACCAGGTCCTGGTAAAGCGGGTCCAGCGGCAGCAGCCACTGCGCGGTCAGCGACACGGCGATCGCCACCGCCAGGAACGCCACGCTCACCGCCGCGGCCGGCCGCGCCAGCACCCGCACCGCCGTCACCCGCGCCCGCTTCCAGCCACCGCTCATGCCACCCTCTCCTCAAGCGGCCCGGCGAAATGGCAGGCGACACGGGTCGGCAGGCCCGGGTAGTCGCGAAACACCGGCACCTCCACCGCACACCGCGCCTCGGCACGAAAGCAGCGCGGATGGAACGTGCACCCGGGCGGCGGCCGCGCCGGGCTCGGAATATCCCCCTGCAGCACGATCCGCCCACCTTTCCCCCGACGGTCCGGGTCCGGCACCGGCACCGCCGACAGCAGCGACTGCGTATAGGGATGCGTCGGCGTCGCGTACAGCCCGTCCCTGGTGCTCTCCTCCACGATCCGCCCAAGATACATCACCGCAACACGGTCGGAGATGTGGCGCACCACGCTCAGGTCATGGGCGATGAACAGATAGGCCAGTCCCAGCTCGCGCTGCAGGTCCTGCAACAGGTTCACCACCTGCGCCTGGATCGACACGTCCAGTGCGGCCACCGGCTCGTCCAGGATCAGCAGCTTCGGCGACAAGGCCAGCGCCCGGGCAATGCCGATGCGCTGCTTCTGCCCGCCCGAGAACTCCGCTGGATAACGCCCCAGCATGGTGCGCGACAACCCGACCAGCTCGAACAGCTCCCCCACCCGCCGCATCCCGCCCATCTCGTCAAAGATGCCATGGATGCGCAGCGGCTCGGCCACGATGTCGCCCACCGTCTTGATCGGGTTCAGCGAGGCATAGGGGTCCTGGAAAATATACTGCATGTTGCGCCGCGCCCGCCGCAGCGCCGCCGGGCCCATCGTCGTCACCTCCTCGCCCCCGAAGCGCACCGAGCCCCCGGTGGCACGGATCAGGCCCATGATGGCGCGGCCCGTGGTGGTCTTCCCGCAGCCGCTCTCCCCCACCAGCCCCAGCGTCTCGCCGGCGCGCACCACCAGGCTCACCCCGTCCACCGCGCGCACCGTGCCGGTCTGCCGCCGCAACAACCCGGTGCGGATCGGGAAATGCACCTGCAACCCCTCCACCGCCAGCAACGGCACGGCCGCATCGCGCGCCACGCCTGCCGCCATCGGCGCCGCCCCGCTCACCGCGGCGCTTGCCAGGACAGGCGCCGGCCGCGTGGCCTCCAGCAGCGCCTGCACCTCGCCGGCATAGTGGCAGGCCGAACCATGCCCGGGCTCCACCTCCAGCAGCGCCGGCTCCTCGGCGGCGCACAGCTTCCGGTCGCGTCCGATCGAGCAGCGCGGATGGAACACGCACCCGCCCGGCAGCCGCGAAGGCGCCGGCGGCTGCCCCGGAATCGGCACCAGCCGATCGGCCACCGTGTCCACCCGCGGCAGGCTGCGCAACAGGCCGACGGTATAGGGATGGCGCGGCCGGCGGAATATCTCGCCCACCTCGCCATTCTCCACGATCCGCCCGCCATACATCACCGCCACCCGGTCGGCGGTCTCGGCCACCACGCCCAGATCGTGGGTGATCAGTATCACCGCCGCCCCGGTCTGCGCCTGGCGCTTGGCCAGCACCGCCAGCACCTGCGCCTGCACCGTCACGTCCAGCGCCGTCGTCGGCTCGTCGGCGATGATCAGCCGCTTCTCGCCCGCCATCGCCATGGCAATCACCGCGCGCTGGCGCATCCCGCCCGAAAACTGGTGCGGATACTGCCCCACCCGCGCATCGGGGTCCGGAATATCCACCTCGCGCAGCAATTCGGCCGCCTGCGCGCCGGCATCCCCGGCAGCGACGAAGCCATGCGCCACCTGCCCCTCAATCACCTGCCGCCCGATCGGCAGCACCGGGTTCAGCGTCGTCGTGGGGTCCTGGAAGATCATCCCCACGTCGCGCCCGCGCATCCGCCGCAGCGTCTCCGGGTCGGCCTCCGTCACCTCCACCGCGCCGATCCTAATCGACCCCTCCAGCCGCGCCGTCGGCGGCAACAGCCCGGTCACCGCCAGCGCCGTCACGCTCTTGCCCGAGCCGGACTCGCCGACGATCCCCAGCACCTCGCCGGCCCGCACGTCGAAATCGATGCCCCGCACCGCCGGCACGTCGCGCCCGCTGCCGGTGAAGGTCACCCGCAGGCCACGAACCGAAAGCACCGGCGGCGGCGGGGCCCCGCCGCCGCTCGTCGTCATGTCGCGCTCAGCCGGTCAGGCCGCCTCAGCCCGTGAACCCGACCGTGCGCAGCACCAGCAGGCTGTCCATATCCTTGACAAGGCCACCGATATTCTTCTTCGCCACCGTCAGAAACACATCATAGGTGTTGGTGGCAATACCGAAGCTCGCCTCCACCAGCGCCTTGTTCAGCCCGTCATACGCCACTTTCACATCGGCGGTGCCGAAGGCGGTGTTTACCTGCTCGATCGCGTCCACATAGCCTTTGTGCGGGTTCGGGTCACCCAGCACCGGATTGTTCGCCGTGCGATAGATCGAGTTGGTGGTGATCCGCGTCGGGAACTTCTGCACGTTGCCCACGCCGCCGAACACCGCGTGGAACTTGCCGCCGAGCATGGCATCGACGAACTCCGACCCCTGCCGCAGTTCCAGATCGATATTGATCCCCGCCCGCTTCAGCGTCGCCTGCACCACTTGGCTGATCGCCACCGCGTCCTCGCTGGCGCTGCTCACCAGCAGCTTCCAGTCGTTCATTTGCGCCGGCGTCAGCCCCGACTCCTTCAGCAACGCCTGCGCCTTGGCAATGTCGAAGGCATAGGTCTTGTCGTAGGACCGGTCGGCCGCAGGGTTGGCCGGCGCCCACGGCAGCGCCGTCACCTCGCCCAGCCCGGCATAGCCGATCCGCAGGATCGCCGCCCGGTCGATCAGATAGTTGAACGCCTGGCGGAACTTCTCGTTGCTGAACGGCGCGCGAGTGGTGTTGATGCGGAACACCTGCACCAACTGGCCATAGCCCTGGTGCAGCTGGAAGCCCGCATTGCGCAGCCGCACCGCATGGCGCGCGCCGCCGCCGAAAATCATGTCCACGGCACCCGATTCCAGCGCCGCCGCGGCACTCTCATTGTCGCTGAAGATGGTGAACACCACCTCCGACAGCACCGGCTGCCGCTCGCGCCAGTATTTCGGGTTCGCCACCAGGCGCATCCGCTGCCCCAGCACCCGCTCGGCCACGGTGAACGGCCCGGTGCCATTCACCTTCGTCTCCGCCGTCGCGGTGGTGTCCGCGGCAATGACGAACATGAACTGCAGCAGGTCCGTCACCTGCCGGTCCGGCACCTTCTGGGCGAAGTTCAACCGCACCGTGCGCGCATCCACCACCGTCCAGTCCTTCACCACCCGCATGGTGGGATAGACGTTCTTGCCGGTCTTCGGGTCGTTGGCCTTCTTCAGCGTGGCATCAAGGTCGGCACTGGTCATCGCCGCGCCCGAATGGAACGTAACCCCCTCGCGCAACACGATCGTCACCGACATATTGTCCGGCGCAATGGTGAACGAGGAGGCCAGCCCCGGCACCGCCTTGCCGGCATCGTCATAGTCGATCAGCGTGTCGTACAAATTGCGCATGATCGAGGCGTTCTGCGACGAGAACTGGTGCGGGTCGAAATTCACGATATCCGCCAGCAGCGCCACCCGCATCTGCCCACCCTTCAGCGCCTGCGCCAGCGCCTCCCCCATCGGCATCGAAGTCGCCGCCACCCCAGCCACCACGCCCGCCAGCAGCGTGCGCCGCCTGATGTTGTTGGTCATGCTCTGCCTCCTTTTTGGTCTGGCACCGCTGCCATTTTCCTGACCCTCCCACCCGGTTTGGTGCGAGTCAAACCGATTTCGAGACACGCAACCACTCACCAGCCCGCCGCCACGGCCTTGGTTGACAGCCCTCCGTCCAGGCAGGACGCTCCCCGCTGCCCGCCGCCGCCAGGAAACGCCGCCATGTCCAGCCCCACCCCTTCCGATCCCACCGCCATCGACCCCATCACCGTCTCGGTCATCCAGCACCGACTGCGCGCGATCGTCGAGGAGATGGGCGAGGCCATGCTCCGCACCGCCTACTCCCAGATCCTCAACTCCAGCCGCGACTTCTCCACCGCCCTGTGCGACCCAAAGGGCCGCCTCATCGCCCAGGCCGAGCACGTCCCCATCCATGTCGGCGCCCTGCCCTTCGCCGCCCGCGCCGTCACCGAATACTTCGGCGACACCATCAAGCCCGGCGACGTCTTCCTCCTCAACGACCCCTACCGCGGCGGCAACCACCTCCCCGACCTCACCGCCTTCGTCCCCGTATTCGACGGCGACCGCTTCGTCTTCTGGTCCATCAACCGCTCCCACCAGTCCGACATCGGCGGCGCCACCCACGGCGCCTACAACGCCGGCGCCACCGAGATCTTCCAGGAAGGCATCCGCATCCCCCCCCTGCGCCTCTACGACCAGGGCGTCCGCCGCGAAGACGTCTACGAAATGATCGTGCTCAACGTCCGCCACCCGCGCGACTTCCGCGGCGACCTCGCCGCCATGATCGGCTCCGCCCGCGTCGGCGAACGCCGCCTGCGCGAACTCCTCGCCGAATTCGGCTCCGCCACCACCCACGAAGGCGTCGAAGCCGTCCTCGACGGCGCCGAGCGTCAGGTCCGCACCATCATCGCCGCCTGGCCCGACGGCATCTACCAAGGCGAAGCCTTCCTCGACGACGACGGCCACAAATACACCGACATCCGCATCCACGCGAAAATCACCAAGACCGGCAGCGATCTCGAAGTCGACCTCACCCAATCCCACGAACAGGTCATCGGCTTCATCAACTCGTCCTACGCCAACACCCATTCCGCCGTCGTCGTCGCCCTCTCGTACCTCATCGACCCCGACATCCCGAAAAACGACGGCGCCTTCCGAGTCCTCAACGTCAAGCTTAAGGAAGGCACCATCGTCTGGCCCCGCGAGGGCGCCCCCGTCACCCTCTGCACCAACCATTGCGGCCAAGAAATCATTGAGGCCATCATCAAGGCCCTCGCCCCCGCCTGCCCCGACCGCGCCATGGCCGGCTGGGGCCGCCGCTTCCGCATCGCCATCCAAGGCACCGACCCACGCACCGAACGCCCCTTCATCTGGCACCTGTTCCAGTCCCGCCCCGGCGGCGGCGCGTCGGCGGCCGGCGACGGCTGGCCCGGCGCCGGCGAATGGCAGGCCGCCGGCGGCATCAAGTTCGGCAGCATCGAAGTCCACGAAGTCCGCTTCCCCCTCTACTTCCGCCGCCACGAATTCCGCCCCGATTCCGGCGGCGACGGCCAATACCGCGGCGGCCCCGGCGGCATCCTCGAAATGGCCATCGAAACCGCAACCCCCGCCATCGGCAACACCGCCGGCGACGGTATCAAATACGGCGCCGCCGGCATGATCGGCGGACAGGACGGCCAGCCCCACCACTACTGGCTCGAATCCAAAAATCTCCCCGACCGCCCGCTCAAAACCAAGGAAGTCGGCGTCACCATCCGCCCGCACGACATCCTGCACGCCCACTCCGGCGGCGGCGGCGGCTGGGGCCCACCCGGCGAGCGCACGGCCACGGATCGCGCCTTCGATACAGAATGCGGTTTCGTGACGGTGAAGAAATGACGATTTTAGGCAAGGCCAGGGCGTCGCCCTGGACCCACCAGGTCCGGAGCGCGCCTTCGCGCGACGGGCCAAGCCCCTGGACCTTGAATGATGGGTTCCAAGGGCGCGGCCCTTGGTGGGTGCAGGGCAAAGCCCTGCCCGTCCCTTCTTCCACCCTTCACTCACAAGGCAACGACGCATGACCTACGCGATCGGCATCGACGTCGGCGGCACCTTCACCGATCTCGTCGCAATCGACCAGTCCGGTCGCGTAACACTCGCCAAATCCGCCTCCACCCCGTCCGACCAATCCCTCGGCGTCATGGACGGCCTCGAACGCCTCGCCGTAGCCCTGTCCACCACCCGCCCCGAAATGCTCGCGCAAACCCTGCGCATCGTCCACGGCACCACCGTCGCCACCAACGCCCTGCTCGAACACAAGGGCGCAAAAGTCGGCCTGCTCACCACCGAAGGCCACCGCGACATCATCGAAATGCGCGAGGGCCTGAAGGACGACCGCTACAACCTCCGCCAACCACCCCCGATCCAGCTCGTCCCCCGCCACCTCCGCCTCGGCGTGCGCGAACGCATCCGCCCCGACGGCCGCATCG
>Ga0105053_10002917_pt1 | contig 26287 bp, 18 predicted proteins | sample BON01_FD_78093 | JGI IMG/M metagenome (GOLD analysis project Ga0105053, IMG submission 78093) | Freshwater microbial communities from Lake Bonney liftoff mats and glacier meltwater in Antarctica - BON-01 | ecosystem: Environmental > Aquatic > Freshwater > Ice > Glacier meltwater | place: Lake...
AGGTGAAGTATTGGGAAAATACCATCCACATGGTGATTCGGCTGTTTATGAATCTTTGGTTAGAATGGCCCAAACATGGTCATTGCGGTATCCATTAGTAGATCCACAAGGAAACTTTGGGTCCATAGATGGTGATAATCCTGCGGCCATGAGGTACACAGAGGCAAGGTTGAGAAGGATTGCTGAAGAACTGCTGACCGATATCAATAAGGAAACTGTAGACTTTCAGTTAAATTTTGACGACACCTTAAAGGAACCTATAGTTTTACCGGCCAAAATTCCGGCTTTATTACTAAATGGTGCCTCTGGAATAGCTGTTGGTATGGCCACTAATATGGCTCCCCACAATATAGGCGAGGTGATTGACGGAATCTTTGCCTACATAGACAATAATGACATCACTATTCCTGAATTAATGGAGCACATTACTGCTCCTGATTTCCCTACCGGAGGTATCATATATGGATACAATGGTGTTAAAGCAGCATTCGAAACTGGCAGAGGAAGGGTAATTCTTAGAGGCAAGGCTTCAATTGAAACCAAAGCTTCAGGCAAGGAGATGATTATCATCCACGAAATCCCTTACCAGGTCAATAAGGCCTCAATGGTTGAGAAAACGGCGCAACTAATCAATGAGAAGAAAATTGATGGAATTTCCGCCATTAGGGATGAGTCTGACAGGCAAGGTATGCGCATTGTGTACGAACTCAAAAAAGATACCGTACCAAATGTAGTGCTTAATAACCTCTACAAGCACACACAACTTCAAACTTCCTTTAGTGTGAATAATGTTGCCTTGGTAAAAGGCAGACCTTTTACGTTAAATCTGAAAGACCTTATTCTGCATTATGTGAACCATAGGCATGAAGTAGTTGTCCGAAGAACAGAGTATGAACTAAAGGAAGCCGAAAAAAGATCACATATCCTAGAAGGGTATCTGGTTGCCTTGGATAATATTGATGCAGTTATCCAGTTGATCAGAGACTCAAACGATCCTGAAACGGCCAGAAATGGTTTGATGGAGAGATTTGAGCTTACAGAAATCCAAGCGCGGGCAATTCTGGACATGAGGCTACAACGCCTTACTGGAATGGAAAGGGCCAAAATCCAGCTTGAATATGATGAGTTGATGAAACTTATTGAGGATTTGAAAGAGATCCTTGCAGATAAGGAGAGAAGAATGCAAATCATTAAAGATGAATTGCTAGAAATAAAAACCCGCTACAACGACGATAGAAGAACCTCCATCGAACACAATGCAGAGGACTTCAATTATGAGGACATGATTCCAAATGAGGAAGTGGTAATTACTGTTTCCAATCAGGGATATATTAAAAGAACGGTCCTCACAGAGTATAAATCTCAAAGTAGAGGGGGCGTAGGATCCAGGGGAGTAAGCACCAAGGTAGATGATTATACCGTCTACCTATTCACCGCTTTGACCCACAATTACCTATTGATATTCACAGATCAAGGTAAACTTTTCTGGCTCAAGACCTACGCAATACCGGAAGGTAGTAAAACATCCAAAGGTAGACCTATCCAAAATCTCATTAATATTGAGAGTAGTGATCGCATCAGATCTATTATTCAGGTCAAAGATCTGGGAGATGTAGACTATATCAATAACAACAATATCGTGATGGTGACTAAAAAAGGCATCATCAAGAAAACTACCTTGGAGCAATACTCTAGACCAAGAACAAATGGTATCATTGCCTTGAATATTAGGGAGGATGACCAACTGTTGAATGTAGAGTTGACCAATGGCGATGCGAACATCGTAATAGCGTCAAGTTCTGGAAGGGCAGTTCACTTCCATGAATCCACTGTAAGGCCAATGGGTCGAACAGCTACGGGGGTTAAAGCCATTAACCTGGGAGGAGAAGAAAATTACGTAATTGGCATGGTTTGTGTGCAAAGAGATGACGCCACCCTACTCGTCGTAACGGACAAAGGGTATGGAAAACGTTCTTATTTGTCTGAATACAGGATCACCAATAGAGGTGGAAAAGGAGTGAAAGCGATGAATATCACCGAGAAAACTGGTGGATTAGTAGCCATAAAAGAGGTGGTAAATACAGATGACTTGATGATTATAAATCGATCAGGCATTACCATAAGGACTCCAGCAAAAGGGATCAGAGTGATGGGAAGAGCTACACAGGGTGTTAGGTTAATCCGACTAAGTGAAACTGATGAGATTTCTTCAGTAGAAAAAATTGAAAACTTAGAGGAAGATGAACCACTAGATGCTACTGAGGATCCGGAAAATCCAAACGAACCAGAAACTCCTAACGAACCTGAAAATAATCAGACGGAGAACAATGAAGATAATCCTATAAATGAATAATAATTGAAACCAACAAAGAACCGTACTTGTAACATGAAAAAGTTAATTTTATCGTTGGCTTTGGTGGGCATCGCCTCAACTGTTGCCTTTGGCCAAAAAAAAGTAGTTAGATCTGCTGAGAAAAACTTTAGTAGAGGAAACCTCGAAGAAGCCTATACCGAAATCAAATCCGCACTCACGGATGAAGAAACTGGGGCACAATCTGAAACTTATTTTATCAAAGGTAAAATAGAAACACAGATTTTTGAAGTAGATTCATCCAATACGAAAACTACAGTAGCATTGGGTCGTGAAGCTCAGCAAAGTTTTATTAAGACCTTTGAAATGGAGAATACTGACTCTACTACTAGTGTTAGTGAGGACCTATTCAAACCGGTAGTTGCTGACATGCCACCCAATTTTCAAGGAGAAGGTGTGTACAGGTTGAAAAATGCAGCTTTTAACAAAGCCATAGCAAAATACGAGGAGGAAGACATGGAGCTTTCTCACGAATTTTTCTCTTTGGCAGCTGACTTAGATCCGAAAGATACTTCCATAGTATTCAATGCTGGATATACTGCAAACATGGTGAATAATGTGGAGGGAGCTAAAAAGTATTTCACCAAGTTATTGGATGTACCAGAGTACAATAAATTGAATGCCTACTATTTCCTAATTCAAATTGCTAGTGCCGAAGACAATGATCCTGAAGAGGCTTATCGTGTGGTAACTGAAGCAAGAGAAGAGTATCCAGATGACAAAGGTTTAGCAGAATTTGAAATCCAGTTGTTACTTCAGTTAGATAAGATGGATGAAGCGATGATTTCTATTGAAAAAGCTTTAGAAAATGATCCTAATAATTCGGCCATTCTATTGAGGTATGGTTATCTTAAAGAAAAATCCGGAGATTTGGAGGGCGCTTTAGAGCAATACAAAAAAGCTGTAGTGGCGGATCCTGAATTCTTTGAGGGTAACTATTACGCAGGAGCTATCTATTTGGATAAAGCCAGAGATATTGAAACTGAGGTGAATAATCTTTCTGATGACGATTGGGAAGCTAAATCTGAAGGGATGCTTGAGCAAGCAAATAATTTGTACGTGGAAGCGTTACCTTATTTCACTATGGCATCAGATTTGCAACCTGATAATACCGATATCATGGAAATTTTATACCGTGTTCATAGCCGACTGAAAAATGACGCAAAAGTTGAAGAATATGATCAAAAATTAGCTGAAAAACTAGGAGACAACTGGTTGAAAAGATAATTCTTAAAATAGATTTCAATTGATAAATAGACCCAGGCAATATGTTTGGGTCTTTTTATTTATTTCAGCCGAAAAAATCCTACTCCACTTCTTCATCAGGCTTTTCCATCATCCAAAGCTGACCATTCCGGAATAGCATGCTGTAAGCTTCTAAGCCTTCTGGCACAAAATCATTTATTACCCTACACATGAAGTCTAGGACGGCGATGCGGGGAGGGTATTTTTATTGTATATATTCCTGGAAACCCATTGGTATTCTAAAGAGACTTTAAAACAAAACAAACTCACTTGGGACCTAATTGATTTGAAAAGTCTTCGCTATGGTACGATATCCACTCCATTCATCTGTCTTAACTGTGGCTTCTTCCGAAATATAACGCTTAAATATCGGTCGCAGTGATTACGTAGAGAAATCCGTGGGAATCCCCAGCACGGCGGGACTGCCACACCCTTTCCCACCTCAGCAACCCCCCCAAAAGAGTTCGCAGTGACGATTATCATTATTAGAGCGTTACCTATTAGAACACTTCCAATAAGCTTCTGATTGACTATCTCCATTCAGCAGGAAAATTCAGCAGGCTAATGTTCCATACAAGCGGAAGATAAAACAAGGTTACCAATAAAATTAATACAATGGAAAGCAGGTTAAGGAAAAACCCTGCCCGCATCATTACAGGAATGGTAAGGTAGCCTGAACCAAAGACAACTGCATTGGGCGGCGTAGCTACAGGAAGCATAAAGGCACAAGAGGCAGCCATAGTAGCGCCAATCATTAATCCAAAAGGATGTACTCCCATGGCCAAAGCCACTGCAGAAAGAATAGGCAACAGCATGGATGCAGTAGCTACATTGGATGTTATTTCTGTGAGGAAGTTTACCGCAGCAATTATGATCAATAAAAATAACCAAAAGGGTACATTTTTTAGCAGTACAAATTGTTCTCCTATCCAGCTTGCAAGGCCTGTTTCCTTAAAACCTGCCGCCAAAGCCAATCCGCCACCGAATAAAATAAGAATTCCCCACGGGATTTTTTCAGCCACTTTCCAATCCAGCAACCGTTCCTTTTTCTCATTCCCTGCAGGAATAACAAACAAAAGCAAGACACCCGTAAGCGCAATAATCGTATCATTTAATACAGGAATAAACGGCTGGAGCACAAAACTTCGGAAGATCCAGGAAAAACTTACGGCAATAAAAATCCACATAACTTTCTTTTCCTGAAGACTAATAGGTCCCAAGGCCTTTATCTGGCGGTTGATTTCTTCTTTTCCACCAGCCATTTGTAAATTAGAAGGAAATTTGAATGCATAATTTACCAGGTAATACCAGCAAATAAGCAATAAGGCTGTGGCAATAGGGAGGCCGACAAGCATCCATTGTCCAAAGCTAATTTCCACCCCATAAATATTTTTCACCACACCAATCAAAATGATGTTTGTAGGCGTACCTATAATGGTCGCCATACCACCAATGGAGGCACTATAGGCTATTCCGAGCATAAGGGATGGTCCGAGAGTCTTCTTCATGTTTTTATTTGAATTTGACATTTGAACGACCACGGCTATGGCTATTGGCAGCATCATAAGGGAGGTAGCGGTATTTGAAATCCACATGGAGAGAAAGGCGGTAGCCACCATAAAGCCTAATATTATCCGCTTGAGGTCAGTTCCTAGGTAAGAGATGATCTTGAGGGCAATTCTTTTGTGAAGGTTCCATTTTTCAATACTTACAGCGATCATAAATCCTCCCATATACAAGAGAACCATGGGATCTGAATAGGGGATAGAAGTGGGTTTCAGTCCCATTATTCCGGTCAATGGAAATAAAACCAAGGGAAGTAGGGCGGTGGCTGCGATAGGGATGGCTTCAGTAATCCACCAAATAGCTATCCAAAAGGTAACGGCCAATAAGGAAACACCTTCCGGAGACAATCCTTCTGGTGCAATGCCTAAATACAATCCAAGAAAAACAATGGGGCCTAAGAATAAACCTATTTGTTGAGTTCGCATAAATTATGAATAAAAGTTAAGATTACTTAAAATTGAGTTAATTCGAAAACATTCTTTACAGTATTGGTTGGTTCAGCCATTTTATCTTAAATTTAACCTGTACTATTAAATGCCCTTCTATAAACTATATGGATTGGTTTAAATCAGTTTTCTGAGGTTTATGTAGTATTAGCATAGAAAATTGAAAAATATTGCTAATATTGATGTTGGCCAAAGAGCAATTGACAAAATTAATCATTACTAGCGTGTTAGAAATGAAAATATAACCCTATGATCCAATACAAGTCCAAATTTATGAAGCGAATAAAAACCCAATTATTAATAGGGGTGCTGGCATTTTTTGCCTTTCAATGTGGTCAGGATGGACCCAGATTAGCCTTAAATAAAGGAGACCATATCATTTTGATCGGGAATAATCTGGGATCAAGAATGATGAATTTCGGATATTTCGAAACGGAAATGCAAGTTCGCTATCCTGATTCCTTATTGTATATCAGGAATATGAGTGACGGTGGTGATACGCCTGGTTTCAGACCCCACGCAGGTAGGGTTTCGCCTTGGGCTTTTCCAGGTGCAGAGGAATTTCAGGATGAATTAGCGACCAATTCAGGTAGTGAAGGACATTTTGAGACGCCCGACGAGTGGATCAAACGTCACGAAGCGGACATTATCATTGCTTTTTTTGGCTACAATGAGTCTTTTGAAGGAGAAGAAGGGCTGGAAATGTATAAAAAAGAACTTGAAGCTTTTATCAAGCATACAAAAAACACTGTTTACAACGGGGAAGCACCGCCACAATTGGCTTTGGTTTCACCCATATCTTTTGAAAACCTAAGTGGAGATTTTGATTTGCCCAATGGTGAAAATGAAAATAAAAACTTAAAACTGTATACCGCTGCAATGAAAGAGGTTGCAGACAGGAATCAGGTTTTATTTGTAGATGCTTTCGAACCTTCTTCTTCATGGTTTTCTTCTACCGATGACTACCTTACCATCGATGGTTTTCAGTTGACAGAGGACGGTTACAAGAAGTTCTCTACTTTTATTACAGACAATATCTTTGGAAGTGACAAAGCTATAGCTGAAAATAACAGAAAGGCTATCCACGCCGCTGTAAAAGAAAAAAACTGGATGTGGCACAATGACTATAAAATCCCCAATGGGGTGCACGTATTTGGCCGTAGGTACAATCCTTTTGGGCCTGATAACTATCCTTATGAATTGAAGAAAATCCGTCAGATGACGGACAATAGGGACCAGGCCATTTGGAAAGCCAATAAGGGAGAGAAATTTGACTTGGCTATGGCCGATGAGAATACCATAGAGCTGCCACAGGTGAAGACCAATTATAACCCGGAAAAAAATGGTAGCTTGGAATACCTTTACGGACAGGATGCCATTGACAAATTTGAAGTAGCAGAAGGCTATAAAGTTGAATTATTTGCTTCCGAGGAGGAATTTCCTGATTTGGCCAATCCTGTTCAGATGACTTTTGATACAAAGGGAAGATTATGGGTATCTGTAATGCCTAGTTACCCCCATTACAAACCTGGTGATCCCAAGCCGAATGATAAAATTCTTATCTTGGAAGACACCGATAAAGATGGAAAAGCAGACAAGCAGATTGTTTTTGCGGATAGTCTTCACCTTCCCATAGGTATGGAGATTACTCCCGAGGGAGTGTATCTTTCCCAAGGCACCAATTTCATTATTCTAAAAGATGAAGATGGGGACGACTATGCAGAGAAGAGAGAGATTTTATTGAGTGGATTTGATGACCACGACACCCACCATAATATTTCCGCATTTGTAGCGGATCCTTCAGGAGCCATTTATATGGGTGAAGGTGTTTTCTTGCATACAAATGTAGAAACGGCATATGGCCCTGTCAGGGCTACCAATGGAGGCTTTTACAGGTACAATCCAGCCAGAAAAAAACTGGAAAGAACTGCTCAACTCCCTATTCCAAATCCGTGGGGTATAGCCTTTGACGATTGGGGACAAAATTTCTTCGCTGAGACTTCTGGTCCCGACGTACGTTGGATGATGCCAGGCTCGGTAAAACCCAGGTATGGTGAAGGAAACCACAAAGGACCAAACCTAATAGAAGATGCCCACAGGGTACGACCTACCTCAGGTCTAGAATTTGTTTACAGTAGACACTTTCCTGAGGAAGTACAAGGAGATTTGTTGATCAACAACACCATTGGCTTTTTAGGTATGAAAATGCACCGTATGGTTGAGGACGGAACAGGTTATGATAGTGAACACCGGGTAGACCTGATCAGAAGTGATGATGGGAATTTCCGACCTGTAGATATGGAATTTGCTCCTGATGGTTCCCTTTACTTTATCGATTGGCACAATATATTGGTTGGTCACATGCAACACAATGCAAGGGATCCGCTAAGAGATCATGTGCATGGTAGGATATACAGAATCACTTATCCTTCCAGACCTTTGGTTACTCCTCCGACCATCGATGGTGCTTCAATAGAAACATTGTTGGACAATTTGAAATTGCCTGAATTCAGGGCAAGATATGCTACTCGAACCGAATTGAGAGGCAGAGACAAGGATGAAGTATTGTCCAAAATGAAAACGTGGATGGCCAATCTTGATAAAAATGACCCTAGGTTTGAACACCATTTATTGGAAGGATTATGGGTAAGCTGGGGACTTAATGCGGTAGACCAGGACCTTATGAAAAAATTGTTTGCTTCTGAAGACCATAGGGTGAGAGCCGCTGTGGCAAGGATCCTCCGATATACAGGACATCAGGTAAGTGATCAGGTGGAAATGCTTAAAAAAGCAGCCGCTGATCCACACGGAAGGGTAAGGCTGGAAGCCATAGTAGCGGCTTCCTGGCTAAACAAAGAGGATGGCCTGGCCATTTTGGCGGTCGCCAATGAACATCCTAAAGATGAATGGATGCAAAAGCCATTTGAAACATCACTGGCGCACCTAAATGGCATGTCAGTCAAAAATATGGTGGTCAATCCTGACGGAAGCGTCGTCTTTCAGGAAGCTGCAGAGGAAGCGAAGCCATCAAATGCCAGGTTAAAAGGTGAAGAATTAACCCTTTTCCAAATGGGCAAGGCCATATATAGCAGGGAAGGCTTTTGTATAACTTGTCACCAGCCCGATGGCAAAGGCCTTACTGCATCCGGCTTCCCACCTCTGGCAGGAACCAAATGGGTCAATGGAAATGAGGAAAGATTTATTAAAATCGTTCTAAACGGCTTGATGGGTCCTATTGAAGTATTGGGCAAAGAATATCCGGGTCAGGTGCCCATGACACCATATGCAGGCATGCTCAATGACAAAGAAGTAGCAGCTGTGATGACCTATGTAAGAAATAGCTTTGGAAATGAATCTTCTGCGATTATCCCCGATAAGGTAAAGGCCGTAAGAGCAGCTATCAAAGACAAAACAGGTTTCTATTCTCCTACTGAGCTCCTTCAAGAGCATCCCATGGAAAGCGGAGAATAATGAGATGGAGGATATCGGTTTTTATAGGCCTATTCCTATTTCTTTAGTATAAAATAGCAAAGCCAGCCCATAAACTTTGGGCTGGTTTTTTTCATTTAAGACCTTCGCTGTACCCTTCGACAAGCTCAGGGTCCGGCTGAATGTGACCCTTCGACAAGTTCAGTTCAGCTGGCTGAATGTGCCCTATCGAAGTATAAAAATCTGACAGCCTTTCTACAAAAAGTCAGCATAAGACAGACTTACCGGAATGAAATGTCCTCCCATTTGCACCTGGTGCTTTTCAATTTTATCGATTCGGTTTTTATTGACCATAAAAGAGCGGTGGGTGCGGATAAAGTAGGAGGGGAGCAGCTTTTCCAACTCTTTAAAGGTCATTCTGGTAATTACTTTTTCTTGCTCCATTTGTAAGGTTACATAATTGCCTGCAGCTTCACAAAACAATAGCTCAGCAAAATTTATGCGTTGCTGACTGTCAGAAGTCTTGATAAAGACAGACTCAGGTTCCGCGGATGGTTGCAAGGCTTTCAATTCTCGGGCTTTTTGACAAGCTTTTAAAAACCGGCTCAATGGAAATGGCTTTAAAAGGTAATCCAGGACATTCAATTCAAATCCTTTTACTGCGTATTCAGAATAAGCAGTGGTAAAAATCACCATGGTAGATTCAGGAAGCATGGCCATCAGGTCAATTCCTGAAATATCAGGCATATTGATGTCCAGGAAAATAAGGTCCACCGGCTGAATGGTTTGGTATTCTAACCCTTGGATGCCATCTGAAAAAACAGCCTCCAAACTAATAAACGGTACTTTTGCTGCATGGGACTTGATCACTTCCAAAGCCATTCGCTCATCATCTATGGCAATTGCTTTTAACATATCAATTGGATTTTATTGTATGCAGTAACAACACGGAACCTTCGTTTTCAAAATGACTGATTACTTCATCAGGATAGTTTTCTGGCTGGGTATCTGACACGAATGATATGGGTTCTATCAATGTTACCAATTCACCGGAGGGAGTAATGGCCGTGGGAAGGATAAAAGAAGGCAAATGAAAGTCGGAAAAGTCAATTTTATTGACATGCAATTTATTGGTCTTTAAATTAACGGCAAATGTCCAGATATCATTCTTCGTACTGATAATTAGGCCGAAAATCATATTATTGGCGATTTTAACGGGCAACTGAAGGTACCGGTGATCTAACCCATTTTCTTTCAATTCATCGTCTAGCATTATATCATTGACAACATGCTCTGGTAATTTTTTGTCTCCAAAGTCAATCAAAATTTGTTGTTCCAGCTTTCCTGTATTGGAAAAAAGACGGACGGTATCGTCAGGAGGTCGATTGTATCCAATGTATCCGGAAGTTTGAGTTAATAATCCTGCATGGTAATATAAATTGGCATTCTCTCCGATAGCTGCGTAGCCAAAATACAGACTATCTAACTTAAAGGCAGAATCAAAATTACCAACTTTGGGATAATTCGAAATGGCATCATTTTGATTGTCTTTATTAATGGCGATTAGCCAGCCGGTCGCTGTTTCTATAAAACCTCCTGCATTTACAGGAATGGAAATATTTGCCATCCAGATTCCTTCCGGAGAATAAACAAAAATTTCATTTTCAAGGGCATCCAAAACCAATACTTCTCCGTTTGGCCTCACCTGGAAATCTTTGATGCCATTTATTTGGTTGGGACCCTCACCAAAATCACCAATCTTACGGACAAAGATTCCCACCTCATCAAAGACCAATACGCCTGAGTTATTGAGATGATCAAAAAGATAGAAATGATTGTTTGCCGCTACCAACTTATCAACCCGCCTAAACAAAGCCTCTTCTCCAATGCTCAAAAGGATGTAACGTTGATTTTCAACAAAATCCTTTGTATTCATTGGTTCTGCTTCATCAAATGGAAAGACAGTTAACCTGGATAGGTTGGATTCGTTTTTGGCCCCTTGGCAAGAGGCTGCCAATATTAAAAACCAGCTCAGGAAAAGAAATTGTCGTTGATGCTTCATTTTAGGTATTATTCTATTTGTAAAGAGAAATGTACAAAATATTCACTTTCATTGTAAATCGTGGATAAATTATATTTACCAGGGTAGTAATGCTCCAATCTTTTCCTTACATTTTCCAGTCCAATTCCGGATTCGTCTTTTGGATCGTCGGTAACTTTTCTGGGATGAATGCTATTCACCAAATCCAGGTGTACGGTTCCTTTCATGCAGCGCAAATTGATCTTTATCCAGGACCTGTTTTTAGTACTTATTCCATGCTTGAAAGCATTTTCTACGAAAGGAATCAGCAACATTGGTGCTATTTGGCCCTCACACTCCATGCTGGGCAACTTAAAATCTACCGAAAGGTTCTCCTCATTTTCAAAGCGCAACATCTGTAGGTCCAGGTAGTTATTGACATATTCAATTTCTCTTTTTAAAGGGATTTTATCCTGCTGGTTTTCATGAATCATAAACCGCATCATGTCCCCGAGTTTTTGGATGCCGTCTGAAGTTCTTTCTGCCTTTTCTATCAATGCAGTACCATAGAGCGTATTCAGGGCATTGAACAGGAAATGAGGATTGATCTGAGATTTTAGAAAACTGAGGTCTGCCGAACCTCGATCTACCTGATGGCTGAGGTTTTTAATTTTGCCAACCATTCCAAAGTACTTTTCGAATCCCAGATCGGATAGGGGAAGGACCACCAACTGAATGATCAGTCCAGTACCCAATCCCAGTAGCACCAGGATAGGTTCTCGATCCATCAGTCCTACAAACAATAAAAATCCCGGAAAACCGATAATCAATAAAATATTAAACCAAAGTGCAGCCCGTTGTTTTCCACGCAATTGCTTTCGATAAATCAAAAAGTAATTGTACGATACCACTAAAATGGAGGCAGGAAGAAAAAGGGCCAAAACCACAGAAATATCCCGAGAAACCAAAAAGTCAAATTGAAACAAGAAAAGCACTATAAAAAAGAAAATACTGCTTAACCGCAACAAATTGTAGGGCAGATAGTCCTCCATTTTGGGAGGTAAAAAAACTTGTTTTAACAACATTACCCAAACCAAATAGCCACCATACAAGGCCAAAGCTGCAAAATAGAAGGGTGTAACCGGAGGCTTGGTATAGCCTGCACCCACTGAGAACAAAGTGACAAAGAAATAAGACAGAATAAAAACCAATAGGCAATACCAGATAATGGGCTTTTTATTTTTTGTTTTCTGGTACCTTGGAATTAAAACCCGATGCAGGAGATAGAATACAAAAAATAGAATTAGGGGAATGACTACCTTGGCAAAATAACCAAACAGTGGAGGAGAATACTGATCAATCCTGTTTCCAACACTCAGGATATTGACCAGTACTAGAATCAAAAAGACAAAGGTAACTATCCACCATTCTAATTCCTTAAATGCTAACGATTTGGTTTTCATAAAGTGTTCGAGTTAAAAATTAAAGTTTAAACCGAATACCTTGCATTCGGTCTGTGTTGGAGGATTGGAATTAAATTTTTCATATAAATGACATACCAAATAAATATTGTATAGCAAACCAGCTAATGTAAGCGCAATATATGTTCTCTTGGTAGTTTTGGTCATGGCAATTGTTCTGTAATATTATTGAATACAAGAATAAACCTAGCTTCATCCTCAATCAAATTTATGTGACGAAATGGGGGGAAGGAGGGACGGAAATTGAAACAGGTCCGGTTCTATTGTTTACATCTGTCATTTTATTGTCTCTCAACAGATCAGGTATCACTAATAACCTGAGTTGGAGGTAAGGTCGTCTTAAAACAGACTAAACCGTCACTGCGAACCCTTTTTTGGGGGCTAAAGAGGCTGGAAAGGGTGTGGCAGTCCCTCTTAATTGTTGGGAATTTCCACTTAAAAACCCTCAAAGCCTAGAGATGACGATTTTTTTTAAGTTAGTTCGAACTCAAGTAAATTAAATATCGATAAATGGTTGAGCCAGTAATGGAACTCAGATGGCTTTAGGTAATTTTTATGTTGTTACTTTTTGCTTCAGGCCTGCCCTGATGGCAGTCACTGGTCAAATAGTAACCAAAAACCCCGCCGCTGGGCATTTTTTAGCTAAAATCCGTACGCTATGCTCAATAGGCAAACCGCTCAGGCTTGTGGTTGGATGCTTTTTAATAGGCCTGAAGGGCCTGAAAAACAATAACCGTGGGCGTGAACCCACGGCCAGGTAAAATACTTATAATTCTCAACCCTATATGGGTTGAACAGCTACTAGTAAGCTTTAAAGCACCTCATATAAGAATGGGAAAGATCAAACAGACAATCAGCTATATTCTTAGTTTTCAGAAGCTGATTTAAGGAGCAATTTTAAACGTCTCAGGGTATTCATCGATGATTTTTCCGTTTTCATTGATCATTAAAAAATGCTGATGGGGTCCGTGCAGGGTGGCAATAATTGCTGAATTTTCTTCTGCAGATTTGGACAGGTACCAAACTTCTTCGGGCGTTTTAGGCTTCTTTTTTTCCACTCCCCAAGAACCATCGCCCAGGTATACGATTCCATTAGGGTGGATGGCATTGTTCCGTAATGGGTAACTCCGCTTATAGGTATGGTCATCATTTTCAAATGCCACCCGTACGCCATATTGCTCAAAGAGAGGGATCCAATTGTCCAAAACTTCCTCTGACCAAAATTGAAGCCGCTGTCCTCCAGGGAGCACCCGACCAGATGGATAGGCTGGTTTATGGTAAACAGGAATTATATGTGGTACATCGGCTCTATCAGCCAATTGCTCTTTCAACCAGTCCGTTTGCGTTCCACTAATAAGGTTACTGTGAGAGCTGTCTAAAATAATCAAGCTTAGGTAATCTCCAAAATCCAAGACCCCATATCCGGGTTGCCCCGGAAAGGCGAACAAGGGATAAAAGAAGGGACCTTTAGCCAGACGCATTTCATCAGTAGGTTCTTCCATTTCGCCCTTTTTAACTTTGGCAATAAAGGCAGGCATGCCAATTCCCTTGTTGATATTGGTTTCTGAGGCAGGGTAGTGGTGATTGATAACATCATGATTGCCGATACCCAGTACCAACGGGACCACACGGCCTTCAACCGTAATCAAGTCTCTTTTGACACTATCAAACCACTGGTACCAAAGACCTACATTTTCTTTATCCCCATTGGCATAGGCCAAATCTCCTCCCCAAACGATAAAATCTGGATCGTAACGCATGGCTGCACGGTTCATTTTGCCAAACATTTCTCCGTGTGAAGTGTCTCCTCCGGCAGCAAATCGAATAGGCCGCTCATTTTTCACTGGCATGGTATGAAAGGAATAGACACGGGTAAATTCCCCTACACGAAACTCATAGTTTGAATCCGAATCTAATCCGGTAATTTCTATCCGGTGAATGCTGCGGTCGGAATAAGGAAACTCATGTTCATTTGCTGAAACTTCCTGCCAGTTCTTGTCATTTTGTTTCCTGTAAGAAAGGGAATTGTCTGCCTGATCAGAAGGCAGCGTATGCCAGTCGATCGTCATGGTGCTGGTAGGATCCTGTTGCCAAGTGAGCAAGATACCTGCTGGTTCTGTTTGAGCAGAAGCAGCAGCATAGAGGCAGAAAGCCAATAGCTGGGTAAAAAATAGTCGTAAGTAAATGTTGGTAGAAAGTCTGGGTAGCATGGAAATATTGTTTTAGTAAATATACCAGAAATGCTAAAAAAGGTCTATTGTGAGGGTAGGAACTATGATTTGTGGTTTGAAAGAACGAACCTATTTCTATGGCAATTATACGCCAAACATCAATTTACTGTAATATTTGAAACGATATAAACCGCCCCATTTCCACATTTTTGAAAAGTCTTTTTCTTCGATCTCTTCTAGGGACAATAGCCTATAATAGTCTATTATCGGACGGTATACGAATGGATAGATAAGGCCTCCAAATAATACAATAAGAAGTGTACTTCTGTATTCCACCCAATAGTACGAAAAAATAATGATCGGGATATCTACGATCAAGTGATAAGTCCAAACGTTCTTCACATACTTTATCATAGTGTTTTGTTTATTTCGATCCACTAAATGATTTGGCATTTATTTAGCAATAATGTTTATTTCAACCATAAAGGGTATCAATTGGCACCGAATCAGAGGCTTATTGCTAAGGCGTTTTTAAAAATAAGAAATAAGTTACATATAATCAACCTAGTAGTCCTTTGAATTGTCCGGTTGAAACTGGGAGGTGGAGTACTAGTTCTAGTATCAAATGAGGAACGGATCTGCATCTATTTAACATAATATAAATTATATAACAAACACAGTGATTCCCGTAATACGAGGTACGAGTATTTACACATAATAACAGTTATTGGACTTAAGTCAGTACTTTTATGAATGTGAAAATTGCCATGAGGTTTTAAAGCCTAAAAATGGAGACTGCTGTGTGTATTGCAGCTATGGAACCAACGCCTGTCCCCCTATTCAAGAAGGTGGAAAAAGCAATTGTTGCGGATAAAAAATATCAAAGTATACCACCCCAAATTCCACACACATTTGTCATCCGCTCAAAGCCTTCCCACAATCCAAGGATGTCAAAAGAGTGTTCCATCCAAACCTATTAAAAAACTCTTTTCTTCTCACAACCTGCCTCCAAACATCTCCAACACTTCGGCTTTATCCAATTTCGTGTTCTTTTCCATAATCAGCTTAGGCACAAACTTTCAGCCCATAATTTATTGTTATTTGGCCTTCAAAAAAAGATCTGCTCCGGTCTTTTACCGGCCACCCTTATCATACCCCTTCAGTTCCTGTTCGCCATAGCCGTCTGTTTAGGATTTTTAAGGCAACTTCTACTTCCTGCCCTTACCACCTGCAAGGGGAACCCATCTCACCAAAACTTTAATTTTTGAATTGTAGTATTTTATAATTGCGGAGCCATTGCTTGAGCTGGTACAGCGATTTTTATACAAAGGTATTAGGAAAAACTTTGTCCATCCCAGCACTTTTCATCCCCGGCATCAAACATTTACAATAAATAACGGTTCTTGAGATATACATGTACAATGACTAATTGGTGCGATAGATGAATATGTCAATAGATGATAAGCGTTTGGATGCTTTGCGACTTACAGGAGACCCTGAGGCGGACACACTGGTAGAAGCGTTGTTGGGTACAGATCAGAAACAAAAATTGTATGTGGTCCTGCGCTGTAAGTCCTGGGAAGAAATCAATACTTCAGTAATTTATGCCCCATTGTATGATTTTCTCTTGAATGGAAATGAACTTCCCGATTGGGCAGATAAAAAAGAGATAGAGAAGGCCACGGCATTATTCAGAAGTAATGGTAATGAGTTTTTGTTTATGCTTGGAATAGTCTCCCTTCCCTACTGCTATGCCGCTGCGAAGGGCGCTCTATCCCTCTACTATACAGAAAAAATAAGAAAGAACACCGATGCCAGGTTACTGGAAACCTCGGCGTTTATTGTAGAAATTATGAAACCTGATGCCTTTAAAAAACGTGGGGTAGGTTTTTTGGCGTTAAAGCAGCTCCGGATCAGACATGCGATGGCCAGGTTCTATTTAAAAAATATTCCTGCAATCAATGAGATGAACGAATTGCCTATCAACCAGGAAGATATGGCCGGCACCAATCTCGCCTTCTCCTATATGGCGATTCGGGCAATGCCGAAAATTGGTGTCCGAATACCCATTGACCGCGCCAATAGTTATATGCATTTTTGGGCGGTGGTGAGCCATTTGATGGGTATTGAAGAAGAACTACTACCGAAAACGATGAAAGATGCTTTTCATCTGGAAAAAAAGATTTCGGGGCGACAGTTTAGGTCAAGCCGTGAAGGGAAAGAGCTAACCAAACAGCTTATAGAGCACTATAAGGCAAATATTCCCAACATCGCTACCGTTCAGCTTATCAGGCCACTAGTTAGGTACATGGTAGGAGATAAAGTGGCAGGAACCATCGGACTGAAAGACAATACCTGGTGTGATCCGATGGGTCGATTGATGGGATTGCTGCCACTATTTAAGAGGTTTGTTTTTCCTCCGGTTCAGTCCTTTGAAAGCATAGTGAAGCAAATAGAAAATAGGCTTCAAACACTTGCAAAATCATAGCGTGTTTGTAGATAAAGAACATTGTACTTTTACTACTCCCAACCCTTCACCTCATTACTCCGCCGGTTCCCCGAATCATCTACCCAGTAAATGTACCATAGCGTGGCAACTGAGGGGATTGTAATTGCACCTTTTGCTTTATCGAGTGATATCAGTTTCCATTCCCTTTCAGGACTACGTTTGGTATCCCCGGTGTAAGCCAGGTAAACTTTTTGCGAGGCATGGGAAATGGAATACTTTGCCTTATCCCCCTTTTGTTTTAATTTAATTGAACTAATAAATTCGGTTTTATTTTCCAATTGAGTACTGATAAAGCGGTAAATTTCCTCGGGTGCTGCCCCGTGAAGATGACTGTGTTTCAGTTCCGGTATCAAAGAATACTGAGCATTCTTGGCCAGATTAGCTGTTTTTTGCCAGTTTTCAACGAAATAGGCAAAATCATTGGTGCCATTAACAAACAGCATGGGTGCCGTCGCATTTGCTACATAACTGGAAGGGTCCCAAAGTTCTACCCAACGTTTGGTTCCCGCGATTCCCAGGGAATCAAACTGATTGTCCCAGGCACTGCCTTCTTGTAGAAAGCCACAGCCATACACAGGCACTGCCGCACTAAACCTGTGGTCTACTCCTGCTACCAGATTGGTCAGGTAACCGCCCCAACTGATTCCTGTTATGGCTGTCCTATCTGGGTTTACCTCCGGAAAGGACCGGATAAGTGAGTGCGCCCGGACAATATTGGATACAGAATGAAATTGCCATTGCGCTGTAAAATCTTCACCTAACTTGAAAAACTTGTGCACGTCGTCCTGCTTTGGGCCTCCAGCCTCCAAGCGGGTGCTCTTCGCGCCCCATGGGTTGTCCTGTTTTTCATCGGGTAAAGGCTGATTTCCGCTCAGATCCATGGCGATGGCGGCATATCCTCTTTCGGCCCATTCCTTAGCCCAAATTCGAAAGGCTGTCCCTCCCCCACCGTGAACCAATACAATTCCGGGAAACTCCCCAGTCTCGGCATTTTTTCCTCCAAATGTAGCCGGGCTGGCGTAGTAAGCGAATACTTCCGTCACTTTCCCTTCATATTCTTCACCGGTATAGCGCAACGACCAGACAGAGTCGGATTGGTTCAACCATTCAAAGTCGGGGGCTGCTGATAAGGTCTTTAAATCCCAAGGAACTCGACCCTCCAGAGCAGGTGGGAGAAAAAGTCCCGTTTGGGCAATAACAAGCCCTCGCAAAAAAAATAGCGTTAACCCGATTAAAATAGTTTTTTTCATAGGATTGATTTTTGGAAGAATTAGGTACTAAAATAAGGATAATATTTTTGAAATCATGAATTATTAAAGGTGTCATTGATCTATTTTCCGCAGCCATTTGCCACTCTCCTTCTCCGCCAGTCCATCGTCCCTCACTGCGGCATGGTAATTCCTCGCTCGTGAGGAGTGGAAAAAGAGTGCTCGTTCCTTCCAAGAAATGAGGTGTACTTTTTTAATTAATTTTAGACCATCCCTTAACTGTTAATCCCCGCCCTCGAAACTAAGCTATATTAATATAATGCAGGACATTTTATAATATCCATAGTGATTTGTTTTCCCATTTGCGGATTAACTTAAAATCAGTTTGGTCAACTTCAATTAACTAAAAATAGCCGGAATCACTTTTTTCCTATTATTATAACGAATAAGTCTCCGGTCTGAAGTGATTAAATTACAATCCAACATCATTGCACAGGCTAAAATTTGTTTGTCATGATTATCGAAATTTTGATCAGATTCGATATCTACAATTTTAATGAAATTTTCTAATACCTCAAAGTCAAGTGGTCTTATTTGAATATTTGGTCTAGAAATTACTTTCTGATATACCTCATATCTAATTTTTTCTGCCCATTCAGTATTTCTGTACCATTTTTTAAAAATCTCTACGAAAACGATATTTGGAATAATTAAGATAATATTCTCTTCCATGAATCCTGAATGGATTATCTTAACGGAATTTTCAGAAATCTTTGACTCTACTTTGAATATATCTTTAAAATAAGATATCAAAGATGTTGTATCAACTACATAACGATTAGTCATAATAGGAATTTCTAACTTCTAATAAGTCCTCCTCCAATGAATTAAGATTACTTGGCATGCTCATTGTCATTAATTTATCTATAAATTCATGATCGAATTCTTCGAAAGTCAAGAACATATTTTGATTTAAAACATTTAAGAAATTTATAATTTCTTCACATTTGCTTGAATCTCGTTTTAAAAATTGCTCAAGTAATTTTGAAATAAAATAATTGAACACTACAATTTCAGAATCAAAATAAACTTTAGATCTTTCCACAATTGCATTAAAGTCCTGATCATCTTCTGAATTATTTTTTTTAAAAATCTCATTATCCAATAGTTGCTTACATTGTTTTTTAGTTATGCAGTATCTTTCCATAAATTATTCTTTATTAGATTTTTTAAAAAGATCAACTGTGTCCTTCTCATCAACAAAATCTTCATTTTCAAGTTTCACCTTCTTAATTTCTCCGAAAAGTTCTTTAATATAATTTGAGTTAATATTCTCAACTTTATTCTCAGCAGCTTTTTCTAAAGCATGGTGAGATTTTTGAAGTATTCCTGCCGCATTCATCTCTGTTAACTCCCCTATCTTTTGAATTGCCTCAACAGTGAATGGTTTAACTAAATCCTTATTATCATTAGGATTTATGGTTGTAATTCTATATTCATTCATATATCTTTTAATGAGAAGTACACCATGTTGAGGTGTGAGTTTTTCAAAAAATACAATATGGTTAGATGATGAACTTGCTGTAATTATAGGACTTCTTTGTTCCATACCAGCTTCAGCCCAGGCCTTCTCAATTAACCGAGGGACGCCTGCATGCAGAATGAGGAATAAATTATAAAATCCAATCTTTGCATTTGCAGAAACCCCGTCAAAAAAATTTGTTCTTATTTCTAGTGCAAACTCTCGTTTTTGCCGATCACTTTGAAAATCTGGTATTCTTTCGAAATCATCTATAAAAATGTATGCTCCATTGAATCCCGCAGCTAAAAAAAATTTAACTAAATCCGTAAAGACAAAATCAATTCTTTCCTGTCCCTTTTTTAGTGTAACATAATACTTTTTGAAATCTTCTTTTGTAATTATACTGTTTCCAAAAAAATTATTTTTATCACGAAACAAAGGAAAGCTAGGATTCACTTTAGTCAAGTGCTTATTTTTAAGAACCTCAGCTACGACTCTCGCAATTTCAATTTTACGTTTTTTAAACCAATCTACATTGTTGAGTTGATCGACAATATCATCATCTGATTCAAATTGACTGACATCAAAATCTTTCTCAATTGTCATCAAAGCCTCAAGCCTCAACGATGCAAGGCATGAATCAATAATTTCGCCCTCAATAAGATTCTCGAAAATGATGTCGACAAGGTTATAAAATGATTTAGTTCTCCCACTTGGTTCTGGGGATATATAAAGTCCAAAACACTTATTTTCTTCATTGGATATATCTAAACAATATTGCTCATTAATTTTTTTTAAGAGGTTTACACAAAATGACGACTTACCATTTCCTCGACCAACATAGGATGTATCCATAATGTATCCGATTCGAAGATGGTTTGGGTTACTTTGAGATACTTTGAGAAAGTTATCGTGAATTTTATTCCATTCCTCTATTCTAATTTTTTCTTCAAATATTCCACCATTGTATCGAATATCTTTATCAGCTTGATTAACTATTGGAGTGGATGGGAAAGGATTTTCACGTAAATTAAAAATTTCATACTTCCCTTTCTCGTTCTTAAACTCTTGTTTCGCTTTTTTTATTAGCTTGCTCATTTTTTATAATCTATAGAGATGATATTTTTATATTTACCATTAATAAGAACCGGTTCTCTTTTCAAGTACATTGCGCTAGTTTCTTGAGGAAGCCGATCAGCTTCTAATGAAATTTGGATTTTCAAATGTCCTTTTATATTCAACAAATAAGTCTTGTTTAAGTAGTTGTCAAAAACAAATGTTGGTATCCTAAGTTTATAACAAACCTTCTCACGTAAATCCGTAAGATTAACAAATAAATTATTATTTCTATTTTTTCTAAGTTCAAAATATGATGAATGCAAGGTTTCCACAAATAACTCTTGGTTTTCATTCCACTTAGGGTCATGTAAAAATAGTTTTTCATTATTTGAATATGAGAATACTTTTTTAAAATCATTATTTTTCACCTCTTCTCTAATAATAGATGTAGGATAAACCATCCTACCGTTAACACCAGGAAAGAATTCTGTGGATTGTAAAATACCTAATTGTTTACCTCGTTCTACCCATATGTTAAATGTGTCAAAGGAATATGTATAATTATAAATATTCTTAAGGAAGTAATTGAGCCAAAAACTTCTTATTTTCTTAAGAATGGAATTATATTTTGCAAGATCGAAATCTGATAATGGATTTTTATTTATTAAAAAACCATCAGCAATTAGTTCAGTTACTAATTCATTTTGAGCCTTCGATAATATTTTAGTTTTACCTGTAAATTTTTTTAAATCTTCTTGAAGTTTCTGTGTTAGTTTATCTAAATAAGATAATATGTGCCTTGTCTCTGTAATTTTTTTTTTTACAAACCCCAATTTTAGAGGAGAATAAATTGGCAGAACTAAAAGCCCTTTCTTAAAAGTATTTATTCTATAACAAAGAGTAATCAGGTGAAAAAAAGCATTATGCTTTTTTTCTATTAATTGAATTAGCATTTCACAATATTTTTTTCGATCATTTTCAAAATAGTCAATTAATTGTAAACCAAGTTTAGTTAATTCAAAATTGTCTTTTTCTCCAATCTCTTTTATCAAATTATAATCTAAAGACTCACTAATAACTTGACGAAGAGTATATATGTATCTTGTCAACTGCTTAATAGATAAATCTTCATCTGATAATGTTAGTTTTTTATATTTTGACTCCCCTAATTGGTATTTATGTTTAAGAGCCCTAAAAGATTCGAAAATTGATTTTAATTCTTTATTATTATCGACACTCTTAAGAAGTATATAGAAATATTCTATAAGGTAAAATTTTTTTACCAGTTGGGGTTTAGCAATAGGTTCTTGATCAAATATTTCCATTTTTTAATGATAAAATTAACTAATACTAAACTAAAACCAATTTCTTATTTCACGCATTTAAATTCCCTAAATAGACAAGAATGCCAAAGGTTTTTTTCAACAACTTTAAGTAAAACTCTTTTTCTCACCACTTAAAAGTTGAAAATCATTACCGAGTTCTTCATTTTAACTCAATTATTTTAATACTTATTCCATTTCAAGAAACCTTCTTAAGGTATTTCAAACTTACTAAATTTCTGGTAGAATTGTAAAATAACTGCCAAATACAACATTTATCTCTATTTTACTTATTGGTTTTATTTTCTCATTTTGTTTATGAAACTATCATAGTTACTTTTTCATGGAATGAGACTGTTATCTATTGTTAATAATGTTTTAAATCTGAGTTTTTTTAACGCGACTCTAAAGAATTTTCGTTACCCAATCAATTAACATAAACTCGGTCTAAGTTTCTGAATTATAGCTGTGATCAATGAGATGGTTATTCAGTAAGAGGCGAAACACTTCTATTCTTTATTCTGTTGACAAAGAAGATTTTCTTCCTCTTCTGGGTTTATTCCTCAACCGATCTATACCATATTGTTCAAAGTTATGAAGCCAATTGGTTATCTTTTTGAAGCAAGTCTGTTGGAAACCTTCAAGTATTCGTCTAGGTTGTCCCATAAGGACTTGAAAAACAGCATATAGTCTAAATTCAATCCTATACCTTCCATCTTTTCTAATAAGCCATTAATTTCCTCAGGATTGTAACCTTTAATACTGGCCTTCCTATAATTTATATCTTTAATGTGAAGATAATCGTATTTTGTGTTATTTAAAATAAGAACTTAAGCAATTCATAAACCCTTGAATAGTTTTCAATTGGTGAATTCACTGATGCAATATACTTGATAAATTAAGAAATCAATTGTTTTCAATTTTTAATTATCTCTCCTAATTTTCGTGACTAATTATTAAGTGAATTCCTACCTAAATATGGATTTTGGTTGTCAAAAAATGGACTCAGAAAAGGTGTGATTGCTTGTGGACATTATTTAACAATTATAGATAGCATTTTTCTACGAATCCCAAGAAAACTGACTTTGATTCCATTCAATTCAACTTAATTTTTAGGTAATCTTATTAAAAAGATTTTTTCGTTTTCATCCAAAACGATATCTTTAGAAAAGGAATAGTAGCTGAATTTTTTCTAATGAACAAAAAAGGTCTGACCGAAAGAGATATTTGTACCAAGCTGATCACTCCGGCCATCGAAAAAGCTGGGTGGAATATCAAAAAGCAAGTTCGTGAAGAAGTCTTTTTTACTGATGGTCGAGTAATCGTCCAAGGTAGTATTCATACCCGAGGCAAAAGGAAACGAGCCGATTACATCGCGTATTATAAGAATGAAATCCCTAGTGCGATAATTGAAGCAAAGGACAATAAAAAAGCAGTTGGCGCAGGAATGCAACAAGCACTTGAATATGCTGATATCCTGCAACTTCCCTTCGTATTTACCTCAAACGGTGATTCTTTCGTCTTTCACGATAAAACTAATGATTTAGAAATAGAGAAGGAAATCTCCTTGGACTCCTTTCCTTCCCCTGATGAACTTTGGTCAAAATACCTCAAATACAAAGGCCTAGAAGATCCCGAGAAAAAGAAAATAGTCGAGCAAGACTATCCTATAAGTGAAGGTGGCATGAGTCCGCGATATTATCAAGCAAATGCTGTAAACCGTACCATTGAAGCCATAGCCAATGGACAAAAACGCATTCTTTTGGTCATCTCAGATAGGAATGACGGCCACTCCAAAGGAAACCAAGGACATCTCCAATATGGATTATTATGGTCAACCTATCTATACCTATTCCTTGAAGCAAGGAATCATGGATGGTTTTCTAGCTCCCTATAAAGTGGTGAGAATCACGACAAACTTGGATGAAGGCTGGAGACCATCCGCCGGAATGCTGGATAGATATGGCAACGAAATCAAAGACAGAATCTATAATCTGAAGGATTATGACCGCAAGATGGTCATCGATAAAAATTTCTCTTCACTCGATGCTTTTATTCTAAAGTGGTCTGAATCAGAAAAGAAAGAAGCATTGCTGAGGGAACTTGCCGAACAGGGAATTTTATTGGAAGCATTAAAGGAGGAAGTTGGGAAAGAAATGGATCACCTGTAGAGCTTGTTCGTGCTTTTGGAAAGCGAAAGGATTTTGATGCGGCGATCAAAGAATTAGAAAACGAAATTTACCAAACGGCTTAATGATGTCCTTTGGGATTTAGATCTGAAAATGAGTACCTATTCACAAATATATATCCATGTGGTGATGGCACTTAAAGGTCGGTACAGTTTGATTTCTCAAACTTGGGAGGAAGAATTGTATAAATACATCACAGGTATAATAACCAACAAAGGACAAAAATTAATTGCAATTAATGGCATGCCGGACCATATTCACATTTTAATAGGAATGAAACCTTCTTGTTGCCTATCTGATTTGGTGCGGGAAATTAAAAAGTCGTCTAATACATTTATTAGGGAAAAGAAATTTACCCAATCGAAATTTGAATGGCAGGAAGGCTATGGGGCTTTTTCTTATTCTCATTCAGCTTTAAATAACGTGATCGCATATATTCAAGATCAAAAGGAGCATCATAGGAATAAATCATTCAAGGAAGAATACATTGATTTCTTGAAGAAGTTTGAAGTTGAATACAACGAAACGTATATATTTAAATGGATTGAAGATGAGGAAAGGTAGACCTTAAATAGGTCAAATGTTTATAGCAATGGCATAAACGTTCGGATTGATACGACCCCGTCGGGGTCGAACCTTTCGATACCTATCTATTTCTATAAACATATGATCCTTTCAGGATCAAGTAATGGGTAGAAGATGAATAATGTTAGACCTCAAAGAGGTCAAATGTTTATAGAAAGAGGGGTAATGGTCGAGATTTTACGACCCCAGCGGGGTCGCACCTTTCTTTTCCGTAATGCTTCTATAAATATCCGATCCATTAAATGGGATTCAAAAGCTGGAAAAAATAAAACGAACAACATAAGAATTTAAAGAAATTAAATGTCCCAAATCACTACAAACATTAAAGGCATCCGCGATATCATGCGGAAAGACACAGGAGAGATGGAGATGCACAGCGCATTTCCCAAATGGTCTGGATGCTCTTTATGAGGATTTTTGCCGATAAAGAAGAAGAATGGGAAATCACCATTGACGGCTACGAAATCGTGCGACTTCCCAATGGTGTTTTCAATCCATACACAGGGATCAAGACCAATGTGCTGTTCTTCGACAAGGGGAAAAAGACAGATCATATCTGGTATTTCGAGCATCCATATCCTAATGGCGTAAAGAGCTATAACAAAGGCAAGCCTATTAATATCAAAGAGTTTTACTTGGAAAAAGCCTGGTGGAACGATCGGGAAAATGAACAATACAGTCGCCATGCCTGGAAGGTATCTGCTGAAGAGATCAAATCCCGAGGATACAACCTGGATATCAAAAACCCACACCAAGAAGTCGATGATCTGGCGAGTCCTGCTGAGATTTTGGAGAAATACAATGCTACGTCCAAGAAGATCAGTAGCATTCAGGATGAGATTGTAAAAGTATTAACCGAAGCCCTAAAATAAACCGTCATTGCGAGCGAGGTACGACGAAGCAATCTCTTAATCGTCATTGCGAGGGAAGAAGCCTCCCTTTTCGTCATTGCGAGGAGGAGGAACGACGACGAAGCAATCTTTAAATCGTCATTGAAAGGAGGTACTGCCTGTCCCGATTTATCAGGAACGAAACAATCTAGTTAACCGATGAGATTGCTTCGGTCATTCTTCCCTCGCAATGACGCGGAATACTATGAAACTACTCAAACATTTTAAAGAACTTATGATACAACCTTTAAATCGTCATTGCGAGGAATGAGCC
>Ga0105053_10002920_pt1 | contig 26278 bp, 27 predicted proteins | sample BON01_FD_78093 | JGI IMG/M metagenome (GOLD analysis project Ga0105053, IMG submission 78093) | Freshwater microbial communities from Lake Bonney liftoff mats and glacier meltwater in Antarctica - BON-01 | ecosystem: Environmental > Aquatic > Freshwater > Ice > Glacier meltwater | place: Lake...
ACGGCCTTGGATTCAAGTTCCCAGCCGATAACGTATTGCTGTATCTGCGGAGTTCGAACGCCTAAAAGTTCATGCATTGTTCCGACAGAAGCCTAAATATGCAGCTTCGGGCCAGCTAGGCCCTATTGGCAAACGGCAACCCGATCGGCGTGGTTTTCGCGGCCTTGTTCTTTGGAGCGCTGCGCAAAGGGTCGCTGTTGATGGAGGTCGAAACCGGCGCATCGCGCGAGATCATAACTGTAATTCAGGCCCTGATCATCCTCTGCGTCTCTGCCCAGATCCTCATCCGCCACCGGGGCGGCATCAGCGGAGAGAAACGTTGGAAATTCTGAGTCAGGTTTTTACAATCTCGCTCATCGCGGCGACACTGCGGACAACCGCACCTATCCTGCTCGTGGCTCTTGGCGGCGCTTTTACGACCAAGGCAGGTATTTTCAACATCGGACTCGAGGGTCAGATGCTGATGGGGGCGTTCTTTGGCGTGCTTGGGTCGATGTGGACCGGTTCGGCGCTGGGTGGTCTGTTTTTTGGGGTGACGGCGGCGGTTCTGATGGCCCTCACCTTTTCGTTTTTTGTCGTCACGCTGCGCGCAAACGAAGTGGTTGTGGGTCTGGCGCTCAATATCATGGCGGGTGGTCTGACGATTTCGCTGACCAAGGCGATCTTTGGGGTGCGCGGGTCTATCGTGAACCCGTCCATCGTCGGTATGCCGCGGATACAGGTGCCGTTCATCCATGATATTCGGCCGCTTGGTCAGATACTGTCGGGCTATACACCGCTGGTCTATGTGGCTTTTGCTATGGTGTTCGTGGTCTGGCTGATCCTGTTTCGCACCCGGCTTGGCCTTTATATCCGCGTCACCGGGGAAAAGCCTGAGGCGGCGCAGTCGCTGGGTATCCGGACCGCGCGGATGCAGCATATCGCCTCGATCATCTGCGGCGTGCTGGCGGGCGTTGCGGGGGTTCATTTGTCGCTGGGCTATATCGTCATGTTTGCCGAGAACATGTCCTCGGGGCGCGGTTTCATGGCGGTGGCTGTACTGATCTTTTCCGGGGGTGATCCGCTCAAGGTGCTGCTTGGCTGTCTGCTATTTGGCTTTGCCGATGCGGCGTCGCTGCGGCTACAGACAATGGGTGTGTCCTCTTACCTCGTGCTGATGGTGCCTTTTGTCGTGTCGTTGTCGGCACTCTTCCTGCTGTCTTGGCGGCAGCGACCCCGGATCATCCGCGAGACTTTGGACAAACTGACGGCTCCGGTCGTTGCGAAAGGACGAGGCAGCTGATGGAACGGATCATTCTGGATGTGGATGGGGCCGGTGACGACATTCTTGCCATTCTCTTTGCGCTGGGTGCGCCGGGAATCGCGCTCGAGGGTGTGACGGCGTTGACAGGCGCTGCGGGCAGCGTCGAACAGGTGACGCGGGTGGTTCTGAACACGCTGACGCTTGCGAGGCGCGACGACGTGCCTGTGGCGGCTGGCGCGTGGCGCCCGATCGTTGGCAATGATGCCAAGGATATGGAAGCGCCAGTCCATTTTGAAAAACGCCTTCGCACCCGGTTCGGTGACCGGTTGGCTGGGTTCAACCCCCCTGCACCGGAGCCTGTCCGACCGCCGATGGCGCGGCACGCGGTGGATTTCATCATCGACACCATCCGCAGCGCGCCCGGCGAAATCTCGGTCGTGGCGACGGGACCACAGACTAATGTGGCAATGGCGCTGCGGCAGGCCCCTGATATCGCGGGGCTGGTCAAACAGTTCGTTGTGCTTGGGGGTTGTTTTCGCACGCCGGGCAACGTCACGCCCGTCTCTGAATACAACATCTGGGCCGATCCCGAGGCCGCCCGCATCGTCCTTCGGTCAGGCGCACCGGTGATCCTCGTGCCTCTCGACATATGCGAGGATAACCGCGTGGCCCCCTCCATGCTTACGCGGGATGACCTTGCCGATCTGGCGGCGGGGCCGCGTGGCCCGGTGATTGACCATGTGATCGAGACGTTTCCGATCTACATCGATATCTGGCGCGAATTCTTTGAACTCGTCGGTTTTCCGCTCGATGATGCCATCGCCGTGGCAAGCGTGATCCGGCCCGACCTGTTCACGATGACGCAGCCGTATTTCGTGGATGTTGCGCTGTCTGAACGTCTCGTCCGCGGGCAGACGGTGGTGCATCGCGGGCGGCAGATCCTTGATTTCGGTGGCCCCGTGACAACGCGCATCTGCGAGGATTTGGACGGGCGCGGCTTCATGGCCCTGTTCAAAGGGGCGCTGCAAGCGGTCGATAAAGGAAGAACGCAATGACACCGGTCCCCGTTCTGCTTGACTGTGACCCCGGTCATGACGATGCGATTGCCCTTGTCATGGCGCACCGTTCACCCGCGATTGACCTGCTTGGCGTTACCATCGTCTGCGGGAATGCGACACTCGACCGGACCACGGTCAATGCGCTGCGCATCCTTGAATTCATTGGCGCGACTGAGGTGCGCGTGGCCGCCGGATGCGTGTCGCCGCTTGCCCGCGAGCTTGTGCTTGGGACCGCTGATGGGCCGTCCGGGCTCGAAGGGTCACCTTATCTGCCAGAGCCCAAGACAAAGCTCGACCCTCGGCACGCGGTGGAATTTCTGGCCGATCATCTGCGTGGCGCGACTGCGCCTGTCACGATTTTGGCCACGGGGCCGCTGACCAATATCGGGTTTCTTTTGCTCAAATACCCCGGTTTGAAACCGAAAATCGCCCGTATCGTGCTGATGGGCGGGGCGATGTATCGCCGGACGGAATATATCACGCCGACCGAGTTCAATATCTTTTGCGACCCCGAAGCGGCGCGTGTTGTCCTCGACAGCGGTCTGGATGTCACCATGGTCGGCCTCGATGTGACCATGCATGTCATCGTCGAAGAACCGCAATTTGCCGAACTGCGCAAGATCGACACGCCGCTGGGCAAGGTGGTGCTCGACTGGCTCAAGTTTTATGAAAAATTGCACCGCGGCCAGATGGGTGTTGGTGGCGCGCTGCATGATCCTCTGGCACTAGCCGTGGTCATTGATCCGACGCTGATCACGACCCGCGACGCGCATGTCGCCGTTGATCTGACCGGATCATTCACTTTTGGCGCGACGGTTGCGGATTACTGGAACGAGCGGGGACTGGGCACCAATGTGCATGTCGCATCAACGGTCGATTCCGACCGGTTCTTTGATATGCTCTATGCGCTGTTGCGCGACTGACAGGAGGGTCTTACAGTGACTGACGTGTTCTCAGCCAAGCGGCAAGATGGCGCAATCACTCTTGATCCGAAGCGGACGGCGGTGCTGGTCGTCGATATGATCAACGAATTCTGCAAACCCGGCGGCAAGATGGTCTTGCCGGGCTATGAAGCTCTGATGCCCGCGCAAACCGCGTTGATCGCCGCCGCGCGCAGCCACGATATGCCAGTGATCTACGTAATCGACAGTCACCGCAAGAACATGCGGCGCGACCGGGAATGGGTCAAGCGGACCCCGCATGGCGTTGAAAACACATGGGCCACGCAGGTAATCGACGATCTGGCGCCGCAGCCCGACGATATCCGCGTGATCAAGCATCGCTATTCCGCGTTTTTCCAGACCGACCTCGACCTTGTGCTCAAGGACATGCTGATCGACCAGTTGGTGATATTCGGCGTCGTCACCAACATCTGCGTCAGGTCAACGGTTCACGACGCGTTCTTTCTTGGCTATGAGGTCGTGGTTCCTGCCGATGCCTGTGCCGCGACAGGGCCGCGGGAGCAGGAATCGAGCCTTTACGATATTGCGACCCATTTCGGTGTGGTCTCGCGGGCCAAGGCTGTGATTGCCGCGATAAGCGGCGGCACGCCTGTCGAAAACGAAGTCCCGCCGGTTTGATGCGGCGCGCGATGATGGAAAGTGAGACAAATGGAAGATCACGCCCCCACAAAGCGGAGGCCGCAGGCCGAGATCGACGCTGATCTGGCCCAGATCGGCTACAGGCTTGAGGATCACAACGCCCACTTGGTCCGGCTAGTGCATCAGCGCGCAACCGCGCTATTTCAGCAGGGGTTCGAAGGGCAGAACATCACACCGACGCAGCTTGCCATTCTGGCGACGCTGTTGCGTCACGGCGCGCTGTCGCAGATCGCCTTGGGCCGATTGACAGCGATTGATACAGCGACGCTGTCCACCATGCTGCGTCGATTGCAGTCGATGGGACTGATTGAGCGGACTGCCTCGGAAACTGATCAGCGGGTCAACCTTGTTTGTCTGTCGGCAATGGGCGAAGAAGACACGCTGCGCATGTTGCCCCTGTCGCTCGACGTCAGCGAACAGTTGCTGGCGCCGCTGAAACCCAAGGATCGCGAACGCTTTATCGCTGCGCTGCGCCTTTTGGCCTGAATCTGACACAAAGGACCGACCCCGATGGATTTTCCTGTGCGAAAGATCGTCGTCACCGTTGAGGAAATCTTTCACGATGGTGGTCCGCCCCCGGCACAACCCCGCCTGCGGGCGGCTGCGATGGCGGTGATCAAAAACCCGTTTGCCGGGAAATTCGTCGCCGATCTGCAGCCCGCGATGGAAGATTTGAAGCCGCTCGGCCTTGATCTGACCGACAGGCTTGTCGGCGCGCTTGGCGGGGATGTGTCGCAGATCGATGGCTATGGCAAAGGGTCCATCGTGGGTATCGATGGCGAACTGGAGCACGGCGCGCTTTGGCATGTCCCCGGCGGCTACGCCATGCGCGACCGGCTGGGCAAGGCATTGGCCATCGTGCCATCGGTCAAGAAAGTCGGCGGATTCGGCACCCGAATCGACGTCCCCATTGGGCATATCAACGCCGCCTATGTGCGGAGCCATTTCGACGGCATGGAGCTCGGTGTCTCTGACGGGCCACGACCGGATGAACTTGTATTCATTCTTGCCATGACCTGCGGCCCCCGTATTCACAGCCGGATGGGCGGACTCGAAGCCAACCAAATTAGCAAGAAGGACGGACTACGGTAGATTTCGGTGTGGGCATCCTGAACGGGGAAGTGTGAAAAACTTTTTGGGCTTCCGGATGTGGCGCCGATGTTGCAGAACTCGTCGAGGGCACGGGCGAGCGTGCTGGGCAGAATGGCAATTGATTTCAAAGGCGTGAGTTATCCGAAGGCGTGGCTCTGATGACGTAACCGCTCCCCTTTGTGGATCGTCGCAGACCCACCTTGGCACGGGCCAGAGAAACGACGAACACCCCCATGTTTTGTCCACTCCCACGTCCAGCGCGCGCCGTCTCGGATTTAAGGATCAAACGCGACAGTGCGGCACGCAGGTCTTTCACCATGGCTTGACGCAGCCGGATCAGATCACGCATCGCCTCGTGGATCGTGTCAGGCACCCAGACCGACGTCAGCTCGCCGGCCCGTGACAGGCGGGCCAGGATGATCGCGTCACGCCGGTCGGTCTTGATCCGGTCCCCCGGCTTGCGCGGCGTCTGGGCCGGCGAAACCACCTCACAGTGATGTTGCGTCGCCGTGATCTGACGATGGAGGCCTGCGCATGTTGGCGCGCAAGCCCAAGATGCTGGTCGCGATCGCGTTGGCCAACAAGATGGCCAGGCAGGTCTGGGCGATGCTGACGAAAAACGAAGACTACAAGGATCCGGCGCTGGCGGTCGCGGCATGATACTCATGTCGAACCGTTAGCACCGGTGCCAAGGGGGTGTGAGAAGACGACGACCTGAATGGGCTAAACGATCGAACAGATCGGAATTGGGAAAACCAGTAAGAGCCTGAGAGCAGAAAGCTCGGAGGCGAGATTTGGACCCGATCCGCTGATCACCATCCCGGCCCGCGGCTTTTGGAAATGCCGCATCTTGAAGCCTGACAAAAGTGCGCACTCGATCACACGCCAACAGGGTCCGAAACTTCTTGCATTACGGGCGGCAACCACAAAAGCACGTGCCAGAGAAACGACGAACACCCCCATGTTTTGTCCAATCCCCTGTCCTCGACTGTCGCCTGACAGTCGAAAACAGCGAAAGTGCTGCATGACACCCATGTTCTGTCCACTCCCCCTCCGAAGTGGAAGGCTTGCTTTCGCCGCGTAGGGGACAGGAATCATCCAGGTATGGATGACAGTACCTTTGCTTTTAAAGCCAGCGCGTCGCAGGACACCGATCAACCTTTGAGAGCGGAGTTTTACAAAGGCTCCCTTGCCTTGATATCTGCCAACACGGGCAGGAAATAATCGCGGAACTTCGTGTAATCTTCGGTGATCGGGAAGTGGCCGAGTTTCTTCATCTCAACGAATTGGGCCCCTTTTACCAGATCGGCAAGCGCGCGCGTCTCGGCCGGGGACGTATTCGGATCGTACTCGCCGGTAAGCAGATAAAGCATGCACTTTGACGTGTCGATTGCCCGCGCCTCGTCATCGGACATGTTGTGATCGTAATAATAATAGTAGAGATCGCCCGCAAAAATACCAGGACCGCCGCATGAATACTCCCACTGTATTTCGCGAACATTCTCTTCGGGGGAATACGGCGATATGTTCAGCATCATGGCAGCGCCAATGGACGTGCGGTTCACGTTGGGATTGTCGAATTCTTTCCGGATGCCTGCCATTCCAACATCGACGTATTCGACGGCAGATCGCAGCGCCCCTTCTACCGCAATCGTCGCGCGGTACCGTTCGGGGTAGTTCGAAGCAAGATCGGTGGCAAGATGGCCACCCATCGAGCACCCCAGGTAGACAGGCCGATCAAGCTCAAGTGCTTCGGACAGAGCATTCGGGAATGCCATCATCCGGGATTTTGTCATGTTATACTCCTCCTCCCACCAGCACACGCCATAGGGGGGAAGCGATTTTCCGTGATAGGGCAGATCGAAAGCGATTACGCGGAAATCTTTTGTAACATCCGGGTCGCACAGCATGTGCCGGTATTGCCGACCATCCGAACCTGCGGTATGTCCGACAATAAGGGGTATGCCCTGCCCCGCATCTTCATAATACACCCGATATTCGATGCCCTCGACAACCAGATAGATATAATGTCCGGTGATCGGATCTTTCTTTGCCATTGATCACGCCTTTCCGTTTTTCATCTGCCGCAGCAGGGTTGTCATCCGATTGAGTGCAGGCAGATAGGCAAATGTCTCGTTCGTATCTGTAATCATCATCCCCTCCTTGACCGCAGCGGATTGAATGCACTGATAAAATGGCTTGGGCATTTCTTCCAGAAGAGCGTCCCATTGATGGGAAGATCCACCGACCACAATCTTTGCATCGGTGCGGGGCTGGTCGGATATCGACTTGAGCTTCCCGTTGTCGAAATCAAAAGACCAGATCGCATCGCCCATTTCAAGAACGATGCTGCCGGTCAGGTATCTGGTTTCCCGGCCAAATTCGAAGTCAGCGTCGGCGATTTTCTTGAAAGCGGCTCTGTCCAGACTCATGGCGTTGCCCCCGTTTTCACGCGATGTTCGTCGATCACGGGCTGTGCAGTTCTGAAGCTGTCGATCGCTGCCGGAACGCCGCAATAGATAGCCACCTGAAGAAAAATTTCCGCGATTTCATTGGGCGTCAGTCCGTTGTTCAGCGCGCCACGGACATGGCCCCGCAATTCCTGATTTCGGTTCAGCGCAGAGATCATGCCTAGATTAAGCAGGGATCGGTCACGAAGGCTCAGGCCCGGTCGGTTCCAGATCTCGCCCCAGCAGTATTCGGTGACGAGTTTCTGCATGGGCCAATTGAACTCGGTCGCGCCGTCCAGGGCGGCGTCCACATAGGCATCGCCAAGCACACGGCGCCGCATTGCCAGCCCGTGTTCGAATTGCGGCTCGCCCATTCCCGGCCTTTTATCGCGCGGCTTTCCATCGGGACTATCATTGATTGTCATTTTTTCTCCACATCATCTTTATTAGCCACATGCGAAACGGCACCTTTATCGCCGTGCAGATATTCGAACAGGCGCGTGTGATCCACCGATCCGCCAAGACTGTCCGCAGCAGCCTCCCAGACCTCGACGGTGTGTTTTAGAAAGGGCTGATCCATGCCGAGATCGTTTGATAGAGTTGCGGCCGTTCGAATATCTTTCGCCATCAATCCCATTGCGAAACCGGAGTCGAAAGTACCGCTCAGCATATACTGTTTCATCTTCATCTCGGTGGTGTTGCTTTTACCGCTTGAGGCATTCAGCACATCAGTGACAGTCGTCGTATCAACGCCAAAAGCGTCCGCAAGGCGGATTGCCTCGACGGCTGCAATGACACCCGCGCCCGAAACGAAATTATTGATCGCTTTCACCGCATGTCCGGCACCTACCGGGCCGCACCGGAATATCCGCGCCGCCATGTGAAGAAGCAAAGGCGACGCCGCATCAATATCGGTATCGTCGCCGCCCGCCATGATTGCGAGCGTACCCTCAACAGCGCGTTTGACCCCACCAGAGACGGGCGCGTCGATCAGCCGGATACTTGGGGGAAGTCTTTCAGCAAGCTCGCGTGTTTCCGACGGCGCGGACGAACTCATTTCTATCAATAAAGCGCCGGGCAATATGCCGGTCAAATTGGCTGGATCGGTGAAAAGCGCAGATTGTACGATCTGCCCGTTGGGAAGCATCGTAATTATAAAGCCCGCGCCCTCCACGGCCTTGGCCAGTGACGTAGCGACTTTACCGCCATGATCCGCGAACTTTTGCCGTGCCGGGTCTGCGCCATCGTATCCGGTCACGTCGAACCCTGCGTTCACCAGCCGCCGTGCCATGGGAAACCCCATCTGCCCCAACCCGATAAACGCGCCTTTTGGTACTGATTGCTGCAAGTCGATCCCCTTCCTGATCACTATTTAGGCAGATTGTCAGACAAACTGTCAATAGTTAACCAAGACGGTATGCGCTGCCGGTTTCATCAACCTGTGTACGAAATGCGCTTACGTTACGGCCCGAGGCCCTTGAAGGCCGTGTGTGCGGCCTGCTCGACGTGGAAACGACAGCGTTCCTCCGCAAGATCGCCGTTTCCTGAACGGATGGCGTCCACGATTGCCCGCAGTTCCGCGACGCTTTGGGGCAGGCGGCCAGGTTGGCTCATGGAGGTTGTCCAGAGGGTGTTTATACGCATTTGCATGGACATAAGGGTTTGTTTGACAAAGACATTGCCGGATTCGTTCAGCAAAAGTTCATAATAGGTACCCTTTGCGGCCAGAAGGGCCTGCGGTGTTGGCGTATTCATGGCGACATCTGCGAAGTGGTCCACCGCTGCGCTGAGTTTGGCTGTAAACTCTGGCGTGGCCCGCTCGGCGCATTGCCGCCCGACATAGCCTTCCAGAAGTGCGCGCAATTCATAAAGTTGCCGGGCCTCGTCGATGGAAATCGTACTGACCGTAGGCCCGCGGTGCGGAACGCTTGTGATGATACCATCGGCTTCGAGTTGCCTCAGCGCCTCGCGAACGGAGGTGCGGCCGACGCCCATCGACTCGCAAAGCTTTCTTTCGACCAGCTTCTCTCCGGGCCGGAAGTGCCCTGACGAAATCGCCTCGCGGATCTTGTCTTCGACCTGCAACCGCAGCGTTGCATTTTTCTTCGATATCTGAAGGTTTGGCTGTTCCATCGGATCACTTCGCTGATTGTCGGACAATTTAGGACAGACCGAAACAACTGACAAGTGACAGATCACCCACCCCTGACCTGCGGCGTTGACAGGGCGCACCCGTAAGACAATGGCATATAGCAAGAACCTATAGCTCCGATAATTTTGCAGGCTGTTCCTTCAGGCCGGGCAATCCGGTCATCCTGAACCCGTCTGAGCCACGACGTGCAGCACGTGCGTTTCCGGCTCTACCAGAGGGAGGAAATACTGTGCGAAACCGTTTTGCTGCCACACTCGGGGCTGCGTCGATTGCCGTCCTTGCCACGCAGGCATCCGCGCAAGGTGTCGACGAACTGCCCGCCGATATCGCCACTGCATATGAAGGCGTCGACGAAGGGCAACCTGTCGGCCCGTCCGCTTATCGCGACTGGACGCCACGTTCGGGCCCGCCATGGACCATAGGATATGCCAGTTCCTATGCCGGAAACACCTGGCGCGCCGAGGGTTTGTCGCGGCTGAACGACGTTTTGTTGCCGATCTACCGCGACGCGGGTCTGGTCGATGAAGTTATCGTCACCCAATCCGATCTTGATGACAGCCGCCAGATCCAGCAGATCCGCCAGCTGGTCGATCAGGGCGTGGATGCAATCATCGTATGCTGCTCGAACCCGGTCGCGCTGAACAAGGCTGTGGAATATGCCTATGAAAACGGTGTCGTCGTGTTTTCCTATTCGGGTTATCTGACATCCGACAAGGCGCTGAATGCCTCGTCGAACTATGCCCAAGGTGGATATGAAATCGCAATGGCGCTGATCGCCGAGGCCGGTGGCGAGGGCAACTTCCTGCTTGCATCGGGTATTGCCGGGGCCGCGTCTTCGGAAAGCTTCGATATCGGCGCCCGGCGCGCGTTTGACGAAACACCCGGTGCCACGCTGGTCGGGCAGGTCTGGGGCAATTGGACCGATCAGGTCGCGCAGACCGAGGTGCAGAAGTTTCTGGCCACAAGCACTGCACAGATCGACGGGATCGTGGCGCAGGGCAGCCAGGAAACCGGGATCCTGAAGGCGGTGCTGCAATCGGGGCGCGACGTGATGCCGATCTCGCTGGCGGGTTCTGCGGGGGCTGCTTGCTATATGAAGCAAAACCCCGACTGGATGAGCCACGGCTTCCAGATCTGGCCTCCGGGTGACGAGATGGAATTGGGTTTCAACGTGGTCATCCGCACGCTGCAAGGACAGGGGCCGATTGCCCAGTCCATCCTGCGCCCCGTCTACCGGGTCGAGGCTGCGGACTATGTGGCCACGCTGGCTGATGATTGCTCGATCGACTCGACCGAGTTCATTCAGCCGGGCATGGACGTGTGGTTCCCCAATGACATGGCGGCGAAATATTTCCTTAACCCGGCCGATCCGCTGGACTGGAGGCCTGCTGCCGAGTGATGTTTCAACCGGCCAGCGCCCCCTTTGGGCGCTGGCCATGAAAATGACCGATAAGGGATGGGGGCGTCACCATGCATGCAGTCGAGTTGCGCCACGTTCGCAAGACATTCGGCGAGACCAGGGCCCTGCGCGATGCTTCGCTTGCAGCCCATCCGGGCGAAATTCACGCAATCGTCGGTGAGAATGGCAGCGGTAAAAGCACGCTGGCCAAGATCATCGCGGGCGTGATCCAGGCCGATGGCGGCGATGTCACTGTGTTGGGCACCCACCGGCGCAGTCCCGACGAGGCTATTGCCGCGGGTGTGGCCACGATCTATCAGGAAATCCTGCTCGCCGACGGTTTGACCGTCTGGGAAAACGTCTTTGCCGGAGCCGACGGTACTTGGCGCCGCATATCCACAGTTGCCGACAAACGGCGGATCGCGGCGGAAACCCTGTCCAGACTGACCGAGGTGGCCATCGACCCCAACACAATCGTCGGCGGGCTTCCCCTGAACATCAAGCAGTGGATCGTGATTGCCCGTGCGGTCCTGCGCCGCCCGAAAGTCCTGATCTTCGACGAAAGTTCGGCAGCACTGGACCTTGAGGCGACAAACCGGCTGCACACGGAAATGCTCGCCCTGAAAAAGGCGGGCACCTGCGTGCTTCTGGTCACGCACCGCATAGCCGAACTCGTGAAGATCGCCGACTGCGCCACGGTGCTGCGCGACGGAATCACGGTCGGGCATCTTGAAAAGGCGGACGTGACGGAAGACAATCTGCTTGAACTGATGTCTGCTGCCAGCAGCCATTCCGCCCGGCCAAAGCGCACGGAGCGGGCAGTGTCAAAGGCGCAAAAGCCGGTCATCGAGGCATGCGCGCTGCAACTGTCGGCCAACGGGCCTGCCATCGACTTCAGGGTGTTTCCCGGCCAGATCGTCGGCCTTGCGGGGCTTGACGGTGCGGGGCAGACCGAATTCATCCGCGCACTTGCCGGAATCGAGCGGCCCTACAGGGGCGAGGTCCGCATCGGGAACGATACAACCGGGGCAAGCCGGATCGACCGGCTGGCAGATGCGTCGGCGGCCGGAATAAGCTATGTCTCGGGCGACCGGAAGCGTGAGGGCCTTTTCCCCAACTTGTCGATCCTAGAAAACTTCGGGCTGGCCCTGCATGACGCTTTTTCGGGCCGGGGCGGGCTGATCGACCGCGCCGGTCTTGCCCGCGCCTTCGACAGCGAACGTGACCGGCTGGGGATAAAGTTCGGATCCGCCGGCGACAAAATCACCACGCTGTCGGGCGGCAACCAGCAAAAGGTGCTGATCGCCCGCGCTTTTGCCCAGAACCCGCGCATTATCCTTCTGAACGATCCGGCACGCGGGGTGGATATCGGCACAAAGCAGGATCTCTACACCCATCTGCGCGAATTCGCCTCGAACGGGGGGGCGGTCGTCTATCTGTCGTCGGAAATCGAGGAGTTCTTCAACTTCGCCGATCGCGTGGATGTGTTTTTCGACGGTGGGATCTTTGCGTCCTTCGACGAGACAGCGATTGATGAAGAGCATCTGCTGGCCGCCATGTTCGGGCGTACCGGCAGACTGGAGTTCGACACACCGGCATCTGCCGCAGCACCCATATATGAGCGGGCAGTGTGATGCTTTATCGTTACGCCCAAAGGCTTGGCCCCCTTCTTGTTCCGCTGGTGCTGACAGCGGCCCTGCTGATCGTCGCCCTGATCAGGGCGCCGCAGAATTTCACCTATATCGGGCTGGCGGGTGCGGTTCTGGTGGCCGCGCCACTAATCCTTGCCGCCGTCGCGATCACGCCGATTGCGATTGCCGGGCGGGGCGGGGTCGACCTGTCGATCGGGCCGCTTATCGGATTTGTGAATGTGACAATCGTGGTGTGGCTGCCCGCGATGGGGTTTCAGTCGCCCCTGGCCGTCTTTACCTTTGCCATCGTACTGGCATGTCTTTGGCAGCTTATCCTTGCCTGCCTGATCATATTCGTGCGGATTTCCCCCATCATCGCGTCGCTGGCGGGCTACATGATCCTGTCGGGCGTCAATCTTCTGGTGCTGTCGCGGCCGGGCGGCGTGGCGCCCGACTGGCTGGCCGACTGGGGCTGGGGGACCGAGCTCTGGGGGCCGGTGCTGTTCATCCTGATCGCGGCCTTCGTGCTGTGGTATCTGTTCCAGCTCAGCCCGATCTACCAGCATATCCGGCTGATGGGCGCGGATGAGCGTACCGCCTATACCTGCGGCGTCAACATAACCGCGGCCCGGATTGTGGCCCATCTGGCAGCGGGCGTGTTTGCCGGTCTGGCGGCAATCTGCCTGACCGGACAGATCGGGTCCGGCAACCCGCTGATCGGCAACACGCTGACCCTTCAGGCGGTAACGGCGCTGGTCCTTGGCGGCACGTCGCTTGCGGGGGGGCGCGGCGGTATCACCGGGTCGGTTCTGGGGGCGATTGCCATGTATCTGGTGTTTGTCGTGCTGTCGTCGTTCAATTTCGGCAATATTTCGGGCTTCATGACACAGCTTTGCTATGGGCTTATTCTGGTCTGCTCGCTGCTGCTCAGCCTGCTTACCCAGCGTGGCCGCGGTGCGGCCCGCCTTGCGTGATGCGGTTAACGGGCCGTTCCCTGCACCGTCGCAGGCCCTGAAGAAAGAAACGAACATGACCCAAGCAATTTCACCCCGCATTGGCCGTCTGATGAGATCGGACTATAAGGGCATTGTCATCGGTGGTATCCTTCTGATCGGGCTGATCATTGCCGCATCGGTCATGGTGGAAGGGTTCGCTTCGGCCAACAATCTGCGGTCCATCCTGCTGCTTGCGTCGTTTCTGGGCCTCGCCGCCCTGGGGCAGACAATCGTGTCGCTGGTCGGCGGGCTGGACCTGTCGATCCCCTTTGTCATCGGCGCGTCAAACATTCTGCTGGCATATCTCTTCGGCACCGCCTTGCCGCCCGTGTTGGCCATTGTGGTCATTCTAGCGATGGGGGCGGGGATCGGGTTTCTGAATGGCGTGCTTAGCTACCGGCTTCAGGCGCAGGCCCTGATCCTGACGCTTGGCACCGGCTTTTCCATTGTGGGCGCAGCACAGATATTCACCACCTTCGGCTCGCAGTTTTCGGGTACGGTGTTCAGTCAGGTGCCGGACTGGTTTGCAGCGATCTCGTCGATCAACGGCACGACCTTTGGCTTTCCCGTGCCGCCTGCCGTTCCGATCTGGGCGGCGGTGGCATTTGCCGTGATCTTCTGGATCAGCCGCACCCGCAGCGGGCGCGCAATCTATGCCATCGGCGGCAACCGGATTGCGGCGGCGCGGCTGTCGATATCCGAGCGCCGGGTCTGGGTTTCCGCCTATACCATTTCCGGGCTGACAGCCGCACTGACGGGCGTACTGCTGCTGGGTTTTTCGGGCGGGGGCTTTGTCGGCGTGGGCGATCCGTACCTGTTTTCGACAGTGGCGGCCGTTGTGGTGGGCGGTACGTCGCTGCTGGGGGGCGCGGGCGGCTACGGGGCCACAATCATCGGCGTTCTTGTGTTACAGGTTCTGACATCGTTTCTGGTCGGCATGGGGCTCAGTTTTGCCGCACAGCAGGCGGTTTTCGGGCTTTTGATCCTGGCGATGGTGTCGGTCTATGCCCGTGCGCCGCATATCCGCAATCAAATCTAGTCAACTTTAAGGAGAGAAATCATGAACGTCCAAGCTGATATGGTCCGAGACGTCAAAGTCGACTTTAAGGGCCCTTACAAGATGTCGGTCAACGGCCAGATGGTAGGCTCGAACGAAACGTTCGAGGTTTACAACCCCGCGACCGATGATGTGATCGCCAATGCGCCGAACGCCACCCGCGCGCAGGTCGACGAGGCGGTTGCCGCCGCCAAGGCAGCACAACCCGCATGGGCCGCGCTGAGCTATGACGAGCGGTCGGCCTATATCACCGCCTATGCGGATGCGCTCGATGCCCACAAGGGAGAGATCATCACCCTTCTGACCACGGAACAGGGCAAGCCGCGCCATTCCATGGCCACGACCGAGGTTTCCTATGCGATCTTCTGGGTGCGCGAAGTGGCCAAGCGGCGGCTTGAAGACGAGGTGATCGAGGACACACCCGACCATGTCGTCAAGGTGGCGCATACGCCGCTGGGCGTGGTGGGGGCGATCACGCCGTGGAACTTTCCGATCCTGCTGGGTCTTTGGAAAATTGCGCCCTGCCTGCTGACCGGCAATACGATGGTGATGAAGCCGTCGCCCTATACGCCGCTGGGCACGCTGCGTTTCGGTGAAATCGCGCAGCAGGTGTTTCCCAAGGGCGTGCTGAACATCGTCTCGGGCGGCAACGATCAGGGCGTCTGGCTGACCGAGCATCCGGACATATCCAAAATCACGTTCACCGGATCCACGGCGACGGGCAAGAAGGTCATGGCGGCCTCTGCCAGCAACCTCAAGCGGGTTACGCTGGAACTGGGCGGCAACGATCCGGCGATCCTGATGCCCGACACCGACTACACGCCGCTGATCCCGACGCTGTTCGATGCGGCCTATGGCAATTCGGGCCAGTGGTGCATCGCGATCAAGCGGCTTTATGTCCATGAAAGCATCTATGACAATTTCCTGAAGGATTTTGTTGCCCATGCGGCGGAAAAGACGGTCGGAAACGGCATGGATCCGAACACCGATCTTGGCCCGATCCAGAACAAGATGCAGTTCGGCAAGCTGAAGACGCTTTTTGCCGATGTAAAGGCGCAGGGCCTTTCGGTGCCGCTGGGGGGGGAAATCATTGAGGGCAAGGGCAACTTCGTGCCCGTCACCGTGGTGGACAACCCGCCCAAGGACAGCCGCATCGTGCTTGAAGAACCCTTCGGCCCGATCTTGCCGATCCTGAAATGGTCCGATCTGGACGAGGTGATTGCCGACGCCAACAACACCGACTTCGGTCTTGCCGCATCCGTCTGGGGGCCTGATCGTGCCAAGGCGATCGAGGTTGCCAACAGGATCGAGGCCGGAACGGTCTGGGTGAACGAAATCCATATCCACGGGATCGACATCCCGTTCGGCGGGCACAAGCAATCCGGCATGGGGGTCGAGAACGGCAGGGAAGGTCTGCAAGAGTTCACCAACACCAAGACCTACATGTACGCAAAATAGGCTGCGTACAGCAGCACGGCAAAAGGGCGGCCCAGAGTGGTCGCCCTTTCCTTTTGCGTTCCGCCTGGCCCGGTTATTCGCCGGTAGTCCGGCTTTTCGGCTGGGCCAGGAATTCCGCGCGGATGATGTCGCTGTGGTCGCCGATCTTTGGAATCGGGCCATAGCTTTCGACCTCGCCCCGCACGATTGCACCGGGGGCCAGAAGCTGGATCTCGCCGCCGTCCGTGCGCACGCTGATAAAGCGGTTTTGCGGGTGTGCCACCAGATCTTCCATATTCGTCAGGCGGCCAAAGGCAATCTTGGCCTCTGCCAGCAATGCGACGGCCTGATTGCGGTCAATCCAGGCAAAGGCCGTGGCCACGCGGGCATCCACGGCCGGGCGATTGGCGACACGTTCGGAATTGCTGGACCATCCCGGTGCCCGGGCAAGTGCCGTCTCGTGCAAAAGCACGTCGCACAGCGTGGCCCATTCACGCTCGTTCTGGATGGACACAAGGATTTGCCGCCCGTCCTTGCAGGTAAACACGCCATAGGGCGCAATCGTCGGATGTTTCAGCCCCATCCGCATCGGAGCCTTGCCCCCATAGCGGTATTGCAGATACGGCACGTTCATCCAGTCGGCCATGGCATGAAACAGCGAGACTTCGATTTCGCGGCCCTGACCGGTGCGCGACCGGCCGATCAGCCCTTGCAGGATCGCCTGATAGGCGGTCATACCGGCGGCGATATCACAAACCGATACCCCCACCCGGGCAGGGCCTTCCTCGGTGCCGTTGATCGCCGACAGCCCGGTTTCGGCCTGAATCAGCAGGTCATACGCCTTGTAATCCTTCATCGGCCCGTCTGTCCCATAGCCCGAGATCGAACAGACGATAAGCTGCGGATTTGCGCGCCGCATCTCGGCGATGTTCAGCCCCATCCGGTCAAACGCCCCGGGTGCTAAGTTCTGGATGAACACATCGGCCTGCGCCAGCATCCGGCGCAATACCGTCTTGTCCTCGTCAAGTTTCAGATCGAGGCAGACAGATTGCTTGCCGCGATTTATCCATACGAAATAGGCGCTGGAGCCGTTGACCAGACTGTCGTAGTTCCGCGCGAAATCGCCCTCGGGCCGCTCGACCTTGATCACGCGGGCACCTGCATCGGCCAGTTTGCATGATGCGTAGGGTGCCGCCACGGCATGTTCAACAGACACGACAAGAAGATCGGAGAGGTCTCGCATCGGGGGTCTCGCTCTGGTGGCCACACTGGGGTTTACCGTCACGCCATACGGGCAGGGACGCAATTGCCCGTATCCTTGAAAGCCTATAGGTAAAACCTTGCCCCTGGTATCAGGGCCGGTTGGGGAGGATAGCAGATGGACGTTCGCCAGCTTGGCTATTTCATTGCCGTGGCCGAATGCGGGTCGCTGGCATCGGCTGCAAACAGCATCGGCATTGCCCAGCCGTCGTTGTCGTTGCAGGTCAAAAACCTTGAACAGCGGCTTGGTACGCAACTGCTTGTGCGGTCGCCGCGTGGCGTGACCCTTACGGACGCGGGCAAGGTTCTGCTGCGCCATGCCCGCATCGTGATCGAGGCGATGGAACTGGCCAAGGAAGAGGTACGTCAGGCCGGAACCATGCCAACAGGCAAGGTTGTGTTCGGACTGCCGTCTTCGGTGTCGATGGCCTTGTCGGTGCCGCTCGCTGAGACCATCCGCATTGAACTGCCCAATGTGCGGTTGCGCACGGTAGATGCAATGAGCGGTTTCATCAAGGAATGGATCGAAGAGCAAAGCATTGATCTTGGCGTGCTTTACGAGACAAGCGGGCTGACCAACGCCGAGGTGTACACCCTGCTGCACGAGGATATGCACTTCTACGCGCCTGCCGACCTGTGGCCGCTGCCCACCCCGCCGGGCGCGCCTGTCAGGCTTGCCGATCTTCAGGGCATCGACATGGTGATGCCGTCCAAATCGCACGGCCTGCGGATGCTGATCGACAAATCCTGCCGGGCGGCACGCGTATCCCTGGAAGTGGTGGTCGAGATGGACTCGCTTGCGCAGATCAAATCGCTGGTGGCACGTGGCAGCGCCTGTACCATCCTTGCCCCTGCCGCGGCGCAGGATTTCGAAGACCGGGGAGAGTTGGTCAGTTCGGTGATCGTCGATCCCAGGATCAGCCGGCCCGTCTATCTTGTCCGCAACCGGCAGCGCACCAGAACGCGGGCAACCCAGGAGGTTGAGCGGATCACTCGGGATGTCATCGCCGATCTGGTCAACCGGGGCATCTGGCGCGGTACGCTTGCCGAACACAGCGAACCCCAGCGTATCGAGGTTCGCACGATCCCCTGAATGCTATAGCTGTTCCCTATAGCAGCCATCCAATTGGTGGGATTGTCGGCCACCGGCGGTATCCCTAGTGTCAGCCACACTAGACGTGGCGGCCAAGGGGGGGACATGTCCGTGAACAAGCAATCTGACACGGTGCCTCTGTTTCCCTGCGTGATCGGCGGGCAATCGGTCGAGACCGAACGGACAATAGACGTGCACGACCCGTCAGACGGCACGCTGATTGCACGCATTCCCGCAGGCGGTGCGACCGAAATCGCAGACGCGGTGGCGGCTGCCCGGTCTGCATTCGATGGCGGTGCGTGGTCCGGGCTTGCAGCGGTTGAACGCGGAAGGTTGCTGATGCGGTTGGGACAGGCAATTGCCGACAACGCCGGCGCACTGGCGGAATGGGAAGCCCGCGATACGGGCAAGCCCATCGGTCAGGCGCGCACCGATATGGTCGCCGCCGCCCGCTACTTCGAGTTCTATGGCTCTGCCGCCGACAAGGTGCATGGCGATACCATCCCCTTTCTGCCGGGGTATCAGGTTCAAACCATATATGAGCCCTATGGCGTGACCGGGCACATCATTCCGTGGAATTATCCGGCACAGATGACCGGGCGTTCCTGCGCGCCGTCATTGGCAATGGGCAATACGGTGGTGCTGAAACCCGCCGAAGAAGCCTGCCTGACCCCGATCCGCATCGCGCAACTGGCGCTTGAGGTGGGCTTCCCTCCCGGTGCCTTTAACGTGGTGACAGGGTACGGCCACGAGGCGGGTGCTGCGCTTACCGCGCATAACGAGGTCGATTTCCTGTCGTTCACCGGCTCGCCCGAGGTGGGCGTGATGATCCAGAAGGCTGCCGCCGAGAACCATATCGGCTGCACGCTGGAACTTGGCGGAAAATCCCCGCAGATCGTGTTCTCTGATGCCGATCTTGACGCGGCAATTCCGGTTCTGATCAATGCGATTGTGCAAAACGGCGGGCAGACTTGCTCGGCAGGGTCGCGCGCGCTGATCCAGCGCGATATTCTCGATGCGGTGATTGCGCGCCTGAAGACGGGTTTTGAAAAGCTGACCGCAGCCCCCTGGGCCGAGGATGGCAACCTTGGGCCGCTGATCTCGCATCAGCAGAAGCTGCGCGTCGAATCCTTCATCGCATGCGGCGGAACCGAAACCGCGCCCATGATCGCGCGCGGCAGAATTTCCGCCACGGCCAGCCCAAACGGGTGCTTTGTCGCCCCGGCCCTGTTCGGCCCGGTGGCCGAGACCGACCCGCTGGCTAGGGAAGAGGTATTCGGGCCGGTCCTTTGCGTCATTCCCTTCGACGATGAACCGGATGCGATCCGCATCGCCAACGATACCGAATACGGGCTGGTGGCCGGGGTCTGGACGCGTGACGGCGCGCGCCAGATGCGAATGGCCAAGGCCCTGAAATGCGGGCAGGTTTTCCTGAACGGCTACGGCGCTGGTGGCGGGGTCGAGCTGCCCTTCGGCGGCGTGCGCAAGTCCGGCCATGGCCGCGAAAAGGGCTTTGCCGCTTTGCTTGAATTCTCGCAGATCAAGACGATCGTGCTAAACCATGGCTGAGCCTGCAGCAAACTCAATGACCCATGCGCCAAAGATGCGCCTGCACGCAAAGACGGCAATTGTGACCGGCGGGGCTTCGGGCTTCGGACGGGGCATCGCCCAACGCTTCGTCGCGGAAGGCGCGCGGGTTGCGATTGTCGACATGAATGCGGCAGGGGCGGCGGCGGTTGCAGACGCACTTGGTGCGGCGGCGATTGCGGTGACCTGCGATGTGTCGAACGCGCAGGATGTCGCGGCGGCGGTGCAGGCCACGGCGGCTGCCTTCGGCAAGGTCGACATCGTGGTAAACAACGCAGGCTGGAGCCACCGCAACCAGCCCCTGATGGACGTGGATTACGAGACCTTTCGCAAGGTCTATGCGATCAACGTCGATTCCATCTTTCACATGACCAAGGCCATCGTGCCCCACTGGCGCGAGAACGGCGGTGGCGTGATGATCAACGTGGGCTCTACCGCAGGCATCCGCCCGCGCCCCGGCCTGACCTGGTACAACAGCTCCAAAGGGGCGGTGAACCTGATGACGAAATCCCTTGCGGTCGAGCTGGCGCCCGACAGGATCCGGGTTTGCGGTCTGGCGCCTGTCATGGGTGCAACGGCGCTGCTGGAAACCTTCATGGGCATGCCCGATACGCCCGAAAATCGCGCAAAGTTTCTGGCATCCATTCCGCTTGGGCGGTTGTGCGAACCCGAGGATATGGCGAATGCGGCGCTGTACCTTGCATCGGATGAGGCAGATTTCATCACAGGCGTGATTTTGGAAGTAGACGGGGGGCGAACGATCTAGCCCCGATACCATCGCCCGCAACGATATCAGGGCAGGCGCTGCACTGTGCAACAGAAGACACCATAACGCGCCGGGCCGGACGTGCCCGGTGCCAATCAGGGAGGATTACATGGCATATTTCCGCAGCAGAAAAGACGGAGAGCTTGAGCACGCCGTTCATCAATATCGCGCCGGTGGTATGAGCCGACGCGGCTTCATCAAGACGGCGCTGTCGCTGGGTGTGACCGCAGGCATGGCCGGTGCGCTGGCAACCGCCTGGTCGGGTCAGGCCATGGCGCAGTCCACCGCCACAACCCCGGTGCCGGAGGGCGAATTCGACTTCGTGGTTATCGGCACAGGCTCGGGCGGCGCTGCTTGTGTCTATCAGCTGGCGCAGAGCGGCGCGCGCGTGCTGGTGCTTGAAGCCGGTCGCAACGACGATCTGGAAGAGGTCCAGGACAGCCGTCTCTGGGCCGCAGCCCTTGGCACCGATGCCACCAAATGGTTCGAAACCCTGCCCTCGACCCATACCGACAGCCGCAACCACATGTGGCCGCGCGGCAATGTTCTTGGCGGCACCTCGGCGCTGAACGCGATGATCTATGCGCGCGGGCACCAGTCGAATTACGCCGACTGGGTCGCGATGGGGGCGACGGGCTGGTCCTACGAAGAGGTGATGCCGTCGTTCATCGAGATGGAGACCTTCGAGCTTGGCGGCGAAAACCGCGGCACTTCCGGCCCGTTGCTCATTAGCCAGCCCGAAGACCAGTACAAGCATCAGGGTGCGCAGGCCTTTATGGACTCGTGCGCCGATCTTGGGTTCAAGGAGAATCCGTCAATCAACTCGGGGCGGATGTCCGGCCAGGCCTGGGTTGATTTCAACATCAAGGATCAGCGTCGCCAGTCTTCGTCGACGGCCTTCCTGCGCCCGGTGATGGACAAGGGTAATGTGGTCGTGCTGACCAGTGCACCCGTTCAGAAGCTGAACTTCGACGGCACCCGCTGCACGGGCGTGACCTATCTCCACAACGGCCAACCCGTAACCATCACGCCGCAGAACGAGGTGATCCTGTCGGCGGGCGCGATTGACAGCCCGCGCCTGCTGATGGCGTCGGGCATCGGAATCGCGGCCGATCTGTCGGCGCTTGGCATCAATGTGGTGGCCGATCTTCCGGTCGGTGTGGGCCTTCAGGACCATATCCTTGGCGCGGGCGTGAACTACGAGGCCACTGGCCCTGTGCCGGTCAGCCACTACAACCACTCGGAAGTCTACATGTGGGAGCGTTCGGACAGCTCGTTCAAGTCGCCCGACATGATCGCGCTTTATGTATCGGTACCCTTCGCCTCAAGCGGCCATACGCTGGACTATACCGATGGGTATTGCATCCTGTCGGGGGTCGCCACGCCACAATCGCGCGGCTATGTCAAACTGGCCTCGGCCGATATCAACGAGGCCCCGATCGTGGAAAGCAACTACCTTGCCGAAGAGCAGGATTGGAAAAGCTACCGCGCCGCGACCGAGCTTTGCCGCGAGATCGGCGCAAGCGATCATTACGCCCCATTTCGCAAGCGCGAAAGCCTGCCACAGAAGGACGGCAATCTGACCGATGCCGAATGGCGGGCATTCCTGTCGGCGTCAGTCAACACCTTCTTCCATCCGACGTCCACCTGCCAGATTGGTCAGGTCGTGGACGCGGATCTGAAGGTTAAAGGGATCGAGGGGCTGCGCGTGGCGGATGCCTCGGTCATGCCGCATATCACCACCTCAAACACCAACGCACCTACGATGATGATCGGCTGGCGTGCAGGCAAGATGGCAGCCGCAAAGGCCTGAGGCGTTTACAATGAAAGGCCCGCTTGCAAATTGCAGGCGGGCCCTTGCTTTTGCCGCGTAAGGAAGGACGTTGTTTTCCGCATTGCAACAAGGCGCCGCTGCGCGTCTGTCACGCCTGACGGTTTCGCCGCGTCGCGAGGCTGATCGCATCAGGCAGGCGGTCAGATCCAGTCGATGATGCGCCCGTCCGGACTTTCCACAAGCACCCTTGGCTGATCGTTGCCACGCGGGGTGGCCTTGCGGCTGGCCTGCGTGGCGGCACGCGAGGCAAGATCGTGGAACGATTGCAGCGGCAGCCCCGCACCGCCAAGGCGGCTGGCCAGACCGGTACGTTCGGGGTGCACCGCAATGCCGTCAGGGGTTACGATCAGGTCCACATCCGTGCCGGGGGTCGAGACACATTGCACCTGCGGAACCAGCTTGGCATAGCCGCCGCCGGTAAGGTCGGTGGTCACGATCCGCAGTTTTGCGCCCGCCGCCGTGTCCGGATGCCCCCCGGGGCCGCCGAGGATCTGGCCGTTGCCCGCCAGAACGACATTCACGTTAAAGGCCGCATCCACCTCGATGGCCCCCAGCAACATGACATCCAATTCCGAGGTGGCGGGGCAGGGGTGCAGGGGGCTTGCGTATTCCTCGGCGGTCATCATCTTGTGCGCGGGGTTGTGTATCGCGGATTGAACGGCTTGCAGATCAAAGCACTGCACGTCGCGGATACGGGCGAACACTTGCTGCCCCAAGAGTGCGGCGTGAATGCCGGTGATGCCGCCCGATATGAAGCCGCCCCTGACCCCTGCGGCGGACATCGCCCGGCCAATATGGCCCACGGCCCCCAACGAGTATCCGCCTGCACCGCTTTGCAGGCTCATGCCGTCGGTCATGTATCCGGCGGCACGGATCGCCAGTGCCACAAGGTCGCCCACTCGGCGGGCGCTTTCGGTTTCCGATGCAAGGGTAGAGCCTGAAAGGATGCCCGACGGTGAGCCGATATCCTCCAGAACTACCAGCGCATCTACATGATGGGCCGGGATATCGACAAACGGCAGTTCGCGGGTGATTTCCGCCGCCACCACCACCGTCCGACGGGCAAAGGCGGCATCCACCGCAGGATAGCCCAGCGGGCCGCAGGCCAGACGCCCGCCGCGCCCGGTTGCCGCGCCATCGGGCCGCGCAAGCGGGGCCGCGATGAATGCCGCGTCGATCGTCACCTGACGCGCCGCCATGGCACGCGCGCGCCCGCCATGGCTTTGCATCAGGGCGCAGCCGCGCAGCCCGCCCCGCGCCACGCAATCGGCCACGGGGCCGCGCATGTAATCAGTCAGGATATGTTCAATCGTGCCGTCTTCAATCAGCGGCACCAGCGGCGCGTGCACCGGAAACAGTGAACTGGCCGCCAGCGTCAGCCCTTTCAGGCCCCGTGCCCGGGCGCATTGCATCACCAGATTTATCAGGTTGTCGCCGTTGCGGTAATGGTGATGGAACGACAAGACCGCACCATCGGACAGATCGAATGCGTCGAAAACGGCATTCAGATCCCGCAGGGTCTTTGTGCCATGCGCGGCCGGGCCGCGCTCGGGCGATCGCGTCAGAAGGGGGGCGGCACCAAGCACCGTCGCAAGCGGCCCCAGCGGGCTGGGGGTGTCCCGGTCCATCCGGCGCAGGCGCGCGCCGTGAGACATTCCTGACTGCAAATTCAACGGGCCACCCTTACGCGTTCGCATCCTGACCGGATCTGCGAATGAGAGTAGCCGGTCGGGCGACAACCAGAAGATGCCTGCAACCGACGCCGGATATAGGCAGCGGCTATTGACGCACCGGCACATGCATGCTGCGCCAGGCGTTCGGCCCGGTGGTATGAACCGAAACGCCCCGCGCGTCGACGGCCACGCTGACGGGCATGTCGCGCACGCCGAATTCGCGGATGGCCTCCATTCCCAGATCCTCGAAGGCAACTACCCTTGCCGACCGGATCGATCTGGCGACCAGCACCGCAGCCCCGCCTACGGCAATCAGATAGGTCGCGCCGTGTCTGGCGATTTCCGCAATGGCGTCTGGGCCGCGCTCTGCCTTGCCTATCATCGACAACAGGCCCTGATCCAGCATCTGCGCCGTGAACCTGTCCATCCGGGTTGCTGTTGTGGGGCCCGCCGGGCCGACCACCTCATCGCCGACCGGATCCACGGGGCCGACGTAATAAATCACCCGATCCTTAAGGGATACCGGCAGAGCCTCGCCCCGGTCCAGCATATCGGCCATCCGCTTGTGCGCCGCATCCCGCCCGGTCAGGATCTTGCCCGACAAAAGCAGCGTCTCGCCCGGTTGCCAGTCTGCCATCGCGGCCCGGGTCAGCTGATCGACGTTTACGCGCCGCAGCCCCGCACTGGGATCCTTGCCGTCGACAGGCGGCCAGTCCGACAGATCGGGCGGGTCAAGAAAGGCCGGACCAGAGCCATCGAGCACGATTTTGCCATGACGGTTGGCCGCGCATTGCGGCATCAGCGCTACGGGCTTTGATGCTGCGTGGGTGGGATAGGTCATTAGTTTCACATCGACCACCGTCGTCATCCCACCAAGCCCCTGCGCCCCGATGCCCAGCCCGTTGATCCGGTCATAAAGCGTCAGCCGCAGCTCTTCTTCACGGGTCGAGGGGCCTCGGCGGATCAGATCGGCCATGTCGATCTCGTCCATGACGGCCCGTTTGGCAAGCAGCATCGCCTTTTCGGCGCTGCCACCCACCCCGATCCCGATCACGCCGGGCGGGCACCACCCCGCCCCAAGGCCCGCAACCGTGTCAACCACCCAATCCACCAGATCAGCCGCCGGGTTCAGCATGGCATACTTAGCTTTGTTCTCGGACCCGGCGCCCTTTGCGGCGATCAGCAGTTCCAGGTTGTGTCCGGGTGCCACCTCGACATGCGTGATGGCAGGGGTGTTGTCGCGGGTGTTCTTGCGGTCGAAAACCGGATCGGCGACCATCGAGGCACGCAGCGGATTTCCTGCATCCAGATACGCCAGCCTGACCCCTTCGTTGATGATCTCGGGCAGCGCCTTGTCCGACTGGATGATGACCGACTGGCCCAGCCGGGCAAAGACAGTGACCATGCCGGTGTCCTGACACATGGGCCGTTTCCCGATGGCCGCCAGCCGCGAGCTTTCCAGAATCTGACCGATTGCATCTTTGGCGGCCGGGCTTTCTTCGCGCCGGTAGGCGGCACTCAGATGCTTCAGATAGTCGGCCGTATGATAGACCGAGATATGCTGAAGCGCCTGACGGACGCTTTCCACGATATCGGCATGTGTGATTGTCGTGGCGCGCATGGGGGGTCACCTTTTTTCGCGAAGTCCGTTTGTACCAAGGTGTCGCAATCCGGCCCGGAACCCAAGCCCCTGTCGATGAAAGAAGTCCGTGCCGCCCCCCGGATCAGAGCAGCCATTCGACCGGCAACCATCCAACAACCGCAATAACGATGCGCTTTGACAGGATCGATGGGAGTGGACAAAGCATGGGGGTGTTCGTCGTTTCTCTGGCACGTGCTAACAGGCTGCAGAAAAACTCGAACGTGACCGCAGCACACCGCTCAGAATTAGAAAAACCGTCCAAGATCGCACCTAAACTCCGATTCTGGCGCCATTTCTGGCCTAAATAC
>Ga0105053_10002922_pt1 | contig 26274 bp, 27 predicted proteins | sample BON01_FD_78093 | JGI IMG/M metagenome (GOLD analysis project Ga0105053, IMG submission 78093) | Freshwater microbial communities from Lake Bonney liftoff mats and glacier meltwater in Antarctica - BON-01 | ecosystem: Environmental > Aquatic > Freshwater > Ice > Glacier meltwater | place: Lake...
GAACAGCGCGGTGGTTGATAAACTATCCCAGCTCAAACAAATCGTTTTTGACAAGACAGGCACCCTCACCCGTCGCGACCAGGCCGGGCTCGATTTAAGTGCGCTTAATTGGGAAGAAAATGACCAGATGTTGGTCAAAACTGCATGTCAGCACAGTACCCACCCGCTTTCTCGGCAACTTGCCGATGTTTTGTCTTGTTCGGTATACGACCATACCGACCTCTACGACGAGCAACAGGGAAAAGGTATTTTAGCCCTGATACAGGGTCATGAAGTGGTGATTGGCTCGGCTACTTTTGTCGGGTTGAATGAGATTGGCCACAACCAAGGCACCCGCGTTTATATCCGTATCGACAACAATATTTTAGGCTTTGTACGCTTCAAAAACCACTACCGCAAGGGCATGGAGAACAGCATAGCTACATTAAGCGACACCTATACGTTGGCGGTATTGTCGGGCGATAACGACCAGGAAAGGCATTATTTACAACAAGTATTTGGTCAGCAGACCAACATTCGTTTTAACCAATCACCGGCCGGCAAACTCGAATCCATACAAAACATGAAGCAGCATGATTTGGGTTTATTGATGATGGTTGGTGACGGTTTAAATGATGCGGCTGCCCTGCGTCAGGCCGATATTGGCATGGCGGTGAGTGAAAAAAGTGGTCAGTTCACCCCGGCGAGTGATGTAATTATCGATGCCGAGCAATTGAGCAAACTGCATCAGCTTTTACGTTTTGTGCGCCAAACACGTATTATAATTTTTTCTAATCTGTCTTTATCTCTAATTTACAATATCACCGGGCTGAGTTTTGCGCTGAGTGGGCTGTTGACCCCCGTTGTTAGCGCCATACTTATGCCCGTGAGCAGTATCACGGTGGTATTGAATGCCACATTGATGAATCGTTACTTTGCCACTAAAAACAAACTCCGCTAATGGAAATTATCGTCCTTTTGATTTGCATTTCACTGCTGGTGGCCCTTGGTTTCCTAGCCGCCTTTATCTGGAGTATCCGTAGCGGGCAATACGACGATAATTATACTCCTGGCATCCGCATACTTTTTGAAGATTCGACCGAAACCTCTGATAAACAACCTAAAGCGTAATTATGTCACAGCTCACCATTCACTACGACAACCGGATTGTCCGGGATTTTGCCATTGCCACCCTCGTGTGGGGTGTGGTAGGTATGCTCGTAGGTGTTTTGATTGCCTTTCAGCTGGTAGATCCAGCTTTGAATTTGGGTAACCAATACACCACATTCGGCAGACTCAGACCCTTACACACCAATGCGGTAATTTTTGCCTTTGTGGGTAATGCCATCTTTATGGGCGTGTATTATTCACTACAGCGGCTTACCAAAGCCAGAATGTGGAGCGATAAGCTCAGTAAAATCAACTTCTGGGGTTGGCAGCTAATCATTGTTTCGGCAGCGCTCACCTTGCCATTCGGTATTACCACGAGCAAAGAATATGCTGAACTCGAGTGGCCTATCGACATTGCCATTGCCCTTATTTGGGTCGTTTTTGGCTTGAATATGATCATGACCATCGTCAAACGCCGCGAAAAACACATGTATGTGGCCATCTGGTTTTACCTCGCCACCTTCGTTACCGTTGCCGTTTTACACATTGTGAACTCTTTTGAATTGCCCATCGGTTTCCTAAAAAGCTACAGCATGTATGCCGGCGTGCAGGATGCCTTGGTGCAGTGGTGGTATGGCCACAATGCTGTTGCCTTCTTCCTAACGACCCCTTTTCTTGGCTTGATGTACTACTTCTTGCCGAAAGCAGCGAATCGCCCCGTATATAGCTACCGCCTCTCGATTATACACTTCTGGTCGCTCATATTTATCTACATCTGGGCCGGTCCACACCACCTCTTGTATAGCTCTTTACCAGATTGGGCACAATCGCTCGGCGTTGTATTTTCGATCATGCTGATCGCGCCATCGTGGGGCGGAATGATCAACGGTTTGCTTACCCTCCGTGGTGCCTGGGACAAGGTAAGAGAAGATCCAATTCTTAAGTTTATGGTTGTAGCCGTAACCGCTTACGGTATGGCCACTTTTGAAGGTCCGATGCACTCCCTCAAATCGGTAAATGCTTTGAGTCACTTTACCGACTGGATTCCTGCGCATGTACACGTTGGCACTCTCGGCTGGAACGGCTTTTTCACCTTCGCCATCATGTATTGGATGTTGCCCCGTATGTTCAACACTAAATTGTATAGTCAGAAACTTGCCAACTGGCACTTCTGGTTGGGCACATTGGGCATGTTGTTCTGGGTAATTGCCATGTATTGGAGCGGTATCGCCCAAGGTTTGATGTGGAAACAGTTTACTCCAGAAGGTTATCTGCAGTACCCCAACTTTCTTGAAACCGTCACCCAGATTATTCCAATGTATGCCATTCGTGGTGTAGGCGGATTGATGTATTTGACAGGCTTCTGTATCATGATTTACAATATCGTGATGACGATGAAGTCAGGTAAACTCGTAGCCAACGAAGCTGCTGTTGTAAACGAAATGGAAAAATCGCACAGCACTGCTGGTGAAAGCTGGCACCGTAAACTCGAAGGTCGCCCCTTAACTTTCACCATTTGGGTTACCGTAGCCATACTCATTGGAGGTATTGTTGAGTTTGTACCTACTTTCCTGATTAAGTCGAACGTACCTACTATTGCCGCGGTACTACCTTACACCCCCCTTGAGTTACATGGCCGAGATATATATATCAAAGAAGGATGTGTAGGTTGCCACTCGCAGATGATACGACCGTTCCGTTCAGAGACCGAACGTTATGGCGAATATTCGAAGGCTGGTGAGTTTGTTTACGACCATCCATTTTTGTGGGGGTCAAAACGTACTGGTCCGGATTTGCACCGTATAGGTGCAAAATATCCTGATGCATGGCATTACAACCACATGGTAGCGCCTACTTCAATGAGTCCGGGATCGATTATGCCGGCTTATCCTTGGTTGGCCGAGCAAAACATCGACCTCCGTCTCACCCCAAAAATGATTAATGCCATGCGTAGCCTCGGCGTACCTTATGCCGCTGGTTACCAGGATCAGGCCAACGCCGATTTAAAAAAGCAAGCAGATAAAATCGTCGCAAGTTTGAAAAAAGACGGTATAAAAGCTGTTCCTGAATCAGAAATGGTAGCGCTCATTGCCTATCTGCAACGTATGGGAACCGATATCAAAAAATCTAAATAAGCTGTACCATGATACGCCAAACCTTAGAATCTATTACCGGGGTCAGTATTTACCCCATTTTCTCCTTCATCCTCTTTTTCAGCTTTTTTACGCTAATGCTCATCTGGGTATTCAGCAAAAAAAAGTCAGAAATAGATATACTCCGCAATCTTCCGCTCGACGACAACCAAACTAAAGCCTAAGACCATGGCCAAAAAACCAGACGAACTAACCGACCACAACTACGACGGCATCCAGGAATACGACAACGACCTTCCACCTTGGTGGGTCTTTATCTTCTACCTATCCATCATTTTTGGCGTGCTTTACATCCTCAATTACCATGTTTTAGGCACCGGTGATACTCAGGAAGTAGAATACCAAAAAGAAATGGCCCGTGCTGAAATCGCTAAAGCCAAAATCGAAGCCGGCATAGGTAGCGTAACCCTCGCTTTTCTGACCGAAGTTGGCGCAATTGAAAGTGGCAAAAAAGCCTACGAAGCCAACTGTATCGCCTGCCATGGTGCCGGCGGTGAAGGAGGTGTAGGTCCCAACCTCGCCGATAAATACTGGATCCACGGCAATACGGTGGATAATATGGTGAAGGTTATCACCTACGGCGTGCCCGAAAAAGGCATGATACCCTGGGAAAAGTCGCTCAGCAAACGTCAGATTGTAGAAGTATCAAGCTACATCCATCAGATGCAAGGCAGCAATCCCGCCAATGCCAAAGAACCTCAGGGCGATTTGGTAGCAGAATAAGCGCAACAGTTGGGGGAGTTAGGGCTGCTAACAGCACCCCTCCCCTTCACTTCTAATGCAATTCACCACCCACCCATGTCACAGGAAGCGAGCCATACACTCAAAACCACCAAAGATTTCCGGGACAGCCTGTCATCGGTTGACGAGTCCGGCAACCGCATCTTTTTTTATCCAAAAAAACCCAAGGGGCGGTTTTTCAACTGGCGAAAATGGCTGAGCTATGGCTTGCTCCTTCTGCTTTTCACTGGGCCTTTTATGCGTCTCAACGGACATCCGTTTATGTTGTTCAACATACTCGAACGGAAGTTTATTCTTTTCGGCGTAGCCTTTTGGCCTCAGGATTTTAAGCTCCTCGCCCTCGGTTTCATCACTCTGGTGGTATTTATTGTGCTGTTCACCGCCATTTTTGGGCGTTTGTTTTGTGGCTGGGTTTGTCCACAGACTATTTTTATGGAGATGTTATTTCGGCGCATCGAATATTGGATCGATGGTGACTGGACCGCACAGAAAAAACTAGCTGCTGCGCCCTGGTCAGCGGAAAAAGCCCGAAAACGCGGCTTGAAGTTTATCATTTTTGCTGTTCTCAGCTTTTTTATTGCCAATACCTTTCTGGCCTATATCATCGGTAGTGATGCATTGATTGACATCATCACTTCGCCGATTTCAGCCCATATAGGAGGATTTATCTCCATCTCGATTTTTACCTCTGTCTTTTTCTTTGTGTATTGGTCGTTTAGGGAGCAAGCTTGCACTATTGTTTGTCCTTATGGCCGGCTGCAAGGCGTTTTACTCGACAAAAACAGTATCAACGTCGCCTACGATTTTATTCGTGGCGAACCTCGAGGTAAACATGGCAAAAACCGCGACGAAAAGCTCGGAGATTGTATCGACTGCAACCAATGTGTGGATGTATGCCCGACCGGAATAGATATCCGCAACGGCACACAACTCGAATGTATCAACTGCACCGCCTGCATAGATGCATGCGACGAAGTAATGGATAAGGTAGACAAGCCCCGTGGCTTAATTCGTTATGCCAGCTACAATGGCATCGTTACCAAGGCAAGAGCGATTTTTACCACCCGAGTGAAGGCATATTCTGTCTTTTTACTTGTGTTGCTGTCGGTATTCCTTTACTTTATGTCTACCCGTACAGCCACCCAAACCAGTCTGTTGCGGGCCCGTGGCACTTTATACACAGAAGTCAATTCCAATGAGCTCCGCAATGTATTCATGGTAAAAACCATAAACAAAAGTTTCGATGAAAAGCAGGTGAGCTTCCGACTGAAATCGCCCAAAGGTGAGCTAAAACAGATTGGCACCAACTTCATCATCCCTCCACAAGGCTACAGGGAAGGCGGCTTATTTATTACCTTAAACAAAGCCGATCTCACAGGTATAAAAACCGATATTGTGGTAGAAGTAGTATACGGAGCGGAAGTGCTCGAAACCATTAAAACCTCCTTTTACGGACCTGTACAATGAAAAAACCACTCAATTTCTGGCCTTACGGAATCATACTGTCATTTCTGATTTTTTGTAGCTTCATGATTGGATTTGCTGTTTACAGCACACAAAGTAAAACCGAGTTGGTAGCAGCGGATTATTACGCCCAAGAGATCCAATATCAACAGGTCATTGACGGGAAAAACCGAATGGCAGCTTTAGCTTCAACTTTAGTGCTGTCGGCAGATGCTCAAACCATTCAAATTACCCTCCCGGAGGAACTCCTTGCCGCTGATAGTGGGTACGTTCGGTTTTATCGGCCGAGCAACGAGGCATTTGACTACCGTGTTGATTGGACCGCTTTTGAGCAAGGGAAGCTCCGCATCGCTGCAAACAAGTTTGTTACAGGTCCCTATCAGGTAGTTCTGCAGGCTTACATCGGCGACGCATTGTATTTCCACGAAGAGCGAATGACCATCGAATGACTACTCCGCTGCTTACCGCACTGGCGTTGGGCTTTTTTGGAAGTCTACATTGTGTAGGCATGTGTGGTCCTATTGTTTTGGCTTTACCGGGCAAATCTTCGGTATTCAGTCGCTTTATGGGTTTGCGTTTGGTGTATAATGCCGGTCGTATTATCACCTACGCTTGGCTGGGATTAATGCTCGGTTTATTTGGTCGGCAAATTCAGCTGAGTGGCTGGCAAGCGCAATTGTCTATTGCGAGCGGATTACTCATCTTACTTTTTACCCTCTTACCCCATTTATCGGCACGTTTCAAAACTGCTTTTCAGCCTGGGCGTTTCGTAAGCCAATTTTTGGGAGACTTTTTATATAAACCCAACTATGGCGGTCAGTTTGTCACTGGCTTATTAAATGGCTTGTTGCCTTGTGGTTTGGTTTATCTTGCCTTGGCTGGGGCATTATTGGTCGGCGACCCTGTGGTTTCGGCTGGCTTCATGGTGGTATTCGGATTAGGCACCTTGCCTGCCCTATTAACGGTCGCGATACTCGGTCGCCAGCTTCTGGGTAAGTTCCGGCCCCTCTTCAGTAAAATCAGTCCGGTTATTGCCATACTCATGGCAGCCTTATTCATTCTTCGCGGCTTATCGCTGGGGATTCCCTATCTCAGTCCTCAGTTAACTCACCCAGCACAGGCACAAACGGAAGTTTGTCATTAGTAACTGAGCGGCCTTTGATATTTTGGCCAAATGATATTAATTAATCAAGTTAGTACCCACCTGCAGCGCAAACAACAAAGCTGCTCATTGTACAGGCGTCTTTGTATTCTTTACTACGGGGTCTAGGTATTTTTAGCCTTTGGCAGCAGGCCAGACGCGCAAAACGGTGCTTTTTTTTTGCGGGCATTTTAACCTGAAGTTATCTTCTCAAAAGCCCGAAAATAGGTTCGCTTTTCAACGCAAACGCCGATGCGTGCGGAACCTTAGCTTTTGAAGTTTAAATATTGCCTTTTTGAATTCACTAATACTTTACAACCTTAAGTGCATTGCTGCTTGCATCAGTTTCGAGAATAATGTAATACATGCCAGCAGGCCAATCAGCTGCAGAGGCTTCAAATGATTTGGCTCCGGGAACAGCAGAACCAGCGGCCAATTTGCGGTAACGTTTGCCTTTCTGATCAATCACATATAAATGAAAAAGCGTGTGGGTAGTAAAATCAACCTGAACACTAAAGTTTTCTATCACCGGATTGGGTGAAATATGTAGTTGGTGTTGCGTTAAGGAAAGGGGGGCTTCGTTCGACGTAGGCACAGGAAGTGCGGCAGGATCGAGCTTATACAACTGTTTGCCACATACCCACAATTCACCATTGTCTTTTTGCCAGAAACGATTAAAGCCTGTTGAACTACTTTGTATAAGCGTCCAGTTTTCACCTCCATCATAACTTCGGATATAACCATAACCGAAATGTCCACCGGCCCAGCCAACGCCTGCAGGCGTAAAGCCCATACCCTGAATAAACCAAACCGAATCACCACCGATGGGTATCTCTTTTTTCTCCCAGTTTTGGCCGCCATCCGTAGTTTTATAAAAAAAATGTATCGGTACTTGCCGGGCCTGTACGGTCATATAACCAGTCATTTTGTCGGGGGAGAAAAACAACTTCCAACCTAAATCTGCTGCCCTTCCCGATTTCGCTTTCACCTCCCAGCTTTGGCCCCCATCGGCAGTATATAAGAGTACAGCACCGCTGTCGGCAGGATTTGCTCTGCCAGTTAAAAACCCATGCTGCTCATCTATAAAATAAGCATCAATTAAACTCAAAGCTTGAGGGATATCGCCCAAGTAGGTCCATGTTAAGCCACGATCTCGGGTACGGTAGGCTTTTGCACCTACAGCATAATCACCTACGGCATATAATACACTATCGTTGACCCTAAACATGCCACAAATTGCCGTAGGGCGGGGACTCAAAAACTGCTGTATGGTGTCCCAGCTGATCCCAGCATTGGTGGATCGGTAGAACTTGCCACCGAGGGTACCCATAACACCTACGCTGTCGTTAAAAAACCGTACGCTGCGGAGATAACCCACCTGGCTGTCGTTCCAACCGCGCATGACCAACCAGTTGTTGCCACCATCTGTTGTGCGGTAAACCTTCCGTAAACTATTGGTATTTGAGACTGCCCAGCCTTGCTGATTGGTCCTGAAAAACACATCATCAAAACGACGGGGATCGATTTCACTAATTTTTTCTGGCCATTCGTTTTGCGCCCATGTAATGGAGGCCGTGCCCACAATCAAAAAGGCGCTGAGTAGGAATCTAAGCATAAACGAATATCGAGGTGTAGGTATAACTTTTTGTCACTAACAGGTGAAACTGACCCTTAAAATTAGAAAAATTAAGTGGCCGTTTTTCAGAATTACGATAAACTAAACGCCTAGAAATTTGACGCCAAATACCAGCATGCTAACCTCCACTGGTGTAAGAACCGCCCCTAAGCTTACTGGGCACTATTTGAAGTGCCTAGTATCACCTTTAGCCGGCGAAATGGCGATGTTGTACGTTTTCACACTCAAATACAACCCATTTTGATGCTTGGACATAAAAACAGTCACATCGCGACCATCACTTCTGCAAAACATGCTGAGATAGCACCGAATAACCTAGCTAGTCGTCCTTAGAACGCGATACCAATTTGGTAGGTCAATTCTTCCAGCTGATATCTCACACCGGTTCTAAAAACAGCAGATTTACCTAACCTTATCATAAAACCAGCCTCCGGGGTAAAGCCAAAACTTGTTCGATCGGTATTTTTCATCCATTCTGTTTCGTCGAAGTTACCTGAGCTACTGTACGAGTCAACCTCTTCATAATACGGGAAATAACCAATACCACCACCCAAATAAGCCCATATTGGATATGCGAGGGGTATGGTTATTCCTAAATTTAAACCAGCAGCACCCTGGCGGGAATTTCCTGTGCGTATGCTATTGCCAAATCTATCGGTATTACCTGCATTATCAATTTCCCAAAGGGCGTAAGTGAAAAATTCCACATTGGTTTTGATATCCATATAGATGTCAACGCCTTCGGTTTTTAATGACCCAAACGACAAGCCTAATACGTTTACTGGATCATAAATGAGACCTATAAAAGAAGTCCCAGACTGACTTAGCCTCTTGTCAATTTGACTTATCCGCTCTCTTGCGAATGATGCCGAAGCTCCAGCAGGGAATTTACTTAAGTACGCACTGTAACTTATTTTGGAGGACGACCAACTTTTACGGCTGTAAAAATGATTACCCTCTTGTATATAGGCAGTTTCTAGCCATGTTTTCACCTCCACAACATAACGGCCGTAAGGATACAACAGCCAATAATTCTCGTAGGCGGTTACTGTATTTGAGTTTTTAGCTGATGCATACACATTGTCCTCTTGCGCTAGTAAAGCGCGTCGTTTCTGATCCCGCTCCTCCTCCTCTAATTCGGCCAGTAATTTGGTGCTTTCTTTCCTGTACTTGCCGTAGGGATAGTTGCTTAAATAGGTTTCAGCAGCAGACTTGTCCCGGAGCTGTTTCACCCTCAAATAACTACTTTCCTCTTGTTGAATGGCGACATCAACCCGTTTTTCCAATTTCCCAATTTCATAGGCATCAACAATATCAAGTTCACTTTTTCTCGCAGGCTGGCTGTTGTAAAAGCTGGATATTTTACTTTTCGCCCCATGCCAATTTTTCATTTCTATTAAACGTACCACCTCGCTATACACGCGGTTAGCACTTTGGGCATAGAGCGCAGAAGTACCCAGTAAAAGCAGTAGGTAAATTCCGGTTTTCAGAAAAAACTTCGTCATGTCTATTTATATAAAAAAGGATCACGTTTGGTCGACTGCGCATTCGTATTGTCTTTATCCGATAGGATTTTAAGGTAGGTAAGGGCATTTTTCAAACTTACCACATTGTCAAAGCCAGCAATATTGATCAAATCAAGGGTTTTGACATTTCTAACAGGATCTACCCTATTTCCAATAACACTTACATCCTGTCTTAATGCGTATTGAAGACAGTTATTTACACCGGTTACGCAGGTGAAGGAGATGACGTTGTCGCCAGTACTGCTGACCTTTTGGCTGACTTCGATTTCTCGTATATTAAACCTGTATTCTGTCCAATAACCATTGTTCACCCACTTCATCACAGCTTCACCATTTTCACCAAGGGTAAAAACATCAAAAACTGGGTCAGCAATTCTCAATTTATCATTGATGTACTTGATGGTTTGTTCCTTGGTATAGTTCTGTCCGTAAGCCTGAACGGAAAACAACAAAAGAAGAAAAAGTAAGGTATTGCGCATAAAATTTCATTTTCTCGTGAAAGTCAAAAGTAGTGGAATCACTGTGAAATAAGCAAACCATTTTAAGCAGTATATGGAGCTATCGAAGTGTAGGAAGTATTATTTTGCGTGGACTTGCATAACATTTGTATTCCCTTTTGAAAAACCAATGAATCGTCCAATGTTGATTCAACTAGCAACTCAACGGATTGATATTTAAGTGTCCAGAGCAAGGTCTCGCCTTTTAACTATGCGTGTTTTTCAAAAAGCATCAAAAAAAAATCCCGGTAGACCGAGATTTTACCCAGAAAACCTGGCGTGTGGCCTCGACAGGAATCGAACCTGTAACTCAAGTTCCGGAGACTTACGTACTATCCATTGTACCACGAGGCCGTGGAAGTGCAAAGGTAGCGCTTAAATCGAAGTTTTGATGGTCTAATTTTAAGAAATGACATGGCATATGGCCAAAAAATACACTTTCAAAAAATGCCCGCGGTTTTTATTTACGCGCGCTAATTTTAAGCAGCCTGCAGGGTCGAAATCTTAGCATCTATTCGAATTTCAAAAGACCAAAATCTAAGCCTCTTCTGAAAAAGGCTAACGTTTTCTGCCCTTCTTATTGGCATATGCTTAAATTAATGTGCTCCTGTGCTCATGCCTATTCAAGCTTACGGAAGTACGCTCTCCCAAGTGGTGTAAAGCAAGATGTGGTGCACAACGTACTTCTAGCCCAAACTTACAGCAGTTGAGCAAACACCCAGTAGAACATCAGCCCGTTGGGCCGAAACACTCTCCTGAACAAATAAACTAAAAAAGGCTTTCTGCAAATACAGAAAGCCTTTTTTACGCTAGTTTACTTCGTTTATTTCTTCAAGGCATCAGCCATGGTGCGGCCAATATCGGCAGGTGAAGCAACAACATGAATACCACATTCGCCCATAATCTTCATTTTGGCAGCTGCTGTATCATCGGCACCACCTACGATTGCACCGGCATGGCCCATACGACGACCAGCAGGAGCGGTTTGACCAGCGATGAAACCGACCACAGGTTTTTTGTTATTGGTTGATTTAATATAGTTCGCAGCTTCGGCTTCCATGCCACCACCTATTTCGCCAATCATTACAATGGCGTCGGTGTCGGGATCATTCATGAGCAATTCAACGGCTTCTTTGGTAGAAGTACCAATGATTGGATCGCCCCCTATGCCAATGGCAGTAGAAATACCCAGGCCGGCTTTTACGATCTGATCGGCAGCCTCATAGGTAAGTGTGCCCGATTTAGAGACGATACCGATACGGCCCGGCTTAAATACGAAACCTGGCATAATGCCAACTTTAGCACCTTCTGGGGTGATCACACCTGGACAATTTGGACCAATCAAACGAACGTTTTTGCCTTTGAGATATTCTTTGGCCTGTATCATGTCTTTGGTAGGAATACCCTCTGTGATACAAACAATAACGGCAATACCTGCGTCAGCAGCTTCCATGATAGCATCGGCGGCAAAAGCTGGCGGCACAAAAATAATGGATACATTGGCGCCAGTGGTGGTTACCGCATCGGCAACGGTATTGAATACCGGCTTGTCGAGATGCAGGCTGCCGCCTTTACCCGGCGTAACCCCACCTACGAGCTTAGTGCCATATTCAATCATTTGTGTAGCGTGGAAAGTCCCTTCGTTACCGGTGAAGCCTTGCACGATTACGCGCGAATTTTTGTCGACAAGTACGCTCATATTAGCTAAGATTGGCTTATTTAGAAAGCGGCTGCAAGATACAGCCTCAAAACCATTTTTCCGACCCTTTAAACGCCCTTATTCTGACGTTTTTTGAAGTTTTTGAGGAAAGTAGTGGCAAACACGAAGTCGTTAAGCTCCTGCGAATCGGTGGAGAGTATGCTACCCTTATCGCCTTCCCAAGCTTTATGCCCATTGTGGATGTAAATAATTTGATCGCCAATCTCCATCACGGAATTCATATCGTGGGAATTGACGATGGTGGTAATATTAAATTCGAGGGTGATTTCTTTGATTAATTCATCAATCAAAATCGACGTCAGTGGGTCAAGTCCAGAGTTGGGCTCATCACAAAACAAATACTTTGGGTTGAGTACAATCGCTCGGGCGATACCCACCCTTTTTTTCATGCCGCCGCTAATTTCCGCGGGGTAACGACCATTCGTACCCTTAAGGCCCACACGCTCCAGACAAAAATTCACCCGTTCTAGATTTTCTGCTGGTGTATTGGCTGAGAACATTTGTAGGGGGAACAAGACATTCTGTTCAACCGTTAGCGAATCAAATAAGGCGGAATTCTGAAAGAGCATGCCTATTTCTCGCCTAACTTCTGTGCGTTCAGACCGGGAAAGGGCCACATAGTCTTTGCTGTCGTACAATATATTGCCATTATCCGCTTCAAAAAGTCCAACCATCAGCTTCATCAACACCGATTTACCACTCCCCGATGCACCAATAATCATATTCACCTTACCTGGATAAAAACTGGCCGAAATATCTGTGAGTACAACTTTTTCGCCAAAAGCTTTGCTGATATGCTGGAGCTGAATCATCAGAGTAGCAGTTGAGCAAGTAAATAATCCGACAACAGTATAAGTATGCAGCTAAAGACCACCGCCCGTGTGCTACTTTGACCTACTTCAAGGGAGCCCCCTTTGGTATAGTAGCCTTGGTAGGCCGATACCGAAGAGATAAGAAAAGCAAAAGTTACTGCCTTTGTCATTGAAAAAAACACATTGTATCCGCGGAAAGACGACCGTGCACCCTCAATAAACTGCTGCGAAGACAAAATACCTGTGGCTTCACCGACAAAAATGCCGCCACCTATACACAAGCCAATCGAAAGAATAATTAAAAGGGGAATGGTAATTACCGCCGCTAATACTTTTGGGGCAATAATATAACCTGGCGCATTCACGCCCATAATTTCGAGGGCATCTATTTGTTCGGTCACCCGCATGGTACCAATTTCGGAAGCAATGCTGGAGCCTATTTTACCTGCCAAAACCAAGGAAGTAATGGTTGGTCCAAGTTCCAATATGCTCGAATCGGCTACAATTGCACCAATAACGGTTTTAGCTACTAAACCCGAAATGAGCTGATAAGCGGTTTGCACCGTCGTTACTGCGCCCATAAATACAGAAATAATCGTAACTATGCCCAACGATCCGACACCAATGGCCACCATCTGCCTAAATAATTCGTCCCAATACATCCGTACATTCTCCGGACGGCGAAACATCTGCTTGAGCAGCAGTAGATAACGACCAAAATGGTAAAAAAACCTCATTTCATTTTCGAACAAGCCAAAAATACACTTTTTTTACCCGCATGAGCGCAACCCTTCCCTTTCACCAAAAAACAGTCGTAGTCACCGGCGCCACCAAGGGCATCGGTCGCGCTGTTGTCGAGAAATATGCCGCATCGGGGGCCAATATCGTATTTTGCGCACGATCGCAGGCCGATGTTTTTGCCTTTGAGCTTCACCTCAAATCACGCTTTCCCACACAGCAATTTTTAGGGCGAGTAGTGGATATGGGTGTAAAGCCCGAAGTTTTAGCTTTTGCCGACCACATACTGCAATTCAGCGGTCAGGTAGATGTGTTGGTAAATAATGCCGGTCTTTTCGAACCAGGCAGCATACACACCGAAGCGGATGGCGTACTCGAAAAACTCACCGAAACCAATGTGTATAGTGCCTATCACCTCAGCCGAGCGCTTTTGCCGAGCATGATGCTGCGCAAAAGTGGGCATATCTTCAATATCTGCTCAACGGCAAGTATTACAGCTTATACCAATGGGGGTTCGTATTGTATCACCAAGTTTGCACTACTTGGCATGACCAAAGTGTTGCGAGAAGAACTAAAGCCCTATGCCATCAAAGTAACAGCCGTACTGCCCGGTGCGACCTATACGCACAGTTGGTCGGCGAGCGACTTACCCGAAAGCCGTTTTATGCAAGCCGCCGATGTAGCAGACACCATTTACTGTGCGTCTACGCTTAGTCCGTCGGCTGTGATAGAAGAAATATTAATGCGGCCGATTGAAGGAGACCTAAATTAAAAGCTGTGTTAGCGCTTGAAAACCCGATCCCGCTCAAAAGTACCCATATAACGACTTTGCTTTTCGGGGTGTATATCGGCTATGGTGACCATGATGCCGGTTTCTTCTACCTCGCCAAACTCATCGTTTAAAGCAGTGCCAAAGGTTTTCATGCTTGGCGATAAATTCATATAGGTGCTTATCAGCGGCGGAATATTTTCACCCCTGGCCCGAACGCGGGTGTTGAGTTCTTTAAAACCCTCTTTGTACTCCAGCGAACCAAATACTTCTGCCAAGCCGCTCACATCGCCAAAATAGCTCAAAGCAAGCTCAGCATGCGGGCGAACCAATTCCTCCTTATCAGGGAAATAATGGTTCATGAAGTATAAAATCATGTCGCGTGCCTCTTTATCAAAGTGCGGATACATGGTGACTTTGCCAAAAAGATATTTGATATGCGGCCGTAAAACAATAATGGCGCCTAAGCCATCCCAAAGGTTATCGAGTGAAAATAGCCCCTTGCTACTGTTGGCACTCGGCTGGTATTCGGGCTGTACAAATGAGCGCCCCAGCTCTATGGTTATTGGCAGATATTCATCGAAAAACATTTGTCCAAAACGGAATAAGTGGGCGGTCGATAGGTTGATATGACCTGCCGCATCGATGTTTGCGTGGCTGCACTCAATCAGCCGATAGCCAGCTACAATTTCCAGCGCTTCCGGATCCCATACGATGAGTTGATCGTAGCAGTCTTCATCCGTATCGTTGGCATCAATATCTACTGGCGAACCCGTACCACCGCCGGCCCCACGAAAAGTGAGCTCACGTAAACGCCCAATTTCCTGCATGGTATGGGGTGAATTGTGGTGATTCACCAGATAAACAGCTTTATTGCCTTTGTTGGTATGACGTAAAAAACGTTCAACGGTGAGCTCTCGAAGCAATAACTTTCGGTCGATGGGCGCAATAATGGCTTGCATAAAAATAATTTAGGGCGCTAGCTTATAAACAAGGGTTTTGACATAGTCTGCCCAGTCTTTATCGGATTTCGATTTATCAAAAAAGCTATAAGGAATGGGCTTACCGACATGTATCACAATTTTTTTTCCTTTCTGGGCAAACATTTCATCCGCCAGATAAAACATCTCCAGATTGGCCTTCACCCCTAAGGTTTTGCGCAAGTTAGCCAGATTATAAAAAAATGCAGAATTGCGTCCTTCTATGTATACGGGTATAACATCCTTCTGATACCGTTTAGACTGGCTTACAAAGGTTTTCTTCCATTCCAAATCGGCTATTCCATGGGGTTGTTTGCGCGAAACCAATCCTGCCGGGAATACCAACAAGGCCTCCTGGCTTTGTAAGGTTTGGTCGAGGGCTTGTATTGCACTTCTTCCTTGGTTGCCATGTTTATTGACAGGTACAAAAAGCGGCTCGAGATTTTTGATATTGGTGAGTATGTCGTTGACTAAAAACTTCATATCGCTACGGTGCGCGCCGAGCATATGCATAAAGGCAATGGCGTCCAAACCACCTAACGGATGATTTGCCGCATAAATCACGCCCCCAGTATTTCGGATATTTTCGGCACCTTGCAATTCCACTTGCACCCCAAATACTTCAATGATTTTGTGAACGAAGTCCAAACCATTCGTGTGGCCATGTTCAGCCATAAAGACATTAATCTCGTCTTCGTGCAGGATGCGTTTAATGTAATTCAGCACAAAAAACGGCAGCCACCTCATCAATGCCGGATTTTTCTGCCGGATGATTTCGCGTATATCGATGTACTTACTCGCCTGCTGCATAGCTGCTAAAATAATCAAAGTCTATTGAAGCACCTTTCCAAACGACGACCGCAAAACTCATCTTCGTCGATTACTGCTCACCGCGGTAATCCACCCCACCAAATGCGTACAACATAATGGTACGGGAATACCGCATCGACCAAGGAGATAAAAGGACAGTGGCGGGTAAGATGGTAATGATATAAACCCACACTTCTGGGTCGTTCAGAAATACAAAATCGGCTAAACCTACAATCACAGATATAGCTACACTAAAGGCATAACTGATATACATAGCACCCCAAAAAAAACCGGGCTCGATTTCGTAGTGCAATCCACACTCCTCACAATCGGCATGCATTTGAGTAGCTTTGAACAAATTGTACGCGGGATACTTAAACATATCTGATTGCCTGCATTGCGGGCATTTACAAGTAGCAATGGCCTGAAGTTGTGTTAAAGCCATTAGCGCCGGCGGATACGATAGAGATACGCTCCACCCACGGTGCCTATCATCACAAAGGGCATAGCCAACAGATACAAAATACCATTGTTGATGCCGTCGCCTATACGTTGTTTGCTCCCATCCTTGCGGTTGGCTTCTAACGAGGTTTTACACATCGGACATTGCGCACTGGCGGTGTGCAATAAGGCACTACCTCCAACCAGCGTTAAGGCAAAAGAAAATACAATCAACAGCTTTTTCATATCAGAAACTGTAATAAGGTGAGATCATCAAATATACAATAACCCCGGTTACCGTTACGTACAGCCAAATGGGCATCGACCACCGGGTAATGCGCTTATGGGCTTCGATTTTACCAGTGAGTCCCCTGTAGAAACTCAACAAAACCAAAGGCAGCACAACAGCCGCCAAAATAATGTGGCTGATTAAGATGAACAGATAAACGGGACGTATTGGACTATCGGCAGGAAAACGAGTTTCTACACCGAAAGCGTGAAAAACGATATAAGAAACCAAAAACAAACTGCTCAGAAAAAAGGCAGTCATATTAAGTCGTTTGTGCCAGCTAATCTGCTTCCGCTTAATCATGATAAACGAGGCAATCAATAAAAGCGAACATATGCCGTTAATGACAGCATTCAATTTGGGCAGCAACGGCACCCAGTTCGGTGGGTTTTCGACCCGCGGCAGATTAAACAAAACAACAACGGCAACAAATACTATCGCACTGACTACATAGATGGTTCTGAGTGCTATGCTTTCTTTCATAAAATAGAAAACGCTTTAACGGCGTTTTGGTTCTGTGTTTGCGTATTCTACAATTAATGTCCGCATGTCTTCCATGAGTTTATCTGTTTCGGTGCGAATAACCGTGCGGTAAATACCACGAACACGGAGTTTGTGGTCAACCAAAAAACTCAATTCTTCCAAGCGTGTACCCTTTTTCAGCGCCACCCATTCTGGTTCATAGGTAAAAATACGTTCGAACAACAAGGCCGGAACAGGACTATAGGCATTTTCGAGTTCTATTTTTCTGGCGTAAGTGGTTTTATACCGGTTGGCTGTACTGTCTTCGTCTTGACTCAAGTTCACCAACCAAATCAGCGGATTTTTTTTAAAAACATCCTCTACCCGTGCCAACTGCTTATAGCGTATACGGCTATTCACCAAATCATTATCAGGGAAAAAGCTAAGCACCATCACCTTATTTTGTTGGTTGGTCAACAACCCTTCGAGTGGGTGAAGCTGATAATAAATGGTGTCTACCTTACCCCCTTTTACAAAAGTAAAAGCTTCCTTTGGCCCGAAGACAGGAAGTCTTTTGTAATTGTTTTGAGCAAAGGTGACATAAAAAATATACGCCAATGCTGGTAGTGCCAGCAATAGGAACAGCAGTCCGTATTGTTTTTTCACTTTTGCTATCGGATATTAAACCAATACGAACTTTCATTCATAAGGGCGGCGATTATCCCTAGAATAAAAATGGTAGGCACTAAAATAGTATAGACCAAATTAATGCGCTCAAACTTGAGGTGCATAAAATAGGCTACAATGTAAAATGCCTTCAAAATGGTGAGGGCGACATAAATGAAGTTTTTGATGGGTTTTGACATAAACGCCTCGGGAATAGCGAGGGCGATAATAAATTCTACTGCCGTGATGGCTAGCAGTACCCAAAATACGCGCCAGATTTGTTTAGGCGCCATGGCAGATCCGTGTTCTTGCGACATGATGATTTGTATTTTCTAAGGTCAGATAAGGTAAAAGAAAGTAAATACGAAGACCCATACGAGGTCGACAAAGTGCCAATACAGCCCCACTTTTTCAATCATTTCATAGGTGCCGCGGCGTTCGAAAACACCTTTAGCGTTCATGATGGTGACGATAATATTAATCAGCACACCTGAGAAAACGTGGAAGCCGTGGAAACCGGTGATGGTAAAGAACAGATTTGTAAAATTCACCATACCCGGTGAGCCGTCGGCATTCACAAATGGATTGCTACCCCACCAAGCACCGTCGTGGTGCAAGTGTGACCATTCCCATGCCTGACAACTTAAGAATAACAAACCACCGATGATGGTCCAGATCATCCATTTGGTTACTTCCGTTTTAGCACCACGGTGTCCGGCTTCTACGGCCAATACCATGGTTACGCTACTCATGATGAGGATAAACGTCATAATACCCACAAACACCAGCGGCAGATGCGCATGAATGAATGGTACAGCAGCGAATACATCATCTGGCACAGGCCAGCTTGGTGCGCTGAAACGAAGTGCCGCATAAGCGAGCAGTAGGGCCGAAAAAGTAAAGGCATCTGAGAGGAGGAAAAACCACATCATTAGTTTGCCGTAGCTGGCACCGTAGGGTTCAGTACCACCGCCCCACATTTCTTTTTTACTGGTAATTGCTGTTGAAGCCATGTTCGGTAAGGGTATTAGCTTTGGTTTAATTCATGAAATAAAAGAATCCGTACAAATAAATCCAAAGAATTCCGAGGAAATGCCAGAAGAGCGTGACCAACTTCATGCCTAGGAGCTTCTTACTATGAACCTGAAAACGGAAAGCTTGCGCAAATATAACGATTAGGGCAATAATAGCACTCAATACGTGTAAGGCGTGGATAAAGGTCACTACATACAAAAAACCTACCGATGGATTGCCATTTAAAAACAGGCCAATGTTCACCAACTGACTGTAAGCCAGCAGCTGAGCGCCTACAAAACCGAGTCCTAACAACAAGGTAATACTCATGCCAATTTTTACTTTGGCCAGTTCATTTTTTTTCGCTTGTGCAAAACTCCACTGCAAGGCAATGCTCGACAAGGCCACCAAGGCCGTTGATAGCATAAAAGCTGAAGGCAAGGCGAATTGTAACCAATTGCCATCCCCTTTACGCACAATGTAACCGCTGGTAAAACCGGCGAAAATCATAAATACACTCACCATGAACGCCCACATCATGAATTCTAAAGGATCCATTGCAAACTTGCGTTTTTCGGTCCTTCGTGGACCGGTAATTTCTGCCATCATTTTTTTATATTTTATCGATCAGATAGATCAGTTGTACAACAGGTAAATAAACAAACGAACCGAACATCAGTTTGCGGGCATCGATTTTATCTAAGCTGCGGTAAAGTTTCCAGGCCTGAGCCAAAAACAATAAGCTAGCCAACAAACATATCCCAGCAGCCCAGTAGCCCGCAAAACCATAATATACAGGGGCCAAACTTATTGGAATTAAAGTGGCTGTGTACCACAAAATTTGAAAAGCATTTTTGCGCCCCGGCTCGCCAGCATTCGGTAATAAGCGGAAACCCGCTTTGCCATAATCTTCATGTAAAATCCAGGCAATAGCCCAAAAGTGCGGGAACTGCCAGATAAACTGTACCAGAAACAGTATACCCGCTTCGAGATTCAAATGCCCATTAAATGCTGCATAGCCAATAAGAATAGGCAATGCCCCCGGAAAGGCGCCAACAAACACCGCAAAAGGACTGCGTTTTTTCATCGGTGTATACACAAACGCATAACTCAACAAGGACATTAACCCCAGAACAGCACTGAATATATTGGTAAATATCCCGATAATAACCACACCAGCTACGCCAAGTAGTAGCGCCAAAAGTGCCGCTTCCCATACCGACATGCGGCCGGTGGCCACGGGCCTATTCGCCGTACGTGCCATGAGCTGATCACTTTCTTTTTCAATGATTTGATTGATACCATTTGATGCCCCCACGATGAGGAAGCCTCCTAGAATCAACCATAAAAACTGCACAAAATCAAAAGCATTTCCTGCGGCTATCGCATAACCAATACCCGAGCTGAACACCACCAAAGAAGCAAGGCGGATTTTCAGGAATTGGGCATAATCACGGATTTTCTGCATAGGGAACTTGGCGCTTTTGGTTAACGGCAACGTCATCGAAACCATGGTTTAACGTCGGGCAACAGGTCGTTGATGTCGATAAAATTCCATCCACAACCAGAACAAAACACCGAAGGCAGCTGAGCTAAATACAATGTGTAGTGCTTGCGGTACAGCAGGCAGTGCAAACTGATTCAGTGCTACCCCAGTAAACACCTGGGCGCCGGTCAAAAGCAGTGCAAAAATACCATACTTATTCAGCTTTTGTGTAGGAAATACAGCATTTACACGATAGGTTAGATAAACGACAGCTGCCGTAGTGACCATCGAAAAAACCTTGTGTAGGGCGAATCCCGATCCCAAGGCCCTTAGCCATTCCTGTTTGCCAGCCATCGGCATCGCTTTAGCTGCAGCATCGATGGCTTCACGTACTTGGGCTCCCAAAACAATCTGTACAAACAACAAAATTCCTACGCCAATCACGAGGCGTTCAAAACCTTTGAGCACTGGCCCATCCACCGTCAAATATTGCGGTTGACTGAATGCCCGTGCTGCCAGCAACAAGGCCCCGATGGCCAATGCCAGTACTAAATGAATGGTGATGATGCCTTGATGCAAATTCGTCATTACAACAAAGGCACCTACCCCACCTTGTATAAGCACCAGCACCAAACAGGCCAGCGCCAAACGCCAAACAATTGGATTAGCCGTTTTAAATGCGCGATATGCAAAAACCAAGTGTAGAACAATGAAGAAGCCCGTTAAGACACCAAAGAGACGATTAAAATACTCTATCCATGTTTTGACAGCATTAAAAGTAGTATCAGCATAACCCCTATCCTTGTAAATCTGCTGGTAGTTCATAGGAAGTTCCGAAACATCAGTGGGTGGCACCCATTGATCAAAACATTTTGGCCAATCCGGACACCCCATCCCTGCTCCTGAGCTTCGGACGATGCCACCAATCGCTATCAATAAAAAAACCACCACGATAGTGGCAAAGCTGAACTTTTGGTACAACTGGGCACGACCGTAGTGGTTCGGGGAATTACCGCTCATAGACAAAGCGGCGCCTAAGCTTTTCTAAGGCCAAAGAAGTTGATGAGTCGGCTAAACAATACCCTGTCGGTTACCGAAGTTTTGGTAGGCGAGCCAGCTTGTTCAGGTACAGGTTTCACCCTACCCTGACGAAGCTCTTCAGGCAAGTCATCGTCTTTTACAGATTGCATGATAAAGTCCTCTGGTGCACCCGGAACACTATAATCATAGGGCCAGCGGTGTACGTGTGGAATATCTCCAGGCCAGTTGCCATGCATACGCTCTTCGATTGGTGCAGTCCACTCGAGTGTATTCGAGTTCCAAGGATTTTGTGGCGATTTTTTACCCCGCTTGATGCTGTAGTAGAAGTTCCAGATGAAAATCAACTGGGCAGCGGTTCCTAAAATGGCGGAGACAGAGATAAACTTATTCAGGTTACCCCATTCCTTCATCCACTCAAAACCAGTGAAGTTGTAATAACGACGTGGTACTCCATCCAAGCCCATGAAGTGCATCGGGAAAAACACCATATACACAGCAGCGAAGGTTAACCAAAAGTGGAGATACCCCAACTTTTCATTCATCAAGGTGCCGAACATGCGCGGATACCAGTGATATACGCCAGCCAACATACCGAACATGGCCGCCGAACCCATTACCAAGTGGAAGTGAGCTACAACAAAGTACGTGTCATGCAAGTTGATGTCCAAGGCAGCGTTTCCGAGGTATAAACCAGTCAAACCGCCCGAAATGAAGAGCGATACCAGACCAATCGCGAACAACATACCCGGCGTAAACCGAATATTACCACGCCATAGGGTGGCTAAATAGTTGAAAGTCTTCACCGCCGAAGGAACGGCAATAATTAGCGTCAATATCATAAATACGTTACCAAGGAATGGATTCATACCTGTGATAAACATATGGTGACCCCAAACTACAAACGAAAGCACCGCAATAGCAATCAATGATCCAATCATTGCACGATAACCGAAAATCGGCTTGCGGGCATTGGTAGCAATTACCTCAGAAGCGATGCCCAAAGCCGGCATCAATACGATATACACTTCTGGGTGACCAAGGAACCAGAACAAGTGCTGGAACAAAATGGGACTACCCCCATTGCGGTTTAATACTTCACCCGCAATAAAGATGTCGCTGAGGTAAAAACTCGTGCCAAATGAACGGTCGAAAATCAGAAGTACTGCCGCGGCGAGCAATACAGGAAAAGACAATACACCCAGAATAGAAGTGGTCAAAAATGCCCAAATCGTCAATGGCAAACGGGTCATACGCATACCTACTGTACGCATATTTAGAATCGTAGTGATGTAGTTCAACGCACCCATCATAGACGATGCAATGAAGAGCGTCATAGAAATCAACCACAACGTCATACCTAATCCTGAGCCCGGTATAGCTTGCGGCAAGGCACTTAATGGAGGATAAATCGTCCAACCCGCAGAAGCTGGACCACTTTCAACGAAAAGTGACGCCAACATGATAATGGATGAGCAGAAAAACAACCAATAGCTCAACATATTAAGGAATGGAGACGCCATATCGCGTGCTCCAATCTGTAATGGAATCAAAAGATTAGAAAATGTGCCACTCAAACCGGCTGTAAGCACGAAGAACACCATAAGTGTGCCGTGCAGGGTAACCAATGCCAGATAGAAATTCGGATCCAAACGCCCGCCTTTACCCCAGTCACCCAAAAGGGTTTCTAACCAAGGGAAAGTGTTTTCCGGCCAGCCGAGCTGTAAACGAAAAAGCAAGGAAAGCAGTGCTGCAATGAAGGCCATAATCATACCTGTAATCAGGTATTGTTTGGCGATCATTTTATGATCCATCGAGAAGATGTACTTCGAAATGAACGTCTCTTTGTGGTGTTCGTGGTGCTGTTCTTGGGTGTGCGCCATAGCTGTATGTGCCTTTTATACTTAGTTCAGAGATGCGGTTTGTACTACTGGTTTTTTGAAATAGGTCTTCTGCTTGGCCAACCAGGCATCGTATTCGGCCTGTTCAACCACCACAAACTTCATTCGCATATTAAAGTGGGCTGCGCCACAAATTTTATTGCAGGCGAGCTCATAGTTGAAATTAAAATTACCGGTCGACCGACGCATTTGTTTGGTGGTAATGGTCGGCGTAAAGTAAAATTGGGTGGGCATACCTGGCACCACGTTCATCTGTACACGGAAATGCGGGAGAAAGGCGGAGTGAATTACATCACGTGCACGCAATCGCAACATGACAGGTTTGTTCACTACGAGATATACCTCAGGCACCAACAAATCATCGGTCGCATTTGAATCTTCCACGTCGATACCCATGTCGTTAGTAGCAGAAATGAGTTTGTAATTGTGATTGCCTAGTTCGCCATCGGCGCCAGTAAAACGTGCCTTCCAGCCAAACTGGTAAGCAAACAATTCAATGGTAGTTGCTTCTTCGTCCACCTCACCTTGGGTGATTTCGCGCCATACTTTGGTGCCATACAATACAAGTATCGTTAAAACGGCCGCTGGTATAATCGTCCAAAGGAACTCTAATTTATTATTGTCGGCATAGAAGTAGGCTTTGCGTCCTTTTCTGTGACGATAGATGAAGGAGTAAACAAAGAGGATAATGTGCGTGATAATAAAGACCGCAAAAGTGATCCAGAAGGTAATAGCCAACATATTGTCGATTAATACGCCGTGTAAGGAGGCCGCCTCTGGCAAAGTAAACTTCATGTACTTCAGGAAATTCCACCCCACAAACAAGAAGAAAACCACCATAAATACGATGAATAAAAATGCATTCACCGAGTTCCAGTTGAACAACTGTATGCCTTTGGCACGGTAAGATGCCGAAACAGTTCTACCCGCAACCAAAAGTGTGGTGCCCAATACAACTAACATCAACATTAACAAGATACTGTTCGAAAAACCACCGTCACTTGGGGCAGCGGCGGCACCACCTGCGGCAGTTGCGGCAGTGGCGGGAACAGCTTTTTCTTGTTCTTTAATGTACGCCAAAACCGACTTGATCTCTTCGTCGCTCCAGTCGTAAGCCGGCATGGCCACCTTATTCCATTTAGCAAATAAATCCACAGCATATTGATCACCGCTGGCGATCACCGCTTGAGAATTTTTCACCCATTTGAGCAACCAGGCCTCATCGCGTCTTTCGCTGATGCCCTTCAATGCCGGCCCCACGAGGTCCTGGTCAATTTTATGGCAGGCAACACAATTGTTCGCATAAAGCTCAGCGCCATCGGGTTGAGCCTGACTTGTATTGACCGTTAGTGCCAATACCGCCACCAGCAAGCCGCGGCTGATTGAGGACGAAGAAAACAGATTTCTGAATTTCATTGTATGCATAGTCGGTTAATTCCTTGATGAACAACAAAACTGATGAACCAAGGACAGAAACTATAACAAGTCTCATTGACAATGGTTTGGCAGAATTGCCGTAAAAAACACGCGCAAATATAGAAAAAAGTTGCCCTCGAAATGACCAAAAACCCAATTAAACGTAATTTATATTGGGTGCGGACAAGGCAAAATGTGGGCTGTTGATTATTTGAGCCTAAAAAGCAGTTAAGAACAGCCCAAGAATAGCTTTCGTTTTAAGGCGCCACTTGGTTTGCTCCGGGCTAAGCCAGTTTGCAAAAAAAGTAAATTTGGCTTAAGACTACGATTAAGCAAAAAATGAGTCTAGCTTTTTGACGCGTCAAACAGCAACACCATAGATGATCCAAAATATGTAGTAGCTTGAAAATTTTTCAATAAAACGGAACAATAGGACAAATGGTAGCCCGAAGTGTGGGCTAAGTTTGGAACATTTAAGACAACACTATCAAAAACCTACCTATACCCATCGATTTTACCCCAGTAACCGAGGCGGCGTTACTCGCCGATTTTTTGCTTAACGCTGAAAAAATCAATAGCATCAGCGAAGTACAAACCAAATATAAAACCGAAAAAAGGAACAACAAATTATCCTGCTTCGAGCCGAAAAAGCATACAAACAACGGCAGCGAAACATCTCCATCGTCGGTTTAACAGTATTTTTTCTACTTGCGGTTATTCTGTTATCCAACATCGGCGCATTCAGAAAGAAAGAAACCGCAGCAATGCCCTTTTACTAAATATCCTACTCGCGGAGGTAGCCAAGGAACTAAAGGCAACAGGCGAATACGAAGCGCGATTATACAGCGATGTAACCGTACTTTTCACCGACTTCGTCAATTTCACCGGCATTAGTGAACAGCTCTCCCCCACCGAGCTCGTTGCCGAAATCCACAAAACTTCACCGCTTTTGATGCCATCGTAGAAAAAAACGAACTCGAAAAAATCAAAACCATTGGTGATGCCTATTTAGCTGTATGTGGGTTGCCACATGAAACCGTTAATCATGCCGAAAAAGTGGTGTTAGCTGCCCTGGAGATTTGTGCTTTTATAAAGCAGAGCAATAGTCCTTTTCAAGTTCGTGTAGGCATAAATTCCGGCCCTGTTGTCGCCGGAATTGTGGGCGTCAAAAAATACGGTTACGACATTTGGGGTGATACTGTGCATACAGCGGCACGTATGGAGCAACACAGCGTTCATCATGTACTGTCGGTTATGGAACGGGTTGGGTTTATTCCTACTTACGAGGCACTCCATCCAGAGGAAATAGCCCTCATCAAAGTAGCTGCTTTATTCCACGATAGTGGCTTTTTGAAGTCCCTAAAAATCATGCACAGATGAGCTGTGAGATTGTCCGTAAGCAATTACCCGGCTATGCTTTCAGCCCTGCTCAAATTGAACCTATTTGCGAAATGATCCTGTCGACCAAAATCCCACAGTCGCCTA
>Ga0105053_10002925_pt1 | contig 26261 bp, 12 predicted proteins | sample BON01_FD_78093 | JGI IMG/M metagenome (GOLD analysis project Ga0105053, IMG submission 78093) | Freshwater microbial communities from Lake Bonney liftoff mats and glacier meltwater in Antarctica - BON-01 | ecosystem: Environmental > Aquatic > Freshwater > Ice > Glacier meltwater | place: Lake...
CGCCATTCCCCGCGCCCCCCCCCCAACAAAACCCCCCAAAAACCACCCCCCCCCCCCCCCCCCCCCCCCCCCCAAAATACAAAAAAAAACCACAACAACAACGACGGACACAACGCCAAACCAAAACAACATCAAACCAAAACAACGCCAAACTATATCAACACGTGGAACAAAACAACACGTGAACAAAAAACAGGGGTCGATCGCCGAGCCCAAGGAGGTGGTCAAGGAGGCGCACGTGCCCGACTGGGAGGACGCCAAGGAGCCCAAGTGGGCGGGCGCCGAGGTAATGAGAGGAGAAGGGGAGAGAGAGAGAGGCGCGCCTTTTGGTAGGAGTGGGGCGGCGGGGCAGTGCGCATTGGGGGTCCGGACAAAAGAGGGAGAATGCATTGACACAAAACGGAGAGGAAAGGAGGAAAAAAAAAAAAGACGCTCACGAATAAAAAACAAAACGCGCGCCGCCTGCGCTAAAACAAAAAACACACCCCCGCCCCCCCCCCCAATCGCCAAACCAAAAACCCTCACGACAATAACAGGCCAAGGAGGAGAAGGAGCCCAAGGAGCCCAAGCACGACGACGGCTCCGACATGCAGCTCAAGCCCCTCGAGGAGGAGGAGGAGGAGGAGGAGAAGAAGGCGGCGCCCGCCAAGGCCGCGGCGGCGCCCGCCAAGCCGGCCGCCGCGCCCGCCAAGCCGGCCGCCGCGCCCGCCAAGGCCGCGCCCGCGGCCGCGCCCGCCAAGGCGTAAACCGGAGCTCGTTTTTTTTTTGGAAGCGGAGAGAGAGAGAAAAAGGAGAGGCGGGCAAAAACGGCGACTCGGCGCGCGAGGCGAGAGCGGAGAGAAGACACAAAACGGCCGAGGCTAGATGGCGCGCCCTTTTCTTTTCTTCCTCCTCTCCCGCTCCTCGATCTCGTCCCTCGACCGTGCCTCTGCCCTCTCTGGACCCGCGCTCTCTCTCTCTCCCCTGAGACACGGGGGCAAAAAGAGTGAGAGCGTCCCGGGTTGGGCTGTTGTTTCCGGACGAGAGAGCGAGATGGGACGAGAGAAGAAGAAACAACGTTGCCGCCGCTCGCGCGCTTGTTATTCTTCCCGTTCGTTTGGCCCCCCGCCCCCCCCTTTTTTTTTGTGAGATCCTATATATTCGGAGAGCGAGAGAAACGTCGGTCCCTTTTTTACATCCTTGTGAAACGCCCTCAAGGAAGACACAAGACAAAAAGGCGTCTGTGGTGCGCTCGCTGCCGATTCTCGTCCGTCGCCCCCCTCTCGCTCGCTCGCCGCCGGCGTCGTGTCGCTGCGCGCGTAGAGGTGAGAGAAAACAAAGCTGTCTCTCTCTCGATTGAGAGCCCGCATCCCTCGTCGCCTGCTCGCGCGCCGGAGGATGGCCCTACTCCCCCTCTTCCTGCTCGCCCTCCTCCTGCTGCCGCCGCAACTGCTGCCGATGCTGCTGCAGGCACCCTTGCCCCGTCGCCGCGCCGCTCCTGCCTCCAGAAGCGGCGTCGACGAGCGACACCCGCGCCAGCGCGCGTCCCGCGGCCGCGACCGTGGCGGCCTGGGGCGTGTCGGCCGCCGCCGCGCGCATCTCTTGGTCGTCGCCGGCGTCGTCCTTGTCGTCCCCTTGCAAGGCGCCGCCGCTCTGGTCGCCGCCGCCCAGACCGGCCCAGCGGCGGCGGCGAGAAAAGAGGAGCGCCCGCGCCGCGCGCGCCGCCGCCGCTGTGATCGGCGCCGTGGGCCCGCGCTCGGGCTCGGACCAGGCGTCGGCCTCCTCGTCGGCCCACGCGTCGTCGTCTTCCACCTCGTCGACCCACTCGTCGAGGTCGCTCGAGCCCAGGGGGGCGTCGGCGGCGGGTTGGGCGGCGGCAGCGGCGGCGGGCCTGGCGGCGGCGGCGGCGGCGCCTCGCTCATTCCCCCTCGAAGCCTGCCGCCGCTGCTCGTGGTCGCCACTGCCGGCAACAGCTGCCGTGGCCTCTCTCACCTGCTGCGACTGCGGTCGCTGGTCGACCGAGGGCGAGGCGTCGGCAGCGCGGGCAGACCAGGCGGCGGCGGCTGCGGGCCTGCGGCTCGAGGCGCCGCGGTTCCTGGCAAGGGGGGCGGGCGCCTTGGGCGCTGCCGCCGCGCGCGCAATGGCCGCGCTGGCCAGCACCGCCGCGGCCGACATGAAGGGCGGGGGGTCGGGCTCGGGGGAGATGGAGGGAAGAGGCGGCGACGCCATTTTTTCGTTTTTTTAGCGGGGGAGCGCGCGCTGCGATCGCTCGACTGTGTCGGTTTCTGAGAAGACTTTTCTTCTTCCTCTCTTTGTGCGTCTTCTGTGGTGGGCGCTCGAGCGACAGGGTGTAGCAGCAGGTCGGATGTGCGACTGATCGCAAGTGGGACTCGCGCGCTGCGATTGGCCCGCGGGGAATGGCGGGTGCAAGAGGACCCGACGATGTCTTGTGCCTCAATTCCTCTTCCTTCCGATGGGGGCCGGCTCTCTTCTTGCGAGAACAGCAGTCGATCGATCGATCGATCGATCGTGTAAGTCGTTTGTAAGGAGAGAGTGCGAACAAGTGGAGAAAGGGGGGAGCGAGCCGCGTTCTTTTTGCGCAGCGTGGCGGTGCGCGCGCCCCTCCGCCGCGCACCTCCTCCTCTTCGTCGCCTCCTAGCCAACGGCTCTGGGTTTTTCTCCGCGGGGCAGGTCGAGCACCGAACACATGCCCGGGCTCGACACTTGCTTGACACCGACAAGAGGACTCGGTGATTCGCGCGTGCAACGAACAAACGAGGGGGGGAGCCAAGCTGCGCTCGCCGGCGCGATCCGCCCCGTCGTCGCCCGTCGTCGCCGCCGGTCGGACGCGGTCCGAGTGTCGTCGAAAGTTCGAGGCTCAAACAGCCTCAAACTTTCCCGCACCTCCTCCCCCCTCCTTCCACCCCAGTTACCACAATCGCTCCTCCTTGATCGCGACTGTCATTCGCTCCTCGCCGACGCGCCAGGCGAGACCCGTCGAGCACAAACCTGAAAGCCGAGTGAGACGAAAAACTACAGACGACCAGAACAGCCAAACGCACGCCCATCATCATCATGCGGCGCTCGGCCCAGCTGTGCCGCCTGGCAGGTGCGTACGAGGTGTCAGCCTCTCCTTGGCGGGCCGGAAAGAGAAGGGCGGGAGAGAGAGACCGGGCTTTTGTCGCTCTTGACATCCTTCAGATCGGGAGCGCCCGTCTCTCTCGGTCTGCGCGACGCGATCCGGCGTGCGCACGGGACCACACTCGCCTCAGTTCAGGGCGCGGACCACCCGCGTCCCGCACTGGGCGGTCGGAGCGTTTGATGACAGACACAGAGAGATACGAGGAGGTAGGGGAGGGAGGGGAAGAGAAACCCTCCTCTCTCCCCCCTCTCTCGGATCCCAAACGCGATCAAGGCCGGCGTCTTGGCCACAGCAGCGTCGCGCACTCACCACGCTCTCCTCCCCTTCACCTCGCCGCCAACCAAACCAACCAACCACGAAAAACAACAACAGCGGCTGCGGCGTCGTCGGCGTCGGCGGCGTCGGCGTCGGCCGCGTCGGCCGCGTCGGCCGCCGCGCCCGCCCTCGCCCGCCTGCTCTTCCAAAATAACACCCCCCGCCGCGCCTTCGCCGCCCAGCCCGCCGCCCACACCTCGGTCCCCGTCGAGGGCGACGCCCCGGCCCTGCTCAAGGCCCTGGACGCCGCCGTCAGCGCCGAGGCCGCCGCGCCCGCCGACGTCGCCGACGCCGCGCTCGCGCTCGCGCTGCTCCAGGCGCGCGGCGACCGCCGCCTCTGGGGCAAGGTTTTTGAGCGCGCCGGCGCGCTCCAGGCCAAGTTTGACCCGGCTTCTTTGACCACCCTGCTGTGGGCCTCGGGTGCCGCGGGCGTCGGCCACTTCCGCTCGACGTACGACCTGGGCGCCGCCGCCAGCCGCCTGCTGCCCGCGCTGTCCCCTCAGCAGCTCGGGTTGGTTGCCGAGGCGCTCGGCCGCGCCGGCGCCGCCGACGGCGACCTCCTCCGCGCCGTGGGCGAGCGCGTCGCCGCCACCCCGGCCTCCGCCGCCGCCTTTAGCCCCGCCGACCTCGCGCGCGTGCTGTGGGGTTTTGCGGCCGCGGGCGCAGAGGACGCGCGCCTCGCGAAAGTCGCCGGCGCCGCGCTCGCGGCCAAGGCCGGCGAGGCCTCCGCGCGAGACCTGGCGCAGGCCTCTTGGGCGCTCGCGAAAATGCGCCGGTCGGGCGACGGCGCGATGGTCGACGCCCTGGGGCGCGCCCTGGCCTCCAAGCTGCCGACCGGCACCCCCCAGGACGCGGCCGCGGCCGCGTGGGCGTTTGCGACGCTCGGCGCCGGTTCCAACTGCGCTGCTGCTGTCGCCAAGGCGGCCGGCGCCGCGCTCAAGGCCGCCGGCGCCGCCGCGCTCCTGACGCCCGCCGCGGCCGCCGACGCCGCGTGGGGCCTGGCCTTACTGGGCGCGCCCGCCGACGCCGTCTCCCCCCTGCTGGCGCGCGTGGCCGAGGCCATCCAGGCCGCGCCCGACGCGGTGCCGGTGTCGGCCGCCGCCGCCGCCGCCGAGGCCGCCGCGCTGTCGGGCGCCCCTCTGTCGCCGCCGCCCGTCTTGGCCTACTGCCGCGACATGCGCCTGCTCGCCGGGGAGCGCCTCGCCGCCCGCGCCTCCTCGGCGCGCCTCGCGTGGCGCGAGAGCGCCGCGCGCGCGGGCGCGCGCGCCCTGTGCGGCGCGCGCTACAAGCCAGAGGTCGACGCGGCGGCGGCGGCGGCGACGGCGTTTCCTCCGACGGAGGACGGCGCCTCTGTCGACCTGGCGTTCGATCTCGGCGGCGGGTCCGACGGCGGAAAGGTGGCCCTGGTGCTCGCGGGCGAGGGGCAGAGCCCCGCGGGCGGGGCGCCCGGGCACCTGGGCGCCGCCGAGGCGCGGCGGCGGCTGCTCGAGCTGCGCGGCTTCAAGGGCGCGGCGGTGCTGACGGCCGGCGCGTGGAAAAAGGCCTCGGCGGCGGCGGCAAAGGGCAAGGGCGGCGCGGCGGCCGAGGAGGCGGCGTTGGCGGCGGTCGTGCTTGAGGCGGTCAAGGCGCAGTGCCCGGGGCTGTCGGGCAAGGTGGCGGCGCTGCAGCGCATGCTGGCCGAGCCGTTCGACCCGTACGCGTGAGGAGTGCCTCGGGGGAAGGAAAGAAGGAGAAAGGGCGGCGGGCCGGTCTCTCCCCCCCCGTTCATCGCCGCCGCCGTCGATGTTTTTTGCCTCTCGGACGCGTGTTTCTCTTGACAAACGAATGATGAATCATTGCGCCGCAAGCTTTTCAGATGCCGTACAAAAGGATGAGATAATGTTCAGAGAACACACACCTTGTTAGGAAGGAGACGATGGACGACGACAACGCCACGACGGCGGCGGCGACGCCCTGAACGCGACGCGACGGCTCTTACACGGCGTCGGCCGAGGGTCGGTCGTCGGGCGCGCCGTCGCCCTCTTTTTTTGTCGTTTCTCCGAGAAGGACCCCCCTTTTCTCGCTCTAACTGTGACTCCCTCCGGATTATTCCGTTCCTCCAAAACGCGCGAACCTGTCTCTCGGTGGGGCTGCAATGCGGTTCGTTTGCGCGGTTTTGTCGGCGCGTCGGCGCTTTGACGCGTCTCCTGCGGCCCTGCGCCCTGGCGGGGCAGCAGCTCGTCCAGCCACGCGCGCACCAGGCCTCCCCACCACCCCGCCAGGGCACAGGGCCGCAGGAGACGCGTCAAAGCGCCGACGTGTCGCCGACAAAACCGCGCAAACGAACCGCATTGCAGCCCCACCGAGAGACAGGTTCGCGCGTTTTAGAGGAACGGAATAATCCGGAGGGAGTCACAGTTAGAGCGAGAAAAGGGGGGTCCTTCTCGGAGAAACGACAAAAAAAGAGGGCGACGGCGCGCCCGACGACCGACCCTTGGCCGACGCCGCGCGCGCGCCACCCGCCCGCCCAAGGAGGCGTCGGTCTCTCTCGCCGAGCGACGCTTTTCGCTCGATCCCAAAAAACCTCAATCGTCGTCCTGCGAGAGGAGTAAAAAAAGCGACGGACGCTCGACACAAACCCCCGCACACAACAGCACATCCTTGCTTGGAGACGCACAGCGACCCTCTCGCAGGACCGTGGACGCGTTTCATGGGCGATTTCCCGTTTCTTTTTCGTTCGTTTTCATCTGATTTTTGAGGCGGGGGGAGCGTGGGGCGCGCAGTCGGCGGCCGCCGGCGTTTCTCGTCGAAACGTGGGGCGCGACGGTGGCGGCAGGTGTCCAAATAACGGTCATCCGCCCACACATTGGACTCAACCCGACACATCGATCGTACCGAGAGACTGAGAGAAGGAACACACACGCACACACGCAGAGGGAGAGATGGCCCCCCCCCCGGAAGAGGGGCAAGCAGCCCCCCCTCCTCCTCCTTCCGCCCCGGCCGCGTCCAAGCGCGAGGCCGAGGCCGAGGCCGAGGCCGCGCCAGAGGCCAAGCGCCCGCGCGCGAGCCAGGATGACGCGACCGCGGCCAAGGTCGAGTCGGCGGTGGAGAAGGCTCGGCGCGTGATCCAAATGCAGCGGCAGCTGCAGGAACGGCTCAAGGCGCGCGCAGCAGCAGCAGCAGGAGCAGCAGCAGCAGCAGGAGGAGGCGCACCACCACCACCACCACCCGGCCTCGCTCGCGGCAGCGCCACCGACGACGCCGCGTCGATCCAGGTGGCGGCGGCGGCGGCGGCGGCGGCGGCGGCACGCGCGGCGGCGGCGGTGCGAGCGGCAGCGGCGTCGGCGGCCGCGTCGGCGGCGGCGACGACGGCGGCGGCGGCGGCGGCGGCGTCGGCCGCAGCGACGGCCCCGCCGCCCTCCTCCAGGCCGAGCGGCCGCGCGCGCGCGCCCATCCTGCGCGTCGACAGCCAGGGCCGCGAGGTCGACGAGCACGGCAACGTGATCGAGGCGGCCGTCGGCGCGCGTGGCGGCGCGGGCGGCGCCGCGCCGCCGATGGCCGCCGCCAACCGCCGCGCGAGGGAGGAGGCCGACAAGGCGGCGGCGGCGGCGCGAGAAAAGGCGGCGGCGGCGGAGCGCGAGCGCCTCGAGGCCGAAGCGCGGCGCGCCGAGACGGAGGCGGCGCAGCGCGACCTGGCGTTCGTGGACCCGCGCCTGGCCGGCAGGGGCCTGGGCCGAAGGCCGCCGCCCGCGGCGCTGCTGCCGCCGCCGGCGGTCGGAGGGCGCGGCGGCGGCGGCCTTGGCTCCGGCGGCTTTGGCGGCGGCGGCCGCGGCGGCCGCGGTGGGGGCCGCGGCGGCCGCGCGCTCGAGTTTATCGAGCCCGGCAGCCTCACGCGCGTGGCCGACGAGATGCGCGTGCGCCAGCAGATGGCCGGGGGCACCGCGCTCGGGCGGCTGGGCGGCAGCGGGGGGTTTGGCGCGGGGCCGCGCGCGGGCGGCGGCGGCGGGGGCGGCTATGACGCCGCCGCGGCCGCCGCGCGCGCCGCCGCCGCGCGCGAGGCCGAGCGGCGGAGCGGGGCGGTGCCGGAGGAGCGCGACGTCCCCCCCGCGCTCGTGGAGTGGTGGGACCGCCCGCTGCTGCCCAAGGGCGGATCGTACGACGCGGACGTGCCCCGGTGGCGCGGCGGAGGAGGGGGGGGAGCCGGAGGGGCGCTCGGGGGACGAGGCGGCGGCGCGGGGGCGGCGGCGGCGGCCGGCGGCGCGTTGGCGGCCGGAGGCCCCCCTGCTTCTGCGTCTGCTGCTGCTTCTGGAAACGGCGCCAACGGTCCACACGACGACCACGACGACCAAGCCGACCTGATGGTGCCCGTGGCCCTGCCGCCCGCGGACGAGCAGCCGCAGCAGCAGCAGCAGCAAGAGGCGACGGAGGGCGGAACGGCGGCGCGGGGCAACGCCGCCGCCGCCGCCGCCGCCGCCCCGGCCAAGCAAAACCCCCCGCCCCTCCCGCCCCCGAGCGCGTCCGACCCCTTTCGCCTCGTCCGCGTCAAACCCCCGCCCACGCTCGCCGCCCTCCGCGAGGCCCGCGTCACCCCCTACGTCGAGCACCCGCTGTCTGAGCCGCCGCCCGCCGAGGCGCCGCCCCCCGCCGCGCCGCCGCTGCGCCTGACGGCCCGCGAGCTGCGCAAGCTGCGCACCCTGCGGCGCCAGGCCCGCGAGCAGGAGCGCCAGGCCCTCGTGCGCCAGGGCCTGCTCGAGCCGCCCGCCCCAAAAGTGCGCGTGGCGAATCTGATGCGGGTGCTGGGGGCCGAGGCCGCCGCCGACCCGACGGCGATCGAGCGCGAGGTGCGGAGGCAGGTCGCCGAGCGCCGCGCGGCGCACGACGACCGCAACGCCGCGCGCATGCTGACCCCCGCGGAGCGGCGGGCCAAGAAGGCGGCGCGCATGTTCGACGACGTGCAGGCGGCGGGGCTGGGGGGCGCCGCGGGGGGAGGGGGCGGAGGAAGTGGCGACGACGGCGAGGAGGGCGGCGGCGGCGGCGGCGGGCTGACGGGCGCGGCCCCCCTGACGACTGTGAGCGTCTACCGCGTCGAGGACCTCTCGCACGGCCAGCACCGCTTCAAGGTCGACGTCAACGCGCGCGAGAACCGGATGAGCGGCATCGCCCTCGCGCTGCCCCCCTCGCACCGCGCCCCCTTATTCCTGGCCACGGGCGGCGCCAGCGGCGCCGACCGCCGCTTCTTCTCGCTCGTTGTCGTCGAGGGCTGCCCCAAGTCGGCCAAGCGCTACGCCAAGCTCATGCTCCGCCGCATCGACTGGAACGACCGGCCGCCGCCCAAGGGGCTGGACTTTTTCGGGGGCTATGGCGACGACGGCGGCGGCGGCGGCGGCGGCGGCGGCGGCGGCGGCCGCGAGCAGGAGGAGGAGGACAATGCCTGCCACTTGGTTTGGCAGGGGCAGGTCGCCGCGCCGGCCTTCTCCGACTTTTCGCGGCGCGAGGTGCCCGACCCGGCGTCCGCGCGCCGCCTGCTCGAGGCCGCGGGCGTGGCGCACTACTGGGACGCGGCCAGCGGGTTCGACGCGACGTCGGCGGCAGCGGCTGCTGCGGCGGCGCCGCCGGCGTGAAAGAAAAGGAGAGAAGGGCGACGGCTTTTTGACGCGATCGGCGCCGCGGGCCTGAATGAAGCGGGCGACGGCTTTGACGCGATCGCCGGCGCGGATTGCGCAAACGATGGTTCGAGTGACTTTGCCCTCTTGCGGTCTTGTGCGCGACGGTTGCTCGCTTGTCGTGTTGACATCTCAACTCGTCCCTTTCCGCCAAACTTGAACAGGCCGCGCCGCGACCGTTTGCGCGCCGCGGCCGTTTGCGCCGCGCCGCGGCCGTCGTCCCAAAACGCGTTTCGGATTATATCTCTCATTTTGTCTCTCTCTGTCTCTTGTCCCCCAACCCCCCCCGAAAAAGGCGGCCGCGGCCCGGCGTCTCGAGGCGCCCGCCGCTGCTGCGGCTGCTGCCGCCGCTGCGGCTATCCCCCTCCTCCGCCGGGGGCGCACGCCCGCCCGGCCTCGGTCGGCCGCCCCGCCGCCCGCCGCCTCCCCACCGCCGCTGGGTCGGGGAAGGCCGGCACCGCGGCCCCTGTATCGTAAAGCCTCTGGACCGCCGCCACGAGCTCTTCGCCGGCGCCGCCCTTGCGCGCGGCGGCCGCCAGCCCGCCAAACAGGTCCTGCGTCCAGCCGTCGTCCGAGGCGCAGATGGCGAGCGTCTCGGGCAGCCTGGCGAGCGCCGCGTCCTCCTGCTCCCGCCGACGCGCGGCCGCCGCCGCCGCCGCAGCCGCCGCCTCGGCCTGCGTGCCCTCCGTGGCCCGGGCCGCCGGCGCCCCGCTGCCGGCGACGCCGACGCCCTTGCCCCCCGGCCCCGCCGCCCGCCCGAGCGCCTCGGCCTGGAGGCGCAGGCTGCGGAAGACCGCTTCGGGAGAGGAAGACGGCGACGACGACGCGTTGCCGCCGACGCTGCCCGCTCCCGCCGCGGCGGCCGCCCCCGCCCCTGCCCCCGCCGCCGCCGCCGCCGCCGCCCCCGCCGCCGCCCGGTCCAGCATCGACCGCGCCACCGCCCGCACCGGCAGCGACAGGCACGACGACAGCTCGGGGACCGCCGGGTAGTAGACCAGCCAGTCGAAGGCCATCTCGTCGCGGGTGCCGGGCCCGAAGCGGGTGGTCGCGCTCCTCTCTGTGGAATCAAACGCCCAGCTCGCCACCAGGGCGTCGCCCGGCAGGATTCGGTCCGAGCTCTCGTCGAGAATGGCTGGTAGAAAGGCCTGGTAGTCGTAGTCGAAGCGGCCGAGCTGGCTGACGGGCGGGGTCTCGACAAACGCGAGGGGGGGGGACGCGCTGCCGCTGCTGTTGCCGGCGACGGAAGGAGGAGAAGGAGCGGATGGGAGCAGGGCGGGCGCCTTGCCCGCGCCGCCGCCGGGCGGCGCCAGGAGCGCGGCCGCCCGCTCGCGCCGCGCGCGCTCCCGTCCGGCCGCGTCCTCGAGCGCCGCCTTGCGCACGGCCGCCGGGCCCCCGGCGGGCCTGAACCGCCGCGTCTCAGCCGCGCGGCCCAGGCCGTGCATGTGATAGCCGCGGCCGACGATCTTTACCCCTTGCGGCGCGGCGCGCGTGAGCGCCCGCTCGGTGCAAGCCGCGCTGCAGACGGAGGCGGGCGGGACGAAGCGCGGCAGGCCGGGCGGGATGGCGAGGGCGTACTGGACGTTGGTCAGGAGGCCCAGGTCGATCAGGGGGGTGGAGGGGGAGGCGGAAGAGGCGGCGGCGGCGGCGTCGCCGTCGCCGCCGTCGCCGTCGTCCCGGTAATAGATCCGCAGGCCGCTGCCCCCGCCCGCGTCCGTCAGCCCCTTCTCGCCCGCGGGGTTGTTGTAGTGCATCTCGAGCAGCAGGTGCGTGGGCCACCACGCCTTGCCGCCCGACCGCGAGGGGCCGCCGAAGGGGATGCCCGTGCCAGGGGGGGCGACAAAGACGGGCGGCGAGGCGGGGCCGAGGCCGCCGCCGCGCGGCTTGCCCGCGCCCTTGCCGCCTCCCATGCCGCCGCCCATGCCGCCGCCGCCCATGCCGCCCATCGAGTGGTGCCCCGCCGCCGCGCCCCCCGTGGGCGCCCCGAGCGCCCAGAATCGCACGCACCCGCTGCCCATGGGCCCGTCGCCGCCGCCCGCGCCGCCGCCGCCGCTGCCGCGCCCCTCGGCCGCGACGGGCCGCCAATCCCCCTCGCCGCCGCCCGCCGGCCGCCACCGCAGAACGTCGTCGCCCTTGCCCGCGCCCGAGCGCGCGCGCAGCTCGCCCGCCGACGCCGCCCCCGCGGGCTGCATGGCCGCCGCCGCTCCTGAACCGGCGACGGACGAAGAAGAAGAAGAAGAGTCGGACGACGACGCGTTCCCGCCGCCGCCCGACGCCGCCGCCGCCCCGCCGCCGCCGCCGAACCGCCGCTCCGCGTCGGCCGCCCCCTCTGCCGAGCACGCGTACAGGACCGCGTGGTGCGCAGCGGCAGCCCGAAACAGGGGCGCGTAGGCCACGGCGTGCAGCTTGCGGTCCGAAGGCAGGCGCACCGCCCGCACCACGTAGACCGTCTCCTCCGAGGCCGGCAAGGAGAGGTCTCCGCCGACGACGACGTCGAGGACCTTCGCGCCGGAGGCCACGAGCGCGGCGCCCGCGGGGTCGAGGGTCTCATCGTCGGCGCGGGAGGAGCCCTCCTGCTCCTTGGCGCCCCCCGCGGCGGCGGCCCTGGCCCCCGGGAGCGCCGAGGACGAGGCCGCCGACCCGGGCGGCTGGGGGCCCCAGGGCGCCGCCAGGGCCGCGCCGCGCTCAACGGGCCCGTGGTAAAAGACGCGCGTTTCCGTGCCGCCGCCGCCGCCGCCGCCGCCGCCGCCGCCGCCGCCGCCGCCGCCGCCGCCGCCTCCCGCTGCTTCTCGCTCGGCGCCGCGCGCCCAGATCCAAAAGAGCGGGCGGCCGGGGCGCAGCGGCACGTCCTCTTTTGCGGCGGGCGGGCCGGCGTCGGCGCCCTCGCGGTCGCCGTCGTCGTCGCAGAGGACGAGCGGGCGCCTGAGCACGACGGTGAGGGCGCCGGCGGCCGAGGGCGCGAGCGAGGACGCGAGCGCGGCGGCGGCGGCGGCGGCCGCCGGCGGGCCGCCGGCGCGCGCCGGATCCGCCGCCGCCGACGCCAGAGAAGCCTTTTTGACGGCGTCGCTGCCGAGCCACAGCTCGCGCGCCGCCCGCGCCCCCTCGGCCGCCGCGACCAGGCGCACGTCCTGCCGCGCGTCCCGGATCGGGGCGGCGAACTCGGGCGCGTGCGCGTCGGTCACCCGCCAAAACGGGGGGGCGGCGCCGGCGGCCGAGACGCTCGCGTCCCTTTTTGCGGCGGCGCCGCCGGCGCCGGCAGAGGGGGGCGGCCGACCCGCCGCCGCCGCCGCCGCCGCCCCCCCGGCCTCCTCGCCCGCGCGCGTGAGCTCCCAGATGTCGCTGCCCGCCATGCCGCCCAGCTCGGACATGCCTAGGGCGGCCCACGCGAGGCGCTGGCCGCCCCCGGCGGGAGGCGCGAACGCGGCGGTGACGGTGAGCTCGTTTTTGGCCGCGTCGGCGAACCAGCAGCACGCGACGCCGGGGCCGAGGCTTGCGCAGGCGGCGGCGGCGGAGGAATCGGCGGCGGCGGCGGCGACCTTGGCGGTGGCGTCGCTGCCGGCCGCCGCTGCCGCCGTCGTCGCTGCTGCCGTCGCGATGGCGATCAGTAGGGCCGGGACCAAGAGAGGGGCGAATGGCGGCGCCATCGCGATTGGTGGCGGATTGGAAGGGACCGCGCGCGCGGGGCGAGGAGGCGTCACACTCTCGGAAGGATCGTTGAAGAGGATGAGGAAGGAGGAGGAGGAGGAGGAGGAGGAGGGGGGGGGCAAGGGTGCTGGACTGAACAGCCGCGCCGATCCGGGATCGAGTGAGGTACGGATAATGGAAAGTTTTGGGAACTGAGCGTGGGAAGAGGTTTGCGGAAGAGCGCCGACGCCCCGGTGTCGTTGGTCGTCGTCCTCTGGCCGTCATCGCCGCGCCGTGTCATCGCCGCTCGCCCCCGTAACCCCCGTCACCCCCTTTTTTCCGCTCGCCCGCTTTTCCACTGCTCCTTTTCCCACGCGCCACGGGGTGCGCCGTGGATGCCACCATCAGATCTGACCAAGATCGAAATCAGATCAAGATCAGGACAGAGAGACACAATTGAACAAAAAGAATGGTCTCATTCGTTCGAAGAAAGATACATGGGCAAAAAACGAGAGACGCCGCTCTCCGCGCTCTCCACGCTTTTCCCCCCGCCTTGTTTTCCCCACCTTAAGCGCTGCGCCGCACGGCCGCCGACGGCTCGGCGCCCTGGTCGCCCGCCGCGCGCAGCCGCACGGCCGTCACGTCGCGCGGCGCGCACTCGACCACCACCAGGCGCAGCAGCATCGGCTCCCTGGGCGCCGCCCCCCTGCCGGCGCCGCCGCCGCCGCCGCCGCCCTTTTTGTCGCCCTTGCCGCCGCCCAGCGCCGCCGCCGCCGCCGCCGCCGCCGCCGCCGCCGGAGGGCGCTCGCCCTTGGCGCCGCTGTTGCTTCCGATCAGCACCGCCGCGTCGCGCGCGCGCACCAGCAGGCCGCGGCGCGCGCCGATGGCCGCGTCCAGCGCCACGGCCGCCGCGCGGGCGCCGCGCGCCTCCACCGCCGTGTGCCCGCGCCCGAGCACGCGCGCCATCACGGCGCGGGACAGCGCGCGCGCCGCCTCTTGCGCGAGCGCGCCGCCGTCGCCGGCGAGGCCGTCCGGGCGGCGCGGCGGGCGGCCGGCGGCAGGCGCGGCGGCGGCGGCGGGAGGAGCGGCGGAGGCAGCGGGGGCGTCCTCGTCGCCCGGGGCAGTCGCAGGGCTGGCCGCGGCGGCGTCGCCGTCGTCGCCAGCGACGGCGACAGGAACGCCGTCGGCGGCGGCAGCGGCGCCGTCGGCGGCCGCGGCCGCGGCCGCCGTCGCGCCCTCGGCGTCGGCACCCTCGGGCGCCGGTGCCGCCGCCGCCGTTGCTGCTGCCTGCTGCTCGCGCCCGCCGCCGCTCGCGCTCAGGATGTTGTCCGCGACGATCTCGCCCGCGGGGAGCGTGCCCACGAAGAAGATGTACTCGCCGGCCTGCGGGCCGAGCGCGGCGCCGGCCGCGCCCCGCACGGCGGCGGGCGCGACGACGACGCGGCGAGGGCCGCCGCCGTTGCCGTTGCCACCGCCCCCCCCGCCGCCGCCGCCGCCGCCATTGCCCCCCTCGCCGTCCTCGTCCTCGTCGCCGCCTCGAGTGACGACCGTCGGCTGGAACACGATCATCCGCCCGTCCGTCTGGCGGAGCATGCGGTCGGCGAGCACCACGACGGACAGCGCGCGCGCGGCCGCGGGGCGGTCGGGGGCCCACAGGCGCACGACGGGCGGGCGCGCGCTGGCCGGCGCGGGCGCGACGATGCCGCCGGCGGCGCCTGCCGCCGGCGGCGGCGCGGCGGCGGCCGACGCGCGGCGCGCCTCGGCCGCGCCCTGCTGAAGCTGCGCGCGCAGGCTCTTGGCGAGCGCGCCCGCGGCGCCGCCCACGTCCGAGTCCTTGAACACGCGGAGGGTGCCCTGCGGGTCGGCCGCGCCCGTGCGACCGGCAAAGTCGCGCTGGACGGGCGGCTTGCCGCGGCGCGCGGGCGGCTTGGCGGTTCCGGCGCCCGCAACGGCCTTGGGGGCGCGAGCGCCGCCGCCGCCGCCGCCGCCGGCCGTCGGCGCGCGCGGGGCGGCCGGGCGCGCGGGCGGCGGCGCCGGCGCCGCGGGCGTCGCCGCGCGGGCGGGCGGGGGCGTCGGCGTCGCCGTGGCGCGCGCGGCCGTCGTCGTCCTGGCGCCGGCCGACGTGGCGGCGGCGCGCGAGCCTGCTCTGAGCAGCATCCTGCTCGGGAGGAGGGACAAGCGATCGATGCGAGAGCAAAAGGAAAAGTGCTGGTGGTCGTTTTTCAACGGCGGCGTTGTCTGTGTGGTGGCAATGAGGGGGAGGGGGCGTCGACGCGCGAGGGCACTTGATCGGTGTGGGTGTGCCTCGGGTGGCCTCTTATCAAAGGGGGAGGCGCTGTGTGGCGCGTGACTGGGCGCAATTTTCCTCGAGGTGTTTCTCTTCCCTCTGTCTCTCTCTCCTCCCCCTCAGCAGCCCGACACAGCGCCAATCGTCGTCCCCTTTCACCGCGACTCTGAAACCTGACCGAGCAAGCCAACAGCACACCAAAAACAGAGAGAGAGAGAGACAGACACACTCGACCCCGCAACAAATGCAGGCGCAGCGACTTCGCGGCCCCGCCGCGGCGGGCGGCGCGGGCGCGCGCCTCCCCAACGCGTGAGTTCGGGAGCGCCGACTCGTCCCGGGCGTTGCGGGATTGGCGCGCAGAGTGCAGCGAGCGGCCCTCACGGGTCGCCGCCACGCGAGCGTGGACCCCGCTTCCTTCAAGACTCACCCGTCTCTCATCATCCGCACCACCCCCGCAATCATCACCGCAGGCCCAGGATGCTTCAGGGCAGGGCAGCGCGCGCGCGCATCGTGGCGGGGCAAGTTTTTGGTCGTTGTCGTCAAACACAGGCGACGAGGCGCGCGCGCGCTTACGCCGGCGCCGACGAGCGCGCGAGCGGCCACCGCAAACCGAAAAACTGAACCTTCGCTCCCTCGCCCTCAAACACACACATCAACACAGCGCCTCCAGCGCCTCGACGGAGAAGGCCGCTCACCCGGACTGGGACACCCTCGGCTTTGGCCTGCGCGACGTGGGGCCGGTGAGTCCCGTCTCTTGGTGTTTGTTCGGGGGGGCGCAAAAGACGCCGAGGAAGGAAACAAAAAACGACGCCGAAAAAAACGACGCCCGCGTTTAAAACCAAACGCTGAAAAAAACAAAAAAAAACAACAACATAAAACAGTCGATGTACGTGGCCACCTGGACCGAGGAGACCGGCTGGCAGGAGGGAGGGCTGCGCCCCTACGGCCCCCTCGAGCTCCTCCCCTCAGCCCAGGTGCTCAACTACGGCCAGGCCATCTTTGAGGGCATGAAGGCCCTGCGGCCAGAAGGAGGAGGGGCGGCGGCGGCGGCGGTTACGGCGGCGGCGGGCGGCGGAAACGGCAACGGCAACGGCAACGGCAACGGGGCCGCCTCAAAGGAGCAGCAGCAGGACGCGGACCGCATCGTGCTGTTCCGCCCCGACCGCAACGCCGCGCGCATGGCCGCGGGCGCCGAGCGCATGGCCATGCCGCCCGTGCCCGCCGATCTATTTATAGCCGCGGTCGAGCGCACCGTCCGCGCCAACGCCGGCTTCGTCCCTCCCGCCGGAAAAGGCAGCTTTTACCTGCGCCCGCTCCTCTTGGGCACGGGGCCCATCCTCGGCCTAGGCCCCGCCCCCTCGTTCACCTTTGCGGTGTTTGGCGCGGCGGTCGGCGCCTACTTTAAAGGCGGGCAGCTGGCGCCGATTTCGCTCCTCGTCGAAGAGCGCTTCCACCGCTCGGCGCCGCGCGGCATGGGGGGCACAAAGGCGGCCGGAAACTACTCGCCCGTCTTGCCGAGCCAGCTGGCCGCCAAGCGCGCCGGGTTTTCCGACGTGGCCTACCTGGACGCGCGCCACGACCGCTACCTCGAGGAGGTGTCGAGCTGCAACCTATTCTGCGTGCGCGGGCGGAAGATCACGACCCCGCCCCTAGCGGGCTCCATTCTCCCGGGGGTCACCCGCGCGTCGGTGATCGAGTTGGCGCGCGCCCGCGGCTACGAGGTGGCCGAGGAGGCCGTCGACGTGGACACGGCGATGGAGAGCGCGGACGAGCTGTTCACCACGGGCACGGCGGTCGGGGTGTGCAGCGTGGGGTCGCTGACGTACAAGGGGCGCAAGCGGCGGTTTGCGGGCGGAGGCGGCGGGGCGGCGGGAGCGGCGGCGGCGGCGGCCGGCGGCGCGGAGCGCGGGGCCGAGGAGGAGGGCCCCGGCCCCGTGGCGCTGGAGATCTACGAGGCGCTGACGGGCCTGCAGACGGGGCGGAGGCCGGACGACTTTGGGTGGGTGCACCCCGTGCCGCTCTAGTGAGAGAGACAGAGAGGGATGATTGCTTTGTTTTTTGCGTAAAAATTCTTGACGACGACGACGGACCCGACGCGTTTTTTTTTGAGGGGCGCCGCCGCTTGGACAACAATCTGGTTCGCTATTTCCACCTTTTTTTGCGACAAAAGCGGAATCGAATAAGTAGTTACAGCAGCAACGCGCGTCCAAAATTGAATTCAAGCACCAGATCGCGATTTGACTGGCTCTCCTCTCCCATCATAAAAAAAAAAAAAAGGTCGTCGGCGGCGGCGGGAGCCTGCCGCCAATCCCGCGGGCGCGCGAGAGGCAAACATCAAACGAAACGAAAAGAAAGGGGCCAAGGATTGGGTCGAGAGAGCAAAAAGGATCTTAGGATGGTGCGTTCCTTTATTTTTCCCGCTGGCATCGGCGGCGGCGGCGCACCGTCGGCGTCAGCGTCGGGGCCTAGAGCCCGCCGCCGCCGCCGCCGCCGCCGCCGCCTCGAACGCCGGCGGCCGCAAGCACCATGCCCCCCGGCCCGCCGCCGCCGCCGCCGCCGCCCCACCCGCCGCCGTTGCCGGGACGGGCGGGGGCGGGCAGGGGCAGCGGCGGCGGCGAGGGCGCGCCGCCGCGGCGCGCCGCCGCCGCGGGCGCGCGCGCCGCGAGGGCGCCGGCCGGCGCCATTGCCGGCGCGGACGGGGGCCAGGAGGGGCCCGCCGACGCAAGCGAGGAGGAGGGAGGAGGGGCGGACAGGCCCGCCAGAAGCTGCGGGTGCTGCTGCTGCTGCTGCTGCTGCTGCTGCTTCCTCTGCGCCGCCGCCGCCGACGACGAAAACGACGCCGCCGGCGACGACGACGACGACGACAGCGACGACGGCCCCGCCCCGCGACGACGCCCCCACAGGGGAAAGGCGGCGGCGGCGCCGGCGGCCGCGCCGACGGCGGCGCCCAGGCCGCGGGCGACCATGACAACGGGGACGGACGCGGCGGCGGCCGCGCGTTGCGGCAGGGACGCCTGGGGCGGCGGGCACAGGGTGGCGAGGGACGAGCACGAGGAGGAGCGCGAGGCGGCGGCGGCGGCGGGCGTGACGGCGCCGCTGCCGCTGGCGCTGCCGCCGCCGCCTGCGCCCGCGCCTCGGCCGGCGTCCGCGGCGAGCGCGGCGGCGGCCGAGGCGGCGGCGGCCGAGACCGAGAGGGCGAGCGGACGGCGCGACGCCTTCGCTTGCTGCTGCTGCTGCTGCTGCTGCTGCTGCTGCGGCGGCGGCCAGGGCCAGCCCAGAGAGAGCGGGCCGACGGTCAATCGGCGCTGCTGCGGCTGCGGCTGCGGCTGCGGCTGCGGCGCCGCGGCCGTCGGCGCTCCCTGCCGCTGCTGCTGCTGCTGCTGCTGCTCTGTCGCTGCAGCGGGCCTCCCGACGCCGCCGCCGCCGCCGCCGCCGCCGCGGAGCCAGCCCGGCAGCGGCAGCAGCATGAGGCCCGCGTGGGCGGGGCGGGGGAGCAGCAGCGCCAGGGGCCCGCCGACGACGCCGCCGCCGCCGCCGGCGGCTCGCTCGGCCGCCGCCGCCGCCGACGGCCCCCCCCAGAGCAACGCCCCGACGACGGGGCCGACAAAGGGGAGGGGGGGCAGCAGCGGCTGGTGGCGCTCGGGGGCATTGGCGGCAGGAGCCAAGGGGGCGCGCCTGGAGGAGGAAAAAGGCGGCGCGGGGAGGGCGGGCACAGGGGAGGAGGAGGAGGGGCCGGCGGCGGCGGCCGTCGCGGCTGCCAGGGCTAGCACGGCAGCGGTGCCGCCGCCGTCTGCGCCGGCAGAGGTCGCCGACGACGCCGCCGCCCTCGCGCCCCCCGCGCCCCCCGCACCCCTGCCTCCCGCGCCGGCCCCAGCGCCGTTGCCGCCCGCGCCGCCGCCGCCGCCGCCTCCTCCACGCGTCGCCACCGCGGCCGACGCCCCGGTCGTGGTCGTCGCGACCGCCGCCGCCGCCGCCAGCGGCCGCTTTCCGACGGCGCCGACGAGCGCGCCGCCCGCCGCCTTGCCCGCGGCCGCCGCCTTGCCCGCCGCGCTGCCGGCCGCGCCCGCGCCGCCAGTGCCGCCCGCGGCCTGCCCGTGCGGCGCGGCCGCCGCCATCAGGGCGCCCAGCGGAGCCGCCAGCGCCGCCGCCGCCTTGCCCTTGGCCGAGGCCGCCGCCGCCCCCACCGCCGCCGCGAGCCCCTGCGGCGCCGCCGACGCCGCCGCCGCGCCGGCCGCGCCGGCCACGCCGCCGCCCGTCGCCGCCGCCGCCGCCGCCGCCGCCTCGGCCAGCGCCGCCCAGGCGCGCGCCCCCGCCGGCGTGCCCGCGGCCCACCAGGCCGCCCGCCCGCCCACGGCCAGCAGGGCGGCGGCGCACGAGGCGGCGCGCACCTGCGACCACGCGCCGACGTCGGTCAGGAGCTGGCCGGCGCCCACCAGCCACCCGTGCGGCCAGACGGAGGGGGTGGCCGAGGCGAGCGCGCCCATGATCGTCGCCGCCTCCTCGGCCGCCGCCGCGCTCGCCGCCGCCGTCCTCGTCCTCGTCGTCGTCGTCGTCGTCGCCATCATCGTCGTCGTGCTGCTGGTGCTGCTGCTGCCGCCGCCGTTGTTGTTGTTAAGAGTGCCGCCGGGAATGCGGCGAGCGGCAGCGCCCTTGGCCGGCGTGGGCGCCGAGCTCGAGGCGGCGGCGGCGGCGGCGGCGGCTGCTGCCGTCGACGAAGCGGCGGCGGCGGCGGCGGCGGCGGCGGCGGCGGCGGCCGCCGCGGCCGGGCCGAGCAGGGCGAGCGCCGCCTGCTGCAGCTGCGGAGGCAGGAGCAGCAGCAGGGCGGCCGAGGCGGCCGGGTCCGCGGAGGACGCTGCCGCGGCGGCGGGCGGGCCGCCGGCGTACGCGGGGTAGCCGAGGGCGGCGGCCACGGCCACGGCGGCGGCCGCGCGGCGCGCTGCCGCGTCCTCGCCGCCGCCGCCCAGCAGCGGCCGCCGAGCGCCCGCCGCGTCCGCCGCCGCCGCCGCCGCCGCCGCTGCCGCCTCGGCCTCCTCCTCCTGCTCCTGCGAGCCGCGGCCGCCGCTCCACAGCAGCGCGTCCTGCAGCGTCCGGCGCCCGCCAACCTTGCCGCCGCCAGGAGCACCGCCACCGCCAGCCGGCCCTTGCCCGCCCGCGCCGCCGTCGCCGCCGTCGCCGCCGGCAGAAGCGCCCCCCGCCCCGCCGCCGCCGCCAATGCCGCCGCCGCCGCCGCCCGCCGCCAGCAGCAGCAGCACCCGCCGCGCCTCCTCCAGGTGCCTGGCCCGGAAGGCGTGGCGCTTGAGGTGCTGCGTCGCCCGCTCCACCCCTGTCGCGTGCGCGACCAGGCGGTTGGCGTAGTGGCGGCAGTCGTTGGTGTGCAGCCGGTACTCGGGCGCGAGCAGCAGCGCAGCGTCGTCCTCGTCGGCGTCGGCGTCGTCGGCGGCGTCGTCGGCGGCGGCGGCGGCGGTTTGGGCGTTTGCGCGCTCGGCGGCGGCGGCGGCGGCGGCGGCGCCTGCGCCTCCTTGGTGGCCGACGAGAGGGGCCGAGGGCGACGGCGCCCCCAGGGCCGCGTTGAACGCGCGCACGTCGTCGAGCGACAGCGCCGTGCGCCCGACGTAGAGGCACGCCGCGGGCAGGGCGTCCAGGACCTTCTCGCGCACCTCGCCCACCACCACGCCGGGCCCCCGCACGCGCCGCTCGCGCCGCCGCTGCCGCCGCTCGGCCGCCTCGCCGCGTTCGTCGGCCTGCTCCTCGTCCTCCTCCTCGCGCTGCTGCTGCTGCTGATGCTGCTCGCCGCCGCCGCCGCCGCCGGCCGCCGCCGCGGCCTTGCCCGGCGCGCCCCTGGGCACGAGCGAGACGAGCGCCGAGGCGTCGCCGCTGCCGATGCGCGCCCCTGCCGCCAGCGGCGAAGACAAGGCGTCGGCCGCTGCCGCCGCTGCAAGCGCCGCCGCCGCCGTGTCCAGTAGGCTGCCGCCGTCACCGCCGCCGCTCCCGTTCCCTCCGCCGCAGAGGCCGTCGAGGGCCGGCGAGCTCCGGCTCGGCGCCATGTCCAGCCGCCTCCGCCGCCGCAACGGCAGCTGCTGCTGCCGCTGCCGCTGCTGCGCCGTGCCGTCCTCCCCCTTGTCGTCCGCCGCGCCCCCGCCCGCGGCCCCAGCGGCCGCCAGCAGGCCGGCCAGCGCCCCGCCCAGCGCCGGCGGCAGCAGCTGCGATAGCGCGCCGCCGCCTCCGATTCCCGCCGCCGCCTCGGCCTTGCGCACGTCTCCGCCGCGCGGGCCAAAGTCAAACTGCGTCAGCGATCCGTCCGAAGGGTCGCGAAAGACGGCCATGTAGTGGCAGACGCCCAAATCCACGAGCGCCTGGCGCCCGGAGGGGGGGACGCGGCGCAGCAGGCCGCCGCCGAACTCGGTGAAGGCGCGCGCGACGACGAACACGTCCATGCCGGCGTCGGCGGCGTCGGCGTTGGCGCCGGCGCCAGCGTCGGCGCCCGCCGACGCTTGCGCCGCCGCCGCCGCGGTGCCGCCCCCATAATGCTTCGCAGTGCCGCCACCGCCGCCGCCGCCGTCCCGGTCCGGTTGTCCCTGCTGCTGCTGCCCTCGTCCCGTTTGCGGCAGCGGCCCCCGCCAGCGCGCCGCGGCGACGGCGGCGGCGGCCACGGCGGCGGCGGCGTCTTCCGGCTCCGCGCCGCTCGCCAGCACCTGCACGCCCAGCAGGGACGGGCAGCGGGCGGACGGGCGCGGGGGCGGCAGGCGGGCGCACGGGCAACCCGGCACGCCGCAGGTGGCGTGCGCGTAGGGGCGCACCAGCGGCGGGGAGAGGGCGGCGGCCGCCGCCGCTGCCGCCGCTGCTGCTGCTGCTGCCGCGTCGGCGGCGGCGGAGGCGTCGGCGGCGGACGTCGGGTGCTGCTGCAGCGACAGCAGCGACGGCGGACTCTTGAGCCGCGCCTGCTGCTGCTGCGCCATCAGCCCGACGCCGGCGCCCCCGCCGCCCGACGACTGCGCGGCCGCGGCCGCCGCAGCCGCCGCCGCCGCCAGGGCCTTCAAGGCGGGCGCCGACGCTGAGCGGCGGACGCGGGCGCCGCTCCCGCCGCCGCTGCCGTCGCCGCCGTTGCGCGCCGCCTTGGCCCGCAGCCGCAGCGCCGCGCGCCGCTCGGCCTCCTCAGCGTCGGCCAGGGCCGCGGCCACGCCCGAGGCCGCGCCGCCGCCGATGGCGCCTGCGCGGCTGCCCAGGAGCGCCGCCGCCCACGACCGCGGCGGCGGCGGCGTCCGCGGCTGCGGCGGCGGCGGGCGCGAGCGCGAGCGGCGCGGCTGGTGGTGCTGCTGCTGCAGCTGCTGGCCCTCCTCGGTCGCCCAGCCGTCGACGGGCAGGCGCAGCGCCGGGGCGTCGGCCACCACGGCAGAGAGGCTGCTCATGGGGCTTGTCTGTCTGTGGGGTTGCCGCCGCCAGGGACGCCGAGGAGAGAGACAACGGAGCGTCGTCGTCGCCAGTCGCGGAACGTCGGCGGCGTCTGCGGCCGGATGCTGCTCCGGACGGACGAGCGGTGCGTTTCACCGCCGTGCGTCCGCCCTACCTGCCCTCTCCGTGCGCCTGCGCTTCTCAGCGCCTGCGGGCGGCGGTGAGGTTCTGGAAGGGACGAAGGACAGAAAGGCACAGAGAGGAGGAGAGACTGCAAAGTGAGCGCCGCAGAAAATCCCTCCTCGATCGCGCGGCACCTGGCCGGGCGCCTCGCAGTCCCGGCAGGGCAGGGACGGGTCGACCCCCGCCGGATTGGGCCGGGCGGCGGGCGGCGAGGCCGCGAGGGGTCTCGGCGCCGAAGGGATTTTGGGATTTCTCCCTGCAGTTTGAAAAACGCTCGTTGGCGGGTTCGTTTGGCTTTGGTGGCTTGGTGTCGGTTTTGGTGATGGTGCTGCGCTGGTATCTAGAGGGATCGTGAGCTACTTCTGGTACGTGTTTCCGCGATGTCGGCCCGTCGATGTCGGCCCGTCGATGGACGAAAGGAGAAGGATTCGGCAAGGCGCCCGGTTGCTCGAGGACGCACCGGCCGATCGACGGCGGTGGTCGCCGCCGCCGGCGAGGCGCTTTTTGGGGAGACTGCTCATGCAAGTGAGCTCCACCCCCTTTTCCAGCAGCAATATCCTCGGTCAACAGAGAAAGAGAGAGACACATAGCACCAGCGACCAGCACACACCTTTGACAGCGCATCGAGAGAGAGATACAAGAGAACCAGGCCCAGAGAGCGAAACCCTCTTTCCCACAACGCAGAAATGTTGCGCCGGGCCCCGCTGCGCGGCTGGGCGTCGCTGCGCGCGTCGATGGCGCGGCAGCAGGCGACGGCGGTCGCGTCCTCCCAAACGCGCGGGTTCGCGGTGGAGGGCCCTATCGAGGTCGAGGTGCGTTTTTGGAGGGCGCGTCTCCGCGACGGTGCGACGCGCCCCTCCTCCTTCGCTCCGCTCGCGCGCCTCGACGGCGGGCCGGCGGGTCTCGCATCCACCTGTGGTCGCAGGCCGGACCCATGCGTGTTGCGTGCGTCGGGACCAGGGAGGGCGAGCGGCACGGACCCTCTCTCGCCAGCGACCGGGCGGCGATCGCGAGCGCGAGTCGGAGAGAGCGCGCGACGGGAGGGGACGGCGGCGAGAGGGTCTCGCCGTTGCCGCGCCCCCCGGCCCCGTCCCGCCGACGACGACCGGGGGCGTCTCCTCGGCGGGATCATGTCTGAGCACGCCGAGACCTAGTCAAACGAAGCGGGCACACACACGAGCACCCGCACAACAAACACCGACGCACAAAACGACCCACAAAAACACGCCTCGCGCGCCGTTTCCCGCTCTCAAAAACGGGACGCCCCTTTTTCGCCCCTTTTTCGCCCCTTTTTCGCCCCCCGCCAAGAAAAAAACGCCCTCCCTCCCAAACTTCAGGTCGCCCCCTTCAAGGCGCACAAGATCGACCCGCCGCCCAACGTGGTGACCACCACGACCGAGGAGCTCAAGCACATCTACTCGCTCATGTTCACGATGCGCCGCATGGAGATCGCCGCCGACATGGTGAGAGGAGAGAGAGAAAAGAGGAGTAGGAGGAGGAGGAGACACCGAGAGGGGGCGGCAGGCGGGCGGGCGCCTCGTGCTTTGCGGCGCCTTTTTGCCTTTTTTTTAGGGGCGTCACGCGCTCGGTCGGCCCCCTTCCCCCTCCCCCCGGCCCCCGAGAGATCGTGCCGCGCCGCACGCACGACACCGTGCCCCCTCCCGTCCAAAAAAACACGGTCTCACGTCTCCCGCCTGCCCGCTGCCGCCGCCGCCGCCAAACACAAAAAACAAAAAACAAAAAACACCGCCCTAAATATAATGCATTACGCCCCCCCCTAAATATCCATTACGCCACCCCCTGAATATGCATTACGCCCCCCCTGTTCTCGGCCCCAAACCAAAACAAAAACAACGCGACGCGCACGCAACTAAAACTCCTACTACGAATGTGTCCGATAACGATGCTGTCCTCAAACAAACAACAAACAGATGTACAAGGCCAAGCTCATCCGCGGCTTTTGCCACCTGTACGACGGGCAGGAGGCGGTCATGGCCGGCATCGAGCAAGCCTTGACCCGCGAGGACAGCCTGATCACGTCCTACCGGGACCACTGCCAGCACCTGGCGCGCGGGGGGTGAGCAAGAAGAGAGCTGTTGTCGGCGACATGGCTGAGAGGGTGGGGGGGGGGGCGAGCGAGCCCGCGCTTTTTGGGGGAAAAAAACGGGGAGGAAAACCGCGACCGCGACGGAACGGCGAACCCGAGGGAAAAAAAACCCGAGGAAAAAAAAACCCGAGGGAAAAAAAACCGCGCCTGGTTTTCGCCCCGAAACAAACCCACCACCAACAACGTCACCGACAGTACCTCTCACCAACCAAATCAATTAACCAACAAAAACCCAACCAAACCAACAAAACAACACCAAAAACAACAAACAACAGCACTGTGCTCGAGGTCATGGCCGAGCTCATGGGCAAGAAGACGGGCGCGTCCCACGGCCTAGGGGGCTCGATGCACATGTACCGCCGTCAGGCCAACTTCTTCGGCGGGTGCGGCATCGTGGGCGCGCAGATCCCGCTGGGCGCGGGGCTGGCGCTGGCGCACAAGTACAGCGGGCGGCGCAACGTGGCGGTGCGTTATGGTTTTGGCGGCGTTGGTTTTTTTTGCTTTTTTTTTTCCCTTGTCGCTCGGTCGGTCGATCGGTCGGTCGGCCGCTCGGTGGCGGCGGCGGGAAGCGGTGGGAGGGGGGGGAGGTTCGGGTCGCGCCGCGCCGGTGCTGCCCCTCTTTTCTCTGTCTCTCGCTCGTATCAATGGCGGCGGCCCCCCGCTTGTTGCGTTCTATCGGCGGGCGCCTGGTCGAAAACCGGCAAGAAGGGTGGGAGCAAGCGGGGGAGGACGCGCCCCGCCTGCCCGCCCCACGCCCCCCCCCCTCACCACGCAAAAACAACACCCCCCGCCCCCCCTTCCCCCCAAAACAAAAACGTGCGCCGACCACCACCACCACGACTGTACTATACGCTATATACCACGTTCTACATACATACTACCACACTGCTATAAATAACTAACTACAGATCACCATGTACGGCGACGGCGCCGCCAACCAGGGCCAGAAGTACGAGGCGCTCAACATGGCGGGCCTTTGGGGTTTGCCCGTCATCTTCGTGTGCGAGAACAACCACTACGGCATGGGCACGGCCGAGTGGCGGGCGGCCAAGTCGCCCACGTTCTACACGCGGGGGGACTACATCCCGGGGCTCAAGGTGAGAGAGAGGGGGGGAAGGGGGAGGAGCAGAGGGAGGCGGAGTTTGGCGCGCAGGACGTCGGTTTGATTTGGTTTGATTTTTTTCGCGGGGTCGTTTTTCCCGCTCACGCCCTCTCCTCTCCTTCGCCCCGAAAAAAACAAACAAAACAAACAATAAAAACGCCAGGTCGACGGCATGGACGTGCTGGCGGTCAAGCAGGCGATGGCCTTCGCGCGCGAGTACAGCCTGGACAACGGGCCCATCATCCTCGAGATGGACACGTACCGGTGCGTTTGTTGGTTTGGTTTTCTGAAAAAAAAAGAGAAGGAAAGATTTGTTCGCGTCCGCGCGTCTTTTGCCGCATCGGGAATTTGTCCCGCCGCCTGTTTTGGGACGACGCCTTCCCCCCCCCCCCCCCCCCCCCCCCCCCCCTCCCCCGCTTCTTCCCTCCTCCTCCTCCCCCCCTCTTTCCCAACGCTCGACCCCCACCACCACTCCCCCTCCTCCCCCTTACCCC